>Ga0210040_10005106_pt1 | contig 16835 bp, 15 predicted proteins | sample CryGeyCG12114_NA_FD_185462 | JGI IMG/M metagenome (GOLD analysis project Ga0210040, IMG submission 185462) | Groundwater microbial communities from aquifer - Crystal Geyser CG19_WC_8/21/14_NA (SPAdes) (version 2) | ecosystem: Environmental > Aquatic > Deep subsurface > Groundwater | place: USA... | reverse complement strand
GGAATCAGCGCATGCGACGCGGCGCCATACCAAGATACCCGCCGGCCGTGGTGCGATACGGTCGTGCGGTGGACGCTGTTGAACCCAGTCGTGCCCGCGGCCTGCTCCCTGGCTTCGCCAATTCCGCCGATTTAGGCGGCATGGCACTGCCCCACGGCAAGCGGGTGCCCTCTCAGCGCATCATCCGCGCGAACACCCCTGGCGACTTGTCCGACGACGAGTTGGCAGCGGCCAACTCGTTCGGGTTCGTTGCCGTGCTCGACCTCCGCTCGCACGAGGAAGTACGAACCTCCCCCCACCCCCTGGCGCACCTCTCCGGCTATCAGTCACTGCCGCTGATCGACCCTGCCGCTGATGCGCGTGAAGACTTCAGCCGGTACCGCACAGTCGGTGCCATCTACAGCAGCAGCCTGCAGCGCAACGCCACGCACATCGCCGCGATCTTCGACGCCTTGGCCACGGCCCCTCAGTGGCCGGGCGCGGTCATGGTGTCCTGTCACGCAGGACGCGACCGCACCGGCATGGTCGTCGCCCTACTCTTGGACCTCGCCGGTGTGGACGGCGAGGTCATCGCCGCTGACTACGCCCTGTACTCGAAAGTGGCCACTCCCGCTGCTCTCTCCACGCGTGCGGAACGACCTCGCCAGGGCATTAGTGACATCACGCAGATGCTCGAACACGTCAACGCCACGTACGGATCAACGTCTCATTACCTGCGCTCACTCGGCCTCGATGATCGCGCTATCGACGGGCTACGACGACGCTTGGAACCATGACACTCGCCCGAGCGGCCCAGCGAACCATCTTCACGGCGTCCAATTCTCTGGGCTGACCGGCACGCTCTCAATAGAGAGCGCCGCACGGCGGCAGCGCCGCGAAGACCGGTGAGCCGCCGAGGTTCATGCAAGGCGCAGGTTGCCTTACGGCGAAAGTCTCGACCTGGAACGACCGATTCGCTCAGGGGCCATCGACCGTGTTCCCTGAAGCCGCCTTCTGGGCGCATCCCGGACACGATCGGGCTGCGATTCCTCCGCCAGTCGTATTCACCTGGCCCAGAAGTGTCAGAGGTGGCCCGTAGCTTCGTGGTGTGCAGACGCTGGCGGGGACCTCCATGGTGGAGGGGGTGATGGTCGACTGGGTGAGCGCCCAGCCGGAAGCGAACCTGGACCTGCCTGCCGACTGGCTGGACGACGAGCAGGTCGCTGCGGAGCTGGCCCGCATCGAGCGGGACCGTGCGCGGCAGACCGCCCGGGAGGCGCAGCTCATCCTGCGGCTGGCAGAGCTGCGGCCCGACACCGACGACCCCGCGCCCGGCACACCCGGTGCCCGCCGGCGGAGCTGGCGGAAGACCGATCCAGAGTTCTCCGGCGTCAGCGAGTTCTTCCCCGATGAGCTGGCGCACGCGATCAACCTGGGTCGGGGCACGGCGGCGTTCCGGGCGCGGCGGGCGTTCACCTGGCGGAACAACCTGCCGGCCACGTTCGCGGCGTTGCGGCAGGGCGACGTCGACGAGCGCCGCGCCGGAGTCCTCGCCGACGCCCTGCAGTGCACGACGCCCGAGCTGGCTCAGGCCGTGGAGGCGGCGCTCCTGCCCGAGGCGGGGGAGATGTCGCTCGCCCGCCTCCGGGACCGCGCCCTCGAGCTGCTCGCCGAGCTGGACGCGACCGCGATCGATGAGCGGCGGGCGGAGGCGCAGCGGGCCGCCGACGTTCGCACCTACCCGACCGCGGACGGGATGGCGGCACTGACCGCCGAGATGAGCGCGGAGGATGCGGCGGCCTGTTACGCCGTGATCGACCAGCTCGCCGCGATGGCGAAGGCCGACGGTGACGAGCGGCCGATCGGGCAGATCCGGTCGGCGATGCATTCGATGCTCGTGCTCCGTGCCGCCGAGCACGGCCTGGGCGGGGTATCGGTGCAGCTGACCGTCAACGCCGCGCTCGACGGGCTCGACGGGGTCAGCGATCGGGGTGGTGACGTCGCGGGCTTCCCCATCACCGCCGCACACCTGCGCGAGTTGCTGCGTCGGGTGGAGGCGCTCGGGCTGACCACACCGGTCGGTGGATCGCTGACCTTCGCGCTCACCGACGAGCGCGGGCAGTTGCTGGCCACCGTGACCGCCGCCGAGCTCGCCCGCCTCGTTCGGAGTGGCTGCCCGCAGCACCCCGGTGCCGGGTGCGGCTGTGCCGTGCTGGGCATGCCGGCCGACAGGGACGAGTACGAGCCCCGGGCCGCCCAGCAGCGCTTCGTCACCACCCGGGACCGGCGTTGTCGGATGCCCAACTGCGGTCAGCGGTCCGGCTGGGCCGACCTGGACCACGTGGTCCCGCACGCGGACGGTGGCCGGACCTCGTGCACCAACCTGTGCTGCGCCTGTCGGTCCCACCATCGGTTGAAGACCTTCGCCCGGGGCTGGGACTTCCGCCTGGATCCCGACGGCACGCTGCACGTGACCAGCCCGTCGGGCATCACCCGGACCACCCGGCCACCGGGTCTCCGACCACCCGAGCCCGCACCCTCGCCGCCCGACGGCGCGCAGGATCCGCCACCGTTCTGACTTCTCGTCCGAGTGCTCCCACCGACTTCCCGGAGAGGTCAGACGTGTTCGGCCTGCGTCGTCGTCCCGGGCAGGCGGAGGCCCAGGCGGTCCAGCTCCAGCGCGGCGAGCGCCCGCACGGCAGCCGGGTCGCCGGCCCGCCAGGCAGCTCCGGTGCCCGGCGGCAGGGCGGCCAGCTCGGGGAGCGGGGCGGTTGCCATGGCGCGGGCGGCGAGCAGCTCCAGGTCCGCGGCCGAACCGGTGAGCCGGTCGGCCGCGGTGGCCTCGCGCAGCCAGCGCGTCCGCCACGGCAGCCAGCGCAGCAGCAGCCAGCCCACCGGCAGCACGACCAGCGTCACGGCGAGGATCGTCGCCAGGGTGTCGACGGCGCCCTGCGCGGACTGACCGGCGCCGCGCACCGAGCCGCTCGCCTCGGCCAGCGCGTCGAACGGCGCCGAGAGCTCGTCGCCCACCAGCGGCACGTCCTCGGCCGCACCGGCGGCGGACTCCATGCTCCCGCCGACCGACCGGCCGAGGTCCTCGACGGCCCGTCCTGGCCCGGCCAGGAGCAGCACCGCGCCGTGCACCGCCCGGGCGGCGATAACCCAGCCGACGATCCACACCAGCAACCCGACGTCGGCAGCGAGCTGGCGCAGGCGGAGGGCGGGCTTCTGGGCGTACAGGCGCATCCGCCCATCCTTCGGTCGGCGGGGACCGCCCGCAGGTCGAGCGTGGGAGGGCGGCCGCGTGCCTAGACTCCGGCGCATGCAGGTCGGGGTGGCCCGAGAGGTCAAGAGCGGTGAGTACCGGGTGGCGCTCACCCCCGCCGGCGTGACCGAGCTCGTCCGGGCCGGGCACACCGTCCTGGTCGAGGGCGGGGCGGGGGAGGGGTCCTCGATCCCGGACGCCGAATTCGCCGCGGCCGGTGCCCGGCTGGTGCCCGCCGCCGACGACGTGTGGGCCGAGGCGGACCTGCTGCTCAAGGTCAAGGAGCCGGTGGCCGAGGAGTACGGGCGGCTTCGTGCGGGCCAGACCCTCTTCACCTACCTCCACCTGGCCGCGTCGAAGGAGTGCACCGACGCGCTGGTCGCCTCGGGCACCACCGCGATCGCCTACGAGACCGTGCAGACCGCCGACGGCGCGCTGCCGCTGCTGGCGCCGATGAGCGAGGTGGCCGGGCGGATGGCGCCCCAGGTCGGCGCGCACGCCCTCGAGCGCGCACACGGCGGCCGCGGTGTCCTGCTCGGCGGAGTGCCCGGGGTGTACGCCGCGAAGGTCGTCGTCCTCGGTGCCGGGGTGTCGGGGATGAACGCGGCGACGATCGCGCTGGGCATGCAGGCGGAGGTCGTCGTCCTGGACAAGGACGTCGACAAGCTGCGCGCCGCCGACCGCATCTACCAGGGGCACCTGCAGACCGTGGCCTCCACCGCCTACGAGGTCGAGCGGGCCGTGCTCGACGCGGACCTGGTGATCGGTGCGGTGCTGGTGCCCGGCGCCCGCGCCCCGGTGCTGGTGAGCAACGAGCTGGTGGCGCGCATGCGGCCCGGCTCGGTGCTCGTCGACATCGCCGTCGACCAGGGCGGCTGCTTCGAGGACACCCGGCCCACCACCCACGACCAGCCGACCTTCCGGGTGCACGGGTCGGTCTTCTACTGCGTGGCCAACATGCCCGGCGCGGTGCCGAACACCTCCACCCACGCTCTCACCAACGTCACGCTGCCCTACGTCATGGCGCTGGCCGGACAGGGGACCCCCGCCGCGGTGGCCGCCGACCCGGCGCTGGCCCACGGGGTGAACGTGGCCGCGGGCGAGGTCGTGCTCCCCGAGGTCGCCCGGGCGCACGGCCGGACCGCGGTGCCGCTGGCGGAGGTGCTGTCCTGACCGTCGCCGACGTCCCCCCGCGCGTCTCCGCGTCCGACGTGGCCCGGGCGGTCACCGGGTACCTGGACCACCTCACCGTCGAGCGCGGGCTCGCCGCCAACACCATCGCCTCCTACCGGCGCGACCTGCGCCGGTACACCGAGTACCTCGACGCCGCCGGCGTGCGCGGCCTGGGGGAGATCGCCGAGTCCGACGTCGCGGGCTTCCTCACCGCGCTGCGCCGGGGGGACGACGAGCACCCGCCGCTGTCGGCCACCTCGGCCGCGCGCGCCGTGGTCGCCGTCCGCGGACTGCACCGCTTCGCGCTGCTCGACGGCCTCGTGCCCGACGACGTCGCCGCCGAGATCAAGCCGCCCGCGCCCGCCCGGCGGCTGCCCAAGGCCGTGCCCGTGGAGTCGGTGGTGGCGCTGATCGAGGCCGCCGGCGCGGTGGAAGGGTCGCGTGGGCTGAGGGACCGGGCGCTGCTCGAGCTGCTCTACGGCACCGGCGCGCGCATCTCCGAGGCGGTCGGCCTGGCGGTGGACGACGTCGACCGGGGGCAGGCGGCGGTGCGGCTGGCCGGCAAGGGCGGCAAGGAGCGCATCGTGCCCGTGGGGAGCTACGCCCTGCGCGCCGTCGAGGAGTACCTCGTCCGGGCCCGGCCCGAGCTCGCGGTGAAGAGCAGGGGAGGGGTGCGCGGTGGAACGCTCTTCCTCAACGTGCGCGGGGGGCCGCTGTCCCGGCAGAGCGCCTGGCAGATCCTGCGCTCGGCCGCCGAGCGCGCCGCCGGCGGTAGCAGCGAGCTGGCCCGCTCGGTCTCGCCGCACACGCTGCGGCACTCCTTCGCCACCCACCTGCTCGACGGCGGTGCCGACGTCCGCGTGGTGCAGGAACTGCTGGGCCACGCCTCGGTGACGACGACGCAGGTCTACACGCTGGTGACCGTGGACCGATTGCGCGAGGTGTACGCGACCAGCCACCCGAGGGCACTCAGCTGACAGCTGCGACGGCCGAGTGTTGGCAGACCTTTACGCCGGTTCGGCTGGAGCAGTCACACTGGTTGTCATAGATCGCCATGTCGACACGACGCGCGGCGAGCCTCCTCGGGAACCCTCGCCCGGGTCCATAGTTTCGGTCCACCCGAGCGGACAGGACGGCTGGCCGCACCCCGGCGCCGACCGGACCGGGGACGAGCTGGAGGCGACAGACCCATGGCGATCCGAGCGGACGCGGCTCACGCCGTCGCGCGCCCGCGCGACACCGACCCCGAGATGGGTGCCGCCGCCTCGCGGCAGGACCCCGCGCGCGCCCGGCAGCGACCGCTGCCGGACCCCAGGCCGCTGACCGAGCACGGCCCGGCGCACGTCATCGCGATGTGCAACCAGAAGGGCGGCGTCGGCAAGACGACGTCGACCATCAACCTGGGCGCCGCGCTGACCGAGTTCGGCCGCAAGGTGCTGCTCATCGACCTCGACCCGCAGGGTGCCCTGTCGGTCGGGCTCGGGATCCCGGCGCAGAACATGGACCGGACGATCTACAACGCGCTCATGGAGCGCCGGACGTCGCTGCGGGACGTGCGGGTGCACACCGACATCCCCGGCCTGGACCTGGTGCCCAGCAACATCGACCTGTCGGCCGCCGAGGTGCAGCTGGTCAGCGAGGTCGCCCGCGAGCAGACCCTGCTGCGGGTGCTCGCCGACGTCCGCGACGAGTACGACTACATCCTCATCGACTGCCAGCCCTCGCTCGGCCTGCTCACGGTCAACGCCCTGACCGCGGCCCAGGGCGTGATGATCCCGCTGGAGTGCGAGTTCTTCTCCCTGCGCGGGGTCGCCCTGCTGGTCGACACCATCGACAAGGTGAAGGAGCGGCTCAACCCGCAGCTGGAGATCTCCGGCATCCTCGCCACGATGTACGACTCGCGGACCGTGCACTGCAAGGAGGTGTTCAGCCGGGTGGTCGAGGCCTTCGGCGACACCGTCTTCCAGACCGTCATCCAGCGCACCGTCCGGTTCCCGGAGACCACGGTCGCCGGCCAGCCGATCACCACCTGGGCGCCGACCTCGTCGGGTGCCGCGGCCTACCGCGACCTCGCCAAGGAGGTGATCGCCCTGTGACCAGACGTCCCGTGCTGCCCGGTGCCTCGGAGTTGTTCCGGCGCACCGACGCCGCCGACGCCGTCCCCGAGGTCACCGAGCTCCCCAGCCTGAGCACCACGGTCAGCTCCCCGGCCCTGCGGGGCGCGGCGGCCGGCCGGCGCGCCGAGGAGCCGGCCCCCGAGGCCGCCGCCAGCCCGCTCACCCTGGTGCCCGGAGGTGCCACCGCCGCCCCGGCCACTGGTGACGACGACCTCGCCGCCTTCCGCAGCGCCCCGGCGCCAGCCCCGGTGATGCAGCCGCGCGTGCCGACCCGGGGGCGCCCGGCCCGCGGGCGGGAGCGCACCAGGCACGACGAGAAGATCACCGTCTACATCTCGGCCGACGAGCTCATGGAACTCGAGACCGCCCGGCTGACCCTGCGCGGGCAGCACGGCCTGGCCGCCGACCGGGGCCGCATCGTCCGCGAGGCGATCTCGGTGATCCTCGCGGACCTGGCCGAGCGCGGCGACGATTCCGTCCTGGTGCGCCGCCTCAAGAGCTGAGCCCATCCGGCCTACGCTCGCTGGCCGTGGAGGGCAGCAGCGCAGCCGGTGAGGCTGCTCCCGCGCGCTTCACCGTCCGGCTGACCAATTTCGAGGGTCCCTTCGACCTCCTGCTCCAGCTGATCGGCAAGCACAAGCTCGACGTCACCGAGATCGCGCTGTCGACGGTCACCGACGAGTTCATCGCCCACCTGCGGGCGCTGGGCGACGAGCTCGACCTCGACCAGGCCAGCGAGTTCCTCGTGGTGGCCGCGACGCTGCTCGACCTCAAGGCCTCGCGGCTGCTGCCGGCCGCCGACGTCGACGACGAGGAGGACCTCGAGCTGCTCGAGGCCCGCGACCTGCTCTTCGCCCGGCTCCTCCAGTACAAGGCCTACAAGCAGGCGGCGGCCTTCCTGCGCGAGCGCGAATCCGAGGCCGCCCGGCGGTTCCCGCGCACCGCCGCCCTGGAGCCGCGCTTCGCCGACCTCGTGCCCGAGGTGTCGCTGGACCTCACCCCGCAGCAGTTCGCCGCCCTGGCCGCCCGAGCCCTCACGCCGAGGGCACCCGAGGTCGTGGGAATGGCGCACCTGCACGCCCCGGCGGTCAGCGTGAGCGAGCAGCTGGTGGTGGTCCGCGACCACCTCGCCCGCGCCGGCGCCGTCTCCTTCCGCGCGCTCACCGCCGACTGCTCGCACACCCTCGAGGTCGTCGCCCGGTTCCTGGCGCTGCTGGAGCTCTACCGCCAGCAGCGGGTGACCTTCGAGCAGCTGACGCCGCTCGGCGATCTGCACGTGCGCTGGACCGGGCGGGAGCAGGCCGACGCGGTGGTCGACGTCGACGGCGCGCTCTCCGACACCGAATCCGGCCCCGACGACCTCGACGAGGAGTACCCGTGAGCAGCGACGACGACCAGCGGCGCGACGAGCCGGCGCCCATCTCGTGGGAGGCGCTCGCCGCGGAGCTCGCCGCCACGCGGCAGGAGGCGGAGCGCAGGGGCGAGGACGACCCCGTCGCCTGGGACGCCGTGGCCGCCGAGCTCGCGGCCCGGGTGTCCGACCTGCCGGTGGACGTGCCCGACGTCGCGCCGGTGCCGGTCGAGGACGACGGCGACGCGGTTCCGTCCGTGGCGCCCGCTCCGGAGCCCACGCCCGAGCCCGAAGCGGAGCCGGAGCCGGAGCCGCTCGACCCCGTCGAGCTGCTGGGGGGACTGGAGGCGCTGCTGTTCGTCATGGACGATCCGGTCGACGAGGACACCCTGGCCGGGGCGCTGCGCTGCGACGTCGACCAGGTCCGCACCGGGCTGGCCGAGCTCGTGGCGCGCTACGACGCGCGCTCGGCCGGGATCACGCTGCGCCGGGTGGGGGAGGGGTGGCGCCTCTACACGCGCGAGGAGCACGCCGCCGTCGTCGAGCGGTTCCTCGTGGACGGGCAGCGCAGCCGGCTGACCCAGGCGGCGCTGGAGACCCTCGCCGTCATCGCCTACCGGCAGCCGGTCACCCGCGCCCGCGTGGCCGCGATCCGCGGCGTCGGTGTCGACGGCGTCATGCGCACGCTGATCAGCCGGGGCCTGGTGTCGGAGGTGGGCAGCGATCCCGACAGCGGAGGAGGGCTCTACGCCACCACGCCGGTGTTCCTCGAGCGGCTGGGCCTGAGCAGCCTCGCCGACCTGCCGGAGCTCGCCCCGTTGCTGCCCGAGACCTCCGCCGTCCTCGACGAGCACCCGGACAGCTGAGCGTCACTCCCCGGTGAGGAGGCCGGCCCGGGCGTACTCACCGCCGTCGGCCCGGAGCGGCACGACCGACGCGGTGCGGTCGATCAGCTCCTCGTCGGTGGTGACGAGCACCCCGTCGACCAGTGGCACCTCGTCCAGCACGGTGCCCGTCGCGTCGTGCAGTCGCGCGGTCGTCGCCCCCACCGGCGCGACGACCACCAGGCTGGTCAGCTGCGAGTCCTCGTTCCCCCGCATGTCGTGCGTGGTGCAGCGGAAGGCGAAGGTGCGCTCGGCGATGTCGATGCCACCGCCGGGCAGGACCGTGCTGTACCAGCCGTCGCCGCAGTCGGAACCTCCGCTTCCCCCGTCCCCTGTGGGGCGGCTCCACGTCAGGCTCACCAGCACCGCCGACGACGGCAGCTTCGCGGTGGTCAGGATCGCCGTCGTCGGGACGCCGTCGCGGGACGGCACGAGGCCGCTCCACGGGATGACCACGTCGACCTGCTCCGGGGGCAGGCCGCTCTGCCTGACGAGCGTGGACACGTCGGTGGTCGCGTCCCCCGTCGGGTCGACCTGGGGGCGCAGGTACCGAACGTCGACACCCGCGGCGATGGCCGGCTCGTCACCGAGGCCGCCGGGATCGCTGATGATGCCCGAGTCGAACGGCTGACCCTCGACGATCGTGCCGCCGTCCCGCAACACCCGGTAGTGCATGGCGTACCCGTGCTCGGCAATGAGCAGCGCGGCTCCGTCGGGCGCGTCGACCGCCCGGAAGTCGAACGACTCGACCCCGTCGGCGTCGTACTCCGGCCGGTCGGCGATCTCGATGTAGTCGCCCGGCGCCGCGAGGACCAGGGCGGTCCCGGTCGTGGCGTCCCGGAGGGCGATCGGGCGGCCGTCCATCCGACCGTGGGGGACGCCGGTGAGTCGTAGCTGCTCGACCGGGGTGCCGGCGGGTCCGACGAACACCGCCACCGCCGTGGAGCCGAGCGCCCCCAGGTCGGTCTGCCGGTCGGGGTCGCGCTCGACGGGCTGGGCGTTGTTCTCCCCGGCCACGACGGCCAGCCGGAGCCCGGCCGGGCTGTCGCCGGCCCACAGCACCCGGCGAGACTCCAGCGGGGGGTCGGGGATGCCGCTGGCGACCGGGTCGCGGTCGACCGGGACGGAGTCGCTGGCCCAGGGCAACCGGACCAGCGCGTCCAGGGCTGCGGCGTCGCCGGCCAGCGGACCGCGGGCGGGCACGCCGAGGACGTCGACCGCGGGCGCCGAGGGCGCGGCCGTCGACCGGTCGGGGCCGTCGAAGAGGTGGGCGGCGCCGGCCTGGGCGCCCAGCAGGACGGCCACCACGGCTGCGGCCGCGGTGAGCAGCTCGGCGCGGTGCCGGAGCCGCCGTCGGCGCAGGTCGGTGAGCCCCGCGGCCGACAGGTCGCGGCAGCCGTCGGGGGCCACCTCGTCGGCCCAGGCGCGCAGCTCGGTCCGCAACAGGTCCTCGGTGGTCACGGGCGTCCTCCGGGTGGCGTGGGGCAGGGGAGCGGCGACGGAGGGGCGACGCCGGCGTGCGGCCGGTCGGACGGGTCGTGCTGCTCGAGCACCTCGCGGAGCCGGGCCAGCCCCCGGGACGCCGAGGACTTGACGGTGCCCTGGCTGCACCCGAGCGCGGTGGCGGTGTCCTGCTCGGACAGGTCGTCGAAGTAGCGCAGCACCAGCACCGCGCGCATGCGGGGCGGAAGGCGGAGCAGGGCTGCCCGGAGGGCCAGGCGCTGGACGGTGCCGTCGTGCCCGTCGGATGCTGCGCCGCCGTCGTCGGGAAACGCCGCGACCGGCACCTCCCGCCAGGACAGCCGCCGGACCAGGTTCAGGTGCGTGGTGACGACGGTCTTGCGGGCGTAGCCGACCGGGTCGACCCGGTCCCGCAGGCGGGGCCAGCGCCGGAACACCTCCAGCAGCGCGGCCTGGACGAGGTCCTCGGCGCGGTGCAGGTCACCGGTGAGCAGGAAGGCGGTGCGCGTCAGCGAGGCCCGCCGTTCCGCGACGAAGGCGTCGAACGCCACCTCGTCGTCCTCGCTCAGGCGGGCCACCGGTTCTCCTCGTCGCAGGGTGCCTTCTGTGGAGAAGGACACGGTGGGAGCCCCGACAGGTTGCCTCGGGGGTGCGACGTGTGGCGAGGACCGCCCGCGCGAGGTGGGAGACTGGGGGGCGATGAACGCTGCGAACCCGAACGACGAGAGCACCACCGCCTCCGGAGACGGCTGGTCCGAGGACATGGAGCTGGCTCCGGTCCACCCCGGCGACCGCCCTTCGGAGACCGGCGACGACCGCGAGGGCGAGCGGCTCCAGAAGGTCCTTGCCCGGGCGGGCGTGGGCAGCCGCCGGGTCAGCGAGGACATGATCGACGCCGGCCGGATCAGCGTGAACGGCGCCGTCGTCCAGGTGCAGGGCATGCGGGTCGACCCCACCCGGGACAAGATCGCCGTCGACGGTGTCCGGGTCGAGATCCGGGACGACCGCGTCACCTACGCGATGAACAAGCCCCCGGGCGTCATCACCGCGATGAGCGACGACCGGAACCGCCCGACCGTCGGCGACATGGTCGGGGACCTCGCGCCGGGGCTGGTGCACGTCGGCCGGCTGGACCAGGACACCGAGGGCCTGCTGCTGCTGACCACCGACGGCGAGCTCGCCCACCGGCTGGCCCACCCCTCCTACGGGGTGCGCAAGACCTATCTCGCGCAGGTGTCGGGCTCGGTGCCCCGCGACCTGCACAAGCGGCTGCGCGGCGGGATCGACCTGGACGACGGCCCGGTGAAGGTCGACTCCTTCCGGGTCGTGGACACCCACGCCGGCCAGTCCGTGGTCGAGGTCGTGCTGCACGAGGGCCGCAAGCACATCGTGCGCCGGCTGCTCGCCGCGGTGGACCTGCCGGTCTCGCGGCTCACCCGCACCGCCGTCGGCCCGATCGAGCTGCGGGCCATGCGGTCGGGGACCATCCGCAAGCTCAGCCGCCAGGAGCTCGGCACCCTCTCGGAGCTGGTCGGGCTCTGAGAGCGGACCCCCCTGCCCCCGACCGCTCGCACGCTCGCGGCGGGCCCTTGCAGGGGGGCCGCATAAACTCGGCGGGATTCCGGTGTTCCGGGCTCGCTGCAACGAACGAGGAGTGTGCATGGCCGTCCGAGCCATCCGGGGCGCGACGCAGGTCGACGCCGACGACCGGGAGCAGGTGCTCGAGGCGACCCGCGAGCTGGTGAGCGCCGTGCTGGAGCGCAACGCGCTGGAGCACGACGACGTCATCAGCATCGTGTTCACCGCGACGCCCGACCTCGTCTCGGAGTTCCCCGCCCTGGCCGCCCGCGAGCTCGGCATGGGCGACGTGCCGCTGATGTGCGCCACCGAGATCGCCGTCCCGCACGCCCTGCCGCGGGTGCTGCGGCTCATGGCGCACGTGGAGACCCCTCGGCCGCGCGCCGAGATCCAGCACGTCTACCTCCGCGGTGCCGCGGCCCTGCGTCGGGACATCGCCCAGTGACGGTCACGTCGCCCTTCCGCGGTGCGGTGACCATGGACGGCCCGTCGGGCACCGGCAAGTCCAGCGTGGCCCGGGGCGTGGCCCACCGGCTCGGTGCGGCCTACCTCGACACCGGTGCGATGTACCGCGCCGCGACCGTCGCCGTCCTCGATGCCGGCGTGGACCCCGAGGACGCCGAGGCGGTGGCCCGGACCGTGGCCGCCGCGCGGATCGTGGTCGGCGCCCAGGCCGGCAGCGAGCGCGTCGAGGTGGACGGCGTCGACGTGGCCGTCCGCATCCGCAGTGCCCAGGTCACCCGGTCGGTCTCCGCGGTCTCCGCGGTCCCGGCCGTGCGCCGGCAGCTGGTCGCCCAGCAGCGCGAGCTCGCGGGCACGGCCGAGGCGGTCGTCGTCGAGGGGCGCGACATCGGCACCGTCGTGCTGCCCGACGCCACGCTCAAGGTCTACCTGACCGCGGCACCCGAGGTCCGCGCCCAGCGCCGGGCCGGGCAGCTGGGGCTCACGGAGCCGACGGAGATCGACGCCCTGGCCGCGGACCTGCGCCGCCGGGACGAGTACGACAGCAGCCGGGCCGACAGCCCGCTGCGACCGGCCGCGGACGCCGTGGTCGTGGACAGCAGCGAGCTGGACCAGCAGGCCGTGGTGGACCGCGTCGTCGCGCTGGCCGAGGCCGCGCTGGTGACAGGGGACCGCACATGACAGGGAACCAGGACGGGCCGCTCCCGGTCGTCGCCATCGTCGGCCGGCCCAACGTCGGCAAGTCGACGCTGGTCAACCGGATCCTGGGTCGGCGCGCCGCCGTCGTGCAGGACGTCCCCGGCGTGACGCGGGACCGCATCTCCTACGAGGCGCTGTGGAACGGCAAGCGCTTCACCGTCATGGACACCGGTGGCTGGGACCCCAAGGCGACCGGCATCGGCGCCTCCATCACCCGTCAGGCCCAGTTCGCCATGGAGACCGCCGACGTCATCGTGCTGGTGGTCGACAGCCAGGTGGGCGCGACCGACACCGACCTCGCCGCCGCGCGGGTGCTGCGCCGCAGCGACCGTCCGGTCATCCTGGTGGCCAACAAGGTCGACGACGAGCGCAGCGAGGCCGGCGTCCACGAGCTGTGGGGCCTGGGCATGGGGGAGCCGCAGCCGGTCAGCGCGCTGCACGGCCGCTCCAGCGGTGACCTGCTCGACCTGATCCTCGATGCGATGCCCGACGCACCGCGCGAGCAGGAGCACGAGGAGGGCCCGCGCCGGGTGGCCCTGGTCGGGCGGCCGAACGTCGGCAAGTCCAGCCTGCTCAACCGGCTGGCCAAGGACGAGCGCTCCGTCGTCGACTCGGTCGCCGGGACGACGGTCGACCCGGTGGACTCGATCGTGACCCTCGGCGGCGAGGAGTGGCGGTTCGTCGACACCGCGGGCCTGCGACGGAAGGTCAACACCGCCAGCGGCATGGAGTACTACGCCAGCCTGCGCACCGAGGCCGCCATCCAGGCCGCCGAGGTCGCCGTCGTCCTGCTCGCCGCCGACGAGGTGATCAGCGAGCAGGACCAGCGGGTCATCTCCCAGGTCGTCGACTCCGGCCGCGCCCTGGTGATCGCCTTCAACAAGTGGGACAGCCTCGACGAGGACCGGCACGACCAGCTCGAGCGCGAGATCGAGCGCGAGCTGGCGCGGGTGAAATGGGCCACCCGGGTCAACATCTCCGCCACCACCGGCCGCGGCGTCGGCAAGCTCGCCGACCACCTGCGCTGGGCCCTGGCGTCGTGGGAGAAGCGCGTGCCGACCGCGGAGCTCAACCAGTTCGTCCGTGCGCTGATCCAGGAGACGCCCCCGCCGGCCCGCGGCGGCCGGGCCCCCAAGATCAAGTACGTGACGCAGGCCGACGTCCGCCCGCCGCGGTTCGTCGTCTTCTCCACCGGCTTCCTCGAGGCCGGCTACCGGCGCTTCCTCGAGCGCAAGCTGCGCGAGCAGTGGGGCTTCGCCGGCACCCCGATCGAGGTCTCGGTGAAGGTGCGCGACGCCCGCGACAGGGACGCCCGCAAGAGCTGACCCCGGCACCCGCGGGGTGGACCGGCCGCGGCCGGCCCACCCCGCGGTCACGAGCCGGGCCGGACGTCCTCCGGGTCGTCCTGGCGCGTCCGCGGCCCGGGTACCCACGCGCCCTCACCGGCGAGAACGGGCTCGGAGCCCTGCTCGGGCTCGTCGTGGCGCTGCGCCAGCTTGCTCGGCCACCACATCCACCGGCCGACGTCCAGGTTCAGCGCGGTGACCAGCACGGACCGGACGATGATCGTGTCCAGCAGCACGCCCAGCGCGACGGCGATGCCGAGCTGGGTGAGGAACGTCAGCGGCAGGGTGCCCAGGACGGCGAACGTGGCCGCGAGCACCAGCCCGGCCGAGGTGATGACGCCCCCGGTCGCCGACAGGCCGATGAGGGCCGCCCGCCGGGTGCCGTGGTCGAACGCCTCTTCCCGCACGCGGGTCATCAGGAAGATGTTGTAGTCGATCCCCAGCGCGACGAGGAACACGAAGACGAACAGCGGGAACGAGCTGTCGGTCGAGTCCACGCCCAGGGCCGCGTCGAAGATGAGCGCGCTGATGCCGAGCGCGGCGCCGTAGGACAGCACCACCGTGGCGATGAGGATCAGCGGCGCCACGACCGCCCGCAGCAGCAGCCCGAGCACCAGCAGGACCACTCCCATGATCAGCGGGATGATCACCCGGTTGTCCCGCTGGGAGGCGGTCTGGACGTCCAGGTTGACCGCGGTGTTGCCACCGACCACCGCCTCGCCGTCGCCGACGTCGTCCAGGCCGCTGCGCAGCCGCTCGACGGTGTCGTAGGCGGCCTGGCTGTCGGCGGGATCGGTCAGGTCGGCCTGGATCAGCGCCGCGTCGCCGGTGGTCTGCGGCGGCGCGACCGCGCCGATGCCCTCGGTGCCGCCGACGGCGTCGGCCACCTCGTCGGCATCCGCGGCGGTGGTCAGCACGTAGACCGGGTTGCCCGCCGTCGCGGGGTAGTGCGCCCGCGCGACCTCCTCGCCCTGCACGGACTCGGGGTCGCCGCGGAAGCCGTCGGCCTGGGACAGGCCCGTCGCGTTGAGACCGAGCACCCCGAGGCAGGCGATGAGCAGCAGCACGCTGGTGACCACCCACACCGCCCGCGGGCGGGGCTTGATCAGATCGCCGACACGGGACCAGATGCCGGTCGCGCTCGGCTCGCGGCTGCCCACGGTGGGGCGCACCGGCCAGAAGACCCAGCGGCCGCAGATCACCAGCAGCGCGGGCAGCAGGGTCATGAGCACGACCAGCGTGACGGCGACGCCGATGGCCGCGACCGGGCCCAGGCCGGCGGTGGAGTTCATGTCTGCGAAGGCGAGGCACAGCATGCCGAGGACCACCGTGCCGCCACTGGCCAGCACCGCGGGCCCGGCGCGGTGGACCGCCTCGGCCATCGCCTCGTGCCGGTCGGCGTGCAGCCGCAGCTCCTCCCGGTAGCGGGCGACCAGGAGCAGCGCGTAGTCCGTTCCCGCGCCGATGACCAGGACGGTGAGGATGCTCGCGCTCTGGCCGTTGACCGTCAGGTCGGCGTGCTTCGCCAGCAGGTAGATGACCGCCTGGGAGCAGAACAGCGCCACGATGGCGGAGAAGATCGGCAGGATCCACAGGACCGGGCTGCGGTAGGTGAACAGCAGGATCACGATGACCACGCCGAGGGCGGCGAACAGCAGGGCACCGTCGATGCCCTCGAAGGCCTCGGCGGAGTCGGCGACGTTGCCCGCGGGGCCGGTGACCCAGGACTCGAGGCCGTCGGGCCCGTCGGTCACGGTGTCCCGGATGCCGTCGATCAGGCCGCCGATGGTCTCGAAGCCGTCGGGCCCCACGTCGAGCGGCACGATGAGCTCGATGGCCTCGCCGTCCTCCGAGGGGATCGGGCCGACGATCTCGCCGTCCAGCTCGTCCAGCCGGCCGAGCTCGGTGGCGTCCTCCTGGACGGCGGCGAGGTCCTCGTCGGTCACCCCGCCGGAGCGCTCGTAGACGATGACGGCCGGGATGATGTCGGGGTCGGAGCCCAGCTCCGCCTGCTGCTCGATGGCTCGCGTCGACTCCGCGTCACCGGGCAGCCACGAGGAGACCTCGTTGTCCTGCTCGTCGGTGAGGCCCCCGGCCAGCGGTACCGACGCCCCGGCGAGGAACAGCCAGAACACCAGGATGACCAACTTGAGCCAGCGGTTGCTGACGCTGGCTGCGAATGACCTGCCCATGACGATTCCCTTCGGCACAGCGGTGCCCGTGGACGAGCTGAACGGCGGCGGACCCGTGGGGGAGAGGCTTTCAGGGTCCTCGCCGGGTGTCATCGGGTTGGACGTCCGGGGCGCCCGGAACTGAGCGGGGGGCCGCCGGGTGCGTCGACGGCGGTGCGGTAATCTTCCCAGGCGGTCGTCGCGCGCCCCGGACTGCCGGGACGGTGCGACGGAGCGCGGGCTGTAGCGCAGCTTGGTAGCGCACCTGACTGGGGGTCAGGGGGTCGCAGGTTCAAATCCTGTCAGCCCGACAGTGAAACCGCAGTTCAGAGGCGGGCCGGCCGGAAAG
>Ga0210040_10005105_pt1 | contig 16836 bp, 6 predicted proteins | sample CryGeyCG12114_NA_FD_185462 | JGI IMG/M metagenome (GOLD analysis project Ga0210040, IMG submission 185462) | Groundwater microbial communities from aquifer - Crystal Geyser CG19_WC_8/21/14_NA (SPAdes) (version 2) | ecosystem: Environmental > Aquatic > Deep subsurface > Groundwater | place: USA... | reverse complement strand
ACACTATACCTAATTGTCTCATGTGAGCCGTGTGTAATTTGGACTGCATGACAGGCAAACAATAGTCTTTGGATTGTGTTAGCGGAACTGTGATAATGAAGAAATCATAAAGGAGGACACCTCAACCGATGGCTGCATAATGACTACCTTTAATAAAGGAACGAGCGGCAGAATGAGATGAAAGTGGTCGTATGTGCTCAATAAAATTCAATTTAGCTTTCGACAAGAGACCCTTTCTTTGGCAAGTCAGTCGGTTGGAGTAGCAGCATTATCTATAACTCTTTAATGTCATCTTTTACTAACCCTTTGTCCATATACCATTACCGAGAGACTAGCATGGACCAAACCTACAGTCCAATATAACGATAACTCTTTGACTGAGAGTGAGTAAGAGTTGCAAGGAACAAGAAATCGACACTCACTCCGGCTTTTTAGTTATGACTACACTACATGCTATGGTACTAAATAGAACCAACTTTGGCCTGATTCCCACTGTATATATATACTATATATATATATATATATATTTATGTGTGAGGAGGAGAGAAAGCGAGTGAAGGAGAGAGACAGAGATATTAAGTTACTACTTTTCGATTGAAGCACAGGGAGCTCACTGAAGCATATATGGTTGAACCACAAGTAGAATAAAATCGATTATGAGAGCACGAGATTCTTTATGTCCTCCAAAAAGGAAGAGTTACGATTCCCACTGAACAAGTACATGCATTCATACACACACACTATATGGATGGACTAGTAGTATGTTTTTGGTGCTCACCAGGGAGCTTTACAAGCAAAAACTGGCTCACTATACTTCTGCACAGGAGACTATATATGGGCTCTCCTTTTCTTGCGTTCCCAAAACTTGCTACACATTGCTCCAAATCCAAAGATGGGTAACCTAACCACGCGAAGATCCAAACAGAGATAAATATTATATGTGTGGGGACATATATTCATTCACCTCTCCTTCTCACCCTGTTACCCGTCCGTTGATATCTTATTAGCTTGGCTTGCAGAAAAAGCCCAATGGGGAAAATTGAAGACCAGGATGAAATCCTTAGTGGGTCAGCACACATTTTAGTTTCCCCTTGTGCCATTGGTTAGGACCACATGGACAGCTTTTTACTCACACAAATGCACTCCTAAGGTTCTCTTCAATTATACTTTTATGTGTGGCTTCATTCCATTAGTGCTCTGGTATGGTCTCCCCCGACTGCATTTAGACACGTAATTTGGGATCTATTTTCCAACTTTTAGCTCCAAAATGGCCAAAGTAACTACTTCCTAACTACACATTGGAACCTTACCTGTAATGAGACAATAGCCTGAGGATTATTACAATAGGCTTTTGCTTCAATACAACCCATGTGAACCCTATAAACAACTTTGTCTCTAACAATGTGGAAACATGTGTGTTGAGTCCCCATAGATCTTTAGCCAGCCAGCTTGAATCCGCATGTGAAAGTTGTTAATTTTGTGCATGAAAACATGATTATAATTCGGTCCATCACGAGCAACAAAGACCTAATTCTTTGATAACATCACGAACTACTTACTATTATGTATGTAGGGAGAAGAAAGCTGTACTAAATAAATCGACTCCCATTGTATCACGGAGCCATATATGATATTGTGATCTTCCCAATTGACTATACCAGGAATGATGGGTGAGCTCCATTATTATTAATTTGAAGCAGACAACAAATGTTGAGGACCTCAGAGGCGTAATTGCCTTTGCAATTATGATTACGATTTATAGGGAGCAATAATGACTACGGAGGAGCACCTTGGAATATACCGACCGGGATTTCGCTTCCCATATTAATAGTGGGTACCCACATTTTCAATAGAATGGGATCTGCCTGCCTGCATGGTCCTAACTATAACTAACTAACTAACTAACAGTTTGTACACCGTAGAAAGAAATAGGCCCATGCTGTTTCCCAGGGAAATGGAGAAAGGCAATCATCATAACCATTATCCACTCTTCTCCGTTGGCTCTATTGGCTGCCATAGAGGTGTTGAAAATTATAGAGACACAAGAATAAAGAGGTTCTAAACATCACTAACAGCCTTTTTTTGCTTCCAAAACACGTTGGAATCTCCACTTTAGATTCATAAAAACTGTTATGCACTGCTCGTTGTATTGCATAGTCCAGATTTTGGCACATTGGTACAGATAAGTGGACGCATAAAAGTGCGTGAGTGATTGGCTATTTCAATATCTAGTTGAGGTGAAATGATGATCTATCACTTTTCAACTTGATCCACATAGTAGTGCAGTGAGTACAGAGCAAGTTGATTCGACACCGTAGGGAGTACAAAGAAACTATGCCTTTTTCCCCTGAAATAAATGTTGAGCAGTCACGCTCACTCATTCTCTCACTCAGGCAGTTAGTTAAAATCGTTTGGAAGAGCAATTTAAAATCATGGTTTAAAAGATTTGATTTTTTTTTGCTCTACCAAACGGGATAGGAGAAAATTATGCAAGTTATAGGAAAGAAAGTGGTTTGACTGAGAACCAGTTTTAGGGGCTTCATTTATTGAGCAGGTATTAGGAGGATAAAATCCCGAGCTAAAAGCGAGAAAGGATGAAATAGTTGAACTCACCTCTTTGCTTGGACAAAGAACCAGAATGAACAAGCGGACTGCTTGACTTGCTCTACCGAAATTAGCAGGTTGACTCAATCTTGCAATCGCTACGTGACGTCTTAATAGTGAAGGAAGATTACATCTGAAAATCAGTCATAAAAATTGGATGAGCTGTGAATGGATCATATGAATGGGTTTTATCCTTTTTATGATTTTACGCGTTCGATTTTCAACAGGGAAAATGAAGTAAAGTGAGTGCAAAGAGAAGACTTTAAGTTCAATAAGCCCATGGTGGAACTCGTTATTTCCCATCTTAATTACAGGAAATAGAAAGTTCACACGCAAAGTCTACAAAACTTTATAATGAATTCCAGCCATAAATGATATAAGTTTCTGTTTAATAGCTTTGCCTTGTGGTAGACATTTTAAGGAAAGACGTTTTGTAAGAATTTGTGCAAGAATTTACGAACTCTTGAAATAAAAATTGAGCCTTTTTTTGCCTTATGCATTTCAAGATAAATATGTCTGAAATGCTTTTAAAAGGCTGTACAACTAACTATTTCTAAATATTGACAGGCACGATGGGCAAACAACGCAAAATGAACAATTAAGGGAAACAATGCATTGTACATACATGGCACAAATCCAAGTTGGGTCATAATCAAAGGAAACTCCTTCACTCCCAGAGGTTCCTTGTATTGTTCTTGCCAGGAGATGAACTGCAATACAGAAATGAAATAGGTTAGTCAAATCACATGTGAATGTGACAAAGCGATAGTCCTTCAATGCTAGACTAGACTGAATAAAATTATGAACAAGGAAAACAGGTAAATCCGTCAAATCGGACGGCTAAAAAAGTTGAAAACAAGGTTTTTCTGTAAAAATTTTATCCACGAATCGTTAAACTTACAAAATAACGACGGGCAATAAGTGGTGGTCGTATGTTTAAAGTTAGTTAACTTACTGGGTTTTAGTTGCATGTATAGTGTTAGAAGTTCAATAGTTGACCGCAGAATCATTTTATTATCATTTTCAGCCCGTTCGATTACATTATATAGCTGATAAGTATAATTTTCTACAGTGAAGCAATAGTTTTGGCAAATATGGCATGCAATTTTATTAATAATGCCCAGGAGACGTTAAATAAAACCAATTGAATGCCCACAAAACAAATTTGAAGAAATGATGCCGAAGTATATTTTAACATTTCATTATTTTTGTGGCATTTGGCTCTTAGTTACTAATCAATTTCATCATATTGCTGGTCTTTGCATTCATAAAATTTTCGGATAAAAATCATTTTGGGACAGTTTGAGTCTGGAGTCAATTATTAGTACACCAGATTTGTAGTAGTCATCAGTTTAAGTCGGAATTCGTCAGGTTATGAGTTTTACAAAATTATAAACTCTAAGTGGCAGCTCCATAACTAAAAAATAGGCTTGGTGAGCCTGGGATATCATGCTTTTCGCATGAAAAAAGGTAACATGAATGTTAAATAAAAAAAATCTGGCAAAATAATTCGGGACGGGTAGGAAACTTAATATTTTGAAAGAAATCATAGATATGATCGCTGTAAAGACCCGTTTCTAGTTTTAAATTGAAACAAAACTAAAATTCATGATATGAAGTTTGTTTCTCTATTTTATAAAAAAAATTTTTTCAACATTGACGAAAATGACAAAAAATATAACAGTTAAAAAAATTAACAACAAAATCTGTCTGCAACGAGGTCAAAAAAGACATTTTTGACCATTTTATCACCCTGAGCAAGGACACAGTTGCAGCGATTGTAATCTTGATACAACAAATATGTGCGCAAACAAGGAGGGAATCCAAAATGTGTCAAATTCTGATGATTCGTTGCTTTCTTCAACAGTTATTGCGAAAAAACCAAGTCATTTATTCCTACTTTGAAATCAAATCGAATCCTTTCTCTATTTTTACAAAACTTTGACGGAAAAATGTAATGCAATGCTTAATATACTAAAATCTCAAAAATCAAAATGGGCTTTTTATTCTGGGAAAAAATTTTATGCTGAAGAATGTAAAATGTACGCACACACAGTACACTTTAAAACGAATCCCTAGCAAGCAGTTAGCAATAAAATGCCTATGCAACGCCAACCAAGTGAAATCCTTGACATTTGGAATGGCGTGGGAAACAAGAGCCCACTAGATTTATAATTCATAATACATCTACGAATGACATGCATAACAGGATTACCAAAGAACACATGAGATTTGGGCATAATAATTTTGCATCCGATGACTAGGAAGGGACCAACTATAGTTAATTGGTTTCCCTTGATGAGTTCTGCTGACTTGGCATTTCTCTTTTACAATTCTCTGGTTGAACTAACCACTGGAATACTAGGCACGGTACCAGGAAACTAGGAATTACCAATGGGGTCATAAATTATTTTGTGAGTTAGAATCAGAGGGTCTTTCAAACTCATTAACTAACTGACTATTGCCCTCTAACTATTTACGTGTGTTTGCGCGTAACAAATGAAAATTCATCTAATCATAATAACCAATAAACCAATACCAACACCAACCGAATTCAGCTTGGCAACACCCTAATAATCATACAGTCATAGTCCTCGCTTTTTCAAATTTCACAACTCAACTAAACTAACTATAAACATGATTTATAAACTCTGAAATTAAAACTTTTGACTTAAAAATTTAATGACAAGAAAAACAGTATTACTTTTTCAACATTTTAGAAGTCTAATCGCTCTGATGCACGAGTCAAACAAAGCTTACCGTACATGTACAATAACTAAAACACACAATGGAAACAGAAATTAATGTCCCCAACAAATTGCTTGTTCATGAATATTTCGGATAGATTATTGATACAGATTAAATAAAAAACAACAACTTCACCCTAATACATTTTGTGCACGCTAATGATAATGATAGTCATTGATAGTACATAATCATGGGTGATGGATGAATCAACGGTCGCGAATGGTATGGAGCGAAATAAGGGCATCAACAATATCGCAAGCGAATTTATATTAATATTGGGGGTGGAGGTGTTTTTAATTTTTTTATCAGGTTCAATAATCTGTCCGTGCATTCACAATGCACAAACGTTTGTTTACCTGCCTACACTACACACACAAAATACCATTCTCAGAAAACGTCACTAGTTGAAAAACGTTATGTGAGGCTATTGCCTACCCTAGGAAAGAAAAGTTTTATAATGGAGTTTTAATGTACCTTGAGGAATTGAAAGAAAATACGTACATATTATGAGCTGTTATTTCTGACCTCCCTCCACTCTTTGGTTCTCAAAAACAAAGTCTAGTATAAAGCTACCCCGTATCTCACATATTTGGTTTCGGTAGCTGCAGAAGAGAAGAGCATAGTTTTGGAGAAGAAACTTATGCTTTGGCCTCAAAGGAAACCATGAATAAGATTTGTAATGATACGGATTCTCCGTTGGTTCCCAGGCATTTCATTTAATTGGTCCCGGGCAAGTTTTACATTATTTAAACTGACTGCAAACTTTTCAAAGTGGTTTTCATTTCACGTTTGTTTGATTTTGTGCTATTTAAAAGTTAGTTTACAAGTCCTGATTTAATAAAGCGAATTTGTATTGTCTACCAGACACTGGCTCACATGCTGGGTATTTCCGACTGTTTACCGTTTGTGAATGTAATGAGTCAACATTTATCAATTAGGGGATTGCAAAATGCATACCTTTAGCTTGGATTAAGGAGACAAAACCCTGATGTTTGTACTCCCTGCTGGCTATTGCTAATCAACGTTTCGTAAATAGTGGGCAAAACTGTGGATATATTTGGCAGGTATACAGCTCTAACATTTTAATGCATGTACTATACACTAATGTTTATAGTCATTTATAATGTCTTTTGACATTTGAAACTTCATACGGTGAGCAAATTGAGCACTTACTTCGAATTGCTATAAACTAAATTGAATCAAACTTTTTCGATTCCAAGAAGACTTATATGCATATTTTAATCGAGCTTCGCAAGATGATGTAATACGATTTACATTTTATGCAATGAAGCCTTTGATGTGAAAGTTGTCATAGAGGTGTACTTTTGTTCTATTTGATTAACCTCGTTCATTTCACAATTGACGGGCAGGCATGTATGGCATATTAAAGGCTACATGCAAAATTGGCTATAGTAAACGTATAGTTTACTAACCATAAGCTTTATGTAATCATGAGACAAGTTAAAAAATAAGTACCACACTATCGTCCAAAAGGCAATAATCTTATGGCTAGGCTTTATGAACACCTGGAAAACAACAGATCAAAATCCAATGGTATACTTTTGACACTGTCAATTAATTGATACCTGACAGACCCATTAGTGAAGAATAATGACAAATAAATATAACCATTAAACATAAAATCCTTATCCTACTTTAGTCATCATCAAGCTCCCTCTAGAAACAATGTAGCACCCTCTTTTTTCAAGGTTCGGAAACATTTAAATCTGAAAGTTCTATGCAGATAAAAAAATTAAAATGGGGCGTATCATACTATCACTATGGTGAACAATGCAGGATTATTGATTTGAAGAAAATATTTCCATTCCCTTTTGATTTTTCACCTGCATTGAGCCCCCAGATTTAAGTATTTCCGAACCGTGTAAAAATAGGGTCTTATTTGTTTTTATAAGGGCCTTGGTAATCATTTCAGAGAGTCTGAAATCTAGAATACAATTATAGAATGTGAACTTTGGGCAAAGAATTTAGTAAGAAAAGCAATCAAAGCTTTGAAACTATTCAGCAACAGGACTATTTTTTACAATTTTTCATATAGATCAAATCGGTTTTCTGACTATTGGGAAAAAAGTATAACAGCGGTCCAGGAATCACTTTTACAAGCGTTTTACAGAGAAAAAGGTTTAAATATTTTCGAAGCTTTTATAAGAAAGAAAGAGCACTTGATACTCTTGAGGCAACGTATTCTGCATGGGCTTTGAAATCTAAACGTTTATCGATGTAAATACCTAAATATTTGAACCTGAAAACCCTGGTTATTTTATGAAACGAATCATTACAGGTTATCTCATTAATATTTAAAAATTTATTAGTGGATTCTTTGCCAATTATCATAAAGTTTGACCTTGAAAAATTAATTTTTACCCCATTTAACTGACGACATCATCCATTTACAAAATGTATCCCAACCTGAAGTATTTATAGTAATCAAAGTATCAAAGTCAATATTATTTACAAAAAAAATTAAATTTTCAGCAAATAATAAATGATCGATTTCATCCTCAAAGAGTCCATTTATGAAAGTATTAAATAAAGTTGGGGCTAAAGTACACCCTTGAGGGGGATGCTAAGTTATAGGGAAATGGTTCACTACTGTGTGTAACATAAGAAAGATCTATTGGTCATAAAGGAAGCCAAAATTAAACATTTGCTTTTCCCAGTTTTGTCAAAATTGGTTTAGGCGTTCATTAAATATTGCAAAAATTATGCTTTACTTTACCAAAGATATACAATTACCATGGATGAACAAACAATAGCCTTTTTCTTAATCGTTTGAAATCCAAATATAAAGCCTAAAATGTGCAATCATTGTATTTTTTTAAATTCTACTAAAATTTAAAAAGCAATTTTACTTAATTTTATGGTTTTTGCGTGTTACAGCAAATAGGGAGACAAAATATTCAGTATTTTGTAATTTGCAATGTAAGATATTTTGATTTCTGAATCACCCTTATGTCAGGCCTAGCACCATATTTTAATTAAGAATAAGAATTGAATTTGATTCCTGAAATTTATTTATTTGTTCGTATACTAAACTTCAGTTGACATTTCAAAGTCAAAGTCCATGCACGGTATAAAATATGTAAATGTATGTAAAATATATAATATAAATGTTTTTAGATAGACTAAAAAATTAAAAACAAAAAGGTAAACCTTTTAGGCTAAAAGACCGAGTCAATAAAACTTTCAGCAAGAAAGCCGTGGTAAAAACCGCAAGTCATGAAGACATTATTCAATAACACCTTAGGTGGTAATGAAACCGTAACTGTGTCGTGAGAGTCAAAAACACCTTTGTATCAATAAGAACTGATATTAAAAAAACCTACGGATGTAATGATCATTATATAAGAAAAAAATCTAATTTAAAAGATTTGATTAAAATATATAGTAATTTTGATCCTTCAACCAAAAGTCACTTTTAGTAAAGCCCAATTGGACACGTCAACAAATGTACGATAATTCTGGCTCAACTACTGATCGAATCGATTTTAATATTTTGATTGATCCTGAAACATCAAGATAATGCTAAAAGTATTCACAATGGGTTTGGCCTAAATAAGTCAGTAAATCAGTTTATTTTAAAATAACAACTTATAATGCTACTCAAAATTTAATTTAATGTTTTGTTTGATAAAAACTCTATTTAAGAAAACAGACGTCATAACACTTTATCCATAATCTACAAAAAACAAAAACAAACAAACAGGGGCTTTATATTACAAAATTGACGGTTATTGGATATAAGCTGCTATAACAATTGACACCCTCTTAGCAGCGCTTCAGCGACTAATAAATCACACTAATAAATCCTAGCTACTTATCTGGGTGCGCTCTATGAAGACAATTATAAGTGCATTGAAGATAAGAAAGCTTGTCTTGGCTCGTCTTGGCTGTCAATTTTCTATTAGTATTTGATCCTGAATGAACATCATTTTATTTTTCTTGTTTGGTTATTTTTTGTTTATTTCGAAAAATAGTAGCCTACTGTACGGAGTTTTTCAATCAATTGAATTTTCGATCAAATCAATATTTCACTCAATTTTAGCACTACAGGTTAGATGGGAATAAAAAATTTCTACAACGAGCCAATAAGCTCTCTCATGTAACGATAACGATCCTGAAACGTAAATGTGCCATTTCAGATGCAAAAGCATGCTCTGCTTGTTGCAGCATTCGTGCTCAGGGTGCAAAATATGGCGATCACTTATGTATGATGTAAGTTTTCTTACATTTAGTTTAATGCATGTCAAACGTCAAGTCGATGGCAAATGTTGAATTTTAAGTATTTGAACTACTATTCATATCATAAATGATTAAACCATTTATTACTGTGAGCATTGCTTTTATATTGCATTTTGCATATCATTTTTCTTTTCTTTAGCCAGACTTTTACTTCCTTTTCCACATAAGAGTTATCCAGCCCTACGAAATCATAGTTTTTTATCTATATTTTCATGACTAGTTGCTCACTCAGTCAAAATCACAAGCACATATTTGGATTCCATCTTGATAATCGCTTCCCCCAAGATGTTCTGGGAAAACAATTACAAAGAATAAATTCTTGTTAAAAATTAAAAACATGTTTTTTTAATCAAATGATTATAATAAACAGGACTGGGCTCTACAAATCTGAATGACTAGAAAAATTACAACTTTTCGTTATTTGCTAAAAGTACCGTATGCTCCTTGAGCATGCATGACGACTGATGTTTGAAAGATGAAAGAAATCGGAGTATACACCCACAGGTGCAAGTGAAAGCACATTTTGGGCCTTTATGCAACTTGGATAGTTATAGCAACTTCGGAAGAAAAACCTCAAAGCACACTCATTTCATTTTCATTATGAACAATGAAAAAATCTGTAAATTGAATGGGGAATGCATAACTTCAAAATGGTTTTATATATATTCTAAGGCTTGGTCTCCATAATATTTCCTTTCATTTCCTCAAAAAATCCCGCATAAATGATGGCATCACTAATAAAATACACGTTGTTTTATTGCCCTTCAAGTGAACATTCACAACTGCTTGGAAACAAGATCAATCTTTCTACCTTTTGACCACTAGTTCCGATGGTTCTATGTGTTCACTACAAAAATCTACTATATACTCTCCTTAGGGAACTATAACATTTGGGTTCAAGTCCTGCTTGGTTGATAAGTCTATGTGACACAACAAAAGAGAGTGTTAAAGGCGGTACAATTATACTAGTTGCTGTGTACTGTTGTTTAACTTTGGAGCAAAGCCTTATTTTGCTCGTCGTGCTCACATTGTTAATCCTATTACCTTTCAGCCTTTCGGGATAACTGTTGAATAGCTGGTACTCCCGTCTTACCAATACCAAAAGTCTGACATTTGTCTCTTGGACGGGAGAACATATAGTGAAAACGTGTCTGCACTGCACTATACTTGTACAAGGGAAAGAGCCCAAAGAAGACCAGATACTTAAAGAAAACTAGACCTTGAACTGGGACGTACCTGAGTCATGAGCAAAAAGTGAAGACTTCACCTCAGCCAGAGTACAATGTGGCTCCTCACTGACTTTGATCAACCTAGATAATATAAGATCCACGACACTCTCTACAGAGTTCTCTTTGATATCTAAAAGAAGGACGGCGTGATGAAGGAAATGTTCTATATCCATTGATGCTCTCACTTCAGACACAAAATCTTTCATAGGTAGCTTTTGTAAGTGAATGGCCAACAAATAAGGCTCTGGTAACTCCTCTTCGTCTTCGTCCTCTTCAGCGGTGACTTCCGGGAGTGGAGTTGTACTACTCCTCCGATCTCCTCCTCCCCCACTCCCCTTTCGTTCCCCCAGAGCAGTCAAAGAGTCCAGTCCCTCTTCCTCTGGACTGGGCTCCAGTCTTGTGGGAGAAATTGCTGTCAAATTCGTTCCCTGGCCTGAACCAGGTGTGGGTCGAATGAGTCGACGAAAGTTGGATGCAGTTACTACTCCTACCATGTCAGAGCGAGACGATGTGCTCCCAGTCAGATCAAAGTGAGCAAAAGATTTCCTCTTCAACAATGGCGGCGGTCCCACCGAAGAACCACTTCCACTGATCTCATTACTACTAGTTTTGGAAGCGGGTGGTGAGTAGCTCATCTGAGCGGCCGCTTGCCATGACCCATATAAGTTTGGGTATGGCAAAGTCAGTGAGCAACGACGTGTCTGAGAGACCACGGGCGGTGGCACAGGCTCTGGTGGCTTCGGAGGAGCAATCATTGTGTGGGATCGTGAGCAAGCAGTGTCCACTAGGAAGGAAGACCGACGAGTCAACTTCCTCCCATGACCATGGTGAAGAGATGCACGCTTGGTTGTAGGGAATCCGCCAGCGGACAAAGTGCCAGCAGAGCCACTTCTTGTGCTCCGAGACCCTTCTTCCCCATTCTCCTCTAACAAAGGCTCATGGGTGAATGGACGATTCCGAAGGGGTGACGACCCCTCTTTAGTAACTTGAAGCAACTTCTGCTTGTCCTCAGACCCACTGGACTTCTCCTTGGTGGGAGACGGGAGATTGAGGCCAAGTTTCTTGGGTGTCAACGCGATCTCAGTAGGCTTCCCACTGGCACCACTAATCCCTATAGTTGACCCATCACCTTCACCCTGTGGCACACTTTTGGACAGTGCTCGTCCTGCGGTAGGACTCACATTGCTACCCCCACTCATGTCAATAGCACACATTGATGTCGTAGTCCCTTGTGCCCCAGCAGTTGGTTCGGGAGAACTCAAGTTCACTACAACATCTCCCGGTTTGGAGCCACTACTACTTTTTGGAGCTTCTGTGCCCGGTTTTGGGCTAGCAGGTGCCTCTAAAGATCCTTTGCCTGTGTCACTCATACTGATGGTAGTAAGTAACCAAACAACCTAATGCAGACTTTCTTTTGGTTTCCTAATTGAGCCACATTTTGAACACACAAGAAATGGTAAATTTGGAGCAACCTATTGTACATTATTGGAATTCCCGCTCATCATCATCATCATTTCTTTCTACATTGTTAGTAAGCAGCAAATAGAGTTGTTGGCTGGTTAGTTATGTGGTTAGAAAAATTGGGCCTTCTTTCAACAATCAAGAGGGCTACACTGACTGCGTTTTGTGTTCACCTCTTGGACTCTTTTTGTAAAAATGAAAAGATTTGACCAACTTAGGTGGTTAGTTGGCTGCTAAGGCTCAGTGTGAGCGGGTGAAACACACACATACACACAGAGTTAGAGAGCAAGAGCCCAAAAAAGAGAGTATCGGGTGAATGAGGAAAGAAAGGAGCCCCAGATTGTCTTCCCGATCGATCAGCTCAGCACTCGTACCGTCCTCGTGCCCTTCAACTGTAGATAACGTTCCCGTCGTGGTGGAACAGTGATGCTTCCAGTAGTAGGAGTAGCGCCAACATATGCATTCCACGTACCTACGTAAAAAGAGAGACTGGAGACGTGGTCCTCTTTTTTCCCTCTCTCACTCTCTCTCTCTCCAGAACTATGTGTGTGTTTGTGTGATGATGATGGCACGGGAGAAGTAAGTAGTAGGTTCACTCACGACCAACTAAACTAACTAACTAACAAATATAACTACTGTGTTCTTCCCTCGTCTCCTCCAACTTCTTCAATGGGTCTCAGTCTGTCTGTGAGCCTGGTGCCTCAAATTCTGAAACATGTGCTAGCTTTAGCTAGACTGGCTGTTTGTTGCGAACTTTAACTTGGAGTTTTGGTTGGGTAGTTTAGTTAGCTAGTCTATAGACAGTGGCAAGTCACCGAATCCGGGTTTTTCCACAGTGGTAATGATATTGGCTATTGGCTCCCACCAAGACTTTTTTCACGTATAGTTTGCAGTGACTGGCAAAGTTTTACTAGTATTATGATTATTATTATTGCCCCACTAGTTAGTTTGTGACTAACTAGACTAGCTCACTCACTCACACACAGAGATGCAAGCCACATGAATGAACATCTGGTGTCGTGCGATGAGAGTATTTCCCCGCATGTACATATGCAGTTAGTTAGTTTAGTGTATAGTAGCCGGTGGTTCAATTTATTATTTTCTACTGTTTCTTGTGTCATTGTTGGCACAATGTTGAGCCGTAGAGCTAGCTCAGTTAGTTAATTAGTTGTTTAGAACACTAATCATATTGAGGAACGATCGGAGTTGTTGTTTTGGAGCGTTTCCGGAAAAATTCATGGATTCACATACACTGCTGTAATTATTACTAACTACGTAGGAGCAATGTGTTGGTGCTTTTAATTTCACAATGTGAGAGTATTTCATTCGTTGGATTTATTTTCTCAGCTCTTCACCGTTTTTCATATGCATAGCGGTATGCGTACGGTGTGTTTCCGTTTGAGGATCTATTGGGCTTTATGACTATGTAGTTTGTTGCTACGGCTCTTTGAAACGTTTTCAGCAACTTTTTCTTGTGATTACTTTAGCGGCCTATGGGCTCCCTTGTGCTGTACAAGAACACAGTGGGAGCAAAATAGTGGGCCACAGTACAATTTCATGTAACAATGATGGAAAAACAAGTAAATAGGAACTGGACAACACAAAAGGTTTCAAACACTGTGGCTGACAAGAGAAACTGAATTGTGTGCACTAGTATGTTGGTTAGTTAGTGAACGACTGACTGTATAAAATAATTTCTCGAGGGAGTACTGTGCCCAATGAATTCAATAAATCCTTCCAAAAGTACTATGCAAAGAGCGCTCGGAGAATACACATAGGAGACGGAATCGTACAATGATAACACACACAGAGTTGAAATTCTTATTAGTTATGGACCACTTACTCACTCATTGTGTACTATGGATATCAAGTAGTTAACAAACTAAACTCACAATTTGTGGAATCTGAGTGCAGATGAAATACACATGTGAAGCGAAAGTATTGCAACAGAGCTCTGTGACTGCTCTTGTTCCAGGGGAAAGTGCTGCAATTATACACACAATGAGAAACAACAGGCATGGAGAAAGAAACTCAAGTGTAGATGAGTGAGAGTGAGCTTAGGAAAAACAAGAGAGCGGTGTAAAATAACTGACTCTGTCAGATCAGCTGGCCAACTGAATTCCCAAACGGAGAGATGCTCCAGGACAAGCACAAAATGTGGCTTGAGAAATTCGCGCAATGGCTCTGCAACTTTTAGTCCCAGGCTTCCCATCTCCACCGTATATACAAGTTTGCGTGTTTTTGTCATCACCTACATATTTTGCTCATGCCCTTCATTCACTCTACCGTTTCCCTCCATTATCACTGTACTCGTCCATTCCACTGCCTGGAACATTGTAAACCCTATCATGTACCAAGATTTGTACTACTTAATCTGTCCTTTTTAAACACGCTCTTTGTTTCTCCCATCACACACAACGATTTAACTAGCTGCACCTACATAATCGCAAATTATTGCATTTTACTTACCTGTGGCAAATACTATTAATTAATTGTTTACTCTTGTCTTTTCTGTATCCAACCTGAGATGATGCATAAATGGAAATGGAACATTAACATACGCAGGCCAAGCTCCTTAACAAAAATGTAGATAATCTGGGTTAGTCATTCTCCTCTTCATGGATCTTCTTGAGCCAGGGATGAATGCTACATACCCAGCTTTAGGAGTCACTTTTGACTCGTCTGGCCTCTAACTAAATGTAAATGAGACTAGCTAACCAACCAACTAACTAGAAGAAATATTATTGTGCACGACAGAGCGAGCAAGGGTCGTTTTCTCCCACCTTATAAGGGCACCTACTCCTTTCACTCACACATACATGCAACGGCTGATGGGGCTGGAGGAGTAGAAAGGAGAATGAAGAGATGTGGATGGAAAGTGTATCTAAAGATGCATACATATCCATGACTAAAAGACCCCATGCCGAGTTTAGTGAACCAACTTTGCTCGCCGTGTCCTACTTTCCGGCTTACAGTGGTGCTCTTTTCCTTCCGTAGCTTCCTTCCACACACACTCACATGCAGTTACAGTTCCACGCTCTCTCCCATCCTGGTAGTTAGTCTAGTTAGATGGTGGATGCTGTGTGTGTCTGTGTAGTGTATCCAACACTTACCATGACCGAAAACAGCCTCTACCTCTGAAAGCATTCCACGGGGAAGAAAAACTAAACGATGTTGCTTTAATGGAGGCAAGACTTTGGACAAATACGGAAATCTATAGTTTCTCTCATAAAGTGGAGAGTCTTAATATTATCAAAATTGACCCTAGGGTTATGCGTTCTGTGTAGTACAAGTTATGCTATAGACACGATTTAATGTATGTATGATTCTGTGTGACTCTATAGGTAGTTGGATTGGGTGGGAGATAGAAGATAGACGTCAAAAAAGTATGGCCGGGCCCACTGGCTTTTAGCCAGACTCACTCCACTTTTGCTTCATCACATTCCAGAATTTGCTGTACGTTAGACAATTTGTAAATCATTAAAAATTTGGCAAGGTTTGAAGTTTACCCGTAAACAGTGAGTCCGGCTAAAAGCCAATGGGCCCAACTAACTATTCAGGATAATTATTAGGCCATCATCTCTGAAGCAAACGGATTGTATACAAGGGGTCACTAACATTTTGGGGCCTGGTACTCCTAATTTAAGAAAAGAAAAAGATTGATTTAAAAAGCCCCTGTGATAATACCTGAAAACATAGGTTCCCCTTCTCCTATATTCATATTGTTTAGTTTGCCGAGAAATAAAGTGTGTAGTGTACTTAAAATTTTTTTTCTGATCTGATTGGCTGGGAGATTTACGTAGAAATGTACGACTTTACACGGCATCGGATGTACCCCTCATGGTTTATTGCTTGAATATTATGAGCCTCAATTAGTTAGGAAAAACAAGACTGATCTTTCAAAATTGACAATCAATGACGCTCTAAAAAAAGCTAACATACTAAGGGTACACCCGATGCTGTGTAAACTCGTACATTTCTACGTGCGTAAATCTCCCAGCCAATCAGAGCAGACTTTCAACTTCTCCTTACTGATCTGATTGGCTGGGAGATTTACTCACGTAGAAATGTACGACTTTACACGGCATCGGGTGTACCCCCTCTGACTGTCAAAGAACGGTAAGACTATTACGTACTTGACTTTGTGTTTCGCACAGTGAAGTTCAATTCTGTTGTTGCCGAGTTGAACAGTTTTTTTCAATTTAGTACACGCAGTCGACGTCAGCTTCTCACTGTCTCTAGACATTATTCAAAATTAATTGAAAAGAGCATTGCACTTCAAGGTGCAAAACTCTGGAACGCTCTTCCACAAGAAATTCGTGACATTAACCTTACTGTTTGTGGATGCTAGCTGGAAACTTACTTTTTTGACTAACAAGTAATGCGCCTAGCAATTATGCAATTAATGAGTATGCGAAACGCTTGGCTTGTAGTTTTAGAAATCAAAAGGCTTAATTTAATTATTAATTTAGAAGGCAGATTTAGAATACAGCAAATATAATTGGACTTGTATAAAATTGTAGTGTTGCTTATT
>Ga0210040_10005104_pt1 | contig 16840 bp, 15 predicted proteins | sample CryGeyCG12114_NA_FD_185462 | JGI IMG/M metagenome (GOLD analysis project Ga0210040, IMG submission 185462) | Groundwater microbial communities from aquifer - Crystal Geyser CG19_WC_8/21/14_NA (SPAdes) (version 2) | ecosystem: Environmental > Aquatic > Deep subsurface > Groundwater | place: USA... | reverse complement strand
TCCACACGGTCATGCTGCTGAATTTCTACGCCGTTCAGGCCGGTTACATGCACAAAGAAGTCTTCATTTGTTTCGTCTTCCGTGATGAAGCCAAAGCCTTTGGACTCGATAAAAAATTTTACTTTTCCCTGTTTCATAAACATAATGATGAATGATTATTGGTAATACAATCCTCCGGTAAGGTAAAAACTATTAATTGTATACGCAATAGCAAGTAAAATAAATTTAATATTTAATTGCAGAAAAGTATGAATCGCAGACTCACCAGGTATCTTGTGCTTTCATTACCTGCTCCAGCAATTCCCGCACGGCACCTTTGCCGCCGTTTTTGGTAGATATAAAGGTGCTGATAGCTATAATATCGGCGGCGGCATCGGCCGGACAGGCCCTGAAGCCGCAGCGTTGCATCACTTCCAGATCGGGCATGTCGTCGCCCATATAAGCTACCGTGGCCGGGTGGATGCCCTGCATGTATAAATAATCTTCCAGCGTATCCACTTTGTCTTCTGAACCCAGAAAAATATCTTCGATATCGAGCTGCTCCAGGCGTTTGCGCACGCCCGGTTCGTTTTTGCCTGAGATAATGGCCACGCGATAGCCTTGCCGGATAGCATGTTTGATGGCAAAGCCGTCTTTTATGTTAAAAGCACGCACCTGCTCGCCATCGGCAAAGCAGTAGAGCAGGCCATCTGTCAGCACGCCGTCTACATCAAAAATAAAAGTATTAATCTGGGATAAATCTGTTTGTGTGATCGACATAAGCGAAAAGACAAATGATTGTTAGACTAAGGATGAAAGTAAGCAAAAGGATACAAGTATTAGTATACTAGACACAAGACCTGAATGGGAGTAAATTACCCTAAAATTGCGTTAGCACAAAAGCCTGCCTATATGCTCAAAAACAAAAAAGGTTCTTTACCGGAAAGAACCTTTAAAGGTATTTAATTTATCTGACAGCCATACTTGTGGCACATCAAAAATTTAGTCCTGGTTGTCGCGCCACTCATACACCCAGGCAGACTGTATCTGCTCCAGGTGCCCTTCGTTGGCTTGCTCGCGCGTACCTTCAAAGTTTGGCAGCGACAGAACCCAGTCCAGCAGTTCGGTGAAGCGAATGCGGTAAATTTTAGATTCGGAGAAGTCGTCGCCGAATTTCTCGTAAAGCGCCATCGCAATATCTTCGTGGTCGCTCCAGGCCATGGGTGGCTCGTAACTTTTATTCATCATTTAAATGGGTTTAATGGTTATAGGGCTGAATGGTTTTAAAAACGGTTAAAGTAATCTGCATGAGAAGCCCAGCAATTTAACCTTTCAGCCATTCAACACTTTAGACTAATGGCCCAGGAAATCCTGTCCCGGAATAGTTACTACCACGTCTTCGTTTCCCTGCACCACGCATTGGCAGGCCAGGCGGGAGTTAATGCGCGGGTCTATGGCGCGGTCGATATAATCTTCTTCCTTGTCAGAGATCTCCGGCAGGTCGCCCATACCGGCTTCAATATATACATGGCAGGTGCTGCAGCCGCACACGCCGCCACAGTTATGCTGAAGTTTGATATCATTGTTTAAAGCCACATCAAGCACCGATTCTCCTTCCACTGCCGGATGGGATTCGTCCGGTGAGCCGTCTGCAAACTTAAAGGTTATATTTACAACTTTCATGTCTGTTCTATAATTAGGCTGCAAGTTACAAAGCCTGCCTGCCGGATCAAAGTATGGCACAGATATGCCTCCTGCTCATAAACCGGCAAAAGCGGCAAATGGTTGTGCCGTTTGGGGTTATACTTAACCTTTAGTGGCTTGTATGCTATCAGTCAGCTGCCGGTACAGTTCCTGGTAACGCGAATGCTGCGCCAGCAGGTGCAGGTGCCCGGCAATTACATTTTCATCATGCCGGACAGCAGGCCCGGTTTGCACATCAAACGGCGGAAACAGGGCAGCTTTTGCAATGGTCTCGTGGATGAGCGGCTGCAGCAGGTCTGGCGGCAGGTGTGCATTCTGTAGCAGTTCGCGGCTGATGCCCAGCAGATGATTGGTAAAATTGCAGGCAAAAACCGCTGCCAGGTGCAGTTGCCTGCGCGATTCGGAAGTTACCTGCTGTACCTGTCCGCTTATACTTTGCGCCAGTTGCGCCAGCTTTAGTAATGTATGCTCGTCCTGCGCTTCAATCAGAACAGGCACTTCCTTAAAATCAACGGCCTTGGCTTTCGAGAAAGTCTGCAGCGGATAAAGTACACCTATACCTATGCCTGCACCGGTTATACCTGCCAGCAGGGTTAGCGGCTGAGAGCCGGAAGTATGGGCTACCACTGTGCTCAGCGGCACCTGCAACTGTTGTGCTACTGTGGCGATGGCGGCATCTGGCACAGCAATAAGTATGACATCGGTGGCGATACCTGAAAGGGCAGCAAGAGAGGCAACCGGCTTTGCTGCCGGAAGTAGCCGGGTAAGTTCTTCGCGCGAGGCGGCGCTGCGACTGTAAACCGCTACTACTTTGTGCCCGGCGGCAACAAGCGCCTGCGACAAGTGCCAGGCGACATTACCTGCTCCGATAAAAGCTATTTTCATGACTTGTTGCTGTGCTCAGCTATAATTTCATTAAAACATCCATAATTTGCCTGCTTATTACAGGGCGGGAGTACCGGCTGCAGAAATCTTCTCTTATTGCGCTACCGCTGTACTGCTAGGCTAAGGTAAACAAAAAAGCCCTTGCAAACCATGCAAGGGCTTCCTGATTTTATACTTGTAATGTAGCTATACTGCCTGTGCTTTACGTTTGTTGCTAATGCTAACCTTTGCACCTGATTTAGGCATAACCTTATTCCCATCCTGGCTGCGGCGCACAATGGCCATAATAAAGCCCATTGCCATTATCAGAGTACCAATCCACAGAATATTGACAAATGGTTTCTCCAGGGCTTTTAGAATTATCCATTCACGTTGTGTGGTATTTACGCCAATCTTAAAGCTTTCGGTGGCCGGATCTATGTTCAGAAGCGTAACACGGAGGCCTAAATCGCCTATTTCTTCTGGATAATAACCCGCCATGCCATCCTTAAAGATAAGCAGCGGATGTACATGGTAACTTTTCGTTTCTCCCAGAATTTGCATGTCTGCCTGCACGGCCACATCTCCCTGTTTCAACTCCACCCCCGGCACCTTATTTACCATCTCTACACCATGGAACACAGCGATATAATCGTTTAGAATAACAGTGTCGCCCATGGCAATGTCATACTCTTTCATGGTGCTCCACTCTTTTTCTTCCGGCGCGATAGACGATACGTGCGTGTACAAATCTCTGTCTACAAAGCTCTTGATGGCTGGAGAGGCCAGCAGGCCCATGTTTGGGTTTACTTGCGCGCGAGGATACAGCAGGAATGCCTTGCCACTTTTGCGATTCTTATACTCCAGTTCGTAGTAGGTATTTTCCGGCGTACTCAATTCCAGGGTATCGCCTGTTTTGTAGTATACTTTGTCGCCTGCTTTTATATCGGCGCGGGCAATGGCTTTATACTCGTCGGCTGTACGGAAAAGTATTTCCTGATTTACGTAGCCCGGCACACCCGCCACCTCGAAAAACTTGCCCCGGTAACTTACGCTGTACTTATCCATTTCTACCGGCGTGTTGCGCCACAGGAGCACGTTGTCGCGGTTGACCTCATCCGGAAACTCACGAGAATATAACAAGCCGGAATTGTTTTGCGAGATGATTTTGGAATAACCCGACGAGAAAAGTATACCTATCAGCATTAAAGCAATACCAATATGCGATACCGCGCCGCCTGATAAAGCTACCTTTTTGTGTATCAGCCCAAGTATAATGCTCAGGTTGGCAAACACTGAGAATAGTGAAGCTATCAACAGGGTAATGTAAATCCAGTTATCCAGCTTAAAAGGCAGGATATCGAATTTGTTTGACAGGATGATAATCAGGCTCGAAAACAACAGCGTAAGCATGGCCGGCATTGTAATAGCATCCACAAAGCTGGCTTTATCTACTTTGCGCCACCACAGCAGCTGGGCTATACCTGAAAGCAGTGCCACAAACAAACCTGCCCACAACTGAAACTTAGTATAATGTGCAATCTGGTCAGCGGGCAGCGCGGCATTCGTCTCAATACCAATAAAGCCCATAAATGAATTATACACAGGTATAGAGGTGGTAGCCAGCACCTGAAAAGCAGCCAGGCAAAGCACCGCAGCACCTATAAATATCCAGAACTCGCCATTGTAGGTGGTCAGTTCTTTTTCTGTGGCTGGTATCTTTTTCCAGTTGTATACCAGCAAACCGATAGCCAGCACCGCAAATACAGCGAGGTAAGTAAACAGCTGTCCCGATAAACCAAGGTCAGTAAAGGAGTGCACGGAAGCGTTCCCTAAAATACCACTTCGGGTAAGGAAGGTAGCGTACAGCACCAGCAAGAAAGTTGTAATCACTAGTATAAAGCTGGCGCGCAGACCTTGTTTGCTGCGGCGGTAAGCCACCATGGTATGAATAGCACCAACCAGCACCAGCCACGGAATATATACCGCATTCTCCACCGGGTCCCAGTTCCAGTAGCCGCCAAAGTTCAGGGTTTCGTAGGCCCAGTAAGCACCCATTACCACACCTACACCCAGCGTTACGCCGGCAAAGTGAGCCCAGGGCAGAGCAGGCTTAATCCATTCTGTAAACTTGCCTTTCCAGAGGCCGGCCATCGCAAAAGCAAAGGGCACCAGGGTAGCAGCAAAGCCGAGGAACAAAGTTGGCGGATGAATCACCATCCAGTAGTTTTGCAGCAGCGGGTTCAGGCCGGTTCCGTCTTGGGGAACGTAGTTCGGGTCCATGCTAAATACCGGCGCATCAGCCATAAAATCGCGCATCAGGATAAAAGGGGAGGAGCCAATTTTTACGTCGCCCAGCACCACACCCAAAATCATGGAGGTCAGGAAGATTTGCACAAACGAGAACATGGCCATCACAGGCGCTTCCCATTCTTTACGCTTTTTGCCAACGTTCATCAGCGTTACGCCCAGCATCACGTGCCAGAAAATCCACAGCAGGAATGATCCTTCCTGGCCTTCCCAGAAGCACGAAATCATGAAGTGAATAGGCAGGTGGTTGGAGGAATGGCTCCAGGCGTAATAATATTCGTAGCGATGCGCGTAAATGATGTTAAACAGACTGAAGATAATCATCAGCACAGCCGCGCCATGCACGTAAAATGCACCACGCGCCAGGTTGCGCCAGCTGGTATCGCCGAACATTTCTACCTTGGTGCGCGCCGCCATAAAGTAAGCGAGCGAGGATACAATAGCTGCCACAAAGGCCACTATCACACTGGTGTGTCCGATATCCCCAATCAGCGTATTTATCATTGTAAATAGTTAAGAGTTAAAAGTTGAAAGTTAAGAGTTGAAGTATAAGAGCATAATTCTTAACTTTCAACTTTTAACTAAACTACAGGCTTGCTGTTTTGTTGATGTCTTTCTCTACGTACTTTGACGGGCACTTGAGCAGGATTTTATCAGCTACAAACACGTCCTGCTTCATATTGCCAGTAATTACGACTTGCTCAGAGCGGTCAAAATCCTGTGGTTTGGGATTAAAATAAATTACGCGCTGCTCTACTTTATTCGTGTCGACCAGCGTGAAGGCAAAATAATTTGGGTCTACCAGCGGGTCGTACTGCATGTTGATGATGTGGCCCTGCGCGTCTTTCTGAAGACGGCCCACCACGTGCACTTTGCTGTTGTCGCCGTCCTGCGCACGCGCAATGGCTTCGCCAAATGAAACATAAGTGCTGGCATCGCCGGCAGTAGTCATGATGATCATGATGGCCAGCCCGATGATGATGATACCGAAGATGTGTGATTTTTTCATCTTTGTTTTATAGTATAGATGCTCTTATCCTGTTAGCCTAACACGCATCCGGAGAATAAAAATCCACAGCGGCGGCAATTTTTATACTTGTTATAGTAATACCATCAGCGATTCACGTAATCGTCTTTCAGCTGCTTCTCCAACTTACTTACTTTGCGGTCCAGCGACACGAGGTAGATAAGTATACCTCCCAAAACAGTTACCAGCACAGCCACTACTACATAGATTTTCCCGTCCTGGCGCAGCGTGTCGGCCATCTCTACATTTGTTTGGTCTGCTGCTGCGTTAGAGGCTGCTTGTGCCTGTACAGTTTGGGCGCCTGCTGCGGCACAAAATATAAAGCACCAGATAGTCAGTATTTTAAACAGTTTCATATAGGCGTTGTTTCAGTAATTCTAATCTTGATTTTACATTCACTATCCAAACGCCCAGCAGTGTCCAGCCGATAACGGCCGGGTAAAACACCAGGCGCAGGCGGTTGTCGAGGTCGTAGGAGTTAAAACCAGGGTTGCCGCCATTGCCGGGGTGTAGTGAATCGGTGAGGCGCGGCAGGATAAAGAGCAGCGGAATCAAAGCAAAAAAAGCGAAAATGTTGTACACCGCGCTGATGCGGGCGCGTTGCTGTTGCTCGGCGAAAGAACTGCGCAGCACCAGGTAAGCAAAGTATAGCAGCAGGCCGATGGCGGCAGCATTTTGCTTCGGATCGTTGCTCCAGTAGTCGCCCCAGGTAAATTTGGCCCACTCCATACCCGTAACAATACCCAGCACACCGAACAGAATGCCTACTTTGGCTGATTCATAGGCTACCACGTCATTTTTGATAGTGGGGTTGCGCAGGTACTTAACAGAGTATACCACCGATACCAGCAGGATAATAATCATCCCAAACCACATAGGTACATGGAAAAACAGGTTCCGGATGGTTTCGTTGAGGATGGCCAGCCGGGGAACATCCGTCAGCAGACCTGCTACTACGGTAAATACCAGCAGCAAAGCAGCCAATATTTTCCACCAGTTATTTTTCATGTTTTTTAGATACTAGATTTTAGATATTAGACATGTTTCTGCAATGAAGCCTTGTCAGTTGTCCCGGATATCTCATGTATTCTCTATGTTTTTATTGAAACAAAAATCTTATCAAATTTGCTCTATTTCAGCTTTGTATTTCTTAGCTATAACGCTTATGCCTTATGCTCTGGCTTTTAGACTGCAATATCTAATGTCTAAAATCTAGCATCTAACGTCTTTTACGAACGCCAAAGGTACGGGAATAAGATATAAGAAACAGTGACAACAATCATGTTTATAGCAAGCAGCGTGAGCAGTTCGTCGAGGCTGGCGCCCCGGTCGAGGCCATCCAGTGCGTTTTTCGACATTTTGATGAGCATGAGCAGCATAGGCGCCATCACCGGAAAGCCCAGCACCGCCATTAGGGTGCCACTGTTGGCCGCTTTGGAGGCGATGCCCGAAATCATGGTGAGGGAGGTGGAGAAGCCAACGGCACCCAGCAATATCGTGAGCAGAAACATGGGTACATCCTGCACCGGGTTGCCCAACACTACCGCATAAAACACAAAGCAGATGAGCGCCAGCACCAGCATCAGCAGCGTGTTGTAAATAATCTTGGCAAGTATAACGCCCTGCGGACTCACGATGGAATAGAAGTAAAGCAGCCGTCCGCGGTTTTCCTGCATAAAGCTCTTGGCAATAGCATTTACAGACGTAAATAATAGTATAATCCAAAGCACGGCGTTCCAGACCGGCACCAACCCCTGGCCGCTAATGGAGCGCAAACCGAAGCTGAGGTAGCACACAAACACGGTACTGCCCACGTACAGCAGCATGCCGTTAAAGGCGTACTTCTGCCGCCATTCCAGCACCAAATCCTTCTGAATCAGGTATAAAATCTCTTTAAGCAGCACTGCTGTGTCGTTTTGCTGCAAAGGTAAGGCACAATCTACTGTAAAGGTAGTTTTAGACAGCTTATTGTTGATTGCCGATTATTAATAGCTTAATTGTTGAATAGTTGAAAACCTGCGGCATGTATTATTAAAGAATAAAAGTTATTAAAGTATAAAAGCACGAACCGCTCCGGCTCGTGCTTTTATACTTTAATAACGGTTAAGCCAATCCTCAGCCATTTAAGAATTAGAGTATTAACAATCAACAGCCGACAATCAGCAATCAATCTTTCCTTTTTTTCTTTTTAACTTTATGCTTCACTACTTTGGCGTCGCGGTAAAAGATGATTTCCTCGGCGATGTTGGTGGTCTGGTCGCCTACGCGCTCTAGTTTTTTGATCATGTTGTAGAGGTGCAGGCCTATTTCTATCTGCTCGGGATTCTCGCGCATGTACTTTGCCAGTACCTTGTCGGATTGGCGGTAGATTTTATTCAGGAGCTTGTCCTGCTTCAGGATGAGGCGCGCTTCTACGGTATTAGAACTGAGGAACACTTTGCGCGTGCTGGATAACATGAGCAACGCTTTTTCATACATCTCCGGGATGCGGCTTATTTCCAGCAGTTCCTGCGGAACAGGCGCTTTTAGTTTGGTAACAATGCGGCTGATACCTTCGGCGGTGTCGCCGATACGCTCCAGGTTGTTGTTTATTTTCAGGGAGGCCAGCACCTGGCGCAAATCTACGGCCAATGGGTTAAAAAGGGCAATAAAGTTTTCGCATTGGCGGTCAATCTTGATGTCGTAGCGGTTTACTTTCCGGCCCAGCTTTATTACTTTCTCCGCTAATACTACATCCTGGTTGAGCAAAGCTTCGCGGCCGCCGGCGAGCTGATATTCTACCAGATCCCACATTTCCAGAAGCTTGTCCTGCAACTCCTTCATTTCTATATCTATGTGCGGCATGTTTTTTCTGTATGGCTTTGATGGGTGAGGTTTATACTTGTAAACGAAAATTTATACTTCTATAAGTATAAGGAACAATCAAATTATACTTTGTTTAAGTAAAAGGACATAAGTATCAGGGCATCAGCCACAAGATTCTTTTATATGCTAATAGCTGCTAATCATTATAAAATACTTTATAATGGAGTGTTTAAAGTTTATGGCTTGTTTTGTCTGATTACTTATACTTCAAAAATCTTGTGTCCTGATACTTGTGTCTTCTTACGCATCAACCAAAGCGGCCTGTAATATAATTCTGTGTACGTGTGTCGGATGGACTGGTGAAGAGTGATTTTGTTTTAGAGAACTCTACCAACTCACCGATATAGAAAAAAGCGGTATAGTCGCTCACGCGACCGGCCTGCTGCATGTTGTGCGTTACAATCACAATGGTATAATCATTCTTCAGATCGTAAATCAGCTCCTCAATTTTAGCCGAGGAGATAGGGTCCAGAGCCGAGGCGGGTTCATCCATCAGCAGCACCGACGGCGAAATGGCCAGCGCGCGCGCAATGCACAAACGTTGCTGCTGCCCACCCGATAGAGCCAGCGCCGATTTGTTAAGGTTATCTTTTACCTCCTCCCAAAGAGCCGCCTGGCGCAGCGATTTTTCCGCTGTTTCTGCCAACACTGCTTTATTTTTGATGCCCTGAATCTTCAGCCCATACACCACGTTCTCAAAAATGCTTTTGGGGAAAGGGTTTGGTTTCTGAAACACCATACCTACTTCCTTGCGCAGCTCATCTACGCGAATGCTTTTATCATAGATATCTCTGCCGTCCAGCATAATATCTCCTTCGGTACGAAAACCATCTATAAAGTCGTTCATGCGGTTAAAAGTGCGCAGAAATGTGGACTTGCCACAGCCTGACGGGCCGATAAAAGCAGTAACGGCTTTTTCTTCCATGGCAATGTTGATGCTTTTGAGCACGTGGAAGTTGCCGTAATAAGCATTAAGGTCTCTGGCCTGCAGCTTGTAGTTTTTTTTACTCATGTGATGAAAGACGATAGATCTTAATGTGCCGGAATTTCAATAATTATATTGCTATACGCTTAAACAGATAAAGTATGAGGCTTGTGTATGGGTATCTATGTTGTGCTATTGTTTATACTACCATTTTACTTTCTTCTGCTGCCTGATGCGCAGGTATACAGCAATGCCGTTCAGCAGAAACGTAATCAATAACAAGACGATAATGGCTGCTGCTGCGTTGGTCTGAAAGCCTGCCTGCGGCCGCGACGTCCAGTTAAAAATCTGGATAGGGAGCACCGTAAACTCATCCAGCGGCGTGGATGGCGTAAACGGCACATAAGCCAGCGCACCAATCACAATGAGCGGCGCCGCCTCACCTACTGCCCGCGACAGCGACAAAATCATACCTGTAAGTATACCGCCAAACGAGGCTGGCAGCACCTGCGCCCATACTGTTTGCCACTTGGATGCCCCCAGCGCGTAAGAACCGTCGCGGATGCTGCGTGGCACGGCCTTGATAGCCTCGCGGGTGGTAACGATGATAATAGGCAGGATTAGCAGCGACAGCGTACAGGCACCGGCCAGCAAGCTGCCGCCCATGTGCATCTGCCGCACAAAAATTTCGAGGCCAAGCAAACCATAAATAATGGAGGGCACTCCGGCCAGGTTGGCGATATTGATTTCCAGGAAGTTTGCCAGCCTTGTTTTCCGGGCATACTCTTCCAGGTAAATGCCTGCGCCTACTCCCAGCGGAAAAGCGATGATGGCTGTAAGTACCAGAATCCAAAGTGTACCGGCCCAGGCCGTAAGTATACCGGCACGGCCGGCGCGGCGGGAGGGCAGGCTGATGATGAAATCCCAGTCGATGCGGCTGAGGCCTTCTTCCAGAATGTTGAAAAGGAAAATGGCCAGCACAACCAGCCCTATAAAGGTGCAGAAAATGCCAAACACCTGAAAGGCCTTGTCTTTTAGCCTGTTGCTTTCGGAGTTAGTCATATTTTTCCTGGTATTTCTTTTTAATCCAGAAGCTGATGTTGTTCAGCGCAAACGTGAAAATAAAAAGCGTGATGCCGGCGGCAAAAATTGTTCTGTACTCCAGCGAGCCATGCGGCACATCGCCCAGGCTTACCTGCACAATATAAGTCGTAATGGTTTCGATGGGCACCAGCGGGTTGAGTGTGAGGCGTGGCTGCTGACCGGCGGCAATGGCCACAATCATGGTTTCGCCCACAGCCCTGGAAACAGCAAGTATAACCGATACGATTATGCCCGACGAAGCAGCCGGAACCATTACTCCAAAAGATGTTTGCAGGCGCGTAGAGCCCATACCGTAGGCTGCCTCACGCAAAGACTTCGGAACCGCGCTAATGGCATCTTCGCTCAGCGACGAAATCATCGGGATAATCATAATGCCCATTACCATACCGGCCGAAAGTGCATTAAAGCCGGCTAGTTTGGGTATAAATGATTGCAAAAAAGGCGTAACCACTGTCAGGGCAAAAAAACCATATACCACCGTGGGGATAGTAGCCAGAATTTCCAGCAGGGGTTTTACCGTTTGCTTCAGCCGGGCGTGGGCATACTCGTTCAGGTATACGGCAATGGTTAAGCCAATCGGCAGTGCCACGGCTATAGCAATGGCTGTTGTCAGGAAGGTGCCAGCCACCAGCGGCAAAATGCCGAATTTCTTTACGGCAAACAGTGGTGTCCATTCTTTCTCTGTCAGGAACTCCACGATAGAAACCTCCCGGAAGAAGCTAACCGACTCCGACAGCAGCACCCATACAATACCAATGGTAATCAGTATGGTGATGACGGCAGAGAGCCACAATAAGCCTTCGATAATTTTTTCTGATACGCGCAAATGTGTTTTATTTTAAACACAAGTATAGCAAACCTTTACGGGTGCCATACTTGTGCGGTGATTACTTTAATCAAGTATAAACAAAAGCCAAACTAAGGTATAAAGTGTTTATTTATAACGGGTTTTATACTTTAAGCTTTCATCCGCTTTTTCGGATTATAAATCCAAAAGAGCGACTAGTGGGATTTCTTATTAATCCGCCACCTTCGTCACTACTTCTTATTGCTCTTGATAAAGGCATCAAACTTCTGCTGCTGCTCTTTATACTTTGCAGCTGGCAGCGGAATATAACCAACTTCTTTGCTTAGCTCCGGCGCGCTTTCCAGGTAAAAATTTACAAAGTCCACTACTTCCGGTCGTTGCGCAGCTTTGGAGTTTACATAAATAAACAGCGGGCGCGAAAGCGGCGCGTAAGAACCATCTTTTACTGTTTGCTGCGACGGAAGTATGGCGCCTTTGCCGTTGCTGTCGTTCTGGTCGTCTACTGGCACAGGCTTGAGTTTGTTCATGTTTTCTTCGTAGTAAGCAAAGCCGAAAAAGCCCAGGGCAAGCGGATCGGTAGACACACCCTGCACCAGCACATTATCGTCTTCGGAGGCGGTATAATCGCCGCGGCTGGAGTGGCTTTTACCTACTATTGCTTCCGTAAAATAATCATAAGTGCCGGACTCTACGCCAGGGCCATACAGGTGAATTTCCTTGTCAGGCCATTCCGGGCGAATCTGGTTCCACTTTTTAAGCGTGCCCTGCGCGGCAGGCTCCCATATTTTCTTCAGTTCCGCTACAGTAATATCTTTAACCCAGTCGTTTTCAGGACTTACAACTACCGTCAGGCCATCGTAAGCTACCGAAAGCTGCACGTAAGAGATACCGCTTTCCTGTGCCATGCTGTCTTCGGCGGGAGTCATTTCGCGGGAGGCATCGGCAATGTCAATATCGCCGCGCGTAAATTTTTTCATACCGCCGCCCGTGCCCGATACGCCTGCCGTAACCTTTACATCGGGCGCTTCAGCGCGATATTCTTCCGCTACCGCTTCGGTGATTGGATAAACCGTAGAAGATCCGTCAATCTGGATGCTGCCGGACATAGCCGAGCCGCCTTCTTCGTTTTGGTTTCCGCCGCAGGCACCAAGCAGGAGCGTGCCGCCGAGCAGCAAGGCAAAATTAAATTTAGAATAGTTAGGCCGGAGGTTTAACATATTTTTAAGATTAGGATTTCTTTTATGATGAAGAATATTATAAACTTGCTGCCTTTATACTTCATTACAGTAAAAGCTGTTGCGGCTATGCCCTGCATGCTGTTTTATGCTGTATTTTGTACAAAGTTGGTGTAGTGCAGCAGCATTTCCGCAAGAGCATTATTATATTATTGTTAAGTTTTACAGCGCCAGTTCAAACTGCAGCCGGAACTGATAATTATCGGCTGCTGCCGGGAAAGTGCTCTTGGTTACATCGCTTTGTACTTTCAGGCTGTGCCCCACGATATACTTTGACAAGCCGACCGTATACTGTTTTTCAGGTGAGCGCAAGGTTATCGCTGAAGGTTCGTAGCTTGTATAGCGTCCGGCCACTTCCCAGTTGCTTTTAAAAAGGTAGCCTGCCTGCACATTAAACGCATTGCCCGTTATAAAAGCCTCCTTTACCGATCCGTCATCGTTTCGGCTTAGTACCGGCCCGCTGCCTGCTTTACTCGTAGCATACTCGGCCATACTTGAAAACCCGCTGTACTTGAACATTGCGTCCACAAATACTGTCTGCAAATCGCGTGTATCGCTCAGAAATTTGCCCAACTGCCCTCGCTCCCGTATAGCGCCGTCGTTGTAATCAAAAGAAGCGGCAAGAGCCAGCTTCGGCGTTGCTTCCCTGTAGATGTCGCTGCCTACGTAGTCGCCTTCGCCTTCAAACTCTCCGAACGGCAGCACCTCAACACGGGCTGTATAATCATGGCCGCCGGCGTTCTCCACGGTGATATCACGCCCTTCGCCCATCGAAACAGAAGCGATTTCGCGGAAAACCACATTACCCGCTTCATGCTGGTGGTGCAATTGTATGCCTATGTCGCGGTCCAGGTTAAAACGGGAATTGAGCAGGCTGCGGTCTACAAACTGCATTTTCTGAGAAGAGACAACCCGCTCGCGGTTGCCGGGCAGCTTGGCCTGGCCAAACCATATTTCCAGGTGCGGTGTTGCCTGCCATTTGGCCACCGCATCCAGTATAATGTTGCTGGCGTAGTTCTGTTGCTGCAGCTGGCCACCGCATCCAGTATAATGTTGCTGGCGTAGTTCTGTTGCTGCAGCCCCTCACCGCCAATGTCGCGGTTGCTCAGGCCCAACTCTATTTTATAGGTGAGGCGGGGGCTGTAGGCAAATCCATCGAACTTGAGGCGGGCCCGGCGCACCTGAAAACCATCATCCCACTGGTTGCTGCTGGCGTCTTTGTTGCTGGCATACAGCAACTGAAATCGTGTGCTGAATTTGAGGCTGAAGGAGGAGTCGGCCGCAACAAACTGCAGGCCCTTGCCAAATTTAGAGTAATTAACACTTTGTGCCTGGGCGGCGCCAAACAGCAAACAGGTAAAGAGCACAAGGCATACCCTTGTCAATTGCTTTTGCACGAGTCCTTTTAGTTTAGGTGAGAAATACGCTAAAGTCGTGACACTTTATACTTCTATGTATGGCGGGCGCGCTTATAGTCTCTGCTATGGAAGTTACCCGTCTGCAGTTCAGGTGCATCAGCGACAGTTAGTCAGGCTGTGGATGATGTTACTTCTGAATTGCCATGCAAAGTACGGACAATCATGTTACCTCGCGATTACTGCAATGTTAATTAATTGTTAAGTTGTTAAAGGAAATGTTAACTCCGTTGTAAAGTATAAATCATTGACTATCAGTATAAATCAATAAATAATTGTAAGCCTGATGCATGTCTTTTAAGAGCCGGGAAATAGATTTAATGTTAACGTAACGGTCTGGTAAACTATGGGTAACGCAGGATTAACGCTTACATAATATGGTACTGCGATCCTTAACTATATCATAACGATGAGGTAAAAATGACTTAAAACATGAGATCTACTTTTGTAGCGAGACTAAAACAACAGTAGATCAATGAAATTACTTTTCACATTTCTCACCATTATAACTACGGCTGTTTCCGGGTTTGCCCAGCAGGGCACACTAAAAGGTAAGGTAACCGATAAAATCTCCGGAGAAGGTATTATCGGGGCCGTGGTATTTATAAAAGGCACATCCAATGGCACCACCACCGATTACGAGGGCAACTATACTTTGCCGCTGGCGCCAGGCACTTATACTTTGTCTGTTACTTTCGTTTCTTATAAGCCTTATGTAAATACCGGCGTTACCATAACCGATGGCCAAACCACCACACTTCATGTGCCGCTGGCGGAAAACACCACGCAACTACAGGCCGTGGAGGTGGTAGGCACGCGCCATACCAACACTGATTTGGCGTTGATGCAAAGTATGCGCGCCAGCGAGGTGGTAGTGAGCGGCATGGCCGCCGAACAGATTGCCAAATCCATGGACCGCGACGCAGCTGCTGTGGTGCGCCGCATTCCGGGCGTAACTGTGATGAACGACAAGTATATCGTGATTAGAGGTATGAGCCAGCGCTACAACACCGTGCTGCTCAACGATGCCCTCACGCCAAGTACCGAGCCGGATACAAAAGCTTTTTCTTTCGATATTCTGCCGACGAGTGTGATAGACCGCATCCTGGTGTATAAGAACGGTTCGCCGGAGTTGCCGGGCGAGTTTGGCGGCGGCATCATTAAAATATACACCAAAAGCGTGGTGGACGAAAACAGCACTTCTGTTAGCTTATCCAGCTCTTACCGCGCCGGTACTACGTTCAGAAAAGGCTTCCTGACTTCACAGGGCGGCAAAACAGATTTTCTTGGTTTCGACAGTGGTGACCGTTCGCTGCCGTCCGGCTTCCCGGCCAGAATAAATGCCGCCAGCAACCCGGACGGGTCGGAGAACCAGGGCCGCAGGCTGCCGAACACTTGGGCTCCCGGAAGTATGGCTGCTCTGCCGGACCTGCGTCTTTCGCTGGGACTGACCCGCCGCTTCGACTTAGGCGATGTGCGGCTGAGCAATATTTCTGCCGCTTCCTATACCAATACCAATACCTATACCAAAGGCTCTCGGGACTCTTACAGTGCCTACAGACCGGAAGCAGGTGCCCAACCGGAGTATAAGTTTGTGGACGATATTTATACCCAAAGCACCCGTATAGGCCTCATCCACAACTGGACTGCCCGCCTGAACAACAACAATAAACTGGAGTTCCGGAACCTGTTCAACCAGATGGGCAGCAGCGAAGTGTTGATGCGCTCCGGGGCAGACTATGACAGCCAGGAGGAAGTAAAAAATTATGCGCTCCATTATGAAAGCCGCACCATCTACTCCGGCCAGTTACAGGGCACGCACGACCTGAACGGCGGCAACACCACCCTTACCTGGACGGGTGGATACGCCTATACCAACCGCAACGAGCCGGACTACCGCCGCTTCCGTACCACCCGCAATCTCGGTTCTGAAGAGCCCTTTATGCTTACCTACAAAAACACGCCGAGCTTAAACGACGCCGGCCGCTATTACGCCAAACTGAACGAGAACACCTTTACGCTGAATGGCCAGGCAGAGCACCGCTTCAGCACCGCAGATTCAGCGGCTGAAAACGCGCCTAAACTCAGAGCAGGTTTCTATGCGGAGCGCAAGAATCGTGATTTCAGTGCGCGCTTCTTCTCTTATCGCCCTGCTAACACAGAGGAGTTCGATAACAGTCTGCTGACGCAGCCTTTTGATCAGGTATTTGCTCCGCAGAACATCAACGCCTCTACAGGCTGGGAGCTGGTGGAAGACTACAATCCGCAGAATAATTATAAAGCCTATAATACCTTGCTGGCAGCTTATGTGGGAGGCGTAATGCCGCTAACGTCTAAGCTGTCGGTATCTGGCGGCTTGCGTGTGGAGCATAACAACCAGGAACTGAAATCAACGAACTTCGATGGAACAGCGCTCAACCGCTCCAATATCGTGCTAAGCGTGCTGCCGTCTGCCAACTTTACTTACGCGCTTAACAAGCGCAGTATGTTGCGTGCCGGTGCAAGTATGAGCGTGAACCGCCCTGAATTCCGCGAGCTGGCGCCCTTCGTGTACTATGATTTTGTGAACCTGCTGGAGGTAAGCGGCAATCCTGATCTACAGAC
>Ga0210040_10005103_pt1 | contig 16844 bp, 15 predicted proteins | sample CryGeyCG12114_NA_FD_185462 | JGI IMG/M metagenome (GOLD analysis project Ga0210040, IMG submission 185462) | Groundwater microbial communities from aquifer - Crystal Geyser CG19_WC_8/21/14_NA (SPAdes) (version 2) | ecosystem: Environmental > Aquatic > Deep subsurface > Groundwater | place: USA... | reverse complement strand
TAGGACAGGAACAGCCCCACCACCGCCAGCACGAAAAGCCCGACCACCCATTTCACGACGCGCATCAGTCCATCCTTCTCACGACACGTTGAGGAGATAGAGCAGGAGCAGCAGGCCCGCCATGGGAAGGACGATCACCAACCAAAGAAGCCGCTTTCGCAGGGAGTGGTCGTAGGCTGCCATGCCGTCCCGCATGTGGATGTCCCGCTCCACGAGCCGGTCCCCCTCCTCCCACTCCTCGGCCAGCCGGCGTCTCTCGCGCAAGCGCAGGACGAGTGACAGGATCAGGTAGGCCGCCACCAGCAGGATGAAGAACCCGACGAGGACTCGGAGGAACCCCATGTCAGCGCCGCCTGACCGAGCTCCAGGGACCGACGCGGTCGATCAGGTCGTCGCGGCGCTGACGCGGCTCGGCGGGGGCGCCCCAGGGGCCGGCGGTAGGAGCCACGGGCTCGGCCATGGGCTCCTCGGGGCCGAACAGGGCCTCCCGCGTGCCGGCCTCGTCCATCTTGTACTCGCGCGCGAGGAGATCGGCGACATAGGCCTGCTTCGCCTCGGGCCAGCCGCGGTAGAGCCGGTAGAACAGCTCCTTGTGGCAGATGAAGAGCTGGCGGACGTCGAGGGGCGAGAGCTCGGCCAGGAGCCGGTTGACGAGATCGGCGTTGGGGCCGCGCCGGGCCCGCAGCGTGTAGAAGTAGGCCGGGTGGTCCGAGGTGATGCGAGGCCAGCGCGCTCCCTCCTCGGACCAGGCGACGAGTTGCGCAAGGCCGTCCCACTCGGGCGGCAGCCGCCCGGCCATGCGGCGCGCGAGGGCCTGGAGGTCGCGGCGCGTCATGCCCTCGCGAAGCTGCCCCTGGGCGCCGGCGGCATCCGCGACGATGAAGTCCATCTTCTGGCGCAGGATCGCTGCGACCTGGGCGCCCTTGCCGGTGACGATGGGCTCGGCCAGCTCGTTGGCCGCGAGGAAGCGGGCGATGCCGGTGCGGTCCTGGAGGTCCAGGACCTCCTCGATGGGCAAAGGCCCGACCTCGTCCTTGTCGCCGGCCACGATGGCCGCCGGGTGCGGGACGGAGCGGAGGATGTAGATCCCGCCGAAATGCGAGGTCCAGAAGTCGTCCTGCTCGAAGCTCATGGCCTTGAGGCGCACGGGGTTGCGCGTGAGGTCCCCCGTGACCTCGGCCAGCCGGATCATCTCGCCGATCAGCTTGTCGTCCCACCAGGCGTCCGGCTCGGCCTTGAAGCGGTCGATGAGGCCGCCGAGCCTCTCGGCCGTGGCGACGGTCCCCTGGGTGGTGTCGGCCTCCACCGTCACCCTGCGGATATCGAAGAGCCGCGCGGGCGTGTCCGAGGCATAGACCGAGTTGATGAGCTCTCCCGCCACGGCGTCGCGGGCGGTCAGGGCGAAGAGCTCGGACTCGTTCGCCTCGATGAACTGGCGCAGGACGCCGCGCGAGGTGGAGAACTCGGCGTTGAGGAGCGGCGCGTCCTTCTGGCCGGTGGAGAGCAGGATGAACTGCCGGTTGAACCCCGGGTGGTTCAGATAGTGCTCGTCGCCGAGCTCGTCGCCGATCTCGGGCGAGAAGCCGGAGATGTCGATGTGGAAGTCCTCAAGCCTGGTCTCCTTCCCCGTCAGGTGCCGGAGCGCGCGCCGGTAGCGCTCCACCAGGACGGGGCTGTCCACGAGGACGAGGCCGCCGAACATCAGGCCCTTCTCGATCAGGCGGTTCACCAAGTCTCCTCCTTCCAGTGCCGGGGCAGGTTGGCCACGGACAGGACCATGATCGGCGCCCAGACCAGCGCGGACACCAGGCCGAGGCGGACGAAATGCGGCCACCCGCCCAGGACGCCCACGTCGAGGATCACCGCGAGCGGGACGCCCTGCCCCAGGTAGAGAAGCCCAAAGAGCGCCGTGGCGAGAACGATCAGGATCAGCGTTGAAGCTAGGGCGAGGAGAAGAAGCGGTCCGACGCCCTCAGGCCAGACCCGGGCCAGCACGCGGGGCACCAGCCAGCCCAGAACGGCGAGCGCCAGGGCCGGGAGGATCAGGCCCGAGGAGAACTCGCGGATCACGGATCACCCCTCTCAGCGAGGTAGCGGCGCTTGGCCTCCTCCATCCGGCGCATGTCGCGCACGGCGGCCTCGATGGCCGCCTCGTCGGACTTGTCGCTGTAGCGGAACTCCGAATCCGCGTAGCGGTTGACCTCCTGCAGGACCATCTCGACGGTGATCGGGTGGCGCAGCTCGCGGATCATGGCGGCCTTCGTGTCGTAGTCGCGGCGGAGGAACAGGTCCGGGTTCGTCATCCACTCTTCGGGAAGCTCCACGTCCATGGCGCGGACCTTGATGGCGTCGGTGATGTTCTTGATCGCGCGGCCGGTGAAGCGGGCGTCCACCTCCTGAATCGCCTTGAGATAGGTCCCGATCTTGGCGAGCGTGTCGAGCGGGCCCACCAGCGCCTGCACCCTTTCCCAGACGGCGAGGAGGGCGTCCTCCTTGGGGCGCCCGTGGGCGGCGTAGCTTTCGGCCACCGCGCGCTGAAGCGCCTGGGCCTCGAAGAGCCGGTGGTCGCCCACGGGGATCGCGTGGTTCTTGCCCAGGAGCAGCGTCAGGATGTCGATGTAGTCGGCCCGCGTCTGCGGCCCGTCCACGAGGAAGCGGGCCCCGGCGCGCTGGCGCAGCGCGTCGTCCACGTTCTCGGGATAGTTCGAGAACATGCCGAAGGTGCAGTTGCCCCGCACCACCGTGTTCGCCCCCGCGAAGCTTTCCATCAGGACGGCGGTGATCTCCAGCTGCCCGGCCGAGGACTGCCGGTCGCCGCGCTTGCCCGCGAGCGTGTCGATGTCGTCGATCGTGCCGAAGCCGATCACCGTCGGGTCCGTGATCTCGTTGATGAAGGCCTTGGCGTTCTGGCCGGACTTGCCCTGGTAGGAGTCGATGTTGTCGGTCGAGAGGTTGCGGTAGCGGAACGGATAGCCCGCGACTTCGCAGTAGCCGTGGACGAGACCTGCCATCATCTGGATCAGCGTCGTCTTCCCCGTCCCCGGCGCGCCGTCGCCCATGAAGGTGAAGATGAAGCCGCCCAGCTCCGCGAAGGGGTTCAACCGCCGCTCGAAGTCGTAGGCCATGAGCATCTTGGCGAGCTTCATGGCCTGGTGCTTGGCGATATGGTTGCCGACGACCTCCTCGGGCTTCTTGAAAGTCATCTGGAGCGCGGGCCCGCGCCCCTTCCGCGACGGCGTGAAGCCTTGGACCGTGAGGTCGTCCGCCGCCACGCGCCAGTTCGCGGAGGTGAAGGCCCCGAGCCCCGGCGCCGAGGCCGCCCGCGCCGCGACCCGCGCCATCAGCGCCTCGGCGAAGGCCAGCACCGTCCCGGCGAGGCGCTGTTCGGTGGTGGCGAGGCCGGCCACGTCCTGGTCCAGCTCCCACAGCGCGCCCATGAGAGCGAGCGGGGCGTTGTCGGTCAGCACCTCGTCGAGATGGCCGATCTCCACCGCCTCACCTCCCGCATGGGGCGCGAGGAGCACCGAAAGGGCGGCGGCGAAGACGTGGAGCGTAACCAGCGCCTCGGCGGTAGAGAGCTCGGCGAAGTCGGCCTGCCGGTCGGGGGTGAGGCTCCCGCCCGCGTTCGCCCGCTTGAGGTCGGCAAGCCCGGAGCGCAGGGACACCTGCTCGGCCAGCGCCATGGCGATGGCCAGGGCCCGGCGGATCGACTGGGCGACCGTGGCCTGCAGGGGTGACGGCAGCCCCTCGGAGCCCGGCACTGCTTCGATCCGCGCCAGGAGGTGAACGGAGCCCGGCAGCGAGGACCGCTGCGTGGTCAGCCCCACCGTCGTCGGGCGGAAGGCGCGGCGGGCGCCGATCCCCGGCGACCGCTCCACCGCCGGGGCGGCGGTGCCCTGTGCGATCCGCGGCGCATGGTCGAAGCCCTGGAGGAGGTGAAGTGCTTGCGGATAGTGGCGGCGGATGTCCTCCTCGCGCAGTTCCATCAGGTCGGCGCTCAGGCTCATCGGGGTCTCACTTCAGGTTCAGGATGCGGCCGCCCTCGCCGACCACGACCTTCCGCACGGACCGGAAGGCGGGCGGGTCGAGCTCGGCCAGGGCCTGGTAGGGGCGGGCGGGAAGGATCACGGAGCGGGAGGATGCGGAGAAGCCCCTCTCCTTGGGCTCCATGAGGGCGAAGACCTCGCGCTCGGTGGTGGCGAACCAGCCGGACTGCACCTCCTGGACCCGCTCGGATCGCAGGTCCTCCTCGGTCCAGACGAGCGCCCAGTCCTCGCCCTCGGGCGCGCGGGCCTGGGCCAGGACCTCACGGATCGGGCCGTCCTGGCTGGTGAAGGCGTGCGAGTACATCGGCCCGACGCGGATGCGGCGGAGGCGCTTGGGGTGCAGGTCCTCGAAGTCGTCGTCGAAGCCCTTGGCGATGGTGAGAAGAGTGAGGCCGCCCACCGACTGCGCCATCAGGTGGCGCTGCACCAGGGGCCAGCGCATCGTGTCCTTGGGCAGCCCCTCGCGGCCCGAGTCCTCCAGCGTCATGAGGTAGATGACGGGCAGGTTGTCGGTCGCCTCGTAGACGCCCCAACGCAGGAGGTATTGCCGCCGCTCCGCCCGCCCCTCCCCGAGGTTGCCGAGCCAGACCGCCTCCGGGTCGTTTCGCGCCCAGAAAAGCCCGCCCTTCCGCAGCTCCTCGTAGTAGAGCCGCTGGCTCAGCGCATACTGCAGCCGGGTGGGCGTCACGCGCTCCGAAAGGATCACGCGGACCATCTCGTCCTTGAGCTTCTCGACGGATGGCATCCCCGCGAGGTGCCGCTCGGCCTGAGTCGCGTCCGAGGCCATCTCCATCAGCTCGGCTGCGACGGGGAAGCCCGATTCTACCCGGTCGAAGGTGAGCTGCGCCGCTCCGGGTGCGGCACCAGCGAAGTGGTACTTCAGCGCCAGCGCCCGGAAGGTGAGGTTGAGCGAGACGAGGCTCCGCGCCAGGGCTTCGACCTCCGGCGCGGTCATGCGCCCCGCCGCCTGCTCCTCGGCCGCGACCTTGGTCAGGTGGGTAGTGATCCGCTCGAACTTGCGGAAGTAGCGCCGCGTGGCGAGGGTGTCCTCGATGACTTGGTGGTCGAGGGTGAGCTCAGGCGCGGGGCTCATTGATGAGCCTGCTGATCAAACCACGGGAGGACAACTGCAACGCTCCGAATATCGTCGATTAGGCCTTCCTGGGCCGGGTCGTGTGGCGTGCGGCCCGAAGTCCAATGGCGGAGATGCCTTTCAGCCAGCAGTTCTGAACGCAAGACATCGCTCAGAGCGTCACGCATATGGAGCACCTGTTGCACCTTGGACCAACCCGCCGAGAGGCCCAGAACGGCGTTCCCCCTAGCTTCGGCTAGCCGAACCGCGTCGTTTATCGCATCGGAGAAGGTCATGGCAGGCAGCGGTAGCGGCTGAAGGCCAGGAGGCGGCCCTCTAGGGTCATTGCTGCCCGCCGGCCTGCCCCGCCCCATACAGGTTCTTGTCGTGCTTCTCCACGATGGCCTGGAACCGGCGCATGAAGCGCTCGTCCGCCTTGGCCTTGGCCTCCATCACATCGCGCGAGAAGACCATCTGGCCCTCGTGCGCCTCCAGCATGTCGGCCATGCGGGCGTTGGTGGCGGCGCCGATCCCAGCCATGGCGGTCTGGGCCTCCTGGTCGGTCTTGACCCCGATCTCGTTGATCCGGTGCGCCACGTCCTGCTGCTGCGCGGTCTTGAGCGACTTGGACAGCGCGTCGTAGAGCACCACCCGCTGCCGCGTGTCGGTCCGGAGTTTGTTGATGAGCACCATCTGCGTCGCCGCCTGGTTCTGCAGGCTGTCGATCCAGGTCTTGCCGCTCTCGATGTAGCGCTCCAGCGTCTGCGAGAGAGCAAGCTTCACCTGCTCCTGCCGCACCATCTCGTTGTGGCGCGAGTTCATCCCGGCGAGGTCGGTTTCCAGCCGGGTCCGCGCGGCGGGGTCCGTCTCGGCGGCGATCTGGTTCTCCAGCGCGATGATCTGGGGGTCCATGGCCGTGATCTCCGCCCGGACGGCCTCCAGCTCGGTGACGACCTGCTCGCGCTCCGTCAGCGTCGACGCGAGGTTGCCCTCCACCTTGGTCTTCTGGTCCTCCAGCATGGCGAGCTGGCCTTCGAGGAGCTTCACGATGGTGTCGGACTTGGCGATCAGGTCCTGGAGCTTGTCGTCGATGGTGGCGAGGCGCATCCGCTCCTGCCGCATGGCCTCGGACTTCGAGGCGTTGAAGAAGCCCACGAAGCTCTCCCACCCCGTCTTGTTGCGCATCTCCTGGAAGTCCTTGGAGAAGCCGGAGGTGACATCGTCGAGGCCCATGATGAGCTCGGCGATGTTGGCGTTCATCACCTCGGTGTGCTTGTGCACGTCCTGAAGCGTCGCGTTCTCGATGTCGAGGTTGACCTCGGTCCCCCGGGCCATGGTCTGGCGCGCGCCCTCGATGCGGGAGGTCAGCTCCGAGATCTTGGCCTGGGCCTGGGCCACCTGGGCCTGGCTCTCGCGGATCTGGGTCTCGAAGTCGGCCATGATGTCCTCCCCTGGGCTCGCAATTCCGTGTATCTGGGGAGTGTAGCGCCCTTTGCAAAGGGCCGTCACGCCTCGAATCGGAACGCGGCCCAGGGGAACTGATGAGCGAAGACCTGTTCCTTTTCCTGTCTCGCAACGCGGCGGCACCCGTGGTGTCGCGCCCCCCGCCGGAACGGGTGGTGGCCGGCGACCCGGTCTTCACGACCTGGAACGCCGAGGAGAAGGGCGCCCTCTACTGCGGGATGTGGCAGGCCACGCCCGGGAAGTGGCGCATCCTCTACGAGGAGTGGGAGTACTGCCGCATCCTGGAGGGTCTCTCGGTCATCACCGAGGACGGCGGCGCCGCCCGCATCGTACGGGCCGGCGACAGCTTCGTGATCCGTCCGGGCTTCCGGGGCACCTGGGAGGTGCTGGAGACGACGCTCAAGGACTACGTCGTCTCCGCCTGACCGGCCTCAGCCCTGCACGGGCTCGAAGCCCGCGCCTACCATGTCCACCGCGCCCGCGATGGGCCCCTGCTCATTGTAGATGTCGGAGCCGTCGGGGATGTAGTCCACGCCGACCTGCGCCGCCGGGTTGCCGTAGTACTCCTCCGGGACCATGGCCTGCGACACGGGCGGCCGCTGCCCCTCGCCCGTGTAGAACGGCGGGAGCTGGATGCCGCGGCTCACCATGAGCGGCCCCTCGATCCGCTCGGACTCCTCGCGGGAACGGATCACGACGCGGGTGCCCGAGGGGACCCGGCTGAAGATATCGATCGCGTCGTGGTTGAAGAGCCGGATGCAGCCCGCACTCCCCGAGTTGCCGATGGACGACCAGTCGTTCGTGCCGTGGATGCGGTAGTAGCTGTCCCGCGAGCCGCGATAGAGGTAGAGCGCCCGCGCGCCGAGAGGCGACGCCAAGCCGCCGGGGACGCCGCCGCGGTAGGGGCCGTAGACCTCGGGCTCGCGGCGGAGCATGTTGGCGGTAGGGGTCCATCCCGGCCATTCGGCCTTGCGGCCGATGGTGAAGGAGCCGCTGATGCCCAGCCCTTCGCGGCCCACGGCGATGGGGTAGCGGACCGCCATGCCGCCGGGCTCCACCCAGTAGAGGAACTTGGCGTAGGGATCGATCTCGATGGTCCCCGGCTCCTGGGAACCGCGGTAGGGCACCACGGCGCGCTTGTTCACGCCCTGCAGGTAGCCTGGCGGAACGGGCGGGAGCGTGTAGCCGTCATCTTCGATGAGGCCGTAGCCCGGGACGATCTGCGACACGGGCACGCCGCCGATGAGCTGCTCGGGCTGCTGCTGGATGGGTGTGGGCGGCTCGGCGCAGGCCGCCAGCGACAGGGCCGCGCAGAAGCCCAGGGTGCTGGACGCCACCCGGGCGCCGGACAGGAAACGGAACATCGGCAGGCTCACCTTTGGAGAAGGGGTGGGCGTTACGATAACAGGCTAACGCAAGTGCGCAATCCGTCGCGGCCTGTCGCTTGTGGACAAGTCCGACCCGGCGTGAAGCCGGCGGAGGACCGCTCAGGGCCGGAAATCCGGACTGTCGGACCCGTGCGTCCTGGCACTAAAGGAGGTGCCGGGCGTTTCGGCACCAGAGCCATTTCCTTCGGTCCGCCTTCGAGAGACACGAGTGAACCCCGTTCCCGCCCGCCATTCCGCGCCTCGGGCGCCTGCCCGGCCCGCCGACTGGGTCCGGGTCGCGACGCGGCCGGGGTATGGCCTGGGCCTCCTCCCGGCGGCGCTCTCGGTCCAGCCGCTCGGCACGCTCCTGGCTCTGGGACTGGCCGCGACCTTTGCCGCGGCCGCCAGGGCCTCGCGCCTCAGCCTACGACGTTGAAGGCGGGTCCATAGGGGTAGCCGGTGATGTCCTCGGCCCCCTGCTCGGTGATGACCAGGATGTCGTGCTCCCGGTAGCCCCCGGCGCCGGGCTGCCCCTCGGGGATCGTCAGCATGGGCTCCATGGATATCACCATCCCGGGCTCCAGGACCGTGTCGATGTCCTCGCGCAGTTCCAGCCCCGCTTCGCGGCCGTAATAGTGCGACAGCACTCCGAAGGAATGGCCGTAGCCGAAGGTGCGGTACTGCAGGAGGTCCCGTTCCTCCAGGAAGGCGTTGATTTTGTGCGTGACCTCGGCGCAGGAGGCGCCGGGCCCGAGGAGGCTCATCCCGTAGTCATGGGCCGCGACGTTGGCTTCCCAGATGCGCAGGGAGGCCTCGTCCACCTCGCGCACGAACATCGTCCGCTCCAGCGCGGTGTAGTAGCCCGAGATCATCGGGAAGGTATTGAGGCTCAGGATGTCGCCGACCCGGAGCTGGCGCGCGGTGACCGGGTTGTGGGCGCCGTCGGTGTTGATGCCGGACTGGAACCAGACCCAGGTGTCGCGGTACTCGGCCTCGGGGAAGCGCCGGGCGATCTCCAGCTCCATCGCGTCGCGGCCGGCCATGGCCACGTCGATCTCCCGCGCGCCTTCCCTCACCGCCTCGCGGATCGCGTAGCCCCCCACGTCGGCGACGGCCGCGCCCGCGCGGATCAGCGCCACCTCGGCCGGGGACTTCGTCATGCGCTGGCGCATCGCTCCCTGGGCGATGTCCACGAGCCGGGACGGCTTCAGGAAGGCGTTGAGCTTCTGCGCCTGGAGAAGCGAGAGGTGATCCTCCTCCACGCCCACGACCTTGCCTGTGCCCGCGACCTGCTCCACCGCGCGCCAGTAGTTGTCGCGCGCCCAGTCGGTGTAGGTGACGTTGTCGCCATGCCCGCGGCGCCAGGGCTGGCCCGCGTCGATCCCGGCGCTGATGGTGACGCTCTGGGTCGGCGTGACGACCAGACCATACGGCCGGCCGAAGGAGCAGTAGAGGAAGCCCGAGTAGTAGGCGATGCCGTGCATGGAGGTGAGGACGGCGACCTCGACCCCCTGTTGCTCCATGATGGCGCGCAGGCCCCTAAGGCGCGCGTCGTATTCCTCGGCCGCGAAGGGGAGCACGCGCTCGCCCTGGTGGAAGCGGTAGCTCGCGGGACGGGGGGTGTTCATCGGTGCGTTCATCGGTTCAGACCCTCTGCGGGGGCCCGAGCCATGTCTTGCGCGGACCCCGAAAGGTCCCGGCGTACAGGACGGACAGGAGCGCGCCAGCTCGCCCGGCGTGGCGACGCCATCGCCCCGCTCCTCGCGCAGGATAACGCCGGGGAAGGCGGCCGCACAAGCGCCCCGTGACGACCCGTGCGCCCGGGCCACGGCGACCGGCGGGCCCTCGCCTCCTTTCCAGGCTTCGGCTTGAGCTTCGCGAGCACCTCCCCCATGACCTGCGGCGAGTCAGCGGAGCGCGAGATGGAACTCAGGGGCAGGACCGGCATCGTCATGGGCGTGGAGTCCCCCATCGGGGCCGCCATCGTACGGGCCCTGGCGGAAGCCGGCGCGCGCGTCCTTCCGGCCGGAGCCGACCCTGCCCTGATGCCCGCGCCCGCCGGGCCAGCCGAGGCTCCGGCCGAGGGGGCAGACGGGACCGGTCCCGAGGCGCTCCACTTCATCATCGAAGCGACGCTCCTGCCCGCCTGCCCCTCCTCGCTGGCCGAGACGGCGGGGCTGGCGGAGATCCTGCTCGGGACGGCACGGCCCTTCGCGGCCTCGGTGCGCCTGGCTCCACGCCTGGCCAGGGGCGGATCGCTCGTCTGCGTCTCGGCCCCGCCCGGCCCGACGCCCGAGGAGGGCTGGCTCCTGCCCCTCCTGGCCTGGCGCGCGGCGGCGGTGTCCGGCCTCGCGCGGGAGCTTGCGCCGAAGGGGGTGCGGGTCAACGGCCTCGCGCCCGTGCTGGACGGAGCGGCGAAGCTGCCGGGGTTCCTCAAGCGCGCCGCGCCACAGGTGGCTCAGGCCACCCCTCTCGGCCGTGCCGCCGACCCGGCCGAGGTGGCCGAGGCGGCGCTTTGGCTCCTGGGGGCCGGTATGGTGACGGGGATCACCCTGCCGCTCGACGGGGGGCGGGGACTCTAGACGGGTCATTGGCCGAGGACCGCACGGGTCAGCGGGCTGTCCGGCTCCTCCAGCCCCGCGATCACGTCGAAGTGGTGCCGCCCGGGGTCCACGACCAGGGGGGCGTCCCAGGCCTGGGAGAGCCAGAGCGCTTGGTCGCGGAAGGCGGGGCGCTCGACCTCGCCGACCCAGACGGTGACGGGAACCTGGGGCTTCGGGCGCAGCATCGGGCTCTCGGCGACCGCCTCGGCCTCGTCGAGGCGGAGCGTCGCGTTCATGTCGGTCCGCATCAACGGCCGAAGGTTCGAGAGGGGCGAGATCGGCACGGCGCGGACGAGGCGGTCGCGGACGCCGAGGGCCACGTCGGCGCAGGCCAGGCGGGCGGCGACGTGACCCCCGGCGGAGTGGCCGGCGAGGTGGAGAGGGCCTTCGACCTCCTGCGCGGCCCGCTCCACGGCGCGGGCGCAGGCGCGGACGATGGCGCCAATGCTCGCCTCCGGGCAGAGGGGATAGGAGGGGAGGGACACGGCCCAGCCTTGGGCGAGCGGACCGGCGGCCAAGTGCGAGAAGGTCTCCCGGTCGAAGGCCTTCCAGTAGCCGCCGTGCACGAAGACCAGGAGGCCGCGCGGCGTCCCCTCCGGGCGGAATAGGTGGAGCCGTTCGCGCGGATGATCGCCATAAGGGATGTCCTCGGGCGGGCGGGCAGCGCGGAAGGTGCTCGCGGATTCGACCCAGCGGGCGGGGAAGGTAGGGCCGTCGGGGATGTACGCGGCGTTGACGTAGGCTTCGGAGAGGTCGGCCATAGGGTTTCCTTGGGCGCTAACGGTCTGGACGGCGGGCGCGCGGCGTGGTGAGACACGGGGGTCCACGCGGAGGCCATCATGCTCGACCATGTCACCGATCTCAGCTCTCTCCTCAAGCGCCCCGACCTTCTGATCGAGCGCGCCTTCGTCGCCGGGGCCTGGGTGGAGGCCGAGGGGGGAAAGACCTTCGAGGTCGCGAACCCGGCGCGCGGCGACGTCATCGCCCGCATCCCCGACCTGTCCCGGCCCGAGGTCGCCCGTGCCATCGACGCGGCCCACGCGGCGCAGAAGCCCTGGGCGGCGAAGTCCGGCAAGGAGCGGTCCAAGATCCTCCACCGCTGGTACGAGCTGATGATGGAGCATCAGGAGGACCTCGCGGTCCTGATGACCGCCGAGCAGGGCAAGCCCTTGTCGGAGAGCCGGGGCGAGGTGGCCTACGGCGCGTCCTACGTCGAGTGGTTCGCGGAGGAAGCCAAGCGCGTCTACGGCGAGACCATCCCCGGCCACCTGCCCGACAAGCGCATCACCGTCATCAAGCAGCCCATCGGCGTCGCGGCCGGGATCACGCCCTGGAACTTCCCCAACGCCATGATCGCCCGGAAGGTCGCGCCCGCGCTGGCCGCCGGCTGCGCCTTCGTGAGCCGCCCCGCGACCCTCACGCCCCTCTCGGCGCTCGCCATGGCGAAGCTCGCCGAGGAGGCCGGGGTGCCGGCGGGGGTGTTCTCGGTCGTCACCACCACGTCGTCCAGCGAAGCCGGCAAGGAGTTCTGCGAGAACCCCAAGGTCCGCAAGCTCACCTTCACCGGCTCCACCGAGGTCGGGCGCATCCTCCTCAAGCAGGCCGCCGACCAGGTGATGAAGTGCTCCATGGAGCTCGGCGGCAACGCGCCCTTCATCGTCTTCGACGACGCCGACCTCGACGCGGCCGTGCAGGGGGCGATCGTGTCGAAGTTCCGCAACAACGGCCAGACCTGCGTCTGCGCGAACCGCATCTACGTGCAGGCCGGGGTCTATGACGCCTTCGCCGGGAAGCTGGCCGCCGCGGTGGGCCGGATGCGGGTCGGCGACGGGCTGGAGCAGGGCGTGGACCTGGGGCCGCTGATCGAGCCCAAGGCCGCCGACAAGGTGCGGGAGCACATCGAGGACGCGATCGCCAAGGGGGCCAGGGTCGTCACCGGGGGCCACGGGCACCCGCTGGGCGGCAGCTTCTTCGAGCCCACGATCGTGACCGGCGTCACCCGCGAGATGAAGGTCGCCAAGGAGGAGACCTTCGGGCCCTTCGCCCCCCTGTTCCGCTTCGAGGACGAGGCGGACGTGATCGAGCAGGCCAACGACACGATCTTCGGCCTCGCGGCCTACTTCTACGCGAACGACCTGTCCCGCGTGATCCGGGTGCAGGAATCGCTGGAATACGGGATGGTCGGCGTGAACACCGGCCTCATCAGCACGGAGGTCGCCCCTTTCGGCGGCGTCAAGCAGTCGGGCCTGGGGCGCGAAGGCTCGCGGCACGGGCTCGATGACTACCTGGAGATGAAGTACATCTGCACGCAGGTGTGACGGGTTGGTGGGCATGTGGGGGCTCTCGGGATCGGGTGATTCGGAGAGTGCCCAAAAAGGGTTAACGACTCCTGACAGCTCCGAACGGTGGGGTTAAGGGAAGGTTAAGGCCCCAGGCTGCGCCGCGCCGTAGAGTTCGTCCCGCGATGGCGCCGACAGCGAGGCGAGCCACTGACGCCCCCTGGGCTTCCCGGCCGGATCGGCGTATCCCGCCCCAAGTCCCCTCCCCTTCTCCCGAGACCCTCATGACCGCTTCCGCAGCCCCGGTGCCGCGCGGCCTCTCGCCCGAGGCGCGCACGGCGGTCTATTACTCGACCTTGTTCATGGGGGCGGCGCTCGCCAACGTCTATGCCGGGCTTTGGATGGCCGGGAAGGGCCTCTCGCCGGACCAGATCGGCGTGGTGAACGCGGTGCCGCTCGCCCTCATGCTGGTGCTGAACTGGCTGGTGGGGCGGCTCGCGGACCGGGCGGCGGACTGGCGCGGGGTGATCGTCGGCGGCGCCGTGCTGGCGGCGGTGTTCCCCCTGGGCTTCTTCGCGGTGGAGGAGTTCTGGGGCATCCTCCTCGTCTGGACCCTCGCCGGGCTGCCGCAGATGGCGACGATCCCGGTGCTGGACGCGGCCGCCATGCGGATGACGGCGCGGCGGGGCACCGCCTTCGGGAGTCTGCGGGCCTGGGGCACGGTGGGCTACCTGGGCGTTCTGCTGGGCGCGGGCTGGGTGATGGAGAGGCTGGGGCCGGGGGCGTTCGTGCCGCTGATGGTCGGCTTCGCGGGGGTGCGGGCGCTGGCGGCGCTGGCGCTGCCCCGCTTCCGGGCGCCGGAGGGGGAGACCAAGGCAGGCGGCGCACGGCACCTGCGCGAGGTGATGCGGCCCTGGTTCCTGCTCCCGCTCCTGGGCTGGTCCATCGTCTTCGCCTCGCACCTCGTGCTCAACGCCTTCCAGGGGCTCCTCTGGCAGGCGCAGGGATTCGGGCTGGGCACCATCGGCCTCCTGATCGCGCTGGGCGCGGCCTCGGAGGCGCTGGTGTTCTTCGTCTATGGCCGGGTCTTCGGGCGCTTCCGTGCGCGGACGCTGATCCTGGCTTCGGCGCTCCTCAGCGTGGCGCGCTGGGCGCTGATGGCGCAGGCGCCGGACCTGCCGCTGGCGGTCCTGCTCCAGGCGATGCACGGGCTGACCTACGCGATGGGGTTCCTGGCCTGCATTCAGTTCATCGCCAACTGGACCTCCGAGGACATCGCGGCCGAGGCGCAGGGCTTCTTCGTCGTGCTGCAGCAGGGGATGTCGGTCGCGGCCATGGCGGGGTTCGGGCTCCTGATGGACCGCTGGGGCGTGGGGGCGCATTGGGGCTCGGCCGCCTTCGCGGGGCTCGGGGCGCTGGCGATCTGGGCGTCGTGGCGGCTCCAGGAGCCGTGACGCTTGCCGCCCGGGCCTCCTCCCCATAGTTACAGGGGGGTCCGGTGCCCTTGGCCGGGCGCCATGACGTGAGGCCCTCCCTGCCCCGCCCTGCCTTACCGCCGCCCGACTTCCCGCCGGACGTCGCGCCGTGCTGACGGAAATCCTCATCGTCGCCGTCCTGATCCTAGTCAATGGGGCCCTCTCGCTGTCCGAGCTGGCGATCGTCTCGGCCCGGCCGGCGCGGCTGAAGTCCCTGGCCGAGAACGGCGACCGCGGGGCGGAGGCGGCCCTCGACCTCGCGGCCGATCCGGGACGGTTCATCAGCACCGTGCAGATCGGCATCACCGTGGTAGGCGTGCTGTCGGGCGCCTTCTCGGGCGCGACGCTGGGCCTGCGCTTCGCCAACTGGCTGGCGTCGCGGGGCGTGGACCCCGACTGGGCCAGCACGCTGGGCGTGGGCGCGGTCGTGGTGCTGCTGGCCTACCTGTCGCTGATCGCGGGGGAGCTAGTGCCCAAGCAGATCGCGCTCCGCGACCCCGAACGGGTGGCGCGGCGCGTGGCGCCGAGCATGGCCGTCGTCAGCCGCGTGGCCTCGCCCATCGTCTGGGTGCTCGACGCCTCGGGGCGGGCGGTGCTGCACATGCTGGGCCAGGGCGGCGAGGAGCGGTCGGGCGTCACCGAGGAGGAGGTCCGCGTGATCCTCTCGGAGGCGCAGCACGAGGGCGTCATCGAGGGGGCCGAGCGCGAGATGCTGTCGGGGGTCATGCGGCTCGCCGACCGCTCCGCCCGGGGGCTGATGACGCCGCGCCGGGACGTGGAGATGCTGGACGTGAACGCCCCTTCGGAGGTCACGCTGGAGGCGATCCGCGAGAGCGGGCGTCCGCGCCTGCCGGTGCAGGACCCCGAGACCGACGAGGTGCTGGGCGTCCTCTACGTCACCGACGCCTTCGCGGCGATGTCGCGGGGGGAGCCCCTGGAGCTGCGCCGCCTCATGCGCGAGGTGCCGGTGATCTACGAATCGGCCGACGCGCTCGACGTCATCGGCATCCTGCGCGAGGCGCAGAACCACATGGGCCTCGTCTACGACGAGTACGGGTCCTTCCAGGGGATCGTGACCACCGGCGACATCCTGGAGGCGATCACCGGCGCCTTCCGCGAGGAGGCCACCGACGAGCCCGCCATGCACGAGCGCGACGACGGGAGCTACCTCGTCTCGGGCTGGATGGCGGCGGACGAGTTCACCGAGCGATTGGGAATCCCCCGCGAGCTCGCGGGGGATTACGAGACCGTCGCGGGGCTGGTGCTGAACCAGCTCCACCGGCTGCCGCAGCTCGGCGACAAGGTCGAGGCCGGAGGCTGGCGCTTCGAGGTGCTGGACCTCGACGGCAGGCGGATCGACAAGCTCCTGGTCTCGCGCGCGGAACCGTGACCAAGGAACAGGTCGTGGCCCGCGTCCCAGGGGCACGATGCGCATGATGGCGAGCGACGAGGATCTGGCACGGGCGGCGGCCCAGGGGGACGGCGCGGCCTTCGCGGCGCTGCTGGAACGCCATTACGACCGGCTGTTCCGGCTCTGCTTTCGCCTCACCGGGGTCCGGGCCGAGGCGGAGGACCTGTGTCAGGACATCTGCGCGGCCCTGCCGGCGAAGCTCCGGGCCTTTCGGGGGGAGTCCAAGGTCACCACTTGGCTCTGGCGGGTGGCGGTGAACGCCTCGCACGACCGGCGGCGCAGGCGGGCGACCTACGTGAAGGTGAGCGCGGGCTGGGGCGACTGGGAGATCGCGCGCCAGGACGCGATGGCGGACGGGCGCGAGCGGACGGACTGGCTTCTGGCGGCGCTGGCGCGGCTGCCCGAGGACCTGAGGGAGACCCTGGCGCTGGTGCTCGACGAGGTGAGCCATGCGGAGGCGGGGGCGATTCTGGGGGTCTCGGAGGGCACGGTGAGCTGGCGCGTGTCCGAGGCCAAGAAACGGCTGCGCGCCCTGCGCGCGGCGGAGGAGGCGTGATGACGCCCGACGACGACTTCGACCTTGCGGACCTCCAGGGCGCCTGGGAGCGGACCACGCCCCGGCCCGACCCGGCGGTCCGGGCGGCGCATCTGCGGCTCGCGCAGGAAAACTTCGACCGGCTCCAAGGCGCACAGGCAGCGGCGCGTCCCAAGCCCGAACGCCCACAGGGGGGCGTCTGGATGGGAGTGCGGAACATGCTGAACGCGCTGACGGGCCGGGGGGCGCTGACCGCCACCACGGCGCTGGTGGCCTGCGGATTCCTGGTGCTGACGCCCGTGGGGCGCGAGGTCTGGGTGCGGGGAGAGAGGCTGGTGACGCCCGAGCAGCCGACCGGGCCGGGGGCGGCCGCACCCGAGCCGATCTCGCAGCCGGAGGAGGCGCCGACCGCCAAGGCGGCACCGGAGCCCGACGGGGAGGTCGCGGCGACTGTCCCGACCCCGCGCCGCGCGCCGGAGACCTCGACCCTGCAGGCCGCCGACGAGGCGCAGGTCGCGCAGGAAGCGGCTCCTGCGGCGGAGGCCCTCGCGCGACGGACCGACGCTACCGAGCAGGCCGAGGCCGATGCTGC
>Ga0210040_10005102_pt1 | contig 16844 bp, 13 predicted proteins | sample CryGeyCG12114_NA_FD_185462 | JGI IMG/M metagenome (GOLD analysis project Ga0210040, IMG submission 185462) | Groundwater microbial communities from aquifer - Crystal Geyser CG19_WC_8/21/14_NA (SPAdes) (version 2) | ecosystem: Environmental > Aquatic > Deep subsurface > Groundwater | place: USA... | reverse complement strand
AATAAATGCGCCTTTACATACATTTTAATTATTTGTTGCAAAGTATAACTAAAGACTGTGATTATCCTTGTATTGTTACGTGCCCATTGTAAAAGAGATGAAGCGAAACTAATTGTGAACAAGAGTTGGACCAAACATTATGTAATTAACCAACTATAACTATATACATAGGTGAGCCTCGAACCAGGAATTAGAATTATAATTTAGTCTTCTCCCTGTTGACTTTACAAGGAGCACCGAGTTTTCCTTTCAGATTGGATGCACACTCTATAAAAGTTAAATAGCTCCCCTTTTCATGATTGATCACATGGCTAATGAATGGCTAAATTATCTAAACTGGGATGCGAGAATGTAAAAATGGGTCCAACCATAGTGTCACGTAATGACACATATCATGTGAATGAAATGAAAGCTGCTCATGAGTCTCATGGGTGCTCATTGGTCAAATGGTCAGAAGTCTAAGAATAATTATCAGCTATTATTCCTATTGCATATATGCATAATTTTTGCAGTGTTTATTCATGCTTTCAGTATTACATGTAATTTCATCTCGTCATCACCCCCACTTGTAACTCAGTCAGTCAGTCAGTCAGTTTGTGAGTAACAAAGCTTTCACACTTTCGATCAATAAATCTCACTCACTCATAGTGAATGCCCATAGCATAGGGCATATAGATAGCTCTTCGACTGTCAAAATAATAATAATATCTCGCTCAATTCATCCATCATCCATCAACCAATTCCCCGTCTCTATATTATCTATGCTTTTAGTTATTGCCATTCAAATGTTGAACACCTCTACGCAGCTTTCCCCCTACATGCTTAGGAGTTGAGCCCAGAATTGATAAAACACTAATCAGAGCTATAGTTAGAAATTATTGCTTTTCACTTGTCAAGTGTGGTCCAAATGAGATTTCAATAGAATCTATGGCTCCTTTCTGTACAATGTGTGTTTTCAGTCACGCTGGATACCAGAAAGCATGTCCTTAGATTAAGCAATGTGAATTACCTGAAATACACTTATTTGGGATAAAATCAATCGTAATGGCTAAAGAATCGGCCAACTAGCAATCCAAATTGTATATTAGCCTCCAATATAAAGCTTGAAGGGCTTCAACTTAAGTTTAAATTTTGAGCCCCGTTCTATTTTTTTGGCCAACCTCACCCCTTTTAACCTTTTTTCACTTCTATTTATGATACAGTAAGCGTATTTAGTAGCATTCTTTGGGTTCTAAACAAATATTTCAAAGAAATTTTTTTAGGCCTCCTTTCAAGTGAATTGGCGATTAGGAAAGGTTAGTGCATTGTTAGTGGCACAGTGGTACATTTAGAATGTTTATTTTGACAAGGGAGATGATGAAGATGATAGTAATTGGGCTCAAAGTGTTTCCCTCCACAAGGGAATCTCGTGCATGTTCACAAAAGCGGCAGATAGATGGACAGAGATTTGAGTGCAACTCAGTTGTCATCATCCCCGCGTGATCCTCCATCCCCGCATGTACATGGGACGGACGAAGAAATGCTGCACAAGATGTCATAATATTATTATTATAGTAAGTTCTCTCCTTTAGAGCTGCTTCCCTCCCTCGTGCTCAAATTAATGGTCACACTAACTATTCACTGAAAATCCCCACGCGCGTTATAGTGACTTTTAGTTGGTTGGTTATGTACCAATTGCTTATGAACTAATACTCGGACATGATAATATCTCATATTTGAGCAATTCCGAGTTGAATGAAAAAAATGAAAGGATTATTACTATTCTACTATTACTTGCTGTGTCATCCTGCTTCCTCAAACTCTGCTCATGGCATGATGTAATAAGAGACTAACTAAATAAAGTTTAGCTCATACCCTTTTGTTTGTTTGTTTGTGCACACAATCCTCACACTACACACTACTCACTGTACAAAACTATTTTATATATTATGGCGTCTCATTCCTGATCCACACACAAGAGTTTTTTTTATTATTTTGTGTGAACAAAATACATTTTGATGAGTCTCTTTTGCCATCATATCGCATGCAGTTCTTTTGTAACTCACGTTTCATGATCCCCGGTAGCATATAGGAAATAACTTTTCATTCCATCCATTCTCACTTTTTGCCTTATCTGTCACTGAATGTTGCTTACTACAACTATAAGTATAGCACGTTGTTCGAGTTAGTTCAGGAAAGTGCTCTCAACTGTCTGCATCCATGTAATTATAAATAGTTGGTTGGCTTGTAATTAGAAGAGCCCATAAGATGAACCACAGAAGATGTGCAGTGAAAAAACGTGTCGAGAGTTGTACTCGCCATTGGCTGTTAAGATGATTGAATTGGCCCTTCATATAGGTAATGATCATAAATACGGAATGATAGATGGGCTCGGGAAACAAACGCCGACTGTGTGTGCATATTTGCAAGCTATGTAATGCAATGTGTACCTAAAAGGGAAGAAGATGCTGTGGTTCCCAAACACATAATAATGACGGAGGCTCTATGTGCTTAAGTCATGCTGCGATTATGACAACTGCAAAGGGGATTGCTGCTATTTTAAGATGTTTGGACTAGCTAGTTAGTTTGGGATTTTCAAAGGTAGCTCAATATGAATATCTCTGAAGACAGGTAGAGCTGCGGGCTGTGTTGCTTTCATCGTTACAATTTTTGCATTATTACTACATGTATTATTAGCATTAGTATTAGTGGGAGTTACGTATGAATAGTATGATTAGATGGACGATGGACCTATAAAACCAACTTGGGGGGATTTTTCTAGCCGCATTTACTGGTTGTTCCCACAACAAACCACACGACAATATACACGGCAAGAGCTTTTTGTGAGACGAATGAACGCAGTTTTTTTGACAACAGTGTATAGCCCAATCGGAAGTAGTGCATTTTCGGTGTATGGTTAAAGTTTGCTGGTGGCTCCATTTTTTTCAACACTGGACTCTCTGCATGGAGAGTTAGTTGTTAGTGAGGCAAGAAAATAGCAAGTGAATCTGTTGGTGGAAGTGCACACCCAACATGAAGACTTCCAAAACGGTGAGTTCAATTTAATTTGTACAGGGTTGAGTAGTGTAGCAAGCAAATGCATGCATTGGATGTGAGATTTTGCATTTTGAAAGTTGAAGTACTCTGGGGAAATTGGTGGGCACCGTAGGTAGCTACATTTTTTAAATGAGTTGGGAATTACAAAAAGTGATTGCATGGAAACACTTATCCAGTCTCAATACACCCCAAATGCAATGTAGACAATAAACATGAATGGAGAGGTGTTACAACTGATTTAGTGTGATTGTAATGTAATTGTCATGTGATATTTTCTGAAAGTAATAAGACTATGGAAATGGAATATATGTATGATATTTTGTGTTTTACAGAGAGTCCTGGTGACTTTCGTGGTGCTTTTTGGAGCGGTGGCATTTGTTCCTGAAACGGAAGGAACTTCAAAACTGCTAAAAGACATGATGAGTTTCCTTACCGGAGGAGGAGGAGGTGGCGGTGGAGGATATGGCTGGGGAGGAAGTGGGGGCGGATCAAGTGGTGGAGGATGGGGTAGTGGTGGCGGCGGCGGTGGTGGCAAGGGAGGCGGTGGCAAAGGAGGTGGTGGAGGAAAAGGCGGTGGCGGCGGTGGATGGGGAAGCAGTGGAGGCGGCGGTGGCAAAGGAGGTGGTGGTAAAGGAGGAGGTGGCAAAGGTGGTGGAAAAGGTGGCGGAAAGGGAGGAGGTGGAAAAGGGAAAGGAGGTGGTGGCAGTCGTCCTCAGTCAGGCTACATTGTGATAATGCCAGTTCCCTCATCTTCATATGGTCCACCCTCAAGTTCATACGGACCACCATCAAGTTCGTACGGACCCCCATCAAATTCCTATGGACCTCCATCAAGTTCCTATGGACCTCCATCAAGTTCCTATGGACCCCCATCAGGAGGTGGTGGCAGCGGTGGCGGATGGGGAGGCGGCGGCGGGGGTGGTGGTGGTGGAGGAGGATATAGTGGTGGATTATCTGCTCCTTCTTCTTCATATGGTGCTCCATCTGGAGGAGGTGGATATGGAGGTGGAGGTGGCGGCGGAGGTAAAGGAAAAGGAGGCGGATGGGGAAGCGGCGGCGGTGGTGGTGGTGGAGGATATAGTGGTGGATTATCTGCTCCAGCTCCTTCTTCTTCATACGGTGCTCCATCTGGAGGAGGTGGATATGGAGGTAGCGGTGGTAAAGGAAAAGGAGGTGGTGGGGGCCATGGAGGAGGCGGTGGAGGAATTTCTTCATCCTACGGTGCACCTGCCCCTTCATCTTCATATGGTGCTCCTGCTCCCTCTTCATCTTATGACGCTCCTCCTTCATCTTCCTATGGAGCTCCCTCTGGTGGCGGCGGTGGTCACGGAGGCGGTGGCCATGGAGGTGGAGGAGTTTCCTCTTCTTATGGTGCTCCTGCTCCGTCGTCATCTTATGGAGCTCCCTCTGGTGGCGGTGGTGGACATGGAGGTGGTGGAGGAGGATACAGTAGTGGTGGAAAGGGTGATAGTGGAGGTGGATACAGCGCACCTTCCTCGTCCTACAATGCTCCTTCAGGTGGCGGATTCAGTAGCGGTGGAGGTGGCGGTGGATACAGTGCACCCTCATCTTCATACGGAGCACCATCTAGTGGAGGATACAGCGGTGGTGGTGCCGGACATGGAGGAGATGGTGGTGGTGGTGGTGGCGGAGGGGGTTACAGTGCACCCTCGTCATCTTACAATGCCCCAGCGCCATCTTCTTCATATGGAGCCCCATCTAGTGGAGGATACAGCAGTGGTGGTGGACAAGCCTCTGCCGTGTTTAACGCACCAGCTCCTTCATCCTCATATGGTGCACCTTCATCCTCTTACGGTGCCCCTTCAGCGCCATCTTCCTCTTATGGTGCTCCATCCTCTGCGCCTTCATCCTCTTACGGTGCGCCCTCTTCGTCATACAGTGCTCCAGCCCCATCTTCTTCCTATGGAGCTCCCTCTACCGGCGGTGGACATGGAGGGGGTGGTGCCAGTTCATACAGTAGCGCATCAGCTCAATCTTTCAGCAGTGCGCCGGCACAATCTTACGGTGCCCCCTCTCAGTCTTATAATGCCCCATCTCAGTCTTATAGCGCCCCATCTCAGTCTTATAGCGCCCCATCTCAGTCCTATAGTGCCCCTTCTTCGTCATATGGGACCCCTTCAGTTCAACAAGGCTCTTACAGTACCCCAAGTCAATCTATTAGTATTGCGTCATCCTCCAGTTACAGCGCCCCTTCTGAGGCCACCTCATATCAAAGTTCATACAGTAGCCCTGTAGCGGCGTACAGCAGTCCTCAAGCTGATTCTTCGTATGCCAGTACGAACGAGCTCAGCTCTTCTGCCAGCCAGTATGCCATCCAATATCTAATCCCAACGGTACAGAAACAAAGCGCCAGTCCCACGGTCCTCAGCGAAAGGAATGATGACGTGAATATTCAAAAAGCCACCACTTATAATATTGGCAGATTTGAGTAGACAATAAATACAAAGCCTAATTTCTGAGCTAACTAACTTTCCAAATGGGCAGTAAATCTAGAGAGAGAGAGAGAGAGAGCTACAGTGGGGAAATCATTTTCAAAGGTTTATAAGGATTTAGGTATAACTTATCAACTACTGCTGTTTTCATTGTCATTGTGCCACCACAAGTACTATCCTCATATGCATTAAGTAGTAAAGTTACAACGTTTTTTAGTCCTCCATCATGTATACGACTCTTGAGTGCACACTTTTATCACTTTTATGTTACTATATGCGACTATGTCTTAGTCTCCATCTCCATATTGAAACTTTATACCTTCACTTGTCCTTTCTTCCCTCTATACTTTTGAATATCTAGTCACACAGCTATTTTCCACCCTGTCATTTCTGGAGGACCCATGACAATAATTAATAGGCTTCCGTATTATTCAAGGATTCTTTTGGAATAGAAAATAGTTTTATTATTGACGTGTAAAACTTTGGTTGCAACCATAATATACAGTGCCACAACCACAAGCAATTTATATACAGGTATGTAGCCGGTGAAACAAAATAGTGGAGACAATATTTTCTAGCAAACTAATTCCACGCAGATAGATAGACAGAGAAGAGAGAGAGAGAGAGAGAGATGTGCAATAAATTCCTTAGGAGGATGTCTTGAGCCTTTTTTTAGCGACTCCCGCCCATTCCTTATCTTCATATCAGATCTTCCCTGGACATCCAATCTGAATCACAGTCTTCTTTATCCAACCTAGATGTTAGGTGTGAAAATGTCACATTATGCTTATGTTTTATAGTGATTATGCTCCCTATATTATTTTTGTACATGAAATGACAATAAATGATTTGCATTTGAATAACTTTTTCTTATACATGCATGAGTTTCCTGATCGGGCTTTACTGCATCTACCACCACGATTACAATACAATCGTAGTATTTTCCGTTGGAATCTGTATTGCATTATATAGGGATTTTTCCTCAATCACTTCTGATTTGTAAAGATTCTCGAAAACGTGTACCATGGGTGAAGTCGAGGTCCATTCCTTCTTTATTCTTTCCGACTTGGAGTATGCTACGTGTGGACTACTCATTGTGAGCTTGGGTCTGCTTGGGCTCAAAAGTTGGCCAAGGCATGGTCTGCCATTAGTACAATGAAAAAGGGAGACAACTCTATACAGTTAGTTTGGATGCTCTACAGGCATAGTTTGAAAGACATGAGGAGATAATGTACAATATGAATGTTAGATTTAATTGTGCTTTTGCTTGTTTAGGTTTAGAAGATGTTCCCCTCAGTACGGCAACACAGTGCAAGAGCATGGGGGCAAAGAGCATTGCCAAATGGTCAATACATGGAGATGGGAATGGAGCGCTGCAGAACTTGGACTTTTAAGACTACATGTAGTATAGTGTCACCTAATGTCCTATCCAGACAGAGTGACTGCCAATCCTGAAGAAGAAGAACTCTAATCTAACTAGTCTAAATCTATAACCTCAAAGAGCTCCACTTGATGATGACAAGATACAACTGGTTCTCCCTTCTAACGCCCCCCCCCCTGCCCGCTAACTTGACATCAGTCAAGGGGGAAAAGTTCAGGCACACAGAAGAACTATTGCAGAAATCAAGTCATGGTTCTGAGCAATTCCTTCCCTTTGAATTTACTGACAATAATTCACGCCTGGGTTTATTACTGATTATTGAATAATAAGGACTACTAAAATAAATATACGTGGCGTGGCCACAATAATGTCAGGTACATGTCATACAAATAATTTCTCTTTTGGATCACAGATCCCAGCCACCCCCAGTGTCTAGCTTATCTTTGAGTAGTTGTATTTGCAGATCATTCCCATTATATTTGGCTTTTAGTTGGGTGTTGGTCAATTCCTTGGATCTCTTCTCGTCCAGTCGATCCAATTGGGCTACGGTGAATGTATGCGTGCTCCTATATGAAAAACAGGGAGCATTGTACAATTGTCAGTCGGTTAGTGGGTTTTTATTACATTGGGCCGACTGTCCAAACTTACTTGAAGGCAAAATAATGAAAGACAGATCCCAGTCCCATGAGCACGAATGCACCACAGGCAATCATTATATTGGACATTTTGGGGATCCCTCGAATCCCATAATAGGATTTCCCTTCATAGTACTTGTCTTGACTCCGGTCCCGCATATTCCAGATACTCTCGTCTTTCCATCCTTCTGTGTAACTAAAGTTAGAAAAGAAGAATAAGGTCAGAGTCACAGCAGCGGACAGACGGACAGACACATAGACATTATAGCATATTTAGCACACAGTATGTATAGCTCATACTTATTGCTCTCGGTAAATGGATGAGGGGAATTGGTGTCCACCCTGAGACTGGCCCGATATGTGCCATTCTTCAAGATGTTATCATAGGAGCTGCGACTTGCCGATTTGCTCAACACATTGTAGGCTTCCCGAACGTGCAGGAATTGATTGTGCAGATGGGGCTGGTCCGGGATCTTGTCTGGATGGTACTGTTTCGACAATTTCACAAACGCATCCCGAATCTCTTGAGCACTGCACGTTTGCTCCACTCCCAGCGTGTCATAATGTGTGCCAATGCTTCGTGGTGAGCCCTTGGATTTACCCGAACTGCCGCCAAAAGTGTGCACAAAACAAAATTTTTAGAACAAGATAGTTAGTTTGAACTATAACGACATTCTGGACATACCTAGCCATTTAGTATCTGCTTAAAGGTTGCTAGACAAGTGGGCAAGGGATGAGCCGAGCCATCCCATGGCTATTTTGAAACTGAAATTCTGACTTGACCAGGCAAATTGTTTTATTATGTAAGCGGAGATAGTTTAAATGTTAGTTTCCCGCCACTAGATTCAGTGTGGCATTTGACTGATCTGACTCAACTTGAAATATAGGAAACTAAAAGTGAATTGTGGTGATTTGGTGATAATAATAATATAATTATTGGACGAGTTAAATGTTGATATACATATCACCGCTGGACAAAGGATGAGTTTGGAAGATATAATGGGGGAGTTGGTGGAACCAGATTTTGCGTTCGCCTTGTCCAAACATTGTGTCATTTGTTGTGGTCCTTGTGAGGAGAGTAGCAATGGTCTGGACCAAGTAGGGATCCAACCCGACAGAATGTTCAATTTCCTATGCGCAGAGTTCAATGTTGACGCAAATTTGCGTGAAGAAACAGCTCCTGAGGATTTCAGCATTGCCACATGCGACAGTTGCACCAAGGCCACTGAGACGATCCTTAGACTGGAGGAGGAGATCAAACTCATCCGATTTGATGTCCAGATTCATTTGCAAGACATGAAGAAGGCTATTCTAGAGTCCAATGACAGACTTATTCGGGATTTCGGGATCCAACGCAATAATAACTTGTTGTCCCCCCTGGAGCATACTATTCGGCAGCAGATAATTGAAAAAAGTACACGCCTGTCCTGTCAATAATATAAGTTATGCGGATCTGGTTTTTGGAGTTGCCGAGCCGTTTTTTGTTTTTATTGCTATATTTTTATTTTCAGGTAAAGAATTTAATGTGCTTCCAGTGGTCAGAATAAAACGAGCCAAATTCCCAAAGTATTCCCAATGGCTGGAAAATGTGCAAGTAGCACGTAAGAACTATATAAAATTAAAGGCTAAGAATATATGAGTTTAACTGTGTCTTATTTAGTGTTGGTGCATGTTGATATTATGGGATCTCATAGGAAACACACCTCATTACAAAAGGAAATACAAAAAAAGGACTAGAAATTCGTCACCCTCGGAGGACACTGCTGATGATCCTGAAGAGGAACTTGAGGAGCCAGTTTCGTCGTCCATTCCAGAATTCGAGACAACGTTAGGAAAACGGCCTTCCCGACTTAGGAATACCATTACGAAAATCAAGCTGGAACCAGAACTTGAGCTATTTGAATATGAAGATGAAAAATTCTCGGAAAATGTGAGTTTTCTGTTTTCTTTAACTAATCAAAACTAAATAAGAATGAAATTTTTTATTTTCATTGGATCTTGTGGGCAGACTTCTGTGATGGCCAAAGGAGATGTGACTGACTCCGTGGACCAGCAGTCGGTTGACCACTCGGACCAATTTGAGGACGACGACTATGAGCCAGCAGCCGATGAGTCTTTTGACGAGAATGACGATGACATTTACGATCCGGTGGAAGATGAGGACGAATTCACCGTGAAGCCAATAAAGTCCATGAAAAAAAGGGGACGGGGAAGACCCCCCAAAACTGATGGGGGTGTACAAAAAAGTAGTACAAAGAACAAACGCGGTAGAAAAAGGAAAATACCCGGAGACAGTCCTGTGAAAAAGTACGCTGAAACAAAAATTTTGTAATTATGCTATGCGTGGTTATTGACATTAGTGCTGGGACTATTGCATGGTCTAGACTTTTACAACATTTGCTGAATTGCTACGCTTCCGGGCCAGCTTGCAATTTTCTTAGCTTTACTTGCTTTCAAAGAGCGCAAAATTCTGTATTTGCCATTAAATATAGTTGGGAAAAGTTATTGATGTGTTCAAAATGTCCTTGTCTTACAAGACACTTACAACATGCAAGACAACTGTTGGCGGATCGCATTGTCCACTTCTTCGTCAATGTGGCAAATAAAGATACCAAAACAACTGTTAGACACTTTGTGATCCAAGAAGAAATTCCTCGATCGACTGTTCATAATATTCTGCAGAGATATAAAGAACGTGGAAATTCACTGAACAAGATACCACCGGGTCGACCCGTGTCTCAAAGCACCTTAGCACTAATAGAGAAAGTCCGAATGCTCTTCGAAAACGATCCTTATCTTTCGGAGCGTGCTGCAGCCGCCAAAGTTGGAATATCCAAGACTTATTTACGTCAAATCAAAGTTAAATTAGGGATCAAACCGCGAAGGCGCCAAAAAGAAGACGTCCGTCATTAAAGATGAATAATAATAAAAAAGCACAAGTATATTAAAATATAGTGTACAGTGAAGAAGTGAAAAGATTTGTTTTTTAATAAACGCAAAATATTGTTTTGACTCGATGACATCTTTGTCATTGTACGTCCGAAGTGTAAAAGTTTTAAAAAAGTGGAAGTGTAAAATTTATGTCGAAAGGCTCTCAACGTGCCTCATGCTCGCCTTTGTAGAGAGATTTTGGGCTTTGCGCAAGCGTGAGTACTCCAAAAGACAATTTCCTGTAAAAAGCCTTCACTCGTTTGCACAAGGGGCTTTATCAGGTTCATTGAAAAAAAGCCTCAAGCTGAGACTGCCAGTTTGTAAAGCATTAAATTTTTCATCGGAATCTAGTTGCCAATTTTTAAAAAATTGGCAACACGGCGGACGTAGCCGCTAGTGTCTTAAACAAAGCATACAGGCCCTTATGGGAGTCGTATGGGCTGTTTTTTTAAACCAATTTTTCGATATAAGTGAGTATGAATTTAGAAAATCTTAAAGACAGCATTTGACAGAGAATGAAATGGGGATGTTTTCATGAACAAACCAGAGATGCACAATGCTCTGGTAGGTAAAAGAGTTGCATTTGAAAATGGAGTTAAAAATAGGAATTTTCTAGCCTGTACGCCGCAAACCAACGCCACTTGTGGCTCAACCGTAACAATGTCTGCATGATTATTACAAAGATAATTTCTCCTCAAGTTTATTAGATTTTAGCCTATAAATATATACGCTCACGGTTCACTCACGATTTTGTCAAAAGCGGAATTGGTTTGCGGCGCACAGTCTAGAAAATGCCTACTTTTAAGTACATTTTCAAATTAAATATTTGTAACTACCAGAGCATTGTACATCTCGTACATCTTTGGTTTCTTCATGAAAACATCTTCATTTCATTCTCTGTCGATCTTCGACTATAGGTTTCCCAAATTCGGATGCTTTTATGTCGAAAAATTGGTTCTAAAAACAGTCGGTTCCCATTCGACCCCGTATGCTGTTTTTCAAACAACAGCGATTACTCCGACCGTAATTCCGATTTTTGAAAATTCAAAGTGGATTTCTTCACAGGTTTTTATGCTGTACAAAATTGACATCTCTCAGTTTGAAACTTTTTAGTTCAGTGTTAAGTGTTAACCTGTCCTTTGACTATTGCATGCGGTCTTTCATAGATTTTTACAACATTTACTGACTTGCTGCATTGCTATATGCTTTACCGCCTGCTTGCAATTTTCTTAGCTTCACATGCTTTCAAAGAGCGTATGATTCTGTGTTTGCAATAATTAAATCATTTGGATAAGTTATTTATGTATTCAAAATGTCCTTGTCTTACAAGACACGTAAAACATTCAAGCAGACAACTGTTAGCTGATCGCATTGTCCACTTCTTCCTAAATGTGGCAAATAAAGAGGCCAAAACAACTGTTAGACACTTTGGGATCCAAAAAATTCCTCGAATGACTGTTTATCGTGTTTTAAAAAGATATTTGGAACGTGGAAATTCACTGTACAAGAAATCGCCAGGTCGACCTGTGGCTCCAGGCACCGTTAAACTAAAAGCGAAAGTCCGAATGCTCTTCGAAAACGATCCTCATCTTTCTGAGCGTGCTGCAGCCACCACACTTGGAATCTCGAAGAGTTATTTACATCACATCAAAGTTAAATTGCTAGGGATCAAACCGCTTACGCGTCAAAAAGAAGACATCAATAAAGATGAATAATAGAATAATATATAATAGAAAAGCGAAAGTTCATAAATAGTGAACAGTGACAAGGTCGGTTTAATTTTTGTAATAAACGCAAAATATTGTTTTGACTCGGTGACATCTGGTGACATCATGCTATTATACGTCTCCGAAGTGAAAGAGTTTTCAAAAAATGTGATATAGAATTTGCGTCAAAAGGCACTTCATGTGCCTCATGCTCGCCCAATAGAGCGGGTTTTGTCTGAAGTCGCTAAAAATCAGAGACGAGCCATAACGGCCAACTTTTGCAAGCACCCATAGCAAATCAGCAAAAAAGAAGTGTATGGGGTGTTAAACACTGCGCAACGCGCAAAGTAGAGGTAATTTTTATGGCTTTTTATATTTTATAAAAACTTGATAGGCACGCTTTACGCTCTGCTTGATTTAACGATTATGGTCTGTAACAGTTTTTCATAAATCTTTCCATTGTGTAGGAAAAGGTCGACGGAAAAAAAGTGGATAGAAACCGAGACTGGCGCTTTGGTAGAAAGTATAGAAGTTTTGAAAGTGGAGGGCGGCTTCCGGTGCAGTCTGTGTGACTACTATGTCACGCTGGACGATAGCACGCTAGAGAAACTCAAGTGGTCCCGACGTAAAATGAGATTGCACATCTGCTCCATTCACTTGCGTAAGGGAACAAATTAGAATAGAAACTATAAACTTATATGGTCAGTTGTATCTACTCTTTTTTGTTGCTCACTGCCCGTTTTGACACCTTCATTTATGTATGTAGACCAATTCGAATGCAAACTCTGCCAAAAGCAGTTGTCCACGCAAAGAGAACTCCGAAACCACATTGACTACGTGCACCGAAATGTGTTCTCTCCCTGTGAAATCTGTGGGAAGCCTCTCAAAACGCCCTGCTACACCTACCACATCTGGTCCCACAAAAATGAACAAGAAAAATTGGCCAGTATTGCATCCGGAGAAAAACCTCCCCGAAATTACTACACACCCAAAGCGGTGCGAGAAACTTTCCGATTCTATTGTGAAAAATGTAAGCGCTACTTTTGCTCACAGGCGGGATTGAATCGACACATTCGAAATCACGAGCAGATTGATGCAAAGAAAGATGCAGTCCACTTGTGTGCCGAATGTGGCAAAACTTTTGCTTCCAGTCAAAGTCTCATCAATCATAAAAGATTTGTGCATGACATCTCCAAGCAGAGGAAATATGCGTGCCCTTACTGCAGCACCACGTACTTGACCAAAGGGTACCTACGACTGCATGTGATGAGCCACACGGGCGAGAAACCGTTGACCTGTGAGATCTGTGGCAAAGGCTTCGTCCGCTCCAATCATCTCAAGTGGCACATGATCACCCATGGGGATGAGCGACCCTATGCCTGCAAGATCTGCAATATGACTTATCGGCGCCCTGCCCATCTCAGACGTCATCATGACACTGTCCATTTGAAAAAAAGTATAAATAAATCCAATCCACATTCAATATGCACTCCATTTATATATATATGGTCTCTGTGCAATAAACAAACTTATAATTCTCATTCATTTTTTCTTTCTTGTAGAATATCCAGCAAAACCCCGGAGATCGAAAACCCGACAAGCCTCTGCTGCTCCTCAAGAATCTCAAAATGCTCCTCTTCGTGACCGTGACCTGCTGGAGCCATCCTCAACAAATAAGGGACCCATTTTGAATCTAACGAGCAGTGTTCATGAGATGCCCTCCACCACTAGTACGAATACCATGAATAGCTTGGACCACAGTAGTGGGTCGCAGAATGCTTCTGAGATCCCTCCCTCGGTTCTCATGAACTACCATCCTCATCATCATAATATTAGGCCTATTGTGACCACCATTGGCTCCAATTTGGTCAATACGAATACCACTATGGACGGAGGGATCCCTTTGAACTACCATGTGCCCGTGTCTGGTCATTACGACGGGACCACTTTCGTGCCCTCCGCCGTAGTAGCGTCCCTTCAAAATCCCATGGGCAATGTGGCCAGTAATGACCAAACTCCGTTCCCCTTCTTTAATCTCCATCATCATCCTATGCAATAAAGACGAATCTAAAAACGGACTATTGTGTCCGCTGAATTTTTTAACCTGACTGCTCCATTCGTATAATTTCGTAGCTTATTTTATGTTTAGTATTGTTGTAAGTCGCGCGTTGTAATATTATATAGTGTACTTTGTTTTGTGCATTTTGTATAATCAGTAGAATGGTAGAACATTAGCGAATCCATTTATTATGGACATGAACTATTTGACGACTTTTTTATAGATGCAATTATAATTGTAATAAAGATGTATCCCATTGTTGGCAATTGGAAGAATTATCATTGATTTGGCCATAAACTTAAAATGATGCTGAGAAGCTAAGCTATTACGCACTATGTAATTTTAGTGTCTATTGTTGCCACTTGCTGTCTTGGTGGACTCGTGGGAACGAAATCACATTATATACCTCATTCACATTTTAGCCCTTGACTGTTGACGTTCGTTGAGTAAGAAATTTTTAAAATGAGCAAGTCAATTTTCGGGACCATTTTGTTGTGTGCACTGGTACTGGTCATCTTTGAGACCCGGGAGACGGAAGGTCGACTAGGTAGGACCAATATATTATGTGTTCAACTTTTTTCGTCTCTTTTAAACCTGGGAGAGAGTATTTTATGGAAACCCGTTCCCATCCCCACAGATCCTTGCAACATGAAAAAGTCAGAGGGCAATTGCAAGGCGTACATCCCCAAATTCCATTACTGTAAGAATTCGAACATTTGCAAAGAGTTCATATTCACGGGCTGTGGAGGGAATGCCAACCAATTTGACACCATGGCCGAATGTGAGCAGGCTTGTGTCAAATAATTATTATTATTCTCTTATCAATCTATGTGCGCGTGAATAATAAAGTTTTCACCTTTTTGTAAACCAATATATTATATTGCAAATATTTATTGCAGACCATAATTTCATACACCGTTTGAATACAAATGAATTTATACTAATACATTAATCATGGATAATTAAAGCTGCTGGATCTGCATCTGCATCCTGCTTCAATACACAGGCGAGTATCACTTTCATGGATCATTTAATTAACCGTTAATTAGCTACAGACAATAAATTATAAATAAGTGAATATGAAAGCTCTTGTTCATGCACATATATTATTATTTATAGCATTGAGCTCATAGTTTAACAAATCCTTTACATTATGATAGTTCATATTAAATACATTGACGCGTTTCCATTTGTCCATATGAGCAATAAGAGTTTCGTCCAGTTAGTTAGTTAGTTAGCAATTGTCCATAGCTCATGTAAAAATGCTAATAATCTAGGTTCCCAAAAATATTCTATCACAGAGACATATCAACTGGTAAATGGTACAAGATAGTTGCACGCACATTAGTTCTGAAGAGGATCATTTGCAGCATCCATTTCATCATCAATACAATTGTCATCAACTCATGAATCTCATATATAAATCATAACCATAAATCTCACAATATTTATATCTAATATACCTGGATAACAGCTATAATATTTACACCATTTACATACACACCCACACTTAGGTGGCTAATCAACTAATTAACATAATAATTAATTCTTAACAACTTAAGTTATATATATGAATGTTGTATGAAAATTAGAAACGAAGATTGCTTCCACTGGTATTGTAGGCAGCATGAGCATTTTCAGGTCTCAGTCTCACGTACTCCTCTCCTTGCTGCAAGTGCACAACCAAACAATTATTAGGACAAGAACATCAATTATTAGAGCCCGCATTGTTTTTTAGTCTTGGACAACACAGCCAAATCTCTGCAAACAACAGAAAACGAAAGCAACATAGGTACAAGCAAAAACTTGCACGCAGCTACTATAGGGCGGAAACCTTAGCAGAAGTAAAATTAAGGATTTAGAGAAATTGTTTGACTTTATTAAAGTTGGACGGATTGCAATATTTGGGGAGATGTTCAAAATCCTTTTAATGTGGACAGATTTCTCCAAATTTTCTCGTAGTTTTGGAGTGTCGGTGGTGGCTTTTTGAACATCTCCCCAAATACTGCATTTCGTCAAGTTGAGACATTTGAGTAGAAAAATTATATTACATAAATCATTAAATGCTCAAAATGTATTTTTTACCACCCGTAATCCCAAAGCCAGGACATTTTACAATTTTTTCACGTGAATGCAAACTTCAAACTTGAATGATGACGAAGATGTAAATTAAACTGGTACTTTTTGCCATATGAAATATTTATATTTTAAAGAACTTGATCAATCTCATCCTTTGTCACTCGATTGGGGTAGATGTAAGTTTATGTAACGAACGTTACCATGAAGATTTTGGTCAGATTTGTAAAAACTGTGTTTAGCCTCAAATTGAGCTTAATTATCTTTAAAATGTATGAAGCCATTAACCGATGATCATGAAAATCAATACACCTCTGAACACTATGCTCATCTACATGTGTGCAAAATTTGGTGGTCGTAGCTTCAAAATTGCGACCGAAAAGGTTAACCATCGAATTTCGGCACGATGCATATAGGGCGTAGCCATGGCTTTCCGCCCTAAAAACTACATGCATGCATACCTGATAGTGTGGTGAGGAAGTTGGGAAGTAGAATTCTTCATAATGCTCCCTCATTCTGCGTCTTGTGTCCCAAATAGTTCCTTTTTTTCTTCTATATACTTGACCA
>Ga0210040_10005101_pt1 | contig 16849 bp, 15 predicted proteins | sample CryGeyCG12114_NA_FD_185462 | JGI IMG/M metagenome (GOLD analysis project Ga0210040, IMG submission 185462) | Groundwater microbial communities from aquifer - Crystal Geyser CG19_WC_8/21/14_NA (SPAdes) (version 2) | ecosystem: Environmental > Aquatic > Deep subsurface > Groundwater | place: USA... | reverse complement strand
CGCGTCTGCTCGAGCGCCTACCCGACACCGTCGCCTCGACACGGACAGGCCGGTTGCGCAGGGAGCGTGACCGCTGCCTCGCCGCGGGCCAGACACAGGCAGACCCTCAACCCGGAGTTCCTATGCCCTTGCCCCTTGCCCCACGAGGTATCAGCGGTGCATGCAGACCTCTCCCGGTCGTGAAATGGGTGCCGTCGATGACGCTTGTTGCTCTTCCCCAGGGTTGCTCATCGAACGTCCTCACTCTGAGCGGCGTCGATGACGTACTGCCAGCCGCTGCCGGACCTGCTGACCGAACCGGACATGGAGATCTCCTGTCCGCACTTCGCGGGGGAGGCAGTCTGGTTCGGCGGTGTGGCAGGTCAGGCCGTCGTCACGCAAGTGCTCTGAGCACACTGCGAACACGGCCCTCCAAGAGGCCCCGCGAGGCGGGTGCGTCAAGGGATGCACCCGCTCTGACCTGCGACGATGTGTGCGCTCGGCAGGATTCGAACCTGCAACCTCTTGATCCGTAGTCAGGCGCGAGGGGTCCGCGGACGTGCGCCGACGCCGGTTTGCGCAGGTCAAGTGCGCTGTCGCGGTTCGCTCGAGTCCACCGCCGTCCGATCCCGTGGCTGTACGTTTGCTGTACGGCTGCTGCCCGAGAGCCGGGTACATCGCGACCGCGAGGTCAGCGCACACGCGACTCGTCAGCCGGTCCCGTCAGCTCAAGCCAGGCCGATGCGCCGCGGCACTGAGCCTCCGCCATTTCCGTCCGGCGCCTTGCGGGATGGCACCTTCGGCCCTGGCGACGCAGGTGCCGGCGCGAGGCTCCTGAGCAGGAGAACAGGGAGACCCAGTTCGTCAGCTGCACGCTGGTACGGGTTGTCGCCGAACCGCTTGCGCAACAGCTCCCACATCAGGGCCGGTTGTTCACGACCGACCGGCACGGGCTCGCTCTTACGCCACCCGCGCGCCGACAGCTGCTTGTAGAGCGAGACCTTGCGGCTCTCGTCGATCAGGCCCAGGTGCGCGCCACGCATAATCAAGGCCTGGATCGAGATACCCCACCGCGCCTTCATTTGCGCCAAGTCCCGCAGGTTCACGGCGCCGAAGCCGAGTGCCTCCTCCATGCGGTGTGCCGGCATCAGCAGAGCGCCGGCGAAGCGGTTGGCTTCGCCTTCCGGATCGTCCACAATCCTCCGCCGGCCGTGTAGGACCAGGTGACCCAGCTCGTGCGCGACGGTGAAGCGCTGACGGTCGCCAGCGCCACCCGGGAAGACGCCGATGACGGCGGCCTCCCCGACCGAAGGCCAGCAGGAGGCGCCGAAGTGGCCAACGGTCTCTGACTCTTCGGCGTCGGCGTTCCGCAGATTCAGCGGCACGACGGCGACGCCGGCCTTTTCGCAGCGGCGGGTGACGTGGGCGATCGGTCCGTCCGCGCCGATGCCGAGCGCGCTGCGGACCTGTGCCGCCGCGGACTCGACCTCTGGTGCCGTCAGGTGCGGCCCCTGATCTAGCTGGAACAGCCTTGGTGGCATGAGGCGGGCCTCATTGAACATGTCGACTGTGACTCTGTAGGCCTCGCCCAGCAACGCCTGCACCCTCTTCGTGTCGGAGACGCGGGCAGAGGCGAGCTTGCGGTAACGCAGCGTCCCTGGCGGAAGATCCATGGCTGCGACGTCAAAAAAACGCGCCGGGATCCCCGTGGCCGTCACCACGGCGCCGACGAGTTCATCAGAGCAGGGGCGAGTGCCGGCCTCAACCGCGGAGATCATCGCCTGGCTGAAGCCCGTGGCCTCGGCCAGTTCAGTCTGGGACAGGCCGAACAGCTGCCGCGAGGTTCGGATGCGTTCACCGACCCAGGCTGCCGGCATCGCCCTCGTCCTCCTCGTCCTCAATGGGGAAGTCGAACGACAGGTCCTCGTCGTCCGGCTCGAACGCCAGATCGGCCAACGTGTCGATTGATCGTGGAAGCACGAAGTCGACGTCGACCTCGCTCGAGTCGCCGAAGTTCCACCGGCCGCGCGGGCGCACGACGCGGACCTGCACCTCGTCGGCACCGTCGATCCACCACGTGGCGATGAGATCGCTGTCCTCGACGCCGAAAAGGCTGGCCCTTCCGTTCATGTAGTACCGGACGCGGGCGTAGTTGCTCCCCGGCGGCGGCACGGCGTTGAGGTGCAGAGCGCGCAACACGCGGAGCGACATTGACCTTCGGGCCACACGCAACTGCACGTTGTTCGCGGAGGGGCCGACTCGCCAGCCCTCGAGCAGGTCCTCGTGCATCTCAAGGTGCCGTCGTGCGCCAGCGCGAGCTATATGCGCCAGCAGCGGGTTGTAGGCGGCGGCCGTGAGGTCGTGCTCAGCCAAGAAGCTGCGGCCGATCTCCAGGCCGCGATGAAGCGCCTCGTGCAGCGGCTCGCACAGCGGCGCGACGGCGTCCCGGATGTACTCCACGTCTTCGGGTGTGGCCATGTCTGTAGTAATACCACAGCCGTTGTCACACCACAGCCGACTCGCTGGACCGGCAGCTCGAGGGTGTAGGCACGGTGATGGGGTGCCGGGCCCGTCGCCTGGTCTGGCGGGACGAGCTCGCCGCTGACCGCTCGGCGTACGACGGTCTCGCAGGCGCGGGCACAGAAGCACCGTCCGCGTCGGTCAGCGGCAGCACTGCTCGCGAATGTTTCCTTCGCTTCCGCCGGCCAGTTCGTTGGGACTTCGGGAGCCTCGGACACAGCAGTCGGCGTTCCCAGAGCGACTCCAAGTCCGCCAATGGTCTCGTGTACGGACGGCGTGCGGGACGCATGAGTTGCGGAATGCAACTAGCGTCAGGTAGGCACCACTGCGTCCCAATGAGCACGGGCGGCGGCCTGTCGAACACGGGAGACTTGAGAACAGTCATGAGAGTGTGCTGCATTCGCTTCAAGAACTTCCAGTCGTTCGGACCGGAGCCGACCGCCATCGACCTCGACGAGGTCACGTACGTCCTCGGTCCGAACGGAGCAGGGAAGACGGCCGTGCTGGAGGCGCTGTCGCGGCTCTTCAGTCCGCTGCTTGCCCAGCGCAAGATCCGCGTCGGGGATTTCCATGTCCCGGTCGACCGGAGCGCCAGCAGAGTCCATGCCGAGCAGCCGACGCTCTGGCTTGAGGTCGACATCGAGTTCCCCGAGGCCGCGAGCGGTGATGTGCACCCGTCGATTCCGCCGAACTTCTCGCACATGGCAATCGACACCGAGGACGGCGTGCCGCGGGTCAGAGTGCGCCTGACGGCGGTCCTGGCAGCGGATGCTGAGATCGACGAGAAGATCGAGTACGTCCTAGCGGTCGACGATGACGACGAGCCAACGAGTTGTGCCGACATGTCGAGGTACGACCGCGGCCACATCGAGGTTCACTACCTTCCCGCCCGCCGCGACCCGGCGGACCATATTTCGTACACCACGGCGTCGCTTATCGGCCGAACCCTGCGCGCGGCCGACTGGAGCTCTGAACGCGACGCGCTCAACAACCTCATGTCCGAGGTGACTGAGGTGCTCGTGGGCAATCACGCCGTTGCGACGATCGGAACCCAACTGGCTGAGGAGTGGTCAGGTCTACATACAGGAGCGTTCTTGCAGGACCCCTCGATCGCCTTCGGGCGAGGTGAACTTGAGGGGCTTCTTCGCCAGTTGACCGTGACGTTCTCGCCGTCCCATGGGGCCACGCCGCTGCCGTTTGAGCGTCTCAGCGACGGGCAGAAGTCACTGCTCTACATCTCGATGGTGCTCGCCTGGCAGTCGCTGGCTCGAAGCGTGCTGGCCGGTGAGGAAGCGTCACTCGACCCTGACCGTCTCCGACCGCCGTTACACACGCTCATTGCACTAGAGGAGCCGGAGAACAGCCTGGCGCCTCAGTATCTCGGTCGGATCATTCGTCAATTGCGTGGTGCCTGTGACAAGGGCCACGTGCAAGCCCTAATCGCGACGCACGCACCTACATTGCTGCGTCGAGTTCCTCCTGAGATGATCTGCTTCCTCCGGCTCAACGCCAAGCGTGAGACAACAGTGCACACCATCGTTCTCCCGGAGGACGACGAGGTGGCAGCCAAGTACGTTCGAGAGGCTGTTCAGGCCTATCCCGAGCTCTACTTCTCCCGATTGGTCGTGTTGGGTGAGGGAGACAGCGAGCAGGTCGTCGTACCACGCATCCTGGCAGCGTCAGGTGTCGCCGAAGACGACGCCTCCGTTGCGGTGGTGCCGTTGGGTGGGCGTCACGTCAATCACTTCTGGCGGCTGCTGAGCGAACTCGAGATTCCGTACGTGACGCTGCTCGACCTCGACTCGGGACGCCACCAAGGTGGCTGGGGTCGGGTCCTCAACGCGCTGCGGCAAGTCAACAAGGTGAGCGCGACACCACCCTTCAAGAAGGAGGCCATCGATGCGCTCCCGAAGTGGAACGACAGCCATGACTTCCCGCGACTGAAGGACCCAAGGTACAAGCCGGGTCGCGGCCCGATCGCGGCACTCGAACGTCGAGATGTCTTCTTCTCGGCGCCCCTTGATCTCGACCTGATGATGCTCGAGGCCTATCCGCTAGCATATGGGGTTGACCCGACGTCGCCCGACGAGTCGACGATGATCGCGGTGCTAGGCAAGAGCCACGCGAACGAAGACCACCTGAGTGATGCTGTTCTCGAGCTATTCGACGACTACCACGCCAACTTCGACCTGAGGAGCAAGCCAGCGACTCACCTCGCCGCGCTTTCCGCGCTGACCGACGAGGAGCTGCTCATAGTGCTGCCTGACGTACTCGCCAGGCTTGTCGAACGAGTGAAGGCCAAGCTTGCGGAGCTGCCCGAGTGATCCAACGAGAGGACTGGCGCCCCGTCGGCGGCCTCAAACTCGAACGTAACGCGCTGAGCGCCGCAACCATCATCGACCAGCACGTTGTGGTCGCTGCGGGTCCAGGCGCAGGCAAGACCGAGCTGCTGGCACAGCGGGCTGACTTCCTGCTTCGCACCGGCACGTGCCCTTATCCGCGTCGGATCCTCGCCATCTCCTTCAAGGTCGACGCCGCGCGGAACCTGCGCGACCGCGTCCGCAAGCGCTCAGGAGCGCAATATGCGGCGCGCTTCGATAGCCTCACGTTCCACGCCTTCGCCAAGCGCCTGATTGACAACTACCGGCCTGCGCTGACCGGTCAGAACGAGCTGCGGCCCGACTATCGCCTGGACGCCGACACCCGCATCCATGGTGAGCAGATCACCTTCGATGACCTCGTTCCACTTGCCCTGGACATCCTCGAGAGCAATCGGTACGCCCGCGGGGCACTCCGCCAGAGCTACAGTCACGTGTTTCTCGATGAGTTCCAGGACGCCACCAAGAACCAGTATGAGTTCGTGAAGGCCGCGTTTCTCGGCGCCGACGTAGCCCTTACGGCCGTCGGGGACGTCAAGCAGCGCATCATGGCTTGGGCCGGTGCCCTCGACGGAATAATGAAGAAGTTCTCCGAGGACTTCGAGGCAGCCTCGCTGCCGCTCTATCAGAACTTCAGGTCGGCCCCTCGCCTACGCAGGATGCAGAACCGCATGATCGAGAAGTTGGACCCGGCCGCCGCCAGTCCAGACGAGGAGCTCCTGGGCGACGAGGGTGTCGTCCAAGTCCTCCACTTCGACAGCCAGGTTGAGGAAGCAGGCGCGGTTGGTGACCTAACCGACGGCTGGCTCCAGGAGGGTGTGCCGCCGAGCGAGATCGCTGTATTGGTCCGTCAACAGTCCACACACGTGACCGAGGCGCTCGCCGAGGAGTTCCGTGATCGCGGCATTCCGTTCCGGAACGAACAGGACACCCAGGACCTGGCTGCGGAACCCGTTGCCGCTCTGATCTTCAACTTCGTATGGGTGGTCGCCGCCGACCGTCGTCCCGATGCGTATGCCGAACTCATGCGCGTTGCTTCGCGCTCAGGCGCCACCGACGAGGCAGCATTTCAGTTCAACAGCAGGCTGAAGCGTCTGCTTCGCGACACGCGGGCAGCAGCCCGTAGTGCGTCTTTCGCAGGGGGGCGCCTCACGGCTTGGCGACCGGTCATCGCCGAGTTCTTGGACGTCTTGTCTCGACCAGCACTCAACGCGTTGTCGCCCACGTATCAACAAGGCACACGACTTGACGAGGTCATCGAGGACGTTTTGCATGCTCTCGGCCGAGAACTTGCGGTCGACGGCGACCCCGTGGAGGCGCTCAAGCGGCTATCCGCACTCGACGCCGTCCGGATCCTGACGATCCACAAGTGTAAGGGTCTTGAGTTCGAGAAGGTCGTTGTGCTTGGTGTCGAGGAACAGCTCTTCTGGGGTGACGCCGCGACATCGGAGTTCTTCGTTGCGATCTCGCGCGCCAAGGAAGAACTGGTCCTGACGTACGTCGACTTCCGGGCGCGACCGAGTCTGCCGGTCAGGTACTGGCGGGAGAATCGAACAGCACACGCCGAGTTCCTCGCATACGCCCATGGCAGCCCGGATGACGACGACGAGTCGCGGTCATAGACACTGCTTGCTTGTGGGCTTCTCCGCCCCAGGCCGCCTGTGTCGCCGGTTCTACGCCGTCCGCTTCCGGCATGAGCGTCGTTTCGGCCACCACGGACGTGCTGTCCAGAGACCCGCTTCTCGCGATGGAACGTTGTCTGGGCCCTTGCCCGCACGTTGCGCCAAGAGGCGAGCAAGAGCCGAGCAAGTTAGGGGTCAGGTGACCTGACCGGACGCTGCGCGCCGTCCTGGTCCCCTGGCCCGAGGTGCGCGCCGGCGGGCGCGTCGGCGGCGCGGGCAAGGGTCGTCGGCCCGGGCGCGGGCCGACGTGGGCAAGGCGGACTCGACGAAAGTCGGCCTGCGGCTGTCACAGACGCCCTTGTGATCGCACCTACGTCAGGTGACGGGACGGCCGGTCTCGCAAAGCCGAGGAGACATGCGATGACGACATCGACGAGTGACGCAGGACTGCCGGCTGCGGTGACACTCACCGGCGGCGCTGACCGACCCACCGAGCCGAGGCCGGCGCGGGACGGTTTCGTGCGGGACCGTCAACACCGCTTTCCGGGGCGGAAGCACGCGCTGAAGGTGCTGTACGACGACCCGGAGGTCGCCGCGGTCCGCTCGGCCGCGGAGGTCGCCGGGTTGACCCCGACGGGGTTCGTCGCCACCGCGGGGTTGACGCTGGCCGGTGCCGCGCTGCCACCGGCACTGTCGACCGACCGGCAGCTGCTGGCCGAGCTGCTTCAAACCCGCACCGCGCTGAGTCGGTACGGGGTGAACCTGAATCAGGCTGTCGCCGCGCTGAACAGCGGCGCGGGTGCGCCGGTGTGGCTGCTGCAGGCGGTTGCTGGGTGCGCCCGCGCCGCCGACCGCGTCGACGCGCTGACCGCGACCCTGGCCCGCCGCCTCGGCTGAGCGAGCAGTCGCTCGAGGGCGGTCCCGGACGGTAGCGGCGTGATCGGGAAGGTGTGCCGGCGGGGCACCGATGTCCGCCGCCTGCTGGGTTACCTGTTTCTGGAAGGGCAGGCCGGCGACCGCGGGCTGGCCAGCGACCACCGCGACGCGCACGTCGTCGCCGGCTATCAGGACGCCGAGCTGCTGCAGCCGCCCCGGCGGCCGGACGGCCGGTGCGACGTTCGCCGGCTCGCCGGGCTGCTGAACGCCCCGGTCCTGGCCGGCAACGTCGGCACGGACACCCGGCCGGTCTACCACCTGGCGATCAGCGCGGCGAAGAGCGACCAGCTGCTGTCCGACACCGAGTGGGCTGATGTCGCCGAGGAGTACCTGCACCGGATCGGTCTGGCACGACGCGGTGATGACGAGGCGGTGCGGTGGGTGGCGGTCCGGCACGCTCCCGACCACATCCACGTCGTCGCGACCTTGGTGCGGCAGGACGGTCGTCCGGTGTTTCCGCGGCAGGACTTCCTGCGCTCCCGCGAGGCCAGCCGGGCGGTCGAGGATCGGTACGGCCTGACGACGACCGCGCCCGTCGGCGGCACCAGCACGCCGGAGACGACCCGGGGCGAGTGGCGCAAGCACCGGCAGCACAGCGACCGGCGGCACGCGCAGGGACGTCCGGCGCCGGCCGGGCCGGACCGGCAGGTGCTGCGCGCCCGCGTCCGGGACGCCGTCGCGGGCTCGTCATCGTGCGAGGAGTTCACCGGCCGACTCGGTGACGACGGCGTCCTCGTGCGCCCCCGCTTCAGCACCGTCAACCCCAGTGAGATCACCGGCTACGCCGTCGCTCTGCGACCCGTCGGTCGCGACCTCCATGACGACCGGCCGCTGGTCTGGTTCGGCGGCGGCAAGCTCGCTCCCGACCTGACACTGCCCCGGCTACGACAGCGCTGGCTCGACGACCACACCGGCGACCGCCGCGGCCGCAGCTCCGGTGAGCGCCGCGCCGACCGGCCCGCCGTGGACATTGCCGAGCGGCTGCGTCGTGACCGGCTGGTCACACTCACCGACGGCGAACGCCAAAGTCTTTGGCTAGCAGCACAACGCGCGGTTCAAAGCGCGCGACACGCACTCCACGACGCGGCCGCCACCGGCGGCGCCGCGAACACCTCACCCGCACAGGTCGACGCGATCGCGGCCGCGATGGCCGCCAGCGACGTCCTGCACACCGTCAGCCGCCTGGTCGAAGGCACGCGCGGCGGACCGCTACGCGAGGCCGCCGAGCTCTACGACCGCGCCAGCCGCCCCGCCCGAGGCCGTGTCCCGGCGGCCACACCGACCAGCCGAGCGCTGCGGACAGCCGCCCGCGGGCTGCTGGCCGCCGGCGTCGCCAAGCGTCAGGACACCCGGCAGCTGCTGCAACTCATGAGCCAGCTCGCCGGCCTGGCCGGAACCGTCGCCCGTCTGCGCGACACCCAGCACCAGGCCGCCCGTGCCCGCGCCGCCCGACTCGCCGCCGAACAGCTTCACGCCCACGTCGTCCGGCTCGCCGCAGCACCGGACAACCGCACCCGGCGCGGCCACCTCGCGCACTTCCCGCTCGACCTGACGCTCGGTCCCATGGTGCCCGGCTGGCAACCGCTACCGGCTCAGGCGCCGGCACCGAACCCGAGCCGCGGGCAACCCAGGACGCGCTGACACAGCGACGGCCGGCCAGCGCCCGGACGGCGGTGGCTGCCCTCTGCGACGACCACGCAGCTCGGCGAGCGCCAGACCCAGCCGCCCGCACACCTCCACCAGCGCCACACGGTCGTGCCAGCAGGCAGACCAGCCTGCTCGGCGCGGCGCCACCACTGCGCCTCGAGCAGGTCAGCAACATCGGCACTCCAAGCTCAGCGAGCGGCTCGACCGGAAACAGCTCCCCGCCCATGAGCGGCTCCCACGCGGTCAGCGCCGCCAGCAGCTGCCCGGACCGACTCCATCAGCTCCCCGTCCACGACCAGCCACCCCAGCACCGCGTGGTCCTCCCGCGCGTCAGCGGCGCGTCGGCAGGACCACCGCTCCCCGGTGTTGGGTGTCGTCGGGTCCGGCGGCTCTGCGCAGGTCATGTCCTCACCGTCCCCGCCCGCCGGCACACCGTCGCGGAGGCAGCCCGAGCCTGTGCAAAGGCGGTCGGAGACACATCGGAGCTTCGGACGGGAGAACCGGGACGCGACACGCCGATGGCCACCCTTGCCCGCCGACCTGGACGCCCGAACGCGCCCTTGCCCGTTGTCGCGAGCGCGCCCGCCGGTGGAGGGCCACCCCCCTTGCCCATCCGTGTCCGAGGCTTGCCCAGTAGGGGACGCACCCTTGCCCAGGTAGCGGATCGACTTGCCCAGTAGGGGACGCACCCTTGCCCAGGCAGCGGATCGACTTGCCCAGTGGGGGACGCACCCTTGCCCAGGCCGCGGATCGACTTGCCCAGTGGAGCGACGTGAGCTGACAGCCACCAGCGACGGCAGAGCCGCGCGAACAGAAAGTCGTCCGCGGGATGTCACAGCGCCCGCCGACACCGCACCTACGTCAGCAGGCGGACCTCATCGACGCGGTGCGGACGCCCCTGAGGACGTGGAGGACGTCATGGACAAGCTGCTGCTCACCCCGGTCGAGGCCGCCAAGGCCCTCGGCATCGGCCGGTCCAAGGTCTACGAGCTCATCCAGGCCGGCCAGCTGAAGTCCGTCCGCATCGGCAGCTGTCGACGCATCCCGCTCGACGCCCTCCACGAGTTGCTGGCCGACCTGCGCCGAACAGGCTGACCGGTGTCACTGTCGGCTGACGACGAGAGGAGTTGCCGTGGCCACACGACGCGCGGCCGGCGAGGGGTCGGTCCACAAGCGCAAGCACGGTGGCTGGCAAGGGTCGATCGACGTCGGCATCGTCGACGGCCGGCGCAAGCGCAAGACGGTCTACGGGGCCACGCAACGCGAGGTGCTCGACAAGCTCACCGCCATCCGGCGGACGCTGGACGCCGGGCTACCCGTCGGCACAAGCCGGCCCATGACGCTCGGCGACTACCTCGAGGCGTGGCTTCGCGACACGCTTCCCGCGGTGGTGCGGCCCTCGACCGCGGCGTCGTACTCGAGCCTCACCAGGCAGCACATCATCCCGGGCCTCGGGCACCACCGGCTGGACAAGCTGACAGCTGTGCACATCCGCGCGTTCCTGCGGGAGAAGACCACTCAGACAAGTCCGCGTACCAAGCGGCCGCTTTCGTCCCGGACGATCCAGTACTTGCACGCGGTCCTGCGCCTGGCCCTGGAGCAGGCCCGCCGCGACGACCTGGTGGCCCGCAACGTCGCCAGCCTCGTCGCTGGACCGAAAGTGCAGCACTCCGAGGTCCAGCCGCTGACGCCGGCTGAGGCGGCTCAGCTGTTCGCTGCAGCGGCCGAGGACCGACTTTCACCGCTGTGGCTGCTGGTCACAGCGCTCGGGCTGCGCCGCGGCGAGGCCTTGGCTTTGCGATGGGAGGACGTCGATTTGGACCGCGGCCACCTGCAGGTCAGGGCAACCCTGCAGCGCTTGAACGGCACGCTCGTTCGCGCCGAGATGCCGAAGACCAAGTCGAGCCGCCGGGCGCTGCCCCTGCCTGCCGTCGTCGCGGACTCGCTCAGGGCGCACCGCGCAGCCCAGATTCAGGAGCGCCTTCGCTCCAACGTCTGGGCCGACCAGGCGCTCGTCTTCACCACGGGCATCGGCACGCCGCTCGAGCCACGGAACGTCCTGCGGTCGTTCCACGCGCTCTGCGACCGTGCGCAGGTGCGACGGGTGCGCATCCACGACCTGAGGCACGCGGCGGCCTCCTTCCTGCTGCTGCAGGGCGTCGACATGCGCGTCGTCATGGGGACGCTCGGGCACTCGCGGCTGGCCACCACCAGCGACCTCTACACGCATCTCCTGGAGCCGGTGCAGCGTGCAGCCGCGGACCGGATGGACGACCTCCTGCGCCCGATGACCCGCGGCCCCGGAGCTTGATCGCCTCATGAAGGAGCTGGCGGCCGGGCTCCGCCTCGCCATCATGCAGGCGTTCCTCGGCGCGTGCGGCCGAGCTGAATCCCGGGCGCAGGGTGTCGGTCCGCAGGCAACGTGCACGCCCCGCCAGGGAACGCGGCGCCAGAGACGCTCGCGCGGACGCAGCGAATAGGCCCCTGCTCCGAGCCGTCGGCTCACACACCCGACCAGGGACCGGCCATCACCAGGGCCCGACCGCCCTCTGCCATGTTGCCGACGCACGCGGACGGTCGTCGTGAGCTCAGGACCGCCGGCGGGCCGCAGGCTGCGGACCGCGCGGGACCGGAAGGACGACGCAGCCCGTCAGCGCTTCTTGCGCCTCGGGAACAGCGGCATCCACGGCTGCCCATCTACATGCCCGTCCGCCCACAGCAGCACGAGCGTCTGCGACGGCGTGTTGTAGGAGAAGACGATGAGCAGCGCGCGGTCGCCGTACCCGAGGACCCTGCCCTCGCGCTTCTCCTGCCGCAAGTGCGAAGCGAGCAGCTGCATGCCGGCGCCACGCGCGAATGACAGCAGTCGTTCTCGGGTGTCGGGGTTTGGGACCACCGTCTCGTCGAACAGCGACGGGAGTTCCTGTTCACTTAGGTCGCGGCCCACGCGCGCATTGGCGACGCCCTGCTCAGCAAGGTAGCCCTCGAACGCGGCGACGCCGTGGTCCAGCCCTCCGACGAAACAGAACCCCAGTTCCCGTTCCCGCAGGCGTCCGCGTAGCGGCTCGGACAGCGTCAGGTCGCGGATCTCCCCCAGCTCGCCAGGAGCGTCCCTGCCGAGCCAACCCGCGACGATGTTGCTGGCCTGCAATCCCGAGCCAATGAGGTCGTCGACAAACAAGATCGGCGACTCGTCGTTGAGCGCCTCAAGTAGGGTGCGGGGCCGCAGGCCGAGCTCCTCCGCGACATCGTTCGCCCAGTAGCTGTTCACCGCCGAGCTGTCCTGCGGACTCCCGAGCGGGCACAGGCTCGCGCCTCTGAATTGCGGGCGGGCCTGGACGAACCGGCGGACAGCCCGGTCAACGTCCGCCCGCCCGAGCAGCCGCACCCCTTCCAGCATCTGCAGGGCCGGCTCCTCCAGGCCGGCGGGGAACTGGCGCAGCCAGTCGCGGACGCGCTCCGCGCCGAACGCGGCCTGACCCGGGCTGGTCCGGTCGCCCAAGGGACCGGCGTAGCCAGTGAACGCGCTGGCGATCGCTTGCAGCCGCCCGTCGATGTCGCCGCGCAGGAAGAAGTCCGGGGTCGGGCGCAGGTCCTTAGGCGCGCCGTCGTACCACCCGGCGGCCTCCGCCTCGATACGCCGCTTGCGCAGCTCGGCCAGGTCCTGCTTGGCGTACGACGTCATGGTCGGCGGCATGCGCACGCCGTACCGCTCGCGGACCACCCGCTCGGCCGCGAGGTAGGCGTACGGGGCCAGCTCGGCGGGAGCGAAGAGGTAGCCGGTGTCCCGGGTGAGCAGGTAGGCGTCGGCCCAGCGGCCCGCTCCTGTCTGGGTCTCCTCGAAGCCGCTGATTGCGCCGTCGGCGTCGACCAGATAAGCGCGAGCCACGTCACTCGCAGCGATGCCAGGGCTCTGCGTCGTGTGCGGCGGGTCGATCCACAGGTACGGCTTGAGGTCGGATCCGACGAGCGACGCCGTCGCCTCCGGCGGCGCCATGGCGCCGACGAGGGTAGTGGTCGCGTCCGCGATAAGCCGGACAAGCTCGCCGCGCTCCTCCGGCTCCTGCGCTGCCAGCAGCAGCCGCTGCAGCCCGTCCTGCTGCTCCGCGGTGTCGGCGTACGGGTCGCCGGGGAGCTGGTCCGCGAAGGCGAGTGCGCGAACGAACAGGCGGCGCTCCCGCAGTCGGCGGGCCAGGTTGGCTATGAGCTGCGCGCGGACGTCCTGCTCCGCGTTCTGATGGAGGCCTTCCAGGCGGCCGACCGCCGGCACGTCGAGCGACATGAGCTGCTCGTCGTCGAGGTCGAAGACGACCCGGAGGATCGGCGCTTCGCACAGCTCCTCGAGCTCGTCGAGCATGGCCGCGACCATCACCTCGGCGGCGCGGACCTTTTGGTGCCGGTAGATCTTGTCGAACATCAGCGTCCGACCGATTAGCAGCTCGTCGAGCGTGCGTCCTCCAGACCGGGCGATCCCGATGACCCCGTAGTGGCTCTCGCCCTTCTGCACGGCCCGCTGAAGCTGAGCGGGCAGCTCGTCGAGGGGCCGGTTGACGGCGCGGACCTTGCGGGTGAGGCGCGTGATGTCGGTCACGATTGGGACCCCGCTCATCGTCGCATCGCGGGTCATATAGTCAAGCTTGTCGGCGTCGTAGGGCCCGCTGATCAACTCGTGCAGCTGCGGCACCCGATTGTCGACCGACAGCCCGTTGACCGCCCGTGCCGCGAACAACCCCGCGTTGTCGCGCAATTGGTGCTTCGGGAAGCGGGCCTGCAACTTCTCGACGAGCGCCGCGAAGGACGGGCTTGTGAGCAAGAAGTACGCGGCGACCTCGGACAGCTTCGGGTCCTCAAGGCCGTGCTCGCGGCCGAAGTCAAACAGCAGCTCCCGGCAGCTGTCCACGTTGTCCAGCGCGTTCTGGCTGACGTGCGACATGACGCCGTGGCCGACGTCGTGCACCAGCGCCGTGAGCCTCAAGGAGTTGACCGTCGCCTCGTCGAGGAGGTCGTGCCCGTCGGGCTGCTCGCGGGCGGAGTCGTTGACCGCCTCCGCCAGGCGGGAGACCTGCTGTACGACGCCCAGGCTGTGCTCTAGCCGGGTGTGCGTGGCCGCCGGGTAGACGAGGTGCGCCACGCCGAGCTGTCGGATGCGCCGCAGGCGCTGCACGAGTGGGCTGTCGAGAACCGCGACCTCGAATGCGGCGAGGCGGACGGTGCCCCAGACGGGGTCGTTGAATTCCTTCGGGCTGTTCCCGGGCGACATCGTCGTGACGTAGCCGTCCAGCAGTCGCGCGGCGACCGCGTGGAACGCCGCTTCGTGCGCCGCCAGGGTCCCCGTCATGCCGAGATGTTACGGCCGTGCGCCACGGACGAGGCGCGCCCGCGCCGGGGTCTGAGTCAGCCTGCCGAAGCGTCCGGAGCCGACACGGCCACCGGCCCGGCGTTGTAGCTCTCGATGAAGTCAGCTGCCACTTGCTCGAACAGCTCGGCGCCGCCGGGAAGGTCCTCTAGCAGCCTGATTGCGGCCGCGCGATCGATCTTCAGCCGCATGGTGACGTACTGGGGGTTGTCGAGGCCGATGATGCCGCGCTGCGCGGCGGTGCTCACCGATTTGCGGACCACGAGGCTGTCGCCGTGCAACGGATCGACTTTGACCCGGAAGCGCATGCGGACGTCGAAGCGGTCCGCGTTGCTCTCCAACTTGTCGTACGCGCGCTCGACGGCCGCGTCAAACCGTGTGCCGCGGATCGACAGGGTGCTGTAGTTCTTCGACGCCAACGCCGCAAGCAGCCCCGTCATGAACTGGTCGGCGTTCATCTTCCTGGGCTCGGCGGGCGCGGGATGTGCAGTCGTGGTGCCGTCGCTCCTGGAGTCGGCGGCCAGCGATCGATTCGTCATACCAGCACCTGTCAATCCGACACGCCGCAGCGCAGGCCGCGGCTCATGTGGGCGAGCGTACCGTGAGGCGGTCAGTCGAGTTAATCTACGTCGCACTGGCGAAAATCTGGGACGGCGCGCGGAGGGGACCCGGATGGCCGAACGCGTCGGGCCGCGGACGGTCCGTCCCCCACGGGACTTCGTCAGTCTGGCGGAGCCGCCGGTCACGTGGTCGCCGGACGCCAGACAGGAGCCCGCGGAGGTCGCGGCGGCTCACGTGCAGGCTCGCCTCGTCGAACAACTCCGGGAGCGCGGTGCGCATGACGCCGCCGGCGTCGCCGCAACGTCCGGCGTGCCGTACTCCGCCGTGCTCGAGATTGTCAGTGGCCGGCGCGCTGTCTCGCTGGCCGACGTCTGCCGCATCGCGCTCGCCTACGGCCTGCGGCCGTTTCCGGAGGAGGGCAGCGACGACCACGGCTGGTTTCCCTCGCCATACGCCCCGCTGCTGAGGCAATGGGCCCCAGGAGACGGGCCGCCGCGCTTCTTCGCGCCTGGACCGTCGGGGCTGCTCCTGGCCGCCGCCAGCGAACTCGCCAGCGGCGTGCTCGACCCGCGGCTGGTTAGGCTCCTGAGCCCGGCGTCCCTGGCCCATCAGACGGCCGCCGCGCTCGTGCGCCTCGGCGTGCCCGACCACGCCGTGACTCTCGAGCCGGTTGGCCCCGAACTGCGCGTCCGGACGGCGTCCTGGGCGGCGGTTGTGCGCTTCACCGCCGCTTTCGGCGACGAGCCCGATCCGGCGGCGTGGGCGGCCCTCGTGAGATCGGCGGCTGCCGCGCCCGAGCAGGTGAGAGGTGTCCTGACGGTTGCAGCGGAGCCTGCAGCGCTCCGACTCCTGGACCTCGTTGGTGCCGAGCCTGACGAGCCGAACCCAGTCGTTGTGCTGCCCGGGCACGTCCTGGCGGGTCCCGACGGGCTCGGCGACGACGTGCGAGGCGCCTGCGTCATCTACACGCTGCCTCGCGCCGAGAGGTTGATCGTGTTCGAGTGCAAGTAGGCGGACGCACGGGGAGCAGCACCGCGGCTCTCCCGACGGGCCCTACTGCCGAGACTTGCCGGCGTCGTCGCGCTTCTCGCGCCAGCGGCCGTCGTTTTTGCGGTCGCGCTCCTGCGTGCCGCCGCCCTTGCGGGGCACCTGCGGGGGCTTGCTCATGCGATCACCTCCTTCTCCGGCCAGCATCCACCCGCCCTCCGACATTTCTGGCGCCGCCGGACGCGCCATTGGCACTGGTCGTCCGGCCGTGGCGGGCATAGGGCCCAAGGTCTACGAGCTCCTGCAGGTTGGTCAGCTGAAGTCCGTCCGCATCGGCAGTTGCCGACGCACCCGCTCAACGACCCTCCACGAGTGCTGGCCGGTCTCCGCCGAACACAGGCTGACCGGTGTCACCGTCGACTGACAAGAGGAGTTGCGGTGGCAGCACGACGCGCGGGCGGCGAGGGATCGGTCCACCAGCGCAAGCACGGCGGCTGGCAAAGCAGCGCGGCCGCGGACCGGATGGACGACCTCCTGCGCCCGATGACCCCGCGGCCCAGGAGCTTGATCACCGCCGTGGCTGTATCTGTGGCTGTACGAGGCACGAAGAAGGGGTCGCCCCGATCGGGACGACCCCTTTGACCTGCGCCTCTGTGGTGCGCTCGGCAGGATTCGAACCTGCAACCTCTTGATCCGTAGTCAAGTGCTCTATCCGTTGAGCTACGAGCGCCAGCCACCCGAGGGCGACGGGGATTGAGCATACCGGGCCGCGCGCCCGGCCTGGCGAGCCGTCAGACGGGCTCCCGCTCGGCGCGCAGCGTCGGCACCAGGGCCAGGGCGCCGAGCACCGGCAGCAGCGCCAG
>Ga0210040_10005100_pt1 | contig 16856 bp, 17 predicted proteins | sample CryGeyCG12114_NA_FD_185462 | JGI IMG/M metagenome (GOLD analysis project Ga0210040, IMG submission 185462) | Groundwater microbial communities from aquifer - Crystal Geyser CG19_WC_8/21/14_NA (SPAdes) (version 2) | ecosystem: Environmental > Aquatic > Deep subsurface > Groundwater | place: USA... | reverse complement strand
AGACGCAGCTCAAGACAACTGCGGTTGAACATCGTGTCGGCACGGTAGACGATGTTGCTCGGATTGTGGCGTGGCTGGCGAGCGAGGACGCAAGGTGGGTTTCGGGACAGACAATATCGGCGTCGGGCGGGTTCTTAATGCTTTGAACATGTGGCTGGTTCTACTGTTGTTGTTTTGTCGGGTTGGGTTTCCTGGTGGGTGGCGTTTGGTGCCGAGACTGTGGATGTTTGGACGGAAATAGAGGTCAGGTGCGTTTGAGTGTGCTGAGAATTGAAACGAACGACAGATCGGAAAGGACACCTAGGTAGCGAGCCGAATGCAAGTGGACGCTACCATTTTCATCCGTACACACAATGAGGCTTCAAGTCAATGGACCCAACCAACATCTTCACTGTCACAAACCTGGTAGTACGACGTTGGAATCTGACTCCCAAGGCGAGCGGCAAGCACATCCCTCCCTTACAGCTGTCGCTTCCAAGCTTCATCGGAGGATATTCGCGAACCACGGCTGTTACCCGCAGCCCTGCGGCAAGGTCCTTGTGGTGCGGTCGAGGCTGGAGGCATCGGCACTCATCTTAGCGCCACCGACTCCAAACCTTGGCGAGTTTTAGACAGGCTCCTCCTACACCTATGAAACACGGCCGTCTGCAGAATCGCGTAGCAAAGGCGGAATGCCATGGCCACTCAGGTTTCAGAGCCTCATCTTTTGCTAACGTCTAGCCCTCGGGGAATTATGTGGCGCCTCTGATTCGCTGTTTCACCCCTGCGATACGCGCTCTCGCAGGTCGCCTCCCGTCATGTCGCAGCTTTGCACAGTGAACTCACCAAAGGTGGTTCGATTTCTGCTACCGTTTCGCTGTCTGCGTTAAGCCGTGCTACCCTTCTCCACGCGTCCTGTGCCGATGCCCACATGGCGCTGATGATGATATCCTGGCTGCAATTCCCCACCCACCCTCTTTCCCAACGTGTCTACCGCTTTACGTGTGCTTATAGACTTTTGTTCCCCCTTGGGTCCTGGACTTTCTCCCGTTTTCATGCCGGTGCTTCTTTAGCCGGGTGACCGAAAGCTCATCCCTTCTATACCTTCTCTTCTTCTGTGCGGGCACCTGTTAGTAAGTCTTCCTCTCCCTCCACCGTCGCCGTCGCCCACTATGGTGTCGCTACTGGCCTCATTTCAATACTAATATTGTTTTCAAAACTCTAGACATTCCTTGCATACACTACATACTTCGGCCACTCTCAGCAGGTCTGAAGATCGACGGCACCTAGTCTAGGCAATTCGCCACTTCCATTCTCTCTACCTCCAACCATGTCCTACATCACCAGTCTCACAGGCCGAGAACGATCAAGATGGCCGCCCCTTACGCGCATGCTTATGTCTGGCGAGATGTCAGATGAGCGACCGCGGGAATTGACGCGAAAAGAGAAATTTGACGTTTGGATGGTCAACGAGGGCTATCGAAGATTGTACGTTGGCTGCAGTCGCATCACGAGATCAAGCTAACCCATGATAGCTTCGTATTTACATTCATAATACTACACGCCATGGTTTTCACATTCGGCATGATGAACTATGGGCTCAAGGTGCGAGATTCTTTCCGATCGTAACGGTTGCGCGCAATACTTACGCCTAGCAGGATAACTCAATCGGCTCAAGAAATCAGTTCGGCTTCACGTTTCCCATAGCTCGTTCAGCCGCGTTAGTACTACATGTTGATGTTGCCTTCATCTTGTTCCCGGTCTGCAGGAATCTAATATCTATGGCTCGTCGGACGCCTCTGAACGACGTGATCCCCTTCGACAAGAATATCACCTTCCACAAGTTGGTCGCCTGGTCCATTGTCTTCTTTTCCTGGGTCCACACGATCGCGCATTGGAACAATCTTGCCAGGTTCGCGGCCGGCAACAAACTCGGATTTATGGGCTTCATTCTCGCCAATCTTGCGACCGGTCCTGGGTGGAGTGGGTATGTCATGCTATTCGCGCTGATGGCGATCGCGCTCACCGCTGCGGAAAAGGCGCGACGGGCGAACTTTGAGCGCTTCTGGTACACGCATCACCTCTTCATCGTGTTCTTCATCTTTTGGTCCATCCATGGTGCTTTCTGCATGATCAAACCCGACTTTGCGCCATTTTGCGACGGTATCGGTGTCTTCTGGGAGTATTGGATGTATGGTGGATTCGCGTACTTGGCTGAGCGCATTGCGCGTGAAGTACGAGGGCGACACAAGACGTATATCTCGAAGGTCATTCAACATCCGAGTAATGTGTGCGAGATCCAGATCAAGAAGGAGCACACAAAGACTCGTGCTGGCCAGGTAAGCACGAGGCAATGCCTACATACTATTCGATATACTAATGTGACTAGTACATTTTTATGTGCTGCCCCGAAGTGTCGATCTGGCAATACCATCCCTTTACACTCACCAGCGCACCAGAGGAGGACTACATATCGATCCACATGCGCATGGTCGGTGACTTCACCCGCTCGGTCGGCAAAGCGCTCGGCTGCAGTCTCGACAGGAAAGCCGGCGGTGAAAAGGGCGAGAAGGGCGGAGCCAGCGAGGAGGTTCCTCTCCGCCAGATTCTTCCCCGGGTCTATATTGATGGTCCTTTCGGCTCGGCGTCCGAAGACGTATTCAAGTTCGAAGTCGCCGTGCTCGTCGGTGCTGGTATTGGTGTCACACCTTTTGCGTCTATCCTCAAGAGTATCTGGTACCGCATGAACTACCCACAAGGCAGGACGCGCCTGCGAAAGGTGTACTTCTTTTGGATCTGCAGAGATTTCGGCTCGTTCGAGTGGTTCAGGTCATTGCTTCTTGCAATCGAGGCGCAGGATATCGACGATCATATCGAGATTCACACTGTAAGGTCTTATCTCCTCTTTTGATGTAGTCGTTGCTTGCTAACATAATATACAGTACCTCACCGCCAAGATCAAAGCAGACGACGCAACAAACATCATGATCAACGACGCAAACGCCGAACAAGACGCCATCACCGGCCTGCGCGCGCCCACAAACTTCGGCCGCCCCAACTGGGACATGATCTTCAAGTCCATCCGCAAGATTCACTCGCCGGCAGAAGCTGGTGTTTTCTTCTGCGGACCGAAGGGTCTAGGATCGACGTTACATGTCAAGTGTAATATGTACTCGCAACCTGGCTTCAATTTTGTGTGGGGCAAGGAGAATTTCTAGCCGTGTGGGATGGCTTGCTATCGTGGCATGGGCACAGAGCATGAGCGTAAGGCTACATTGCATACTAGCGACAACCATTGAGTTTACTACTACTATTGTACATAATTCCCCTGACTTGTCTTATTGCGAAGTAGGGCAGAGCAGACTAATTCCCCAGCATCGCACTGTGTGTGGCTGGCAGGTGGTTTCGGCGGAATCATGATACCAAGATCCAATGTAGAATGTAATCCGTCGAAATGATACCTCAAAACCTTGCCTGACTCAGTCAAGTGAAACATGGTATGATCTTGCCCTCCCACTTGCCCAAGGAAACAATAGTCCACAGTATCAGGTCACTTTGACCCAACGCATGAACATACGTCGATCTGAAACGCTGCGAGCTGCAACATCACGATCCTTTTCGGACTTGGGCACACTCGAAGCACCGTGGGGCCGCGGACCTCTTCAAGATACCGAGCATGTATCATGAAAGGTCTGGAACCTTGGTGCTGCTTGCCGCGCGGAAGTGGAGACACAGGAAGGCGCTGCACGGAAGATGTTGCGATGGTCAAGCTTTTCGTGTTGCAGGAGCCAAGAGAGAATAAGAGATGGGTTTGGAGGGGATGGCGGGATTGGGGGCTTCTGGGCGCCTTGGCTTGAAATGCGGGAGCATGGTATGTCGTCGCGACGGACAGAGGCATGTGGAAGTCTATGGGCAAGGGATCTGCTGGAGTCGAACTGCCTTCATTAAGGTGTACCACGCAACACCACCTGAGTGTTCTTTGCCGTACTCACACGCAGATTAGACGAAGACCTATTCAATCCCGTTTCCACTTTCTCTACTCCAAGCCCTTCTTCCACCCTTTCCCCTTCCACCCACTGATATCCACCAGCCCCTCTATCACCTTCGCACCTCTCTCAAGCCCATCTCCAACACTAAAATCGTGTGCCGCAACAACCCATACGTCATCCCTCTCAGCAAACTTCCTCGTCCGCCAAATCGTCTCGATCGCCGTCTCAGGATCCGAATGCATGCTTTCCTTCGAATACGGTGGGCGCGCCGTACGTTGCGGATCCTGGAGTATCTCGGGATGGTGAAAGCAGTCACCAGCGAGTAGGACAAAGGTACTGTCCGAGGAAGAAGTGGATGTAGTGCGTATAAGCATCATCTGATGTCCCGCCGAATGCCCAGGTGCATCGATCAGATACGCGCTCCCGTCTTCGAAGACGTCGAAGGCGCGGTCAAATGCACCGAGGCCAATCCAGTCCGGTTTCTTGAGATCGGTGCCGTTGTAGAGTCCTTTTCGTAGGCCCTCCGTTACTTTTCCAACTCTTTTATCGCCGGCCGCTTTGAGTAGGTCGTCTGGAACGTATGCCTCAATGATCTTGCGACTCCCGTCCGTCGGCAACGTGTCTGTCAGTGTAGGCGCGCGAGGCTCGATGGGATAACCTGGGCGTGCGTAGGTGCAACATGTCGGACCGATCCACATTTGCGCTTTGTCGAAGCCCGCTTGAGCGCCATCTCCAACGTGATCGAAGTGCATGTGCGAAAATACGACAGCTTTGACGTTCTCAGGTTGCTGGTTTGGAGAGCCGTGTTTCTTGAGGATATCAGCTGGGGACTGGGGTTCGCATTTGAATTGTGGTAAAACGTTCTCTTTGATAAGTGGCGGTAGGTTCTCCAGGTCTTTGCGCATGCCTAGGTCAAATATATACTTATTTCCTGTAGCGGTGTGCTCAATGAGGAAGACGTAGTCCGGGGCATAGAAGGACCCCGACTTGTTGCTGAGATCAGGCTTGACCGAATCGTTGGGCTTGTCTGGTCCAGGAAGAAGAGTCATGTCTTCTGGTATATAAAGCCCCCCTGCTTGCATAAGGTGCACTCTACATGCTGCTGTTGAGGAAGGAATAGAGTGCCATGGTAGGTTGGGAGACGTTGGCAACATAGTGGTCGAATGAACGCCAATACTGAATGCGACGTATGGGATCAGGAGCGAGAGACCTTACCTAGGTACATCTCAATGCTTTTGAGAAGATTTATGTCGGCTATTCAGCGGTTTAGACGCTGTATTGATGACGTCACGGTGCCTTTAGTCAGATTGTTTGGTCCGGGGGACTGTGCCACGAATCTGAGCAGATTTCCGTTCTCTCGTATCATATATATTCGAGAAGCGACCCGAGCGCCGGTGCAAGAGACGCAACGCTTCGATATGACTGCCTAAATGATACTGTAAAATGCAAATGTACAAGTCGAATGCTAAGAATCCACAACAGCAACACAATGTTCGTCAACCGAGTCTACTTGACGAGAACAGGTGCCACCTTGCCGGCCTTTTGTGCGGCAAGGTCGGCAAGCTTTTGTAGCTTTTCGGCGCGGACTTGTCGCACGTATCTGAAGAGAAGGATGAAAGACAGCTCGATCCTGCGGTATATGTTAGCTGATCATCCACAGACAGCGCTGACAAAAAGCGTACCTTTCCTTGGTCATCATGAGGAATCCTTGAACAAGCAGACCCTTCAATATTTGAGGCGCGATACCCTTGAAGAGTGCCATCGGACCCTCGTGCTGGATGATGTATTGCATCACCTCGGTGAAGGACTTGAATGGCTTCCCATTCCTAGCTGGCGGTGGCTTCGACTGCAGACCGACTTTGGCCACAATGAGTGGCTGTGTAGCAACTGTGGCAAGTATCTTGGAGAGAGAACCGAGGAGAAAGGCTTCCAAGGGTTTCAAGGTCTTCTTGCCAGGATACAGCACCTCGCGCAGTCGCTGGTATGCTCCGTATGTGATTGATGGGTTCACCACGAGCACCAGACTCGCCCGCAGCCCACGCCAAAGACCAGTCCAGCCATCTTCGCCATTGATCACGTCCATGGCCGTGGCAACCATACCTTTCCGCTCATGCTTGCTCATGGTCTGTTGTCGCGTTGTTACGACGGCTACGGGGATGGTGAAGAGCTGGGCCAGTGCTCCAGCAACGGCGCCCAGGGAAAGCTCGACGGCGGTACCCGGCGATGTCTGTAGCGTGCGCCGCGACATGTACAGGGTCCGCACAACGGTGTACCAGTAGAAGTAGGCGAAGTTGGTCGAGGCAACGCCGAGCAACGAGCCGGCCATACCAGCATACAGGCCCGAGACACCTTCGTGCGCAATCACCTTCCTTATCGCATCGACTGCGCCATCGTAGTGCTCGTGATCTGCGGGATTTGGGTCGGGCGAGTTCGGGGAGCGCTTGACCTGTACTTGCAATCTCGTCTTGATCCTGATGCCGTGTTAGCGTGTGATTGTGTATGCTATAGCATATCTCTAGAGACTATGGGATCTTACAAGTCCAGTGGGTAGACAAGCGTATTCGCAATGACAGCACCAGCAGCGCCGGCGACGGCATTGCCCCATGGAGGCAATACCTCGACTTTCGATTGGCCAGCCATGCTGAGGCTGTTGAAGGTCGCGCGAACGGAGCGTAGGAGAGTGACGGCGGACGATGCAACTGGACACTGAGTATGTGTGTGTGTGGCTGACGATTATGCTACTATCTCATGGCTTCAGTAGTCGAGAATCCTATTTCGAGAAAGGTCAGATGTAGAAAAATGTCAACGGTGGAGAGGAGCGGGTAGGACGCTTTCATCATGCTCCGCAACCCAGTCGCAGCATACCCGCCTGTTGTTAGCCGAGGCACATGCCCCGAGGTTTAGGAGCCGTGACGCCATCCCGGCATCCGGATTGCTGCTCCTCTCCTCTCTGGACACCACTCATATGCTTGAGCTTCACCGTGAACAGACCGCGTCGCGTGTAAGACTTGCTTCGGAGGTGAAGGAGGGAGCCACGCATCGTCCCTCACCGCAAGATGCAGTTGCTGCTTCCTGATCTGGCAGTTTGGCAGTCGCGACGCGCTCCACGGCAAGCACGTGCGTTGACGCTAGCTGAGCCTCAACACCAAGCAACACCATCATGACCTCCGAGCCGCACCTCACCGCGGACCAGTTCGCAAAGCGCATCCTTATGACACCCACCTGCTGATGCCGTCTGCGACACGCCGTATCAAATCGCATCCTACTTGAGAGCGCTTCAGCTGGGCACTCACCATGACGGACAGGGTGGCCCAGCTTGAAGCATGCAAAGCTGCAGCGAATGTATGTAGCACAGCATACTTTGTTTTATGATTCTGTTGTTTGCTTACGTTTGTTGCAGAAGTTTCGCTCCCAGCTGCAAGCCGCTGCTACAAAAGATGAGGCGCTCACTATGGCCATCGGTGCAGCCGAGAACCTAATGAAAGCGCTCAAGCTGTCTTCGGACCCCAATGAGAAGAAGCAGCTGAAAGCGCAGTGCGGCGACATCATGAATGTCGCGGGGCGCATCAAGAATGACACAGACTGGAAGCCATCAGTCGAGCGGCGGCAAATCAGGACCAAGAACGAGCAGATTGGTCAATGGGCGGCAGAGGTCGTATCCGCCCAGTCTTCTGCGGGCTTTGAGGAGACGGCTTCGCAGTCAAGCCTATCTCGTCACGGCTTGTCTTCAACCACCGCGCCTGTCGACAATGTCAGCGTGCCCTCAGGTAAATTCTCAGCTTCCTCGATCTCTCTCGGTGGTCGGAACGATTATGTGCACGATGCGGGGTCTTCTGAGAAAAGCGCTCCTGTCCTACTCATTGACCTTTCCGACGACCCTGTGACTTCATCCGACATCAAGCCAAGTGCACCTACTGATACTCGACACGAAGATAGGCCGGATCCGATTTCGGGACGTTCAGGAAGCACTCAAGTGCTACCGAGTACAGTTCCTGTGGTGTCTGCGTCGCTGCCGTCTCCTGCACAACAGCCAAACCAAGGTGTGATACAGGACAAAGTTGCGCCTCTTTCACCGTCAACAGCCTCGTACTCGCACATTCGTAGGCTAGCAGAGCCGGTGTCTACCAGAAGGCGATCGAAAAGGGAAGACATCATCTTGCTGAAAGCCTCAATGGTCAATGGGTTTAAATGCCCACCATGGGACAAGAATCCATCGCCCGCTGAGTTCATGCCTCAGCAGGACGTGGAGCTCTTCACGTGAGTTAAGCTTACCTCATGGAGTGCTCGCAACTGACGTTGATAGTGATACCCATGATTTGAGTTTATCGCCTTACCAGCAACAATTCTTCCAGGGTTGGATCCGCGCTGCACATGCGGTCCCTTCACCTTTTGTCTTCGGAGGAGACAGGAAAGGTATCGCGCCACTGATGTCCAGCTCTCGCACGATAGATCTTGTCCAAGATGCGGCCTCAGATTGCTCGGTGGTCACAAGCTTATGCGCTGCTATTGCACGAGCGGAACGCGGCCATGATCAGGTCCGTGTTATCAATCAGCCAGATGACTTTCTTGCTAACAAAGGTAGATGCTCACGAACAAACTCTATCCATTTGATAAACACCTAGGCAAGCCCGTCACCTCAAGAAATGGGAAGTACGTTGTGCGGTTGAACTTCAACGGCTGCTGGAGGAAGGTAGTGATCGACGATCGCCTACCAGTGTCTAGCACCCACCGTCTGCTTCATGTCATCGACCGGCGTAATCCAGCATTGTTGTGGCCTGCGTTACTTGAGAAGGCTTACCTGAAGGTCCGCGGGGGCTATGATTTTCCGGGAAGCAACTCTTGCAGCGACCTTTGGACCTTGACCGGCTGGATACCAGAGCAAGTATTCTTGCAGGAGTAAGTGTTCAACTTCGTTTCATTTGTGCAACGAGCTAATCATGCCCAGAACAGACACAATACCTGGTCAGCTCTGGAGTCGTATCTATAACGCGTTCCTGTATGGTGACGTCCTCGTTACCGCAGGCACTGGTAGAATGTCGAGCCGACAGGAACGCGAGCTAGGCCTTGAAGGACAACACAGCTACGTGGTACTCGACATGAAAGAGACAGACCACGAGCGCCTCTTGCTTGTCAAGAACCCCTGGGTGGAAGGCAAGGGCTGGAAAGGTCCACGCCCTCCAGCTATAACTGCGTTCGACTCATCGACTTCCAGCGGCGGCTCCAAGAATAGTCTGGAATCTTATCATCGCGACAGTGTCCCAACGCAAGATCGGCCACATCCCACAACATTCTGGATTGGCCTCGAGCAAGTCATACAGCATTTCGAGAGCTTGTACCTCAACTGGAACCCAGGGCTTTTCAGTCACCGCCAAGACATCCACTTCGAGTGGGCGGTTGACGCGCAACAATCGGCCGGTGGATGCATCGTCAAGCATCCCCAGTTTGCGTTCTCTGCAAAGACTACTGGCGTAGTGTGGTTCCTGCTCAGTCGGCACTTTCGAGATGCACACACAGATGTCCAAGGCGCGTCTGACGCTTTCAACGATGGAAGTGTTAGGCCCGAATCTCAGGTAGACTCGTCTGGTGAGCACCCGAAAGGCTACATGAGCATATACGTATGCAACGGTCACGGCGAGCGTCTGTATATTAAGGAGACATACCTCGAGTCTAGCGACTATGTGACGACACCGCAGTGTCTCCTTCGCTGGGATGCCGAGGCCAACACAGCCTATACCGTTGTGATCGATCAGGACGACTTACCTCCATCACTATACACCTTTTCGTTGTCGGCGTTCTCCAACACTCCAATCACCTTGGAGCCTGCGAAACAGAAGTATCCGCTGCAAAAGGCTGAAGAAGGAGCCTGGACAAGGCAATCCTCTGGTGGTAGTACCAGCTCCCCGCGATACTTTGAAAATCCGCAATACTCGTTAGACATCCGTGAGCGAGGCCCACTTGCTATACTGCTCACCAGTAACCACGAGCATCCGCTGCACGTAAAGCTCGCACTCGGCCATGGCAAGAGAATCTACAAACTCCAGAGTCGAGATGTGCTCGCGGACTCTGGCAATCATAGAGTGGGCTGTGTGTTCGCAGAGATCAAAGATCTCCAGCCGGGTCTCTACACCATCGTATGCTCGCTATTCGAAGCTGGACAAACCGGCGACTACACACTCAGGGTTGATAGCACAAGCAACGTTGTTCTGAAGCAGATACCCCGCGATGGCGCAGGACTACTATCCATGAAGCTTGCGCCTGCTTGCTTCGGGGCTCATGTTCACAAAGTCGCGGCGCCCTTGCTCCCTCATCGCCTAGCTTCGTACACGATCGTCGCTAGGTTTCAGAAAGCAACAAGCCCACGCTCAGCTGATTTAGGAAAGTTGTCTCGCAGCCCGCTACGCTTCAGTGTAGAACTGGGCAGAGGGCCGGAGCGGAAGTTCGTAATTGCGAGCGAAAGGGGAGAGTACACCGATGCGGCAACGGTCCGGTCCGAGAGTGTTAATATCGACCCAACCTTGATCAATCAAGGAGATCTCTACCTCGTCCTTGACAGGTTGTCCGGACCAGGCGGACCCGTTGAAGAATGGTACGACGTTGAAATCTTTACAGATGCACCTCAGGCGTGCTCTGTAGGTGTTTGGAGAGAGTGGGATGACTGAACTTGCATGTGCACCGATGACACGATATCCAACACGGGGTGCTGTAGGCTGAGCATTGGTCACGGTGTCTTGGGCATTTCTGGCGTTTCCATGATTATGAGCATGAGCATGACCTCCAGCATGATGGCTCTGTCACATGCACACATCACGTCTGCTTCGACGAGACGCAGCGAATTGTACTATCTTCCAAGAATATAGATCAGCATATCACAAGCATCCCCTCGTGCTGTGTAACACGGTAGGGATGGTGGTGGCCAATGAACGCTACACGAAGTGTCGGAGGCGATGTGATTGCATGCTCGGGCGCGCTGAACAGGCACGCTGAACTTCGGTGGACGATAACGGCGCGCTAGATAGAACAAAGTCCAAATCACCGCAGAGAAGCACTTTTGGACAATCTCTTTGACCTCTGTGCTGTGCCGCGGCCATCGCTCGTCTTTGCTTCTGTTACCCCGCCAAGGGCCGATAAGAAGGCTATCGGCATCATCTACGTCAGAGCTTTCTCTCTCGATTCGCGTGCGCTAAGCCGAGCAACTCGATCCGCACTGCCACACCTCACTACGACATCACTATTGGCGTCCTCGCAGCCTGGTCAGACATCCACATAACCTTCTCCGTGGTTGTTCGAGCAACACACCCGCGAAGCCATGGCGGACTCAACCGCAGAGAATGCCCGCCCGGCCTCCACAGCGGCTTCACTCAACTCGAAAGATGCATCGAGAGCTGCGACGCCGTCGAACGCGCCTGCCGAGAAACCGCCAGAGGAAGGCTCCAAGTTCAAGACCCTCCTGAGTATCCTGCGCAAGTGTGTAATCCACCATCGTCACATGCTATGTCTAGTGGCACTACGCAAAGACTCGAGATATGCAAGGCTAACGCGACGGCGATGCAGGTTCATAGGTGTATCCGATCTCGCTTCCGTCCGATTCTCTCTCCCCGCACAGCTCCTGGAACCGAGACCAAACCTGGGTACGTTCGCTACGTGAGGGATCGTGCAGTCATACAATGGGAGGGTGCTCAGAGAGACATGGTCTGACGGGCAGCAGAATACTGGCACTATCTGGACCGGCCAGACACGTTCATAAGGTCAGCATATTGTGGTCGCAGCTACCATCGCGAGTTGGCGCTGACTGGTGTAGCATCGGAGACTCAGATGACGATCTGGGCCGCATGCTGGGCTGCCTGCGCTTCTGGTTCACAAAGGATCTGGTAGGCTGCATGCAAGGTACTGGAGACGAGGCACTGATGCTGGCTAGAAATACGTCAAGGGCAAGCCGTGCAAGCCCTACAACTCTACGCTGGGCGAGTTCTTCAGGGTATGTGACACCCTCGGCATAGCTTCGAAGACGGCTGACCCGTGCAGTGTAACTGGAAGATCGAAGACACCCACCCGACTCTCAAGACACCCACCTCTGCACCCTCGAGTAGCGCGAACAGCGTCACTGGTGACGGGAAGCCCGTGACCGTCTCGTACCTGACCGAACAAACCTCACACCACCCTCCCGTCTCCGCCTTCTACGTCGACTGCCCAGAAAAGGGCATCAGTGCCAAGGGCTACGACCAGTTGAGCGCAAAGTTCACCGGAACAAGCGTGCGCGTCACTCCTGGGGCACACAACCTGGGCATCTTCATCACCCTCAAGAACAGGGACAACGAAGAATACCAGCTCACACACCCATCGGCATACCTGGGTGGTCTGCTCAGAGGTGAGCACCTACTGTCCGCTGGACACCATCACAAACTCACAAAGCGCAGGATCTCTCAACGTCTCCGTTGCCGACACCTGCTACGTCACCTGCCCAAAGACTGGGCTGAAGGTCATCCTCGAATACTTGGAGGAAGGCTGGCTTGGGCGGACACAGAATAAGGTCCAGGGCGTCATCTTCAGATATGATCCCAAGAACGACACCACCACAAAGATCAAGGAAGTGTCAGACAAGGATGTCCTCGCGCGGATAGAAGGCTGTTGGCAAGACAAAGTATTCTACACACTTGGCAACAAGCCTTTCAACAAGGTTTCTGTAGGCTACTACCGAGAGTCCCTTCCAAGAGTCCAGCACTGACGCACAACAGGAAAAGAACCTCATTATCGACCTCAACCCACTCGACCCGATCCGAAAGGTCGTCCCTCCACTCGAACAGCAGCTTCCCAACGAGTCCCTCAAATTTTGGGATAGTGTCACCAACGCCATAGTCGGCAGGCAATACTCGCTCGCAACGACACTGAAGACCGAGATCGAGGAGAAGCAAAGACAGAAGGCTGCAGAAAGGAAGGCCACCGATAAAGAATGGAAACCACGATTTTTTACAGGCGCTGTTACACCGGTTGGGCGGCCAGAACTCACCAAGGACGGCGAGGAAGCGTTGAGGGGCCTTCACAAGGAACAGTATCAACTGGAACCGAGCAAGGAGAATGGCGCCTTTTGATCGCTCTCACGTCATACAGGTCCTACGATTTAGCAACAGACTGGCCAGGACTTTCATTACGATATCCAATATTTCACCCGGAAGGCCGCAGCGACACCCTCGCTTGGCATTCTATGTCTTTGTTGGATAAGGGTAGCATGTTCGGCGTTTCAACGACTTCGTATATACTGGGGATGTGCTCTTGTAACGTCTTGTATTTGCATATGCGTCTTTGCGCTGAATAGATTTCACGTTATCAGCTAGCCCATGGGCAGCCAACCTTCACTGGAACACTCGAGAGCACCTTTCAAGAACCAAAGCAACACCTCAAGTCGAGAGCGCCAACACAAATCGAGAGTCGATCACCTCATTGTCCGTCGTAGATTGGCAAGCGTGTCGTCGGAAGGAGTGCGGAGTACCGTCCAACGCTTCATTTGCACGCTCAATTTTGGGCACAGTCGTTGTTTACAAATAGCAATTTCTCTACAGCTCAGTACATTCAACCCACTAACTCCTCTCAATCCTCTTTTCCCACCCATGCCGCCTTCTTCCTCTTCAACTTCACTCCCTATGCCTCTCCCTCTCCTTACCCTTTCCCTTCCTGTCCTCACCGTCTCGCGGGAACCGGAGACCATGCCCAGGTTCCCACCCATACGCGATCTCGTCCTGCCTGGCCTGCTCGCGCTCGCGTTCTTCAGCATGCCTTCTGTACTCATGTGCCCCGCGGTGCTGTTGCTCTCTCTGGTGCCTGGTTGCCTCGGCGCGTCGCTCTTTTTGCTCCATGTCGTGGAGCACGGCGCGGATTATGGTGTCCTCGTGCCGAGCTATGTAAGCTCCCATGGCTTGCTCGTCTGCGTGCACTTCGTGTTCGTTCTCTGAACGTTCATGCTCATGGCGGCCTTCGCGCTCGTCGTCTTCTCGCTCAAGCTGGGCGCGCAGTCTGGTTTCCCAGCGCTCTTCGTCTTCGTCGGCGACCTCTCGTTCACGTCGGAGTTGTTCTTCCAACTCTCTAAGCTTCGCGACTTCGTGGGCGAGTTGCTGGCGCATTTCTTCTTCTTCTTCTTTGGCAGCCTGCTCTCGTTCACGCTGTTCGGCTTCCTGCTTCGCTTTTCTCACGGCCGCTTTGATCTTCATGTCGGCGATTTGGGCATTCAGGTCTTGCATTTGCTGCTCGGATTGTGTCATCCGCTGTTCAAGCTGGGACATGAAGTGCTGCAAAGCGTGTTCTTGGGCACGGACGTAGGAGATGAGAACAGCATCGTATGGGTCGTCGTGATCAAGGACGTCGTGGTGATGAGGATGGCTTGGGTCCTCGTCGTGATGATCTTGATCGTGGGCATGAGTTTGGTGGTAGTCATAATCATGGTCTTCATGATGCCCATGGTCGTGATCCTCGGGTTGATCAGCACCACCGCGGAGACCATGTCCTCCAAGCCCTCCGTGATTGTAAGTGTTGTGGGTATGAGTGCCTTGGCGGAGGTGCTCGTGGACGTGGTCGTGGCCATGATCTCCGTGGTGATGATGGCGGTGGTGCTCATGCTCGTGTCCCTCGTGGGTATGATCGTGATTGAAATCCTCCAAGGAAGTGACAAATGATTCCGTCTCCGACTCCGACTCTTCATCGCCATGCTCCATCCAATCCGCACCGAAGAGCTCCTTTCCCTTGCAGGCCGCACATACATGCGCAAGTGATTCGTCTGACTCGCTGGGTATGCTTGGAGAGCCAAGCGGAGGAGTTGGCTGCGGAGGTGGAGTCGGTACGAAGAGGCCTTCTTGTTGAAGCGATGGCGTCGGCATGAAAAGACTTTCCTCACACAAGACACATTCGCATACCGAGCCCCTACTACCTCCTCCCCTCTGCCTCTTCAGCCTCTGTTTGAGCTCATGTAGGCGCTGTATCTCCCGGTCAATCTCCTCTTCTTTATCTTCCTGCTGTCGCTCGCGCCTGAGTTCCTTGTCCAACTTCCTCACTCGCTTTGACGGCAGATCGGGTTTGAACCTGCCGTGCCACCCACATATCTCTGCTTGGGATTGCCGAAGCTCCTTGTCCTTCCTCAGGTCCAAGTGTCTCCATGGCATGTCTTGACGCTGCCTGTTGAGGTCTGCGGAAGTCAAGTCGCGGCCATAGTCCAATCTTTCGCCCGGCGGTGTGATCGGCCAGTGGAGAGGATGCTGCTTGGCCTTCTTTCCCTTGATTTTATCCAACACTCGCTTACAGAAAGGATCCTGCCTCTCGACATCGCTCTCGTACTCATAGTCATACAGAGTATTACGCACGAAGGCGTCGGCGCAGCCGCAGTCGTCGTCTATGGACACGACTATGCTAGGGATGACCTCACAAAGGTGACCGGCACCGAGGTGGGGAATGAGTTCTGTGTCATCGTGGCCACAGGCGTAGAGGTTGACATGTTCGACGCACATTGTGGGTCGGTTGGAGGTGGTATGTTGGTATACGGTAGGGACTCGGGATAGGCCTTAGTGTTGGTATATGTTACTGAGTTATCGAAAATGCGGAAAGTATATGCCTGGGTAAGAGGTAGGCTGCGGGCTGCCTATATGGCTTGTGGACATGTGAAGAGGGCAAAATTCGATGGGGTTACAACTTCACGGACGTGACGATGTGATGAGAGCGGTGTGACTGTTGATTGAATTTGTTGGGCTGTTCGCGAATGCTTTACCTAGTCGCATTGTGCTCGTTGGCGGACTGTTACCGCCTTCACCTATGGAGCTATACATAGGACGCGGTACGTCAAAGACTCCGCTAGGGTGCCGCGTGTCAAGTGTGTTTTCCTGTCATATCTGGTCCATGATCTGTTCAAGACTTGGCTGATTCAGCTTCTCGTCCACGCTTCTTCTCCTTCCTCGCTCTTCTCTCCTCTGGCGTCCGATGTTTCTTGTGCTTCTTCGCTGGCAGATCTGCTGGCACATCTCCGTTCACCTCGACGCGTTTCCTCTTCTCTTTCCGTGAAGGGAGGTTGAGTTCGTTCGGCATACCAAGCCCTGCTGTTTCATGGGGTGCATCGCCCTCACTGTCTGAATCACCGAGTGTGCCTGCATCCCCACCATTGAAGCCTGTCGGAAGGAAGCGCATCTTGAGACCTTTCAGTTGCGGTCGAGGTGCGCGGATGGTGGATCGTGTGATGGAGGCTGCCGCTTCCGAGCCCGTGTTCTGGTCGGCCTGCTTGGAGCTCAGGTGTGGAAGCTGTACGATTGCCTGCAGATGGAGACTTGTCGATATCCGAGCGCCGACTGGCAAGACGTCAGTAAAGAGACGGTGAATGTGTTCGCTAGCGGCCTACCAGATTTGAGCCCACTTCCCCTTGGTACCATGACCTCGCGCGCACCATCATCGCCCGGCTCAGCCTTGGAGAAGGCGTAGCTGGTGCCCTTGTGCTCCAGAACAGCCTCTCCTTTCATGGCTGTGCCCATGTCTATCTCTTGCAGGTTTTTGAGCGACACGCCCGCAGCAGCCGTGATGTGCCATATCTGCTTCCCCTCCAAGTTGTCGAATATGCGTGTGGACTTTGACGTGGTCTTGTCGTTGCAGGGCACGGCGGTGAAGCCTTTGGGCGGTACGTATGCTTGTGCGGGCCTGAAATCGACGGTATGCGACGGCTTCTGCGACGGTCGCGCGGGCTTCTGGGCTGACTGGGGTGCTCTGTCTGCCGACTCCTCGCTTGAGGAAGCCGAGCTGCTGTCGCTGTCACTATCACTGTCGGCGTCTGCCCTCTTCTCGTTCCCGGGAAGCTTCGTCTGTATCTCGTGCCCGGGCGCCTCGTCGTCGTCCGTCTGCTCGGAGCTGGATAGCTCTGCAGCTTGTTCC
>Ga0210040_10005099_pt1 | contig 16858 bp, 17 predicted proteins | sample CryGeyCG12114_NA_FD_185462 | JGI IMG/M metagenome (GOLD analysis project Ga0210040, IMG submission 185462) | Groundwater microbial communities from aquifer - Crystal Geyser CG19_WC_8/21/14_NA (SPAdes) (version 2) | ecosystem: Environmental > Aquatic > Deep subsurface > Groundwater | place: USA... | reverse complement strand
CGTGTCGGCACGGGGCACCCCGGCACGGATCACGGCCCTGACCGCCGTGTTCGTGGCGATCGTTGCGGGCCTGGTGCCGCTCGACGTGATCGCGAGCCTGGCCAATGCGGGAACGTTGTGCGCGTTTGTCGCTGTCGCCCTGTGCGTGCTGGTGTCCCGCCGGCGCGACCCGGGCCTGCGCCGGCCGTTCAGGACTCCGGCCGCCTGGCTCGTCGCTCCCCTGGCGATCCTGGGGTGCCTGTACCTGTTCACCAGCCTGCAGGCGGTGACCCAGATCGCGTTCATCGCGTGGAACGCCCTGGGGCTGCTGGTCTACTTCATCTATGCGCGGGGCCGCGCCAGCGCCGCGCTGCAGGGCAGGAGCCGCTTCTAACCGCAGCCTAGCGCGCCAGGGACCATTGCTGGGTGCGACAGATCAGAGTCCAGCATCCCTTTACCTTCAGGGTGGAACCGGAGCGGGTGAGTTCGGATCGGTAGGTGTTCCCGCTTTCGGGATCGTAGATGCGACCCTTCCACCGATCACCCGACGGCGTGAAGCCGGTCAGGATGGCGAGCCCCTGGATCGGACGCGTACGCAGCGTCTTGTCGGGGTTGTTGGCGTCCACCGCCGGACCGCCGGGCCGCGCCTTCAGGATGCGCGTGATACGGCCGCAAAGCGCAGCACCACAGGGCGCGATCTCCACGATCGCCTTACCCTCGGCAGTCAGCCAGCGCCCGGCTATGGGCGCCGGGGGGGCGGCGGCCAGCGCGGGTGAGCACGCCAGCACGATCGCCGCCCCGAGCCGCCAGATCATGCGGCGAGCTTGCGCAGCACGTACTGCAGAATACCACCGTTCAGGAAGTATTCGAGCTCGTTCACCGTGTCGATGCGGCAGCGCGTCACGAACGTTTCGGTCGAACCGTCCGCGCGGGTGAGCTTCACCTCGACGTCCTGGCGCGGGCGCAGGCCAGCGACATTCTCGATCGTGAAGGTTTCGTCGCCGGTCAGGCCCAGCGTCTGGCGGGTCACGCCCTCGCCGAACTGGAGCGGCAGGACGCCCATGCCGACCAGGTTCGAGCGGTGGATACGCTCAAAGCTTTCGGCGATCACCGCCCGGACGCCAAGCAGGTTGGTGCCCTTTGCCGCCCAGTCGCGCGACGAGCCCGTGCCATACTCCTTGCCCGCAACCACCACCAGCGGCGTGCCCTGGTCCTTGTAGCGCATGGCGACGTCGTAGATCGGCATGATCTCGGTGCCGAAGCGGCTCATGCCGCCCTCGACGCCCGGCACCATCTCGTTCCGGATGCGGATGTTGGCAAAGGTGCCGCGGACCATGACATGGTCGTTGCCGCGACGCGCGCCATAGCTGTTGAAGTCGTGGCGGCTGACCTGCCGCTCGCTCAGCCACTTGCCGGCCGGGCTGTCCGCCTTGATCGAACCTGCGGGGCTGATGTGATCGGTGGTGATCGAGTCGCCCAGGATCGCCAGCGGCTTCGCCTCGATAATGTCGGTGACGGGCTTGGGCGTCATCTCCATGCCATCGAAGTAAGGCGGGTTGGCGATGTACGTCGACGCGGCGGGCCAGTCATACGTGTCCGAAGCCGTGACATCGATGCCGGCCCACTTGTCGTCACCACGGTACACGTCGCCGTAGCGTGCGCGGAACATGGCATCGTCGATGTTGGCGTTCATCACCGACGCAACCTCGTCGTTGGTCGGCCAGATATCCTTGAGGAAGACATCCTGCCCGTCCGTGCCCTGGCCGAGCGGGGTTTCGACCATGTCCTCGGTCACCGTGCCCTTCAGGGCATAGGCGACGACCAGCGGCGGGCTGGCGAGGAAGTTGGCGCGTACGTCTGGCGACACGCGCCCTTCGAAGTTGCGGTTGCCCGACAGGACGGAGGCGGCGACCAGGTCGTTCTCGTTGATCGCCTGGCTAATCGGCGCGGGCAGCGGGCCGGAGTTGCCGATGCAGGTGGTGCAGCCATAGCCGACCAGGTTGAAGCCGAGCGCGTCGAGGTCCTCGGTCAGCCCCGCCTTGGTGAGGTAGTCCGTTACGACCTGCGACCCCGGTGCGAGCGAGGTCTTCACCCAGGGCTTCGGCTTCAGGCCAGCGGCGCGCGCCTTGCGGGCGACAAGACCTGCGGCGACCAGCACGCTGGGGTTGGAGGTGTTGGTGCAGCTGGTGATCGCCGCGATTACCACGTCGCCGTCGCCGATGTCGTGGTCGCGATCGTTCACGGCGACGCGCTCGGGGCGCTCCTTGTGGTAAATCTTGAACAGGTCGCCGTTGAACACCTCATCGACCTTGTTCAGTGCGACCTTGTCCTGCGGGCGCTTGGGACCGGCAAGGCTGGGGACGACGGTGCTCATGTCGAGCTCCAGCGTGTCGGTGAACACGGGATCGGGGCTGTCGGCGTGGCGCCAGAAGCCGTTCGCCTTGGCATAAGCCTCAACCAGCGCGATCGACTCGGCCGGGCGGGCGGTCAGCTTCATGTAGTCGATCGTGCGCTCGTCTATCGGGAAGAAGCCGCAGGTCGCGCCATATTCCGGCGCCATGTTGGCTATGGTCGCACGATCGGCGAGCGTCATCGAGGCAAGGCCCGGGCCGTAGAACTCGACGAACCGGCCGACCACGCCCTTCTTGCGCAGCATCTGGGTTACGGTGAGCACCAGGTCGGTGGCGGTAATGCCTTCCTTCAGCTCACCGATCAGCTTGAAGCCGACGACTTCCGGGATCAGCATGGACACCGGCTGACCGAGCATCGCGGCTTCCGCCTCAATGCCGCCCACGCCCCAGCCGAGAACGCCCAGGCCGTTGATCATGGTGGTGTGGCTGTCGGTACCGACCAGCGTGTCCGGGTACGCGATCTTGGTACTGCCCTTGGCGTGTTCGCCCGTCTCGGTCGACTCCCAGACGGCCTGACCGATATATTCGAGGTTCACCTGGTGGCAGATGCCGGTGCCTGGCGGCACGACCTGAAAGTTGTCGAGCGCCTTGGAGCCCCACTTCAGGAACTCATAACGCTCGCCATTGCGCTGGTATTCCAGGTCCATGTTGTCGTTGAGCGCCTGAGGCGTGCCGAACTCGTCCACCATGACCGAGTGGTCGATGACGAGGTGCACGGGCACTTGCGGATTGATCTTGGCAGGGTCGCCGCCAAGCTTGGTGATCGCATCGCGCATCGCGGCAAGGTCGACAACGCAGGGGACGCCGGTGAAGTCCTGCATGAGAACGCGGGCCGGGCGGTACTGGATCTCGCGGTTCGGGGCCACCGGATCCTTTTGCCAATCCACGATCGCCTGCACGTCCGCTTCGGTGACGGTCACGCCATCTTCAAAGCGCAGCATATTCTCCAGCAACACGCGAAGCGAGAAAGGCAGCCGGTCAATCGAGCCATACTTCTCCGCGGCCTTGGCCAGCGAGTAGTAATCATAGCTCTGGCCGCCGGCCTCAAGCGTGGAGCGGGTGCCGAGCGAGTCCTGGCCGATCGCGGTCATGTGCGTCCTTTCAAGTGCCGGCCAACGGTCGCGCGCGCTGAGACGCGCAGGGGCGGGCGAAAAATCACGTTGCGGATGGGCCTTAGCAACGAGGAACCGGCGGGGGAAGGGCTGGCTCGACAAGGTTCGGGCGAGCAACGGTGAGGGCGGAGATCGAGCGCTGCAGGCGCCGCCCGACGAGATTGCGTGACGTTGCCCGGCTGCGATGGCAGGACAGGTCGCATGGACGCGCTCACCGCCTTCGGCTTGGTCTCGGTTGGCTTCACGATGTTGTGTTATGTACTGGAGAACCGGGGGCGCGGCTGGGTGCTCGCCTTTGCCGGCGGGTGCTTGATGAGTTCGGTTTACGGATTTCTCCAGGGCGCGTGGCCATTTGGGCTGGTGGAACTCGCCTGGACGGGGGTAGCCTTGGCGCGCTGGCACCGGCTCGGCGCGGTCAGCATGCGCACGCTCTAGGGCGCAATCGGTTCCCAGGGCAGTGTCGTACCTGTTGACAGAGGGCGGCCCGGCCTTTAACTGCGATCCACCCCGATAGCCCGGTTACGGCGGCGCGTGCGCGCGACCGCCGCTATCGTTCGTTCGGGGTTAACGCGTCGAGATAGCGACAGGCTGCCATGCCGTCGCTGTGGAGCTAGGAGAAACAAGTTCATGGCACGTATCGCGGGTGTCAACATCCCGACCAACAAGCGCGTGGTGATCGCGCTGACCTATATTCACGGCATCGGCAGCACCCATGCCAAGGCGCTCACCGAAAAGCTTAACATCGCTCCAGAGCGTCGCGTTCAGGACCTGACGGACCAGGAAGTCCTGCAGATCCGCGAAGCGATCGACGCTGAGTACACGGTGGAAGGCGATCTCCGTCGCGAAACCGCGATGAACATCAAGCGCTTGATGGACCTGGCCTGCTATCGCGGCCTGCGTCACCGCAAGGGCCTGCCGGTTCGCGGCCAGCGCACGCACACCAATGCGCGCACCCGCAAGGGCAAGGCCAAGCCGATCGCCGGCAAGAAGAAGTAAGCCGCCACAGGGACGGTACACTTCGCCGGGGGCGGGCACAGGCTGTCCAGTCCGCCGCCCTCCGGATCACGACATAAAGGTCAGGGTTTCACCACATGGCTCAGCCAGCACAGCGCATTCGCCGTCGCGAGCGCAAGAACATCACCGCCGGCGTGGCGCACGTCAACGCCAGCTTCAACAACACCATGATCACCATCACCGACGCGCAGGGAAATGCGATTTCCTGGTCGTCCGCCGGCATGATGGGCTTCAAGGGTTCGCGTAAGTCGACCCCGTATGCGGCGCAGGTCGCAGCTGAAGACGCAGGCAAGAAGGCCGCGGAACACGGCGTTCGCACGCTCGAGGTCGAGGTCAAGGGCCCCGGGTCGGGCCGTGAGTCGGCTCTGCGCGCGCTGCAGGCGGTTGGCTTCCAGATCACTTCGATCCGTGACGTGACGAGCATCCCGCACAATGGCGTGCGCCCGTCCAAGCGTCGTCGCGTCTGATTTCGACGGGCGCTCCTTCGGGAGTGCCCGGCGCATTTTCGGCGTCGGTTGACGAGCCGGCGCTCTTGTACATCGCGGCCGGCGCCCCACCGGCCGCCAACCCAGGGGAACCCCGTGGCTGTCAACGCAAAGAACTGGCAGGAACTGAAGAAGCCGAACGGGCTTGAGAAAAAGTCTGGCGGCGACGGCAAGCGGCGCGCGACCTTTGTCGCCGAGCCGCTTGAGCGTGGGTTCGGCCTGACGCTCGGCAACGCGCTTCGCCGCGTGCTGCTGTCCAGCCTGCAAGGCGCGGCCGTGACCTCGATCAAGATCGAGAACGTGCTGCACGAGTTCTCGAGCCTCGCCGGCGTCCGTGAGGACGTGACGGACATCGTCCTGAACGTGAAGCAGATCGCGATCCGCATGCAGGGCGAAGGCCCCAAGCGGCTTCAGCTGTCGGCGACCGGCCCGGGCGAGGTAACGGCAGGCGACATCGCCGTGTCGGGTGACATCGAGGTGATGAACCCCGAACTAGTCATCTGCCACCTGGACGAGGGTGCGACGCTCAACATGGAGCTGACCGCGGACGTTGGTAAGGGCTATGTGCCCGCCACGGCCAACCGTCCGGCCGACGCACCGATCGGCCTGATTCCGGTCGACGCGCTGTATTCGCCGGTTCGTCAGGTCAGCTACAAGGTGGATCCGACCCGCGTGGGCCAGGACCTCGACTATGACAAGCTGACGCTGACGGTCGAGACCGACGGCACCGTGACCCCGGACGATGCAGTCGGTTATGCCGGCCGGATCCTGCAGGACCAGCTGGCGCTGTTCGTGCACTTCGACGAAGGCCAGATTACCCGTGCGGCGGCTCCGGTCGGCCAGGCGGCCGTTCCGGCAGCCGGTAGTGCGGAGCCGGTCGGCGACACGCAGCAGATCAACCGCTACCTTCTCAAGAAGGTGGACGAGTTGGAACTGTCGGTGCGTTCGGCCAACTGCCTCAAGAACGACAACATCATCTATATCGGCGATCTGGTCGGCAAGACCGAAGCCGAGATGCTGCGCACGCCGAACTTTGGCCGCAAGTCGCTCAACGAGATCAAGGAAGTGCTCTCGTCGATGGGCCTGCGCCTCGGCATGGAAATCCCGGGCTGGCCGCCTGAGAACATCGAGGAGATGGCCAAGAAGCTCGAGCAGGAGATCATGGGCTGAGCCGCGCGGGGCTGTGCTTAGCCCCGGGACGGCGTAAGCCCGGCCGGCGGGTCGGCCATGGCTGACCCGTTCGACGCCGGCTCTGCCTGCGGCGCTTCTGCCATGGACTGGACCTCGGCCTTCGCCGGGGTGGCGATAAGATGGTGGACCAATCGCCTCCACCTGGATCGGGGTACCTTATCCGGCCCCCCTACGAACGAAGAAGGAATTACCCATGCGTCATCGCGTCGGCGGCCGTAAGCTGCAGCGTACCTCGGCCCACCGTCTGGCCCTGTTCCGCAACATGTCGGCCGCGCTCATCAAGCATGAGCAGATCACCACCACGGTGGCCAAGGCGAAGGAGCTTCGCCCGTATATCGAGAAGCTGATCACGCTCGCGAAGAAGGGCGGCCTGTCGAACCGTCGTCTGGCGCATGCGCGCCTGCTGGACGATGCACAGCTTTCCAAGCTGTTCGATACGCTGGCCGCTCGGTACGCCGGTCGTAATGGTGGTTACACCCGCATCATCAAGGCAGGCATCCGTGCATCGGACGCGTCGCCAATGGCGATCATCGAATTCGTTGACCGGGACGTGTCGGCCAAGGGCCAGGACTCCGGTCCGGTGCAGATGGACGAAGATTTCGACGAGGCCGCCTGAACCATGCGCGGGGCGGGGCAATGATCCCGCCTTCGTGAAGGGCAACGCCTCGGCGAGAAAGACAAGAGGCCGCTCCGGAGACGGGGCGGCCTTTGCCATGCCTAGGCGTCTTAACGCGCGGCAATCATCTCCGCCGGGAGGCTGCGTAGCCCGGTGAGCGCGATCTGGTGCGATGACACGGTGCTGCCGTCAGCCAGCGTCAAGGGTTCATCCGCGCGCGCCAGCACGTCGCGATAGAGCCGCCGGGCGTCGGCCGTGCGATTGGTTCGGCCATAGATGCTGGCCAGATTGACCAGCAGATCGGGATCATTGGGGAACATGCGCCGCTGATGGGCAATCTCGCGCTCGGCCGCGGGGAGGTCGCCACGGATCAACTGCTCGGCGCCGCTGAAGCTTTGCGCCTGAGCGAGCCCGGGCACGCCCAGCCCGAGCCCTGCCACGACAAAGTAGATAACCGTCCGCATCTTTTCTCTCCTTCTGCCATCCCCTTGCGGGAAGTTACATTGCGATGACAGGAGTGTGACATATCCATGACAAAGCGCAAGCAGCGAGGTTGGAGGATCAGATCGGACGCCTCGGCTTGAGCGGGCCCCTTTCGCGGTCCGGCTCTGGTCGCTAGACGGCGCGCATGCAGCATCCCGAAAGCATCCTCATCGTCGATTTCGGCAGCCAGGTGACCCAGCTGATCGCGCGCCGAGTGCGAGAGGCTGGCGTTTATAGCGAGGTGGCGCCGTTCCAGTCGGCCGAGGAGGCGTTTGATCGCATGAGGCCTGCGGGCATCATTCTGTCGGGCGGTCCTGCGTCAGTGACGTTGGAGACCAGTCCGCGGGCGCCGCAGCGGCTTCTTGAAGCGGGCGTTCCGGTACTGGGCATTTGTTATGGCCAGCAGCTCATGAGCGCTCAGTTGGGCGGGAACGTCATCATCTCGGGCGATGGCGGCGAGTTCGGCAAGGCGTATGTCGAGGTGAAGCAATCCTGCGCGCTGTTCGAGGGGCTGTGGCAGCCAGGCGAGCGGCATCAGGTCTGGATGAGCCATGGCGACAAGGTCGACGCGATCCCGCCAGGGTTCGAGCCTGTGGCGACCAGCGAGGGAGCTCCGTTTGCAGTCGTGGCAGACGAGTCACGACGCTTCTATGGCGTGCAGTTCCATCCGGAGGTGGTCCACACTCCAGACGGCGGCAAGCTGATCGCCAACTTCGCCCGCCACGTCTGCGGCCTGGCCGGGGACTGGACCATGGCCGAGTTCCGCGGCGCGAAGATCCAGGAGATCCGCGAGCAGGTCGGCAAAGGGAGGGTGATCTGTGGCCTGTCGGGCGGGGTCGACTCGGCTGTCGCGGCCGTGCTGATTCACGAAGCCATCGGCGAGCAGCTAACATGCGTGTTCGTCGACCACGGCCTGATGCGGTCGGGTGAGGCGGAGCAGGTGGTGAGCCTGTTCCGCGGTCACTACAACATCCCGCTGGTCCATGTTGATGTGGCCGATCTGTTCCTGGGTGGCCTTGCGGGCGTGACGGACCCCGAAGCCAAGCGCAAGTTCATCGGCAAGACCTTCATTGAGGTATTCGAGGCCGAGGCGAGCAAGATCGGCGGGGCCGAGTTCCTGGCGCAAGGAACTCTATACCCCGACGTCATCGAGAGCGTCAGCTTCACCGGCGGCCCGTCGGTCACGATCAAGAGCCACCACAATGTCGGTGGCCTGCCCGAGCGCATGAACATGAAGCTCGTCGAGCCATTGCGTGAGCTGTTCAAGGATGAGGTACGCGAGTTGGGCCGGGAGTTGGGGCTGCCGAATGCCTTTGTTGGCCGGCATCCGTTCCCCGGGCCAGGCCTGGCCATCCGCATCCCCGGCGAGGTCACGCAGGAACGCTGCGATATCCTGCGCAAGGCGGACGCGATCTACCTTGAGGAGATCAGGAACGCCGGGCTGTACGATTCGATCTGGCAGGCGTTTGCGGTGCTGCTGCCCGTGCGCACGGTCGGGGTGATGGGCGACGGGCGGACTTACGACTCGGTCCTGGCACTTCGCGCGGTGACGTCGGTGGATGGCATGACCGCGGAAGTTTTCGACTTCCCGGGTGACTTCCTGCCCCGCGTGGCGACCCGGATCGTCAACGAGGTGCGCGGGGTGAACCGCGTCGTGTATGATTATACCTCCAAGCCGCCGGGGACGATCGAGTGGGAGTGAGGGCGATGCGGGCATTGCTGCCGCTCGCCGCGCTTCTGATCGGCGCTCCTGCCGCCGCGAAGCCAGCAACGGCCCCGGGCATCGTAAAGGTGCGACTGGCCACCTCGGCCGGGCCGATCGTGATCGCGGTAGATACCAAGCGCGCCCCGAAGACCGCTGGCAATTTCCTCGCCTATGTCGACGATGGCCGGTTCGACGACGTCAGCTTTTATCGCTCGTCGCGCAGCCGCAAGGCGCCCCAATATGGCTTCATCCAGGGCGGTATCCGCACCGATGCGCGCCGGATCCTGCCGCCGTTCCCGCACGAGCGGACCGACAAGACGGGCATCCTTCACCTCGACGGCACCATCTCCATGGCGCGCAAGATGGACCCGCGCTCGGCCGGCGGGAACTTCTTCATCACAGTGGGGCCGATCCCGGCGATGGACGCGCGCGGCGACTACCAGGGCTATGCCGCGTTCGGACGGGTAGTGTCGGGCATGGATGTGGTGAAGCGCATCCTTGCCATGCCTACCGGCGGCGGGATGGGCGGCCAGATGCTGATGCGAGAGGTGAAGCTGGTCAAGGCGACGCGGCTGAACGGCACGCCGCACCCGACCAGCTATCCCAAAGCCTGGATCATCGAAAAGAAGATACCTGCCCGGCCCGGAAGGTAGCGACGCGCTACTTCGCGGCCGCCTGGGTCAGCTTGGTGCCGAGGAGCACCAGCCGACCACCGGTGATCCCGAACCAGTGCGGCACGCCAGCCGGCACCATGATCACGTCGCCAGCGTGGAGCTGGTAAGTGGTCCCACCCTCAATCTTGTCGCCCTCGATCAGGTCGGCGCGCGTCGTGGTCGGGGCGACCATGGTGCCGCCCATCACCAGCGTGCCGGATCCGTCGACCACGGTCGCATACTCGGCCTGGTTCGGGTGAACGGCAGGACGCCCCGGCCGCTTCCAGATCTCGATCGCGGCAACCGCCTCCCCACCCTGAAGGAGCGGGCGCCAGGCAAAGCCCTGCCCAGGCTTCATGTCGCGCTCCATTGCCGCGACCTGCGCCTTGATAACGGCAGGCGTCGCCACACCGGTGTCGCGGGCGGCGAGAGGGGCGGCGGCAAGCACCGACAAACAGGCAAGTGATCTGATCATCGCATCCTCCGGATCGTTTCCACGTATGCGTAACGATGGAGCGAACCGCTGGCGAGAGCGCGGCGGGATCGATCAGGTGGTGGATTGGTCGGGGAAAGAGGATTCGAACCTCCGGCCCCTGCCTCCCGAAGACAGTGCTCTACCAGGCTGAGCTATTCCCCGACCGATCATCTGCCGCCCCTGGTGTCGTGGCGGCAGGCGAGGGCCTCTAGCGGCACTCGCCGGGCAGTTCAACCCGGCAAATCGGTGCGAGCGGCCAGCATGGCATCGACGCGGGTAAACTTCTCCCTCGGCGCGCCGAGGCGAGCGTTGGCGACCTCTGCCCGTTCGATGGCCTGCCAGCCCTGGAAGGTGACCAGATCGACGCCGCGCGATGCCAGAAGCGAGTCGAGCCCATCACGCCCGGCCTTACCGCTACCCTGGCCGATGTCGGCCGCAATGTGCTCGGCAATCAGGAACCCGTCAGGTCGGTTGGTGCCGATGGTCCCGGTGGGGCCGCGCCGTGCCCATCCGACCGCGTAAAGCCCCGGTGCGATCCGGCCATCATTATTGGCGAAGCGGCCCAGCGCCTCGTCATAGGGCACTCCCTCAATCGGCGGGGTGCGATAGCCGATGCAGCTGACCACCAGGCTGGCCGGGATCGCATAGGTTTCGCCCGTGCCGATCGCTCGGCCATGGTCGTCCAGGCGAGTACGCTCGATCACGACTGACAAAGCGTCACCCGCCCGCTCGATCGCAACTGGCGCGGCGAAGAAGTCGAAATCAATCGTGATCGATTGTTCGGCGCTCGGCACGGAGAAGCTGCGCAGCAGGGCCACCGCCTTGCGCTGACCGGGATCAAGCGCGGCATCCGCTTCGATGGGCGGCAGGTCGGCCGGGTCGACCCGTGGCACGGCACGGGAAAGGTGGGCAATTTCGCCCAGTTCCTTGGGTGTCATCGCGATTTCGTTTGGACCCCGTCGCGCAAGTATCGTGACGCGGTCTATCCCGTGCCCGTCCAGGGCTTCGAGCGCGTGGCCGACAATGTCCGAGCCGGCGAACTCATCCGTGCTCTTCGCCAGGATGCGCGCGACGTCCAGCGCCACGTTGCCGGCGCCGATAACCACTGCTCCGGGACCCGAAAGGGCTGGGGATAGGTCGGCATGATCGGGATGGCCATTGTACCACCCCACAAAGGCCGCGGACCCGACCACGCCCGGTAAGTCGTGACCAGGAATGCCGAGCGGACGATCGGCCGGGGCTCCTGTCGCGAGGACGACGGCGTCGTACAGGTCGAGCAACTCGGCCACGGCCACATCCTGACCGAGCGTGACGTTGCCACAGAAGCGCACGCTGTCGGTCAGGGCAGTGGCTTCATACCGCCGCGAGACGCTTTTTATCGACTGATGATCGGGCGCGACGCCGGTGCGGATCAGGCCGTAGGGGACGGGCAGGCGGTCCAGGATGTCGATGCGGACGTCGGCCCCGAACTGTTTCCCGCACGCCTCCGCCGTGTAATAACCGGCCGGTCCAGACCCGATCACCGCCACGTGCCGCATACCTGTTCCTACCAGCCTGCCTGTCACGCTCGCACATTCCAGTCGCGCGCAACAGATGGATCACCGCTCGCTTTGGCAAGACGGCGACGGGGTGCTAACGGCACCGTCAACTCCGCACTCCCTCAATAGAAAAGCGCATCGTGGCCACTCCGCTCGACCGTATCCGTAACTTCTCGATCATCGCGCACATCGACCATGGCAAGTCGACGCTCGCCGACCGGTTAATCCAGGCCACCGGCGGCCTGTCCGACCGTGAGATGAGCGAGCAGGTGCTCGACAACATGGACATCGAAAAGGAGCGCGGGATCACCATCAAGGCGCAAACGGTGCGTCTGTCGTACAAGGCCCAGGACGGGGTCGAGTACACGCTGAACCTGATGGACACGCCGGGTCACGTCGACTTCGCCTATGAGGTGAGCCGCAGCCTGGCCGCGTGCGAGGGCGCGTTGCTGGTCGTGGACGCCGCGCAGGGTGTCGAGGCGCAGACGCTGGCCAACGTCTATCAGTCAATCGAGCACGACCATGAGATCGTGCCGGTGATCAACAAGATCGACTTGCCCGCCGCCGAGCCGGAGAAGGTGCGCAAGGAGATCGAGGACGTGATCGGCATCGACGCGTCCGAAGCGGTGCTGGCGTCGGCCAAGTCGGGGATCGGCATTGCCGACATCCTGGAAGCGATCGTCAAGAAAATTCCGGCGCCCAAGGGCGACGCGACTGCCCCGCTGAAGGCGATGCTGGTCGACAGCTGGTACGATCCGTATCTCGGCGTCGTCATCCTGGTGCGCGTCATGGAAGGCACGCTGAAGAAGGGGCAACAGGTCACCTTCATGCAGGCGGGGACGCAGCACTTGGTTGATCGGGTCGGCTGTTTCCGGCCAAAGATCGAGCAGCTGACGGACCTGGGGCCGGGCGAGATCGGCTTCATCACCGCGCAGATCAAGGATGTGGCGCAAGCACGCGTCGGCGACACGCTGACCGACGTGAAGCGGCCCGCGGCAGAGGCGTTGCCGGGGTTCAAGGAAGTTCAGCCGGTCGTTTTCTGCGGCTTGTTCCCGGTCGATGCCAATGACTTCGAGAAACTGCGCGAATCGATATCCAAGCTGCGCCTCAACGACGCGAGCTTTTCGTTCGAGATGGAAACCTCGGCCGCGCTCGGCTTCGGGTTCCGGTGCGGCTTCCTGGGGCTGCTGCACCTGGAGATCATTCAGGAGCGGCTGACCCGTGAGTATGACCTCGACCTGATCACCACCGCGCCGTCGGTGGTGTACGAGATCGAGCTCAGCCACGAAGGCGGTCATATCGAGTTGCACAACCCCGCCGACATGCCCGATCCCAACAAGATCGAGACGATCAGCGAGCCGTGGATTAATGCCACCATCTATGTGCCGGACGAGTATCTCGGGTCGGTCCTGAAGCTCTGCCAGGATCGCCGGGGCATCCAGAAGAACCTGACCTACGTCGGCGGCCGCGCACAGGCGACCTATGAACTGCCGCTCAACGAGGTGGTGTTCGACTTCTATGATCGGCTGAAGTCGCTGTCGAAAGGCTATGCCAGCTTCGATTACACGCAGATCGGGTATCGCGAAGGCGACCTGGTCAAGATGGGTATCCTCGTGAACGAGGAGCCGGTGGACGCACTCAGCATGATCGTTCACCGCAGCACTGCCGAGGTTCGTGGCCGCGGCATGGTGGAACGATTGAAGGAACTGATCCCGCGCCACTTGTTCAAGATTCCGATTCAGGCAGCCATCGGCGGCAAGGTGATCGCACGCGAGACGATCAGCGCGATGCGCAAGGACGTGACCGCAAAGTGCTATGGCGGTGATGCAACGCGCAAGCGCAAGCTGCTGGAAAAGCAGAAGAAGGGTAAGGCGAAGATGCGCGAGTATGGCTCGGTCAGCATTCCGCAGGAGGCCTTCATTGCCGCACTCAGAATGGGCGACGAAAGCTAGGTCAGGGTAGAGCGGGTGGGCGCGCCCGCTCTCCGTCAGCCTTTGCGTAGGTCGCCGCTGGCGTTGCTCAGGACCCAGGCGCGGCTCCAGCGTTGCAGCCGCGGCAGGATGATCCACTGCAACGACGCGGTGAGGAGCAACGACGAAGGGATCAGCTGAACGACTTGCGGCATGTCCTTGAGCACCAGCCGGACGAGAGAGCTGATCGTCAGCAGGACGGGAAATACGGCGATCCAGGTCGTCACAAAGCGTTTCCACTTTGCTGCACTTGCCTCGCTCGGCAGTTCGAACCGCACGCCAATGCCGGCCTTGACCTGATCCAGGCCGGTCGAGAACTTGTCTGCCTCCGCGGTTAGGAGCCCGAACTCCTCGCTGCCTTTCCAGCGTTCCGCTTCTGGTTGGCCTGTGAACTGGAACAGCAGGTGCTGGAGTCCCTGGGTTTGCCCCAGGCGAACGGTGTTGATGTGGCCTGCCGCTCGACTTGCGCAGGCGCATATCCGCTCGGCCCAGGCATCGAAGGATTTCTCATGGCCAGCGCGGATGGCGCGGCTGGAAACCACGGTCGCAAGTGCGGCAGTGTTGTCGGGCATGGCGGTCCAACGCGGGGCAGCGTCGGGTGTACCTTCAGTCCAGGGGATAGCGGCGCCGGACCGGGTCGGGGCGGCACTCGAAGTGACCGCGGACCTTCTCGTTGAAGAACTGGCCTGCCGACGCGGCCTTACCGAACGCGTCATAGATAGCGCGGGGCACACCATGGTAGATGTACTTGCCCGATCGTTTGAAGAACACGGTCAGCGTTTCCGCTTCGTCATCGAAGAGTATACGGTCAATCAAAGACGACTGGAGGCGACGTGCTCGCATGCGATGGCCGACGCGCGGCGCGACTCGCGGTTGCAGCACGAGTCTTGATCTGCGCCGAGTCGAATCGGATCTGCGCTGAACCGAGTCCTGCTGCTGATACGACAAGGGCGCCGGCAGCAACCGACGCCCTTGATGGAGTTCCAGCGCAAGCGGCTCAGCTCCAGAGCTGTGCCCGGTATGCCTCGAAGCAACGTTCGCCGCACTTCAACCGGATCAAAGCACCTTCGGCCATCGCAGTCGCACGACGAGGATCTTCCTCGACCGCCGGACGGATCGCCTCGGCGTTCCAATCTTCGGAATGCTTGATGTCGAGCACGGCATGGAGGTCGAAATAGCGACGCTCCTTGTTCGTGAATCCGAGCCGCTTCAGGCCCTGTGCCGTCATTCGTGAACGATCGGGGGCGGTCAACTCGATAACGCCAAGCGCGCCCACCGAGTGCCACGCGTAGCGACGGCTGCTCGCCATTGCGGTCATCGCATTGGCGAGAGCCAGGCTTTGCCACACGGTGTTCTCGATGATGGGATCGACCTTCAGCGTTTCGGTCAGGGCATCAAGCAGCAGCCCGTGCATGCCCGCCAGCTGACCACGGCCCATCTCGTCCCAGTAGTTGCGGGCGAGTTCGAGCTTGGGACGCGCGGGGAGCTTCACCTGAGTCATGGCGACGAGATCGTCGAACCCGGCCTCTCCGGCCGCCTCCTGCTCGAAGAACCATTTGAGCTGTTCCAGGCTCGCCTCTTCGGCGATCCAGGGGAACAGCGGGTCGCCCTGACCCGGGCCGACCTGCTTCAGGCCCTCAAACCATTCGATGAACCCTTCGACGTCGGTCGGTGCAGCCGCAGCCTCGGCCGAAACTTCGGCCCGAAGCTCCTCCAGGAAACCGCCTTCCAGTCGCTGCATGCGTACGTCACGGTCGAGGCACCGCTGCCAATCCTCGGACGGCAGGCCAGGCTCCAGCCGCTCCCGGTTCCAGTGCGCCAGGCCTCGCTGAAAACTGTCCGTCAAAAACTGCGATGCGCGCGGGGCGGCATCGCGAAACAAGGTAGCCATTCGGGTCCTCCCTAATGCGGGAGAAACGGAGGGGGAACGGCGAGGTTCCCCGGCAACAAGCCCGTCCTCCGGATCGGCAACACAGGTCATCATCTCGTCCGGCAGCATTGTCCCGCGGTGCTGCTGGCCAGCGTAGAGAGCGAACGGTAAGGCACCGCAATGCTGCGCCGTACCGCCTTTGCGCTCGCCGCCTTTTTTGGATCGCTGGGAGCGACGCCATATCCCGCGCCTGACCGAGGCCCGTTGGTCTTGGCCGCGGCCAGCCTGCAGGAGGCGATGACCGCTGCCGCAGGTGCTTGGCAACAATCGGGGCACCCGCGCCCTGTGCTTTCCTTTGCCGGAACGCCGACGCTCGCGCGGCAGGTGCAGGCGGGAGCAGTGGCCGACCTGTTCGCCAGCGCAGATGAAGAATGGATGGACGTACTGCAGCGCGCCGGGCTGATCGTGCCGGCGACCCGGGCCAACCTCGCCCGCAACCGGCTAGTCGTTGTGGCGCCGGCGGGTAGCGCGATTCGGCTGACCACGGGCAGCTTGGGCCGGACGCTCGCCGCTGGCCCGGTCGCGATAGCTGATCCCGATGCGGTGCCGGCGGGGAAGTATGGCAGGGCAGCCCTGACCAGGCTTGGCGCATGGAGCGCCGTCCAGTCGCATATCGTGCGAGCTGAAAGCGTGCGCGCCGCGCTGGCGTTGGTGGAGCGGGGCGCGGCGCCGTTCGGGATCGTGTACCTCACCGACGCGCGGGCCTCGGCTCGGGTCAAGGTGGTGGGTGTATTCCCGGCCTCCAGCCATCCCGCTATCCTGTACCCGATCGCCCGGCTGCGCACGTCGGCGAACAGAGATGCGGAGAACTTCCGCCGCTTCCTGCTGTCTCCGCGGGGCCAGGCGATCCTGGCGCGCTTCGGGTTCGTTCATTCCTGATGCTGTCCGGGGCGGAATGGGAGGTGATCCGGCTGTCGCTGTTGGTGGGCAGCACCGCGTGCCTCGCCGCCTTGCCGGTGGCTTTTGCCCTAGCCTGGCTCCTCGCGCGCGCACGATTCCCGGGCAAGCTGCTGCTGGACGGGCTGGTTCACTTGCCCCTTGTCGTGCCGCCGGTGGTGACCGGATGGGTGCTGCTGCTGCTGTTCGCGCCCAGGGGGCCGGTCGGTGGGTTGCTTGAACGGTGGTTCGGCGTCACGGTGCTGTTCCGCTGGACCGGCGCTGCGATCGCGGCCGGGGTGATGGCACTGCCATTGATGGTGCGGGCGATGCGATTGTCCGTGGAGGCAGTCGATCCCCGGCTGGAGAGCGCGGCGCGGACCTTGGGCGCGAGCCGTGCGCGAGTGTTCCGCACGATCA
>Ga0210040_10005098_pt1 | contig 16861 bp, 18 predicted proteins | sample CryGeyCG12114_NA_FD_185462 | JGI IMG/M metagenome (GOLD analysis project Ga0210040, IMG submission 185462) | Groundwater microbial communities from aquifer - Crystal Geyser CG19_WC_8/21/14_NA (SPAdes) (version 2) | ecosystem: Environmental > Aquatic > Deep subsurface > Groundwater | place: USA... | reverse complement strand
CCGGTCTACCGGGTGCTGCGGCTGGACGCCGTGGTCGCGATCACCGTCACCGGCCTGGTCCACTTCTTCCTGCTGCGTCCCCTGCAGGACCTGTCGGGCTGGCCCTCCCTGTCCGACACCCTGCTGCACATGGTCGTCCCCGGCCTGGCCCTGCTGGGCTGGCTGCTCGTCGGGCCGCGGCCGCGCGTCCGGTTCCGGACCGTCCTGCTCGGCCTCGTCCTGCCGGTGGCCTGGCTCGTCTACACCCTCGTCGTCGGCGCGGTCAGCGGCTGGTACCCCTACCCCTTCATCGACGTGGGCGAGCGCGGCGCCGGCCCGGTCGCGGTCACCTGCGTGCTGCTGGCCCTGCTGGTGTTCGCGTTCTCGCTGCTGATGTGGTTCGGCGACCGCAGCCTGCGCCGGGTGCCCGCGGCGGTGCAGGTGCTGCAGCGGTGAGCATCACGATGCCCGCGCCGGAGTTCGAGCGGCTGGTGGACCAGGCGCTGGCCCAGGTGCCGGCCGAGCTGATGGACGTGGTGCAGAACTGCGCGCTGCTCGTCGAGGACGCCCCGCCGCCGGACGACCCCGGCCTGCTCGGCCTCTACGTCGGGGTGCCGCTGACCGAGCGCGGCGAGTTCTACGCCGGCGTGCTGCCGGACCGGATCTTCATCTACCGGCTGCCCATCCTCGCCCGCTGCGACAACCACGAGGAGGTGGTCGAGCAGGTGCACATCACCGTCGTGCACGAGATCGCCCACCACTTCGGCATCGACGACGAGCGGCTGCACGACCTCGGCTACGACTGAGCCCCGCCCAGCACCGCGACGCCGCCCAGCACCACGACGGCGGCCAGCACGCCGGTGAGCAGCACCAGCACGGTCACCAGCAGGGGAGCGCGGCCGTCGGCCAGCGGCCGGTGCGCGGCGAGGGCGCGGGCGTTGCTGCGGAACCGGCGCCGGGACAGCTCGGCCAGCGCCGCGGTGCAGACCAGGGCGACGAACCCGGTCACCAGGGCCAGCGGCTCCGACACCGGTGCGGTCAGCCGGGTCGACACCAGGGCGCAGGCCAGCCCGGAGAGCAGCGTCCGCTGCCAGGCCAGGGCGGTCCGCTCGTTCTGCAGGCCGCGGTCGGATGGTCCGGCGTCCTCGGGTGCGGCCACCGGGCTCAGCGGGCAGCCACGACGACCAGGGCGGTGACCCCGGTGAGGACGAGCATCAGCGTCAGGACCGGCATCAGCGCCGAGGACGGCAGCGGCCGGCCCAGCCGGAGCGCCCGCTCGCTGCGGACCCAGCGGGCCAGGGCGCCGACGCCGCTGACCAGGCCGCAGGCGACCAGCAGCAGGGGGGCGAGCCGCACCTCGAGCCCGGTCCGCTCCCCGAGGCCGGACACGGCGGCGACGGCCACCCCGGCGGCGAGGAAGCCCAGGGCGGTCCGGATCCAGGCGAGGAAGGTGCGCTCGTTGGCGAAGGAGAACCGCGGGTCGGGGTCCGTCCCGACCCCGAACACGTAGCGGGGCCAGCGCCGGTCGGTGCTCGGGTCGCCCACGGAGGGCATCGTAGGCGCAGGCACCGGGACGACCGGCCCGCCACCCGGGTCAGGAGCCGGGGACGGCAGGGACCAGCCGGCTCTCCCGTGCGGTGCTCACCCAGCGCCGGCAGGCGCCGAGGTCGTCCCCGGGCAGGTAGCCCGCCTGCCGGTCGCCGCGTTCGGTCAGCCGGCTCCCGCAGCCCCGGGCCACCTGCTCCAGCAGCGCGCCGTCCGGCGCCAGCACCACCACCAGGGACAGCTTCCGCTGGATCTGGTTGACCTCCAGGGTGCTGAGGACGTCGCGGGCCACGGCGGGTGCGACGAGCACCAGCGCGCGGTGGCTCAGCACGACGCGCTCCAGCAGGCCGAGCAGCTCGCGCAGGCTGGCCACCTCGTCGGCGCAGACCAGCACCACCGGCTCCTCCAGCACCGCCCAGCCGGCCCCCGGCTCGGTGACGAAGGCGGCTGAGGCGTAGCCGGCCCGGACCGCCACCGCGGCGTCGTCGCGCAGCAGCCGCTCGACCTCGGCCCGCTCGGTCGCGCCCAGCGCGGGTGCGGCGGTGGCCGGGGGGCGCCGGGCCTGCAGCTCGGACAGGTACTGCGGGGACGGGGCGTCCGGTGCGAAGCGGGGGATGGCGCGGGCCGGCGGGGCCAGCATCTCCGTGGTGCGGCGCCGGTGGCGGGCCCGGTCGTGCAGGGCGCCGAACACGACCGCCGCGAGCCCGGCCACGACCAGCACCAGCAGCCCGATGCTCCACGCGTCCATGCCTCCAGCGTGGCACGGTGGCCCGTACCGGCCGGGTCGTGCAGCCCCCGGCCGCCGCTCCCCGTGGCTAGGCTCCTCCTACGACGCGGACGAGGTGGAGGTCGCGATGGATCGGTACGAGAGCTGGGTGGACCGCCAGATCCGGGAGGCCCAGGAGCGCGGGGAGTTCGACAACCTGCGCGGCGCCGGCCAGCCGATCCCGGGCCTGAAGGACCGCCCGGACGAGAACTGGTGGGTGAAGGGCCTGATCGAGCGCGAGGGCATCAAGCCCCCGCTGCCGCCCGCCATGGCGCTGCGCAAGGAGGTGGCCGAGCTGCCCGCGACCGTGGCGTCGCTGCGCGACGAGGCGGCCGTCCGCGAGGTGGCCGACGACCTGAACGCACGGGTCCTGGACCTGCGCCGCCGGCCCAGCGGGGGGCCGCCGGTCTTCGTCGCCGGCGTCGACGTCGAGCAGGTGGTGGCCGGCTGGCGGGCGGCCGCCGCCGAGCGGAGCCCCGACGTCGCCGCACCGGCCCCGACGGCCGGGACCCCGGCCACGGGACGGGGTCGACGGCAGCGCCCGGCCCGGCGATGGTCCAGGCTGAGGCCATGAGCGCGGTCTCGCTGTCGCTGTCCATGGTCACCCTCGGCACCCCGGACGTGGGCGCCGCGCTGCGCTTCTACCAACGGCTGCTGAGCTGGGAGGTCGAGACCGACGACCCGGACTGGGCGGTGCTGCGCCACCCGGACGGCGGGGTCCGGCTCGGGTTCCAGACCGAGCGCGACTTCGTGGCCCCGACCTGGCCGGCCACGCCGGGCGAGCAGCAGATGACCATGCACCTGGAGGTCGCCGTCGACGACCTGCCGGCCGCCGCCGCCCACGCGCTGGCCTGCGGGGCCACCCGGGCCGCCTTCCAGCCGCAGCAGGACGTCCTGGTCCACCTCGACCCGGACGGGCACCCCTTCTGCCTCTACGTCGCGTGACCCCGCCCGGGTCCGCCCTCTTCGTCACCTTCGGTAATAAAGTCATCCTGTGAGAGCGACGACGTGGCCAGCCACCTGAAGGGCGCGACCGCGGTCGAGACGCACAGCGCCGTCCTGGACCTGATCCGCTCCTCCGGGGTGGTCAGCCGGATCGAGCTGGCGGACCGGTCGGGGCTGACCGGCGCGTCCATCTCCCGGATCGTCAAGCGGCTGCTGGACGAGGGGCTGATCGTCGAGACCGGGGTGGGCGACCGGACCGGCGGCAAGCGCCGCACGCTGCTGCAGCTCAACGCCGGCGCCCGGCACGCGGTCGGCATCTCCCTCGACGTCGCCGGCATCACCTACGTCGTCACCGACCTGAGCGGGGTGGTGGTCACCCGGCTGGACGCGGCCGGCACGGGCGAGCAGCCGCCCACCGAGGTGGTCGACCGGATCGCCCGCGAGCTGCAGGACGTGCTGGCCGGGGCCGGCGTGGAGCCGAGCACCCTGATGGGGGTCGGGCTGGCCGTGGCCGGGCGGCAGGACAGCGCCCACCACGTGCTGCGCTCCAACCCCGAGGCCACCGAGTGGGAGCTGTTCGACATCGAGCAGCGGCTGAGCGACGCCACCGGCCTGCCGGTGGTCATCGAGAACGACTCGACCTGCGCCGCGATCGGGGAGTTCTGGGTGGGACGGATGCCCGCCTCCGCCGACTTCGCCACCGTCTACCTGGCCAGCGGCTTCGGGCTCGGCCTGGTCACCAACGGCGACGTCTACCGGGGCTCCTCGTCCAACGTGGGCGAGATCGGCCACCTGGTGCTGGACGTGCACGGGCCGCCCTGCTGGTGCGGCAGCCGCGGCTGCCTGGAGATGCTCGCCGCCCCGGCCCGGATCGTCGAGCGGGCTCTCGAGCAGCCGGGCCTGGCCGCCGAGCTCGGGCTGCAGGGCCTGCCCAGCACCGTCCGCGACGACGCCGCCCGGGTGGCCGAGGCTGCGGCCGCCGACCACGAGCAGGCGCTGCCGGTGGTCGAGGAGTCCGCCTACTACCTCGGCAAGGCCCTGGTCTCGCTCACCAACCTGCTCGACCTGGACCAGATCGTGCTGGCCGGACCGGGCTTCGGCGCGGCCGGCGAGATCTACGTGCGGCAGGCCTGGCAGGACCTCGAGCAGCTGGCATTCGTCCGCGCCGTGCACCCGACGACCGTGGTGCTGTCCAAGTCCGGCGCCATCTCCGCGGCGCTCGGCGCGGCCTCCCTGGTGCTGCACAGCCGGCTGACGCCGCACCAGACCTCCAGCCGGCTGGCCCTCGCGCTCACCTAGCACCGGGTCGCGGGGCCCGCCCGCTGACCTTCGACACACGACGAACACAGGAGTTGTCACCGACATGCCCCGCACCCTGCGACCGCGCCAGCGCGCCGACCTCTACGTCCTCGACGTCCTCACCGGCGAGAGCACGCTCGTCACGAGCTCCTCGACCCTGCTCTTCGAGGCGCCGAACTGGACCCCGGACGGGGAGGCCCTCGTCGTCAACGGCGACGGGCTCCTCTACCGCCTGCCCGTGGCCGGGGGCGACCTGGTCCCCGTGCCGCTCGGGGACATCCCGCCGATCAACAACGACCACGTGCTGAGCCCGGACGGGACGACGGTGTACGTGTCCGCCGACGACGGCCACCTCTACGCGGTCTCGCTGACCACGGGTGAGCCGCGCCGGGTCTCCCACGACCGCGGGCCGACGTTCCACCACTACCTGCACGGCGTCTCGCCGGACGGGAGCCTGCTGGCCTACATCGGGCTGCAGCGGAACCCGGACGGGTCGGTGACCACGAACGTCTACACCCTGCCGAGCGCGGGTGGTGAGGACCGGCAGCTGACCGACGACCCGTTCCCCGACGACGGCTCGGAGTTCAGCCCGGACGGCCGGTGGATCTACTTCAACTCCGAGCGCGCCTCGAGCACGCCCGGGCACGCGCAGCTGTTCCGGATGGCCGTCGACGGTTCAGCCCTCGAGCAGCTGACCAGCGACGAGCGGGTCAACTGGTTCCCGCACGTCTCCCCGGACGGCCAGCGGCTGGCCTGGGTGAGCTTCCCGCCCGGGACGCTCGGGCACCCGGAAGACCGCGACGTCATCATCCACGTGCGGGAGGCCGACGGCACGGTGCGCGACGTCGTGCACCTCTTCGGGGGGCAGGGGACGCTCAACGTCACCAGCTGGGCCCCGGACAGCCGCCGGCTGGCCTACGTGGCCTATCCCCTCGACCGCGACTGAGCCGCGGTCCGGGGGCTGCGCGCGCAGCCCCCGGGTCGCACGATCAGGGGTGCGGCTTGATGTTGAGGTTGACGCCCAGGTCGGCCTCGCCGTCGACGATGGTCCAGCTCCCGCCGGGGTACATCCCGACGGTGCGCAGTGCGTAGCCCATCGACTCCACCTCGCTGACCACGGCGTCCCGGGCGTCGCCGACCTGGAACCCGACGTGGTGCACCCCGTTCCCGTGCTGGTCGAGGAACTCGCGGAACGTGGAGGGGTTCTGGTCGGGCTCGTGCAGCTCGACGACGAAACCCCGCTCGCTGCAGTCGATGACGGCCACCTTCAGGCCGTACGCCGCCACCTCGCCGCGGTACGTCTCGTCCGGGTTGGGCGCGGCGTCGGTGACGCGGATCTCCGGCCGCGGCGCGTTGAACAGGTTGCACCAGGCGTCGACGGCGGACTCGATGTCGGCCACCACGATCGCGATCTGGATGAAGCCGGTGAGCGGGATGGGGTTCTGCACGCGTTCTCCTGTGGTCGTGGTGCGGGTGGTCGTGCGGGGACGATCGGGGGTGGCCGGCCCGTCAGGACCTGCCGGTGCCGGAGCACCTGCAGGTCCTGACCGTGCGGCACGGGGCTCAGCTGGTGGCCGCACCCAGGAAGTCGCGGAACCAGGCGCCGCTGCGCTTGACCGTGCGCACCTGGGTGTCGTAGTCGACGTGCACGATGCCGAAGCGGCGGCTGAAGCCGAACGCCCACTCGAAGTTGTCCATCAGGCTCCAGGCGAAGTAGCCCGTCAGCGGCAGGCCCTTCTCCACCGCCTGCCGGCAGGCGTCGACGTGCAGCTCGAAGTAGTGGCGGCGCTCCTCGTCCTCCACCTGGCCCTCGACCAGCTCGTCCTCGTACGCCGCCCCGTTCTCGGTGATGAAGATCGGCAGGCCCGGCGCCCGCTCAGCCACCATCTCGATGACGTCGACCAGCCCGTCGGGGTGGATCTCCCAGCCCATCAGGGTCTTGTCGGCGCCGGTGTCGACCATCTGGACGCGCTCGCTGCCCGGCGCGGCGCTGGGCACACCCGGGTCGGCGAAGACCCCGTCCTCGGGACCGGCGGCGGTGTGCCGGCTGTAGTAGTTGATGCCCATGAAGTCGACCGGGGCGTTGATCACCGCGAGGTCGGACTGCCGCTCGCCGAACCAGTCGTCCAGGCCCGCGTCCAGCAGGACGTCCGAGGGGTAGGAGCCGAGCAGCAGCGGGTCCAGGAAGAAGCGGTTCCCGATCCCGTCGGTCCGCCGGGCGGCCTCGCGGTCGACCTCGGAGTCCGACGCCGCGTGCACCGAGTACAGGTTGACCGTGATGCCCAGCACCGAGTCCTTGTGCCGGCTCTCCCGCATCGCGCTCATGGCCAAGCCGTGGCCCAGCAGCAGGTGGTGGGCGGCCTTGAAGGCGTCGGTGCCGACCTGGAGGCCGGGGGCGTGCACGCCGTTGCCGTAGCCCAGGAAGGCCGAGCACCAGGGCTCGTTGAGGGTGATCCAGTGCTTGATGACGTCGCCGAGGGCATCGTGGGTCATCGCCGCGTAGTCGCGGAAGGCGGCCGCGGTGTCCAGGTCCAGCCAGCCGCCCTGGTCCTCCAGCGCCTGCGGCAGGTCCCAGTGGTAGAGCGTCGCGTACGGGGTGATGCCGTGCTGGTGGCAGGTCTCGGCGATCCGCCGGTAGAAGTCGAGCCCGGCCTGGTTGGCCGGTCCGCTGCCGGTCGGCTGGATCCGGGGCCAGGCGATCGAGAACCGGTAGGCGTTGAAGCCGAGGCCGGCCAGGATCTCGATGTCCTCGGCGTAGCGGTGGTAGTGGTCGTCGGCCACGTCGCCCACCGTGCCGTCGGAGATGGCGCCGGGGGTGCGGACGAAGGTGTCCCAGATGCTGGGTCCGCGGCCGTCCTCGTGCACCGCGCCCTCGATCTGGTACGACGCTGTGGCCGTCCCCCAGACGAAGTCGGCGGGGAAGGCGGACCGGTCGGTCGTGGGCATGCGGGGTCTCCTCAGGGTCGGGATCAGGTCGGGCAGGGGTGCGGGCCCGGCGGGGCGGTGCCCGTCGGGCCGGTGGGCTCAGGCGGGGGAGAAGTCGAGCCAGTGGTCGCGGGACGGTAGCAGGTCGTGCAGCGCCGCGAACAGGCCTTCGGGCAGGTCCGCCTGGAGCGCCGTGACCAGCCGGTCGAGCCGGGCCGGGGTGGACAGGCCGACGACGGTGGTGGCGACACGGGGGTCGCGCACCGACTCCTGCAGCGCGGCGGTGGCCAGGTCGGTGCCCGCCTCGGTGCAGAGCCGGTCCATCGCCGCCACGGCCTCGAGGGTCGCCGGGCTGGCCGGCCGGTAGCCGTACGTGGTGCTGCCGCCGCGCGGGTTGGCCAGCAGCCCGCCGCCGTAGACCGCGGCGTTGACCAGGGCGACGCCCGCCTCCTCGGCCTGGGCCACCAGCTCGGTGGCGCTGCGGTCCACCAGCGTCCACCGGTTGTGCACCAGCAGCACCTCGAACCCGCCCAGGGCCAGGTAGCGCGACATCTCCTGCACCGTGCCGCCGGCCAGGCCGACGTGGCCGACCTCGCCCTCCTCTCGGAGCGCCATCAGCGTCTCCACCGCCCCGCCGGGTGCGCTCAGCGCGTCGAAGTCGTGGAACTCGGGGTCGTGCAGAAAGACCATCGGCAGGACGTCCACGCCCAGGCGCTCCTTGGACTCCGCGACGCTGGCCCGGACGCGTGCCCCGGAGTAGTCGCGGCCCTGCGCGTCGACCTTGGTGGTGACGAGGAAGTCCGCCGGCAGCCCGCCGTGCGCGGCGATGCCCGCGCCGATCCGGCGCTCGCTCTCGCCGCCGCTGTAGCCGTTGGCGGTGTCGAGCACCCGGACAGGTGAGTCCAGCACGTGCTGCACGAGGGCGACGGCGTCGTCCCGGCTGACCTCGTGCCCGAAGTTCTCCGGCATGCTGCCCAGCGGGGCGCCGCCCACCGCGACGGCGCTGACCTGCAGCCCCGTCGCGCCGAGCGGGCGCAGCCAGTCGGGCCGGCCCGGGGCGCTCACGCGGCCGAGCTGCCGGTGGCCACGAACGCGAAACCGTTCGGGTCGCTGACCACGTCGGCGCCGGGTGCGCCGCCCGGGCCGGCCAGGCCGACCGGGGTCGCGCCCTCGGGCTCGCTGCCGGCGATCTCGGCATAGGCGAAGCCGGGTGCGTCCAGCTGCGGCTTGCGCTCGGTCAGCGCCGTCGCGTAGGTGAAGACCTCCAGCACCGTGTCGCCGCCCTTGAGGTAGCCGATGCTGAAGCCGCGCGGGTCGTGCGGCTGCTCGATGGTGCCGATGAAGGAGAAGCCGAGCGGGGAGTAGAAGGCGTCGGTGGCGGCGCGGTCGTGCACCGTCACCGCGACGTGGTCGAAGCGGGGCCGGTCCGGCACCCCGAGGGCCCGCTCGGCGGCCACCCCCGCCTCGTCCAGCACCGACGCGTACTGCAGGTCGCCCTCGACGAGCTCCAGCAGGGTGCCGTCCGGGTCGTAGAAGAAGCAGATCCGCACCCCGCCCTCCGCGTCGAGCGGGTCCAGGTGGAAGGGCACCCCGGCCTCCTTGAGCGCCGCGGCCCGCGGGTCCACCCGCTCGACCTTGAAGCCCACGTGGCGGAAGCCGAGCTGCAGGTCGTCGGGGACCCAGGTGCTCTCGCCCGCCCCCACCCGGCGCAGCTCCAGGGTGGCGGTGACCAGGTCGAGCACGGCGCGGTCCGCGGTCGCCCCGCCGACCACCTCGGCCTCGAGCGAGCGGGTGTAGAACTCGACCGAGCGGGCGACGTCGGCGACGTTGATGATCACGTTCTGGATGGGCATGACTGCTCTTTCTGGTGGGGACGTGCGAGAGGTGCGGGCGCGAACGCGTCCTGGTCGGGGAGGGTCGTCGTCCCTCCCCGCGGGCCAGCCGGCTGGCTCAGGCGCTCACTTGACCGCGCCGAGGGTCATGCCGGCGACGAACTGGTTCTGCATCCGGACGTAGACCACGACCACCGGGATGATCGAGAGCGTCAGGCCGGCCGTCAGCGTCGGCCAGTCGGTGGAGTACTGGCCGGTCAGGCTGAACAGCACCGGCTGCAGGGGCAGCTTGCCGGTGTCCTGGAGGACCGTGTTGGCCATCAGGAACTCGTTCCAGGTCTGCAGGAACTGGAAGATCACGACGGTGGCGATGCCCGGGCGGGCCAGCGGCAGGATCACCCGGGCGAAGATCGTCAGCTCGCTCGAGCCGTCGACCCGGGCCGCCTCGACGAGCTCGTCCGGCAGCGTCTGGAAGAACGCCCGCATCAAGAACATCGAGAACGGTGCCGAGCCCGAGATGTAGAGGATCAACAGGCCGCTCTGGGTGTTCAGCAGGCCGAGGTTCTTCAGCTGCAGGTAGAGCGGGATGATCAACGCCGTCGCGGGCATCATCAGCGTGGTCAGCAGCAGCAGGTAGAGCGTGTTCTTGAACGGGAAGTCGAGCTTCGCGAACGCGTACCCGCTGAGGGTGGCGAACAGCAGGACGCCGACCACGGTCACCGAGGTGATCCAGAGGCTGTTCCAGAAGTGCAGCGGGAACTCGATCGAGGTCCAGGCCTTCGGGTAGGCGGCCGGGGTGAGCGAGCGGGGGAAGAACGGTCCCGAGAACACGGTGTTCTGGGGCCGCAGCGAGGTGAGCAGCAGCCAGAGGAACGGGAACGCCATCAGGGCGCTGATCGGCACCAGGATGAAGGTCGCGAACGTCTTGCCGAACGGCAGCCGACGCCGGGTGCCCGTGCGACGCCGGGGCTCGGGACGGACGGCCGTGCTCGAGCTGGGGGACTGCAGGGTCGCGGTCACCGTTCCGCCCTCCGGGTGATGGCCATCTGGATGGCGACGGCGAGGATGCACATGATCATGACCACGACGCTGAACGCCGAGGCGTAGCCGAACTGGGGCAGCGAGCCGGAGGTGGAGCCGAACGCCAGGTTGTACAGGTAGGTGCCGAACACCTCGCTGGCGTGGTTGGGTCCACCGCCCGTCATCACGTAGATGATGTCGAAGACCTTGAAGCCGTTGAGCAGCCCGAGGCTGACCACGATCCCCGTCACCACCCGCAGGCTGGGAACGGTGATGTGGAAGAACCGCTGGAAGGGGCCGGCGCCGTCGACCTGCGCCGCCTCGTAGAGCCCGGGGTCGATGCCCTGGATGCCCGCGAAGAAGATCAGCATGTTCATGCCGATGCCGCCCCAGATCGCCACCACCATGATCGCCGGCAGCACGGTCGCCCGGTCCGCCAGCCAGATGTGCTGCAGCCCCTCGAGGCCGAGCGAGCTGAGCACGCGGTTGAGCGTGCCCACGTTCGGGTCGTAGATGAGCTTCCACAGCACGCCGGAGACGACGAAGGAGACGATGCCCGGGATGAACAGGATCGTCCGGACGACGATGCCGACCTTGCGCCAGACCTCGTTCACCAGGACGGCGATGACGATGCCGAGCACGGTCTGCACCACCGTGGTGACGGCGGTGAAGAGCAGGGTGACGAGCAGGGCCCGCTGGGCGGTCGGGTCGCCGACCATCCGGGTGTAGTTGTCGAGCCCGACGAAGCGCTTGTCGCCGAACCCGCTCCACTTGGTCAGGCTGAGGTAGATGGTCTGGACGATGGGCCAGCCGACGAAGGCCAGGAACAGCGCGAGGGTGGGCAGCACGAACAGGTACCCGGCCAGCCGTTGGGAGCGCTTGAGCCGGGACCCGAACCGCCCCTCGCGGGGCGGAACGGGTCCGTGCGGCACGACCACCTGCGGGGGTGCAGTGGTCGTCATGTCAGCCCTTGGCGTTTTGGACGGCCGCCTGCATCTGCTTGGCCACGGCCGCCGGGTCGCCCTTGCCCTCGAAGATCTGGACGAGCGGGTCGGCGGCCGCGACCGTGCCGTTCCCGAAGGGGATGTGCGGGCACCCTTCGCCGTCGAGCAGCCAGGAGGTCATCTGCTTCATCACCGCGTTGTCGATCGCTGCCGCCGCGGTCTTGGTGGCCGGCATCGAGTTCGAGTTGTTCATGGTGGGCGAGTAGTTCGCCTCGTCGTACATGAACTTGAGGAAGGTCAGCGCGGCGTCCTTGCTCTTGCTGGTCTCCGCGACCGCCCAGCCAGCACCGGCCTGGTTCGCCGTCCAGTGCTTCTTCCCCGCCGCGATCGCGGGGTTCTTCATCACCTTGTACTTCTTGACGAACTCCTTGGACGCGTTCTGCACGAAGCCCTGCGGGCTCCACGAGCCGTTGAACAGCATCGCCGACTTCTCGGTGTAGAAGATCTGCGGCGCCTGGTCGCCCGAGGTGCCCGTGGTGCCCGGCTGGAAGACGCCGGCGTCGACGATCCGCTTCTGCAGCTCGAGGGCCTTGATGACGGTCGGGTCCTCCCAGGTGAGCCCGTCGAGCCCCTGGTCGAGCTTCAGGAAGAAGGTCGGGTCGTCGGAGACCTGGGTGAGCAGCGGCAGGAAGAAGTCCATCGCGCTGGTGCCGGGGTTGGCGCTGAACGAGACGCCGTACTTGTCGATGGCCTTGATCTTCGGCGCTGCCGCGATCAGGTCGTCCCAGGTCTCGAGGGACTCGGGGTCGACGCCGGCCTTCTGCAGGAGGTCGGGGTTGTAGAAGAGCCCGAAGGTCTGGGCCATCCAGCCGACCGCGTACTGCTTGCCGTCGAGCGTGTACTCCTGGTTGGCCGAGTCGAAGAAGTCCGCCAGGAAGGAGTCGCCGAGGTCGGCCTTGAGGTCGGCGGAGATGCCGCCCGTGCCGTAGGTCAGCGCGCGGGTGTGCGGCGCGAAGATCTCGGGCACGTCGCCGGCTGCGACCGCGGCCTGCAGCGCCGGCAGGTACTGGTCGGGGGTGCCGAAGACGCGGTTCTCGACCTTGATGTTCGGGTTGGCCTCCTGGAACTTGGCCACCAGCTTGGGGAACTCGGCCTTCTGCTCGCCGTACCAGCTCCACATGCGCACGGTGGCCGGGTTGCCGCCGGCGTTCCCGCCGCTCCCGCTGCTGCCGGAGGAGGGGCTGTCGTCGCTGCTGCAGGCGCTCAGCATCGAGCCGGCGCCCAGGGCGGCGGCGCCGCCGAGGGCGGCCTTGAGCAGCGTCCGGCGGCGGAAGGGGGCGGCGGCGGCCGCGGCGACGGCGGGGAGGCTGTTCTGGTCCTGCATGTTTCTCCTCGTTGAGAGCTCGGGTGGTGCGGGGACGGGCCGACGGCCCTGATGGGGAGGGTGCGACCGCGCGTGACCTTTCTAACTGAAGGTAAGAAAGGTTGTCAACGGTCTGCGGAGGTCGTACTGGACGGGATGGACGGGCCGGTCTCGTTGGCCACCGGACTCGTTGACAGGCCGAAACCTGTAATGACAGGATGCTAGCCCGGCTCGTCCCAGGCTGACAAGGGTCCGCCCTCGGCCCGTGACCGCGGTCCACCGCACAGCACCGGGCCCCCCGACACACAGGAGTGATGTGGCTACGTCTGCCCCCGTCCGGTTCGGCCTGATCGGCACCGGCTGGCGCTCGGAGTTCTTCGCCCGGCTGGCCCGGCAGGCCCCGGACGCCTTCCAGGTCACCGGGGTGGTGAGCCGACGGCCGGAGCGCGGCACGGAGGTGGCGGCCGCCTGGGGTGTGCCCGCCGTCGCCTCGGTCGAGGAGCTGCTCGAGACCCGGCCGGAGTTCGTGATCCCCTGCGTGCCCTGGGGGGAGATGGGGCCGACGACCACCCGGCTGGCGCAGGCCGGCGTCGCGGTGCTGGCCGAGACGCCGCCGGCCGCCGACCTGGACGGCCTCCGCGCGCTGTGGTCGGCCGTCGGCGGCACCGGGCTGGTGCAGGTGGCCGAGCAGTACCTGCTGATGCCCCAGCACGCCGCCCGGCTGCAGCTGGCCCGGGACGGCGTGATCGGCCAGGTGACCTCGGTGCAGGTCAGCTCCACCCACCTCTACCACGCGGTCTCGATGATCCGCGGCTTCCTCGACGCCGGCCGCGGGCCGGTCACCGTCTCGGCGCAGGCCTTCACCGCGCCGCTGGCCGACCCGCTCAGCCCGGCCGGCTGGAGCGGCTCGGCCGAGCCGCAGGAGATCACCACCACCCTGGCGACCCTGGACTTCGGCGGCGCCCGGACCGGCCTCTACGACTTCACCGACAACCAGTGGTGGAACCCGCTGCGGGGCCGGCGCATCGTCGTCCGGGGCAGCCTCGGGGAGATGGTCGACGAGCGGGTGACCCGGCTGGTCGACCCCTGGACGCCGGTGGAGTCCTCGCTGGTCCGGCGGCAGGCCGGGGTGGACCTCAACCTCGAGGGCGTCGACCTGCAGCACGTCAGCTTCGAGGGCCGGGTGCTGTGGCGCAACGCCTTCGCCGGCGCCCGCTTCTCCGAGGACGACCTCGCCGTCGCCGACCTGCTGGCGGCCACCGGGGCGTGGCGGCGCGGGGAGGGGCCGGAGCCCTACCCGCTGGCCGAGGCCTGCGCGGACCACCAGATCTCCCTGGCCATCGGCGAGTCGGTGCGCACCGGCGGACCGGTGACCACCAGCGACGAGGGCTGGTCCGACGGGCACGGCGTCGGGGTGACGGCCTGATGCCCGGCTCCTGGCCGCAGGGCGCGGTCGCGGTGGTGACCGGGGCCGCCGGTGGGGTGGGGCACGCCTGCGCCTCCTGGCTCGCCGAGCGCGGGGCGGAGGTGTTCAGCCTGGACCGCCGGGAGCCCGACAACCCGGTGGGCACCTTCGTCGAGGTGGACGTGACCAGCGAGGAGTCGGTCGACCGGGCCGTCGCCGCCGTGGTCGCCCGGGCCGGCCGGGTGGACGCGCTGGTCGCCGCGGCCGGGCTGTCGGAGGAGCCCACCCCGGCCGAGGCGATGGGCCTGGCGGTGTGGCAGCGCACCATCGGGGTGAACCTGACCGGGGTGTTCCTGACCTGCCAGCGGGTGGGCCGGGTGATGCTCGAGCAGGGCGGCGGACGGGTGGTGACCATCGCGTCCATGTCCGGGGCGCACGTGGTCAACAGCCCGCAGCAGCAGGTGGCCTACAACGCGTCCAAGGGCGGGCTGGTGGCGATGACCAAGTCGCTGGCCTACGAGTGGGCGGACCGCGGCGTCCGGGTCAACGCCCTCTCGCCGGGCTACGTGGACACCCCGCTGCTGGGCAGCAAGCACGACCTGCACGAGCAGTGGAAGTCGGTGACCCCGCTGCGCCGCTTCGCCGAGCCGGCCGAGGTGGCGGCCGCGACCGGCTGGCTGCTGAGCGACGAGGCCGCGTTCTGCTGCGGCACCGAGATGTTGATGGACGGCGGCTACTCGCTCGCCTGACCCCGCCCCACCCCGAAGGAGCGCACCAGCATGGACACGATGAGAGCGGTCGTCTACGACCGGCCCGAGCACTTCAGCGTCGCCGAGGTGCCCGTCCCCGAGCCCGGACCGGGCGAGGTCCGGCTGAAGGTGCTGGTGGCCGGGGTCTGCGGCACCGACGCGCACCTGCACGTCGGCGAGTTCGGCCCCACCTACCCGCTGACCCCGGGGCACGAGTTCGTCGGCGAGGTCGTCGCGCTGGGCGAGGGCGTCGACGCCGACCTGCTCGGCCACCGGGTCGTGGTCAACAACTGCGCCACCTGCGGGCACTGCGTCGAGTGCCGGCGCGGGATGCCGGTCTTCTGCCGCAACGTGGCCGCGCAGGGCGTCAACGCGCCGGGCGGCTTCGCCGAGCAGGTGCTGACCGACGCCAACCGCTGCTTCCTGGTGGACGACCTGGAGCCCGAGGTCGCCGTGCTCACCGAGCCGATCGCCTGCGTGGTGCACGGTCTCGACGTCTTGGACCTCGTGCCGGGCTCCGACGTCCTGCTGTTCGGCGCCGGTCCGACGGGGCTGATCCTCACCTCGCTGCTCGCCCGCTCCGGGGCGGGCCGGCTGGTGGTGGCCGCTCCGACGGCGGCGAAGCTGGAGCTGGCCTCGGCGCGCGGCGCCGACGTCGTGGTCCAGCTGGACCGCGCCGACCCCGAGGGCTCGCAGACCACGCTGGAGGAGCTGGCGCCGGACGGCTTCGACGTCGTCATCGACGCCACCGGCGCGCTGGCCGTGCTGGGCACGACGATCGGCCTGGTCCGCGACGCCGGCACCGTCTTCGTCTACGGCATGGCCGCGGAGGCCGCCCGGTGGCCGGTGTCCCCGTACGAGATCTTCCGCCGCGAGCTCACCATCAAGGGCTCCTTCGCCCAGCACTTCGCCTTCGACCGTGCGCTCAGCGCGCTGCGCAACGGCCGCGTCGACCCGGCCGGCATCATCACCCGCCGCTTCAGCCTGGACGAGTACGGGGACGCGCTGGCGGCGGTCGCCGACAGCACCGTGGTGAAGGCGGTGCTCATCCCGTGACGAGTGGAGAGGACGGTCCTGTGACGACGGAGGAGAGGGGTCCGGTGGTGGGAGCAGGCGTGGGTCGGTCGCCGGCCGGGACGGGTGTGGTCACCCTCGACGTGCCGCGGCTGCTGCCCGTCTCGCTGGAGGTGGAGCCCGGGGAGTCGTTCACCCGGCAGCTGGCCGAGCTGCAGCGGCTCTCCGCGGGGCTGGTCGAGTGGCTGCCGCCGGCCTACGTCGGCGACCCGGTGCCAGCCGTCGCGAGCGCGGTGGTGGTGCCGGACATGAGTGGGCTGGCGTACCGGCTGCTGGAGGAGTTCCGGCGGATCGAGCTGCCCATCCTGGTGATCACCTCCGAGTTCGGCACCGTCTCGATGTGGGACTGGGAGATCCGGGACTACCTGCGGCGACGCGGTGTGGACACCGTCGCGCCGACCTCGCTGCAGGAGTTCGAGGACCTCTGCCGCGCGCTGGCCGTCCGGGAGACCCTGCCGCGGTCGCGGATGCTGGCCTACCTCGACGACCTCGGCGGCGGCAAGCAGCCCGACATCTTCAAGCGCTTCTACTGGTGGGAGGAGGAGTGCGTCGAGGACCTGCACAGCTCTCTCGGTGTCACCGTGGAGCGCCGCAGCTGGCGCGAGCTGGCCGCCCGGGCTGCCGCGGTGCCGGAGGCGCGGGTGGTGGAGACCCACGAACGGCTCAGCGGCGGGGTGCCGATGGGCGCGCTGACCTGGCGCGCCCGCGCGGAGGCGCTGCGGCTCTACCTGGCGCTCAACGACGAGCTGGACGAGACGCCCGACGTGATCGCGGCCGGCATCAACTGCCTGAACGAGTCGATGACGTCCCCGACGACGCCGTGCCTGGCCTGGAGCCTGCTGTTCGAGGAGCGCGGGCTGCTCTGGGGCTGCGAGGCGGACCTGACCTCGATGATGACGGAGTTCCTCACCTGGTCGACCCTGCGGACGCCGGTGATGATGACCAACCTCTACCCGTTCCTGATGGGGGACGCGGCGCTCAAGCACGAGCGGATCCCGTACTTCCCCGAGATGCC
>Ga0210040_10005097_pt1 | contig 16862 bp, 9 predicted proteins | sample CryGeyCG12114_NA_FD_185462 | JGI IMG/M metagenome (GOLD analysis project Ga0210040, IMG submission 185462) | Groundwater microbial communities from aquifer - Crystal Geyser CG19_WC_8/21/14_NA (SPAdes) (version 2) | ecosystem: Environmental > Aquatic > Deep subsurface > Groundwater | place: USA... | reverse complement strand
AGGGATTCCAAAATCTTGTAAAACTTATTGAGACGATGCATTCTATGACCACTGAATGTAACAAACTTCTTTACAATATTAGCTCATTAGACACGGGCTTGAATGCATCGTGCACAAGTTCCCACTAGTTAGTTAGTTAGTTAGTTAGTCACAACTGGCATTGAAGGGAACCTGGTAAAAGCATTTTGATGAGCAACCAGAGTGCCCGTCTATCATGAACATAAGTTGCTAAAGTTTGTTAGTCACTGAATTATGATAAGATGCCCGATGGCCTTTTCAAATCGAATTATATAGACGGCACGAAATATATAGAGACAGGTTTGGTAGATAGCTTTGGCTCCACTACACGTGCTTCCATAGTTTATTTATTTTGTCCAATATAGCTTTGAAACTCAGCCATTCCTCATTTCCCGATATCTCGGTAGGCCAGCAGCCAAACTCACCGCGTAGCTAGGTAATGAACAAACTGCAAGAGCATAACTACGATATATATTGGACAACATTTGAGGCTTCATTTCCTCTGAGCCCAAATGATGTGATTGCACTCCTTTCACCATAAAATGAGTTGATAGGGAATTATACCGGAGGCTAAGTGATGGACGAAATAATAGGAAAACGCGTGTTCGTTCACAAATCATCTAACGGGTAGTAATTGATAAAAAGTAACTATGCACTGTGCGGAGCACTTCACTTTGTGGGAATTGCAGCTAAATAAATAATCAAGCGTATCGGTTAGCTACACGTTTCCTAGCGGTATGAATACTTTAGTTTGTCAGTATTTCATCGCACTATTGCTATTGTTATTACAGTAAACATGTCCAACTTTGCAGTCTACATGCTCACCAAAGTGGATTATGGTGTAGATGAGAATGTACAATACAATACACAAAACGTAGGGAAAAGACGATGCCGAAGGGAATCACCAAACGGATTTAAAGGCTATCATGCTTTCCCTGTAGGTTTTGCTAAATGAGATGGATTAAATTGAGCTTAGTTAGGAGAAGCACAAGACCACATTTGGAATCTATGTATGCATGTACTTACTACGCACCTGAATAGGAATTTGTAATACTCACTGGTAGTATGAGATAAAGTATGCATTATTGTTTAGCAACCTGTCGTTGTCGTTCAAAAACCACGAAGCTTAATGACTACAAATACCCCACAGTTTCAGTATTCTAGCGATCGGTTTACAGTTTCCATTCTGTCAAGATGTAATACACACATATATATGTACAGTCTGGCTTTGTCAGACACTATGGAATAAAAGATAGTTGGTTTAGCTGGGGGATACGGCCAGAATTGTTTTCTATCCGTAGCATCCAAATCGGTTAAGCATGAAATCCATCTTGGTCAACAAAACAAAACAAATTCGCATTTATGTAATCTATCGTGTTCAATTTGGCTTGAACTGCTAACATTTAATTCCAAGGATTGAGTTTTCCTGCAATCTTTCAAATTGATCTTTGCTTTGTGTAATATAACTAAATTTGCCGAGATTTGTTTCTATCCCACAATTGTAGTTCAAATCGTAAAATGCGGAACCCTAAGCAAAAAAAAGAGTTAAAAATCGTTGAATTCAGGTAAGAAAAACCACAATTTATAGCTTTTTGGGTAAAAAAACTTGAGTTATTGTTTTAGTTAGCTAGTTATTTACTGCTTCTGCTATTTTCGGTACCAGCATGTGGGAAGGTGGATAAAAATCTTTGGTGCCTAATATTTTAACCGGCTGACTATACTATAGATTATATATAACAACATGAGGCTACCTCGACAGGCGGGTGGTCCAACCGGGTATCTGAAAAGCCAAGGAAAGTTGCAACAGGAACCCGTCTAATCCTGTGGTCACCAAACTCTTGAACATGACTTGTGTTTGTTTCCTCTTTTACAATCATGTACTGGTTTTGCACAGTCTCCACTTCCAAGTCCACCTAAAAGTAAGTTGCCAACAAAATTGACATGTAGTAAATCACAAAGTCAATTCATCACACCTAACTAAGTAAGACACAACTGGGAGCTACATGATGATAAAGCAAGCTAATAATTATATAACTAGTTTCCTTAAGCAAGCTTGCTCATTTGGTTTTTGGTTACCGACAACACAACAAACACTCTGAGATTCTGTAGAAAACTAAAGTAATAGAAGCTGACTATAGTACTACTACTATATGTATTTGGAACAAACTAACTTTCCTTTGTAGGAAACAACAATTTAAAAAGTTTATCAGATACATCATAGATCTACAAGGGGCCTTTTGCTTGCATACAAAATGGGCGTAAATAAACACATTCAAGACTGTGTGAACTAACCTGATCTGCATTTTCCATCCACATGACAGAGTACACATCACCCAAAAAAGTGTTCCTAGTTGGGTCCATATAGCAGGCATAGGATGACTCCTTAGAATTCGCAGCCGTTGTAGCAAACACTGTATGAAAGTGAACTGAGCGTAAGTTGATGGGTAAAAAAGAATGGCGAATTTAGTATGCCATTTTGAAAGAGTAATGGGGAAGTAGTTCATGCGTTTAATGGTTCAACATTCTTATCCAGGCTACAAGTGTAGTAGTATATAGTAATATTATAGTGTTCTCATCATCATCATCATCATACAGTAGTATCATTATTACTTTACACATTGTATGGGGAAAAAGTGGAGCAAGAGCGGACGGATTCTATGCATGACAATGAAACGAACGAGAGTGAGATAAAAAAAAACAGGTATTACGAGCCCAAGTTGTAGATTGTAAAGTGTTTTTACAAATCCTGTCCTGCTCTACCATTTCCTATAACGTTGCACTTACTCACCCATGATAAATTGCAGTATGAATAAATTGCCATTGAAAAGGAATTATTGTGACTACGACTGTGAGTCAGTGTAGAGTAGTCACAGTAAGTAAGTAATGCAAGGCGTGAAAAAGCAATAAAAAAGGGATTCAAAAGTTTTAAATGGGGGACCAGGGTGAAAAGGAGCGGAAATGAGAATAAGAGACCATTTAGGAAACTTGAGTGCGTGATGAATATGGAGAGAAAAGGATTGCTCTCTCACTCCATTTTCCAGTCTAACTTGATATACAGTTGAGACTGTTCTCACACACTGTAGGTAGCATTGCAATTACAATGTCTGCAATGAAGACGTTTTCTGGCATTCATTTCCAAACAAAGAGGAAATGTTTGCATAGCTCAAACAGTGGCTAAAAATTATTCAGTAAGTAATGAGGATTATGCTCTTTTGTACCTAAAACTTTAAGTCATCAGATGCAAATGATGGCCACTTTGTTCTCTGAGCCAAGTTAATGTGAATGATCGTAGTTTTCACGTATTTTGCCATTCTTAAGCTCAAGTAATGATGATTGCCTAACTTTAGAAAGAGTTTCGTTTACAGTTTAAAGAAATCTTACGCAACTGTGAGACGTTGCTCAAGTTTGTTAAGTTAATGATGAAATCATCATAATCGTACTTTTAGTATAGAAATCTGTCTTCTTACCATTCCAATGAGCAGGAAGTAGATTTGCAAACATGGAGCCAGACTCACAAGCTTCCATATAGAAAAGTAGCTGCAAGTAAGAAGCAGAGAAAATTATTAGTTTGTTAGTTAACCAACTATCAAGGAGTTTGAACTAGAATAGACTTTCCACGTGATCCACTATTCATGTGATGAATACATTTTCAGTTTTTAACTCAAAGTTTTCACACACACTCTAACTCTACATCCCGACAATAAGTAACTTATTATTTTAGCTATCGAAAGGAGTGCAGTAAGTACCAGCACTAGCCTAGGCACAGTCATTTTCTGAGGATTAGCAGCTCATATTTTATGGAAAGGAAAGTTTGAGGGAGTAAATGAGAACACAAAGTTTCTCTTACCGACCTATCATCTGAGGATTTTCGCATACATATCTCAACTAACTGTATAGCATGTCTAGTGAGTGGAGTGAGTAAGTGTGCAACAGTACTTACAGTATTTATTTATTACAGGAGAAGCAAAAGTTGTTCAAATTTGTTGCCTGTTTCCAAAATGTCAGCAGTATACTTCACTATATGTACTACTGTTGATCTCCTGTGAAAATTAGTTGTTTGTATCTAAAAACAATTTTATAACTTATAACAATGTGCAAACTTATAGCAAGCGTGATAGAGTTCTTAAAATGCAATTAAACACTTAATGAATAGTAAAACTCAAAATATTGACAATTGTGCACCCGTTTCGAATCGATTTTCATTCCGTAGAACACAATCTATAAGAAATGTAAATAATATTGTCAAAAGAGATAAAAAAAGTAGTTTAGACTATCATGAAAACATTCGGGACGCTTGAATAACTATTGTTTTGAAATATAGAAAAACGTCAGGCAATAAAAAAACAACTTTGCGCGTCCTTAAATTCATATCTTCAGTGAACAAGAAAATAAACTTGAAAAGGTACGCTCGAATTTAATAGTTTTTCTTCACAAATCAAACATCACATGATACCATTACCACTTTCAAACTTAAACTTTTTATGATGGCTTACAAATTGAACAACATGATAACATGATCATATGAAAATCATAAAACGTGTACACATCCATCAATCCAGTTGAGATGTCGCTTGACAAGCGCAACAAACAACTATATAGGAGCATAAGAAAGTAAAATAATATTATTCCCATTCTTTGTTTGTGTACCATGTAAAAAGCACTCAATTTTCTCCGTACAATAATCTACCTCTTGAAAACTATATAACTATGCAACATCAATTCCCCGAACAAACTTTCACTATCTACTCGTTCCTTACAAACTATAATGCATCTGACATGTACTGGCCCAAGAAAAAAATCCAATGATGATGGTACGAATAAATAAAATGAATACAGTCTGTCTACTTTGAAGATAAAGTAGGGCACGAGCTATTCCTTTTATTACAACGGAAACATACTTACTTGGGCAAACTTTTGTCGATGATGCAGTTTTTTCAACGTCCTGATCAGTTCTGAAGCATGGAGCTCTTTTGTGGGAAATGCCACCAGGCCTGGTGCACCGTGGTCCACAAAGTTAATAAAAACGTGATCTCTGGGTCCGCTACACAGGGAAAACAATGTATAAATAATTACCGCATTTGAAAGTAGACGTTTTTCTCACACAGTGGCTGGTAGTTGGTTCACAATTTTTTCTTCAATACAATCCGACTCCATGTGTACACAATCTCACATTCATGCATAGTTGATTTTTTCTACCCAACAACATGATGAGGTGTGTAATAAGATAGTAGAGAATAGCATAGCAGTTAGTTACCCAACTTTAATAAGGTTTACTGTGTAGAACGAACTGAAAATCTTGAGTGCTCAGACATAATATAGATAGGAAGGCAAGTTGGATCGTTCCAGGTAATCAAGAATTCCATTACGTGGAGCTCTTGCTCCCATTACATACAATCTAAAAGGGGGCCACCAAATGAGCAGATGAGAATGTAAAGTCTGCAAGAGTTTTACCTTTTCAAAACTTTGCCGGAGCCAACGCCTTCCAGCCCTTTCTCATCACCGAGGAGAACTTTTATAAAAATTTCAGGCGAAACATCCTGTGTAAGATATAAATGGTTTATATATAAAATGTCGACCGCCAATTTATAGTGTTTTCCAGTATCAACATATCACATCTTGGGGGAAAGGCTATATGAGCAAAGGTGAAAGGGCTGGAGTTGATGAGACCATAAAAGCCATTTACTTTGTGCATATACTACACAAACTATTGTCTGTAGTAACTACATATAATGATGTATAGTAGTGGTTTTTCATTTTTTAGTATCATGCTCACATAAACTACATTAACTAAAAGAGTTATGATGAGCAAACCTGCTACAGAATTGTGAGTTAGTTAGTTAGTTTCTACGGAGGCTGTTTTACATGCTAGCAATATTTTTGCATAAGTTATTATAAGACAGGTAGTTAGTTAATTAAGCTAGGAAAGGTGGACTGACTGACAGTAAGTGAAATAAGAATTATTTCTCATGTAGAACAGTATTATAATAGCATGGTACTCATAAGTTAAGTCACAGCGTAATGAACACGGGTAAATCACTCTGGGTTGACAGGTGGAAAAACTTGGTCAAATAGAGTGGCAGAAAAAAGTTTCAAAGACGGCTTTATCAGCAACAAAAGTATAAACAACAAGTCGAACAGCCCGTTAACAGCGGGAAAGGCAAATTAGCATGAATTGAATTCGTACGTTATCAAATATCACGAAATGCCAAAACTGTTTGCTAACGTCAGTGCATCTGAGCACATAAAAAATGCATTTTTCTATTTTTCAATAAATCCCATGTCAACTTGTTTCGCTATGAATTCAAACAACTCCCAAGTCTCATGTCGATTCATTAATGAAACAAAACGACCCATTGCAAATTATATAGCAAAAATAACAGTAATCTACTGTCTGTTTCAAAAAACTATGGAAAAATGTTGCCCCACTGTTATTTGGCATTGGTTGTTTTTTTCTGGTTTCCGTGTAAACAAGCTGGTGGTGAACAAAGTTTATTTTTTTCCAGTAAATTGCATTTAAAATCACGCAATTTATTTCTATCTTTGAAAGTCTTGTAAACTCATTGCTATAACAATGAGGCGACTTTTCCCCCATAAATTCAACAAATCACCATTTAACCAAAATAGCAAACTCACTATTGGAGAGGTGTCTTTTATTTTGAAACAGACAGTAATTACGATCACTTAACTGGCCTCCGGTAATCAAACCACAACATGGGCACTTATAAGTCGAAAATAAGTCAAATCATTTAAAGCATTTCAATTCATTCTTTCATAAACATAATAGCTAATAACTACTTCACTTCAAAATTAAAAAAAAAAACTGTAAAAATTGCTCATTTCACTTCACATTGCCATGAACATGATAAAGAAAGATGAACTAGACCACATTCAAAAAGTACTGGTAGCTAACAAATATCCACTCCAAATCATCCAGAAACGGATTGAAAGAATGAAATCACTGCCTACCACAGTGAGACAACCCAAAGATGAAACTATCAAACGAGTGGCACTACCATACATTGGCAATGTTACCACACGCATTGCTCACGCGATTAGATCTCGAAGCGAGATAGAAGTTTGTTTCAAACCTTGCAACAAATTGTCCACAATGCTTTCAAACAATAAACAAAAACCACCCGACCAGGTTGGTATCTACCGACTTCCTTGCAAAGTGTGTCCGAAAATATATGTTGGGGAGACTGGAAGAAGCATGCAGATTCGAATCCGAGAACATTTAGCTGACATTCGTAAAAAGAAGACCACTTCAGGACCCTATGACCACATTTTACATAATCCGACTCACAGCTTTGACCCAAACTCAGCTACTATGATCGAAAATGAACGTTCTACGTTCCGGAGAAAATTTCTGGAATCCCTATACATCTCTAAATCGGACAGCTATAACTGTAATCTAGAAAAAGGCCTAGATATCAATCCAATTTGGTCAGCTTTACTACTAAAATTTATCCAATCTCCTTAACAACATGATAGTTTGGCAGTGATCTAATACAAAAGTTTAGGTTCTGCACAAACTATAATCAATTTTAACATTATATTTTATCACTAAATACTGAGAACCACCATCTCCACTCCGTTTTTTGAGAAAAAATTGTAAGCTTGAACTGATGTAATTATGATTATGTCATAATATTGTCATATAGAGAATGTAATTTGAATTGTCAATTGTACCAACAGTTTTCTCGTTTGTCCTGACGAAGGCTACAGAAAGTAGTCGAAAGCTTGACAATAAAACAATGTCTACATCCTATAACCCGTCTAACTCACTCAATGATAAAGAAAGCCCATTTCACTTAATATTGACATAAAGGCAACGCATATTGTCCAATTAACTTCATATCCCCGGAAGCTCATTGAAAATTGCCCATTCCTCTTCATATTGCTATCAAAAGGATAGATGAAGCCCATTTCACATTATGTTGTCATGGACAAAACACACATTGCCAATAGCCCAAAAGTTGCATTCAGGTTGTTGCATTCAGATTGTCGCATCCAACATGTTGTATCCGAAAGGTTGCATCCAACATGTTGTATCCGAAAGGTTGCATCCAAATGTTGCATCCAAAATGTTGCATTCAAAATGTTGCATCCAGATTGTTGCATCCAGATTGTTGCATCCAAAATGTTACATCCAAAGTGTTGCATCCATAGTGTTGCATCCAAAGTGTTGCATCCAGAATCATTCACTTGAATTCGTCAAATTTAAATTCACCGAAACAAAACTGATCTCATTAAAATTCCTTGGCTGCAACACCTGGCTAAAGCCCCTTGGCTGCAGCCCCTATTTGACGACCCTTGGCTGCAACCACTGGCTGAAGCCATTCGGCTGCAACCCCTGGGCCATTCGGCTGCAACCCCTGGATGAAGCCATTCGGCTGCAACCCCTGGATGAAGCCATTCGGCTGCAACCCCTGGATGAAGCTATTCGGCTGCAACCCCTGGATGAAGCCATTCAGCTGCAACCCCTGGCAAAAGTCCCTTGATTGCAACCCCTGGCTGAAGCCCCTTGGCTGCAACCCCTTGACTGCAACCCCTTGACTGCAACCCTTGGCTGCAATTCCTTGTCTGCAACCTTTTGGCTATCCTCTTGGCTACAATCTCTTGACTGCAACTCCTGGCTGCAACCCCTGGCTGAAACCCCTTGGTTGCAACCCCTTACTTGAAACCCTTTAGCTGCAACCCTTTGGCTATAAACCCTTGACTGCCACCCTTTGGCTGCAGCCCCTTGGCTGAAGCCTCTTGGCTGCAACCGCTGGCTGAAACCCCTAGGCAGCAACCCGGGTTTCAGTTTCAGCGAATTGCAGTCAGAGGGTCATTGATAAAAATGTTACTTTAGAATAATTAATTGTGACCGTCAAAAGTTAATTATGATTAAGATGAAAACTTGATGACCCCAAACGCAGCCTTCTCATGGGTAAAGATGAGTAAATAAGTAGATCTGCGAAATAACCCTTGATTTTTTCAGGTCTTTAAATTTTTTTGCCATAATGAGTTTTACACGTTATGCTAAAGTTTTGCCGGACCATCGCCTTTTTTTACTTTCTCAAACTTGGCAGGTCAGTTAAGTAATTACAATTAGATAACTATGTTCTAAAAATAACAAAAGCACGTAAACCGTCTCATTTCAGGGCGTATGAAAAAGATTTCGTTTGCAAAAATTAAAAATTGCGACCTCTAGACGTAAACAAATGTTTGCAAAAATTTCCCATGTTAAATTTCCTACCTCGGCTTAGTAAACTATATAGGGGGGGATAGAAAAGAGAGCAGAACCAGTTGTGCCTTGCATTTAGATATAACTAAATGTAAGTCACTGGGGATGTAGCTTCACAGCCACTAATAAATGTCACTTTTAGGTTATCAGAGTAATGGAAAAGTTGAGAAATTATTAGGAGCGACGCAAAATCAGTAGTGTAATAACTGGATTGCTATTTTTTTTGCTAGGCACTGTCTCACACGTAACATGAGTGTTCAATTATCGAGAAAAAAACAACAGCGAATAGCTTGCAAACATATGTCTTGTTTAAATGTTAAATTTTGACGCCTTGCAAAGTAAATTTAGCGCAGTTGAAACAACTAATACGTATTTTAGGTATGGATTTGAAGTTTTCATTTCATTCGATATTTACATGTGAATGTTGTTGCGGAGTGAAAGTCCGCTAAGACAATCTGCGATTAAAAAGGCTGCGTGAAGTTGAATCCTCCAAGAGTCTTTAGAAGATTGATTTATTTTCAATTTAACGGCACCTTTTTATAGTTTGTACAGAAAAGTTTGCCGTTCGTTCTTCTGGTATGTTAGTGCTGGCAGTAAGTAGAGTTCTTAAGTGTGCTCAATCTTGTCCTTTCACTCCCCTTGACTTTCACCCGACAGTCCAATTTAATTCTGCATCTAGAACTCAAACTCTTTTTTCTCCCCTTCTCATCTACTTTTTGCTAACTAATCCTCCATCTACACAACGTTCAACGTATGTACATGAGTCTAAACTTATGGGATGCACTCCTTAAGTTTCGTCATTATTATTGCTCACTGAGTGAACATTAAATTGCATCACCACACATAGGGAATGAGAGAAGGGTTGGACCAAGTTTTATAAAATTCGTAAATGCAGGGATTTTTTTATACAGCAGGAAATGAGTTTGCATAGTGCACTTTATGTTACGCCATGAAACACTTGAAAACCCTAGTTGAAATAACTTCACAGACCGATTGTATCAAAGTTTCCCACATTCAATCATTCCAGAGAGAACTTTGCTATTAGCTGAGAAAAATGAATGAAAAGCTACGATATTTACGAGATGAACTTGCCAAATTCCGTAAATAACAAAAAGCTGTAACCATCTAGTGAAAAGTTTCCATAATTTCGTTAGGTACAGGGCTTCATTGATCTAAAAGCTTTGAAAGCTACTTCAAAACAAACTCCAAATCATTCAGGCTTGTTACGTTCAGAAATTTTCAATGAATCCATTACACTTTTGTGTCATTAGTCAGTTAGTTACTGGCTGAACCTATAGGAATTCAAAGCTACGAACTAACTAACCAAAGCAAAGCTAAACGAACCAGGTATAGGCATACCAATGCTTTACCCAAATTCCAAAGCAAATCCAAAAATACAGAGAAAATCAAACCAACCAATCTAACTGACATGTCAGGTACGTGCTTCTGCAAATATTTCTATTGTGGCAGCAAAATAAGTCAATAACTTATTGGATACAAGTGTTGTTAAGAGATTTCCCCTGAAGATTACAAAGCTTGTAGTTTACAGCTACTACTACTAGCCCTCCCCTGGTTCTTTCGATTTCAGATAAGATGAAAACAATTTTGTTCACAATCAACTTTCACAACAGTGGCAAATGACTCGAAAAGAGAGAGAGGAAAAGCGTCTTTGTAGACTCAATTAGTTGTTCCACCAATACAAAAATGTGATGTGAAGTGAACAGGCTAAAAAGGGGAGAGCTGTGAGTAGGAACCAGCAGGAAAAGGATTCCAATGAAATTACAAAAACATGTGTACATACAAGTTAGTAAGAAGGGACATGGTAATACAAAGTTCATTACAAACCGGGTAGTAGTATATACTAGGTATAACGTACCTCTCCACGATAGTCGATCGAAACGCCTTCATACACGTTGCTCCCATTGGGCCGGTTAATGATTACACCAGGCGTAGGGTTTCTAGTATTAAAAACACAAGTAATGGCAATGAACATGGGAAGAGAAAAGAGTAATACTAACTTACTATGTGTATAAAGTACTCTTTGTAGTTTTACCCGAACCTCATTTCCTGCAATACAATGTCATTAGTTTCGTTTCATACAGACACTGCACTGTATAGAGCAATTTAGCTCTCTAGAGGCATTTAAAACTCTTGTTTTCAAATGGCCTGTGTTTTACCAATGAAATCAAAACAGTTGTTACAGCTACTACTACAGATTTTGTTGGCTTAATTTTTTATAGAAAGTTGAGACAAAGGAAGCACTAATTTATTGAATTGGCCATTATATGTTCTATCGAAGAATTGATTTTGTTTCGATGGAAAAGTTGTAGTCAGTCGTTTTCTGGTTTCAAAATAGCATAAAAGCAACCTTTTCAGGTTTTGGTAACACTGCAGTATAGTAAATAGTAGTTTTAATATGAGCAGTTTTCATGTATGGCTTGATTGGTTCAGAAAGTGGTAATCAATACATAATATTGTGATAATGATACTGCAGGGATATAATAGAAATGGCCTTCAAGACGTATTCGAATGCGTTGAGAAGATAATTCAAGACCTTCAAACTAAATAACCAATGGAGAAAGTTATATGGTGAATAGCCCATGTAATCTTTAAGACGCACACTTTTGGGCTATTATTATTACGATCATTAATTTGTGGAAATATGAGTGTAGGTTTCAACAACCAATGGAGTCCGAGCTCCCCTCATTATTTATAATTAGGGTACGATAGTGGCAGATAATCGACCTACGTGAGAATAATAGGTCAATCAATAAGTAAAAGCAATCCTCATTTTACGGTTACCTTTTTTCTTTCCCAACATTAAAAAGAGTAGTCAGGAGTGCGTGTCATGTCGACCCACTTTTTGAAAGTCCCAATATGCATGGAATTTGTGAGCCGACTGTAAATTAGATAATACTTGTGCATGTGACACATGAAACAAAGAGTCTCAGTGGAAATCAAAGGAAATGGAAAAATAATAATAGTCAGGACGACTAAGCTTTTCTATCACGGTAATTATTTCCTCTTTTTTCTAGTCGCTTTTCTTTTATCAATTTACTTTTGTGTTACGTATTCCTGGGAGGGAAATAAGAGTGATGAATTGAAAAGCAGAATTTGTGACAAGCATTGGCTTGAGGATGCACACACAGAGACAGAGAGAGAAAAGTAAATTGTATTTTGTACATGATGACAAATAGAAAAGTTGGTAAGTAAGTAGCGCCTTTTTGAATCTACGAAGTGTCTAATAAAGTGAATTGAATTTATTTTACAGTGGTGAAGTTTTTTTTTTACTTTTTGTCATGTATGGTATTAAAGCGCATTTCGAAGATTATTGAACAAAAATGAATACCTAATTCTTAGGAAATTTGTTCAAATCGGCCGTTTTTAGCGCCTAGCGCCCCCCATTTGGATTCATTTTTTAAAGTTTTGTTATTTTATTCCTACAGATTTTGATTCTTGGAAATAAAGGCATTCTGTTCTGGCACAACTAGCAAACCCAAACAACAATAAGGGAGCGAAAAGGATAAAACGGAATAATGAAGTGAAAATTTATTCCCAGGTAAGAGGTGAACAAAATAAATCCATGGATGACAGAGCGGATCTAGTGCTGAGTCTATTTACTGTCACTTTGAATCTACGAAGGTGCCAATGCATGCAAACTCTAATCCAAAGTATAATACACAACATTATTATGAGGATCAGAAAAGTTTTCTTTTTAATCCGACCTTCTTATTATTGGGTGTTTATATTCTCGTACTTAAGCAAGTTTCCTATTTTTCACAAACTTTTGTCCAGCTTAAGACACTAACTAGTAAACTAGGGATCGGTAAACTGAACGAAACTACCACAGGTCTGAGAAAACGAATTGTCTTTTCACATCAAGTTTGAGATCCAATTTTTACCGTGAAATAAAATGCATTCAAAATTTCACTTACTCTTCGTTGTACGCAATGTCATCATACATCATGACAATAATCTGTTCCGCTGGGACTCCATTCCTCACCAGAATTTGATAAGCATGACACACATCAGCCTGCAAACATGAACAAAGAAATTATTCTCTACGAATCATGAAATCCAACGAATTTCAATTTCGAAAATCAAAATATGCGTTCTCAAATTTGGAAACAGAAATAGGTTGCTCTAAAACAATTGGCTTTCGAAATCGGAAAGTTCATAAACCCCAGCAAGTGGACATAAAATACAAGCACCTTGCATATTGCAAACATGAAATATTTAACCGGGAATATAAAAAACACACATAAGTAGAAATCTGTTTTAGTCCCATCTTGTTTAAATAAAAAAATTAAAGTTGATCGACCAACAAATTCACGAGTTATCACTAATTTTTCGGTTTCCCACTTCCCCCTGAACCTGACGGACAGACAGACTCGATAGAGTGAAGGAAACTTCATTCTTAGCTTCGGTTACCACTTAATAACGTATCATGTTTGCACAGTGACAGAAGCCGGGCTTACTAGCCCATCCTTTTGTGACAAAAGCTAAGAGAAAATCCTATCTGCACATGAATTTGTGATGATAAGTATGCGAGACATGAAAATGTAAATTTCCAGGTTCCAGTATAATATTTTGAAGCCAACGTGATTCATGACAAGTGGAGTAGAATTTCTTACACGAAAATTGTTAATCTCTCTTCAAAACAATGCACTACTGACTAACTAGCTAACTAACTAAGCATCCAATTAAATGAAATTATTCATCCCTGAAAAATGTATACCCACCTGATGACGGTAATTGTAATAGCCATTAGAGCCTGCAACTAAAACAGCCCATATAGAAACATCCTCGCCTTGTTTGAGATGACTTTTTGTTCCATTACTACTAACATGGTTCACTGAAATCGGATCATAATTTCCAGCAACTTTTCCCTTGTTTGCATTAGAATCATCTTGAGCTATTTCTTCCTTACTCTCATTTGGAAAAGCGTTCACAACATAGTAGTTGCTATTCCTGTGTTTGCCAGACACAATTGAGCCGTGAACAACAGCAGTACTGCTCAAATTAATTGGCAGCAGAATTGTAGTTGCTGTGAAAATGATCAAGTGGATGATGATGTTCATAATAGCAAGTTCATTTAATCGTCTCATCGTCTCCTCCTATTGTTTTGCTCCTCCTGTGTAATCAAACAAAATCAAATCGTATTTAATGTTAGTCAAGTAGCACTGCTTGGTTTGCTTGTCAGTTGGCAGCAAACAACTCGAGGACTCGAGCTTCTTCGTTTGTTTGTTTTTGTCAGATGAAACTTTAAAGTTCACTAGCTAGGTTATACTCAGAAATTTCTCACGTCCTAGGGAGTAAGTAAGTAAAGGGAGTAGTTATGTAAAATGTGTCGGAACTTGGTGCACAAGACAAGACACACGTTGAATCGCAAAAACAAAGGATGGCCAAGAATTTGCGAGCACGGGATTTATAAACAAAGAAGATTTTGTATCCGCACAAACACACACTGTACTATGTTACAGCTTGTTTGATAATGGTGTAGGTTATCGTAAAGTCTTTTTTGGACTATGGCAAAATAATAATGGCACAGTGATGTGAGGATACGTAAACAACGTTGGCAATTCGTTAGGGAATAAATATGAGCTATATGACTGTTACTGGATTTTGAAGTCGAGTGAGTACAAGTCAACCACTTGCTAAAAGATAAAAAAGATGAGTTTATACATGTATAGTTGTTGGTAGTGCATGAATAAAACAAGACTGCGTTGGGAAGCCCTAGAGTTATATGAAGTTTCCCAATCTCATCACGACCGGAATAATTTTTGTCAAGCATGACTATCGTGTCAAAATAAGTTTCTGGAGCTGTGTACAGTTTTTTTAATCAAAACCAGATGCTGGTTGCATGTAGTTTGTAGTGGGCACAATATATAGGATGGAATGAATCATCCTTTTTGCAAAAGGAGGTGAATTATCCTTGAAATGGGGTCTCTGGACTATTTTTATTGCCTGTTATGCTATTTAGTGTGTGCAATACAATGCACATTTTTTCATTACCTTACGTGATTTTATATGTACTGACTGACTGCGTGCTGGTAAATAATTATGTACTTAAAGCTCGTTGTTGTAGACACAAATAGTTTAAGTAATGTTGGTATTAATTGACATGTTCTTTCCAATTGTTTGTGTACGCCAGCGAGCTCAAAATGAGTAATTTAATTGAGCTGTTATTATATTTTTTGGCAGGTTAAAGCTATTTAATATATAATGCGAGGATGCGACGGTTTTTATCATGCTGTGTACACATGAGGAGCTGGATTGCTCGTTTATGACTGTTGTTCTGTCTGAGTAATCAGCTAACTATGAGGGATAATGTTTATGTATCTGTTTTGATTGACTGATGTCTTTTAGTTAGTTAGCAAGGCAATAACATTTGATATATATTTAATGAAAAATGTTTTATTCGCAGCGTTCTGGGAAAAAGATGCAATGAATTAATCTAAGGAGACAAGTTCAATGAATAATATTAGCACGGGATAATGCATACATGTTTCGAATAAATAATACATGTATCCAAAAAAAATTCAGAAGTTCAGATTCCAACTATTCAATTACATTTAGGCACTTTTGTGACTTGAAAGAACTCCCATTGTGTGTAGATCAAAAGAAAATACTGACGAGCAATTTGAGGATTGTAAACAAGTATTGACAAAAGTAGGAAACTCAGTTTCTATTCTGAAGAGTTTTAAATTGAATTTTTCAAGCCAATAGTGCATTTCGAGTTGGGCGACCCATAAATATAAAATGTATTTTTCTCGTAGCGTTCACCATTTTGTTTCCTGTTATTCACAAACGTAGCAACTGTTCGCACAGGCGTTCATGTAAACTAATTTTACCGCTGCTTTCTTATATGCGTATACTATGTATTCTAAATTACAATGGTTTAATTCAGTTTAGACAGCTATTCAAAACAGTGTTTATAACAATGTGACGTAATAACTCTATAAGACGCTTTATTTTTCCTTATGTAAAAACTTTTTTGGGATTAATTATGGAAAATTTACAGACTATAGACAGTTTACTAATGGCATTCCAATTCCATGCCCTGTGGAGTAAGATAGTAGCAATTAAAAAATCTATTTAGAAACATATTTGTACATAACAGAAGCAAAACAATATGGACTTAACAGTATGAGAATTTCAATTACTTTGCTTCTTGTAGAGAGAAGTGTGGAAAAAGGCTTTTGACATCAGTTGCAATGGGAGTGTACTGTTGTTTATATCCTGCTAAATACTAATGAAAGAATCCTGTGTATGACGTGTGCTTGGCTATTTATTTAGCTGCCTACAAAAAAGTTAGTCTCCAGTCTGACTATTTAGACTGGCCTTTAACCTATACTTAAACTGAATGATAAACCAATCTTTTCCTTATTACGAAGCCGAAGGCTGAGTCAGGTAATTACCAACGGGAGCGCCCTATGCTGCACATGTTAAAGCTAAAATCACCTGAAAACGCAAGATGAAATTTGGGTTAGTAAACTCTGTTTGGAACGGGGTAAAAGTTGTGTGCGCAGTTTTCAGACAGGTTTTAGAATAACCCCAACCGTGACCAAAATGGTTTAATTTTGTAATTAAATGTTTCAGTTTGAAATGTTAG
>Ga0210040_10005096_pt1 | contig 16864 bp, 15 predicted proteins | sample CryGeyCG12114_NA_FD_185462 | JGI IMG/M metagenome (GOLD analysis project Ga0210040, IMG submission 185462) | Groundwater microbial communities from aquifer - Crystal Geyser CG19_WC_8/21/14_NA (SPAdes) (version 2) | ecosystem: Environmental > Aquatic > Deep subsurface > Groundwater | place: USA... | reverse complement strand
CCCTTTTGATCGGCGGTGCGGACCGACTGGCTATCGAGGATCGCCGCCGATGGCGAAGCCCCCCGGCCGCATCGCTCGCGGTCGGCGAGCACCAGCGCATGGTGGACATGCTGCCAGACACCCTCCTTTTGCCAGCGGCGCAAATAGTAGTAGACCGTCCGCCACGGCGGCAGGTCATGCGGCAGCAGCCTCCAGGCAGAACCCGCCCGCAGGAAGTAGAGGACGGCGTTGACCAGTTCGCGCGATGTCGCCTTTCGCGGCCGTCCGCCGGCCCGCGCATCCGGAATCATGGGCGCGATCACACCCATTGCACGTCGGTCAGATCGGTATCGAAGCGCCGCCTCGCTGCGGCTTTCTCTTCGGCATCGGGCATCGGCTCGCATCGTTGATCCGACGCCCCATGAATCACACCAAGGAAGCCTTGGGAATCCTTCTCAAACGCGCTCTGAGGCGGCCAGAGTCGATGCAATGGACACGGTTCCATGGCTCTCGGAAAAACTCTAGCAGCGCGCATCGATGTCCGCTTACACTGCGCCAGTGCCGTACAGGCGAGCCAGTTCAAGGCTTAGAAGCAGCCTGCTAGTCGGAATGAACGGACGGCCGAAGTCGGGCGCGCGCAAAGAAGTTGGGAGTGACCACAGATGGGTCCGTCACGCCGGGCGCGGCTCCCTTGCGGGCTGATCGGCGGGCCTGAGGCCTACTTCCCCGTTCGCCTTCGTCGATGCACCGGGCCAGGACTGGCCAGCCGCGCTGGTCTAGCATAGCCTGAGGTCGTGCTGGCAGGAAGGGCAACGGTGGCAGGGTCACAGCAGCAGAAAGCAGAGGGCGACTTTCCAGCCGTGGCGCGCGCGCTGAAAGCGGCCGGCAGGTTGGACGAAGCGCTGGAATGGTACCGTCGCAATGCCGCCCAGCGGCCGAGGAGCGCTGTCGCGCAGCACAATCTCGCAGCTGCGGCCGGCGATCTGTCGCTGTTCTCGGAGGCTGAAGAGGCCGCCTGTCGTGCTCTTGCCGCCGGCGGGAACACGCCCGAAACCCATCTGGTCCATGCACGCGCCTTGCAGGGACTTTTGCGGCTTGATGAAGCGGAACAGGCTTTTGCGCGGGCCATCGCCATGCGACCCTTCTTTATCGATGCGCTGCGCGATTTGGCGCAGCTGCGATGGATGCGGACGGGCGATCTTGCCCAGGCATGTGCCGCGCTTGACGAGGCGCAGCAGGGGGCGCAGCAGGCGCACGGCGGTGCACCGGCGTTGGCTGTGCTTCGAAGCAGACTTCAGCTTGCCGCGGGCGAGGCTGAGGCCGCCGCAGTCACGCTCACCACCGCGCTTCGCCAGGGATCGCCTGATGCCGCGCTCTATCTTGCCGCGGCTGCCACCGCTGCCGCACGTCGGGGTCGCGAGGACGAGCAGCTCAGTTATGCCGTGGCTGCCTTGCGGCTTGCGCCATCATCAGCGGAGGCGGCGAGCGCGGCGGTGCGCGCTTTGCTGGCGCTCGGCCGAGCGGAAGAGGCGCGGGACCTAGCCGCACGTATCATGCAGCACCACCCGGCAGATCAGGGTGCCTATGCTCTCCTGCTCACCGCCTGGCGGCTGCTCAACGATCCGCGAGGTGGCGAGCCCTACGACGACGATCGGCTGATTCGGGCGATGCCTGTGGCGACCCCCGTCGGCTGGCCCTCGCGCGCGGCGTGGCTGGCCGATTGCGCTGCAGCCCTGCGGCGGCGGCACGGCTGGCGCGCCCACCCGTTGGACCAGTCAGTGCGCATGGGCAGCCAGACGCAGGACGACCTCTCCCGCGCCGCAGACCCGCCGCTGCGCGCGCTGTTCGCTGAGATTAGCCGCTGCGTTGAGGGTTATCTGGCGCATCTGGGGTCCGGTTCGGACCCCACCCGCCTTCGGGCGACGACCGTCGCGCAGAACGGGCAAGGCTGGCGCTTCAATGGGGCATGGTCTGTGCTGCTGCGCCCCGGCGGCTTTCATGTGGACCATATCCATCCGCAAGGTTGGCTCTCGAGCGCGCTACATCTGGAAATGCCGCCCGAAGTAGCGCACCCACCGCAAGGCTGGCTCGCCTTTGGACGCCCCGGCATTGCCACCCGGCCGTCCCTGCCGCCGCTGCGCCATGTATCGCCAAAGCCGGGGCACTTGGTGCTGTTCCCCAGCTATTGCTGGCACGGCACCGAACCGTTCGGCGGCACCAGCGATCGCCTGACCATCGCTTTCGACATCGTGCCGCGCTGACCATCGCCGCCGAAAAATTTTCGTGGTGCCGGTGAGGGAGATCGCGCGCGCTGCGTCAAGGTTTACGGCAGCGGCGGCTGCCAATGGCAACAGGGGAGCCTTCATGGGGTTATTGCGGGGCGCAACACGCACGGCGGCATTGATCGTGCTGCTATCGACCACTGCGTTGCAGGCGCAGATCTCCCCGCCCAATGACATGGGCATCGCCAGCCCGGCCGAAAGCTTCCCGCAGGAGCCGGGAAGCGACTACTTCCTCGCCGATTACACCCAGTACGAAGCCTATCTGAAGACGCTGGATCAGCAGTCCGACCGGATGCAGCTGGTCGATTTCGGCCAGAGCGAGGAGGGGCGCACGATGTGGATGGCGGTCGTCTCCGCCCCTGAGAACCTCGCCCGGCTGGACCATTACAAGTCGATCGCCCGGCGCCTCGCTAAGGCCGAGGGGCTGACGGATGAGGAGGCGCGCGCGCTTGCCGCCGAGGGCAAGGCGGTGGTGTGGATCGACGCCGGCCTGCACGCCACGGAGACTGTCACCACCCAGTCTCAGATCCACGTGCTCTATCGCATGTTGACGCAGAACGACCCGGAAACGCTGCGCATCCTGGACGACGTCATCGTCCTGTTCGCGCACGACAACCCGGACGGGCTGGAGCTGGTGGCCGACTGGTACATGCGCAACGAGGAGCCGACGGAGCGCGAGTTCCGCACCATTCCGCGCCTGTACCAGAAGTATATCGGCCACGATAACAACCGTGACAGCTACATGGCGAACATGGCGGAGACGGAGAATATCAATCGCGTGCTGTTCCGCGAGTGGTTCCCGCAGATCATCTTCAACCAGCACCAGACGGGCCCTGCCGGCATGGTGGTGTTCGTCCCGCCGTTTCGCGATCCGTTCAACTATAATTACGAACCGCTGCTGATGTCCCAGCTGCAGGAGCTGGGCACCTCCATGCACAGCCGCCTGATCGGCGAGGACAAGCCGGGTTCGGGCATGCGCAGCGCGGCGCCCTATTCCACGTGGCATAACGGCATGGTCCGCTCCGTCTCCTACTTCCACAATTCCCTCGGCCTGCTGACCGAGATCATCGGCGGCCCCACGCCGGAGATGATCCCGCTGGTCCCGTCCACCCAGCTCGCCCGCAATGACGAGCCGCTGCCGATCGCGCCGCAGGAATGGCACCTGGCGGACAGCCTGGAATATCAGTGGTCGCTGGACCGCGCGGTGATGGACTACGCCTCGCGCAACCGCGACCGGCTGCTCTACAACATCTACCAGATGGGCCGGAACGGGATCGAGGACGGCCAGACCGACAGCTGGACCACCACGCCGGATGACGTGCACGCGCTCGAACGGGCGGCGGAGACGCACCCGCTTCCGGAAGGGACGGGCTTCTACCGCGGCCAGCGGCTGGCGGACCCCTCGCTGTACAACGAGGTGCTACGCGACCCGGCCCGGCGCGATCCGCGCGCCTACGTCATCTCGGCCAGCCAGCGCGACATGCCCAGCACCATCGCCTTCCTGAACACGCTGCTGAAGAACGGCGTGGACATAGAGCGGGCCGATGCCGCCTTCACCGCAGGGGGCGTCAGCTATCCGGCCGGCTCGTTCGTCGTGTCCACAGCACAGGCCTATCGCCCGCACGTGCTCGACATGTTCGAGCCGCAGGACCACCCGGACGATCTCGCCTATCCCGGCGGGCCGCCGGTCCCGCCCTATGACATCACCGGCTATACGCTGGTGGAGCAGATGGGGGTCGATTACGACCGCGTGTTCGAGAGTGTCGACGGCCCGTTCACCCGCGTCACCGACGATCTGCTGGCCCCGCCGCCGGGGCGGATCGTGGGCACGGGCAATGCGGGGTGGCTGCTGCGCCACGAAACGAACAACAGCTTCATCCTGACCAACCGCCTGCTTGCCGCCGGCCTGCCGGTATCCTGGGTGGAAGCGGCGACCAGCGCCGACGGGGTTGAGTTCGCCCCTGGCGCGGTGTGGGTCCCCGCCTCTGACGCGTCGCGCCGGATTGTCACCGACAGCGTCGGGCCGCTCGGCATCAACGCCTATGCCGTCGCCGCGGCGCCGTCTGAGGAAACGATCGCGCTGCGCCCCGTGCGGATCGGACTGGTTGATCAGTATGGCGGCGTCATGCCGTCCGGCTGGACGCGCTGGCTGCTGGAGGAGTTCGAGTTCCCGTTCAAGGTGGTGTTCCCGCCGGAGCTCGACGCAGGCAACCTCAACGCCAACTATGACGTGCTGCTTTTCCCCAACGGCACCGTCCCCGGCGATGGCGAGCTGTGGCGCGGGCGTGGCAGCTCGATGCCGGAGCCGGGGCAGATCCCTGCCGAATACCGCTCGCAACTGGGGCTGGTCAGCGCGGAGCGCACGGTGCCGCAGCTGAATGCCTTTGCCCGCGCCGGCGGCACGGTCATCGCGGTGGGCAGCGCCACCCAGCTCGCAACGTTGCTGGACGCGCCGCTGACCCCGGCGCTGGCGACCACGGAGGATGGCGAGCCCGCGGCGCTGGACGAGCGCGAGTTCTACATCCCCGGCGCGCTGCTGGAGGCGCGGGTCGATCCGGCGCAGCCGCTCGCCTACGGCCTACCGCCCACGGTCAACCTGTTCTTCGACGAGGACCAGACCTTCACGATGGAAGGCGGCACGGGGGCGGACCGGATCAGCTGGTTCGACAGTGCGGAGCCGCTGCACAGCGGCTGGGCGCTAGGGCAGGACAAGCTGCAGGGCACCACCGCCATTGCCGACGTGGATGTGGGGCAGGGCAAGCTGCTGGTGATGGGGACGGACGTGTCGCAGCGCGGCCAGCCCTATGAAACCTTCAAGTTCCTGTTCAACGGCCTGCTCTACGGCCCTGCCGCGGCGGGCGAACGATGACGCCGGGCTGACCCGGCCGGGCTGCGGGGTCCGCAGGGGCGGCCGCGGTCCCGATACCACACGATGATCGAACGACCGGAGGGCTGGGCAGCTCTCCCGGGCAGGGCCTGCATGTGCGTGCCGGGCACCCTGTCTGCAGCCGTGCCCGAAGATGAGAACATGGGGGTATACATGACGTCACGATCCACCCTGCGCCTGTTGCTCGGCGCTACCTGCGCACCCGCCGCCCTGCTGGCGCTGCCCGTCGCGGCGCAGGAGGTACCCACCGCTCCGCCGCCGGCGGCGGAGCCGGAACAGGAGGTCTCGCCCATCGTCGTCACCGGCTCGCGCATCGCGCGGCCGGATTACGTCGCCAACAGCCCCATCGTGTCGATCGGCGAAACCGCGCTGGAGAACAGCGGGCGCCTGACGGTGGAAAAGGCGCTGGCGCAGATGCCGCAGTTCACCGGCGCCTTCGGCGAGGGCAACGGCGGCAGCAACAACACCGGCCTCTCTGGCGGGCAGGCCTACGCCTCGCTGCGCGGGTTGGGCGCCAAGCGCACGCTGATCCTGCTGGATGGTCGCCGCCTGCAGCCGTCCAACCCCGACGGGTCGGTCGACCTCAACACCATCCCGGAAGCGCTGATCCAGAGCGTGGAGGTCATCACCGGCGGCGCCTCCACCACCTACGGGTCCGATGCCACCGCAGGCGTCGTCAACTTCCGCCTGAGGAACAACTTCGAGGGTGTCGAACTATATGGCGAAGCCGGCATCAGCGAATATGAGGACGGCGAAAGCTACCGCGTCGGGGCCATCACCGGCGGCGAATTCGCCGATGGGCGCGGCAATGCGGTGATCGCCTTCGATTACACCAAGCGCGAGCGCGCGCTGGAATATACCCGCGACTACTATCGCTACCGGTCCGACATTCCGGGCCTCGCCACCATTCCGCAGGGCACGGCGCTGTTCGGCGCCAACACACCGTCGCTGGAGGCCGTCAACGCGGTGTTCCAGGGCCTCTACGGCACCCCCGCGCTGCCGGGCAATGCGGCCGGCCGCTACACCGGCTGGATCGGCTTCAATACGGACCAGACGCTGTTCAGCGAGGTCGGCGTGCCGGTGTACAACCTGCGCGATCCGGAAAGCGATTCAGCCTATCTGGTCAGCACCGATGCCAACAACCAGCAGCTGAACTACGGCTATGTCGGCGGCTCCCTGCAGTCGGACCTGAACCGCTATTCCGTCTTCGCCAATGTCGATTACGAGGTGACGGACAACATCACCGCCTTCGGCCAGTTCACCTTCACGGATTACACGTCGCTGGGCGTGTCCAACCCCACGCTGGCGTCCAACGTCTACGGCCTCAGCGTGCCGGTGACGAATCCGTTCATCCCGGACGAGTTCGCCTCCATCCTCGCCTCGCGCCCCAGCCCGGGTGAGAACTTCACCTTCTACAAGGCTTTCAACATCCTGGGCAGCCGCCTTCAGGGCTATGAGTACAACGTATGGCAGGGCACGGCCGGCCTGTCCGGCACGGTGGGCGTGAAGGACTGGACGTGGCAGGTCTATGGTTCGGAAAGCCGCGCGCGCTTCCAGAACGAACAGACCGGCGGCGCGAGCGCCTCCGCTCTGTCGCGCCTGCTCAACAGCCCCACCGGCGGCACCGAGCTGTGCGAGGGCGGGTTCAACCCGTTCGGCGACCTGACGCCGTCACAGGCGTGTATCGACTACATCTCGCGCCGCACGCTCAACACCAACGAGCTGACGCAGCGCGTGGTGGAGGGCAGCGTGCAGGGCGGCCTGTTTGGCCTGCCGGCGGGCGAGGTGCGCTTCGCGCTCGGCGCCGACTACCGCTACAACTCCTATGGGTTCGAGGCCGATAGCGCGCTGAACCAGGCGGACGGCACCAGCGACATTCTGGGCTACAGCGTCCTGCGCCCGGCCTCCGGCTCGGTGGCCACCAAGGAAATCTTCGCCGAGTTGTTGGTGCCGGTGCTTAGCGATGTGTTTGCGGTGCAGGAGTTCAACCTGGATCTCGGCTATCGCTACTCGGATTATAATTCGATCGGCGGAGCGCACACCTACAAGGCGGATTTCGACTGGCGGGTGTTCGAACCCCTGCGCCTGCGCGGCGGCTACAACCGCTCCATCCGCGCCCCGAGCGTGGGTGAGCTGTATGCCCCCGTGTCCACGGGCAGCGTGGGGATCGGTACGCCGACGGCCAACAACACCAATGGCGATCCGTGCGATGTGCGCTCGTCCTTCCGCCAGGGCGCCAACGCGGCGCAGGTGCGCGCGCTGTGCCTCGAACAGGGCGTCCCGGAGGCGATCATCGACAGCTATCAGTTGGGCACGGCGCAGGTCTTCGCCCTCACCGGCGGCAACCCCGATCTGGAAGAGGAGAAGGCGGACACCCTGTCCTTCGGGGCGGTGGTCGAGAGCCCCTTCGCCAGCCCCTGGCTCTCGGGAATCAACCTCTCGGTCGACTGGTATGAGATCAAGGTGGAGGATGCGATCGGCCCGCTCTCGATCTCGCAGGGTATCCAGTTCTGCTTCAATTCCGGCGGCAACAACCCGAGCTTCGACCCGGCAAACTACTACTGCTCGCTGATTGAGCGCAGTCCGGCCAGCGGCGTGCCGCTGAACCCGGTCCAGCCGCTCCTGAACCTCGGCAGCTTCACGGTCCGCGGGGTGGACGTGCAGTTCGACTGGCGGTTCGATCTCGATAACGTGTTCGCCGGCAATACCGGCCAGGTCTCGCTGAACGTCGCCGCCAGCTACCTTGATGATTTCATCATCCAGGCGCTGCCGGGCGCCTCGGCCTATGATTACGCGGGCAGCACCGGCACCGGAATCGAAAGCGGCGCTGGCACCGCACACCCGGAGTGGAAGACCATCACCTCGCTCACCTGGTCGCAGGATGGGCACAGCGTCGGCGTGCGTTGGCGGCACCTCGATTCGATGATCGCCTCGGCTCGCGTCGTCACCCCCACCAGCGACACGCGCGGGATCGGTGCCTACGACGTGTTCGACTTCAATGCCCGGGCCGCCCTGTTCGGCGATACCGAGCTGCGCGTCGGCATCACCAACCTGTTCAACCGCAAGCCGCCGCAGCTGGGCGATACGCCTGGCACTTACGACCCGCAGAACTATGATGTGATCGGTCGCTACTTCAACGCGGCTATTTCCACCCGCTTCTGACCTGTCCGGCAGGGCGCGGCCAGTGGTTGCGCCCTGTTACTTTCGATCCAGAGGAACCTCCATGTCTCCTGCCCTCAAGCGCCTGCTCGGCGCCACCGCCCTCCCGGCCATGTTCATCGCGGCGCTGCCCGCCGATGCCCGGCCGGTTCCCGCCGCGCAGCAGGACGCGATCCTCTCCACGCTGGAGCGCGCAAAGCCGCAGCTGGACGATGCGGCGCTGCAGATCTGGTCCTTCGCCGAAATGGGCTATCTGGAAGAGCAAAGTTCCGCCCTGCTGCAGGGTCGGCTGCAAGAGGCCGGCTTTACCGTGACGCCGGGCGTCGCCGGACAGCCGACCGCCTTCGTCGCCAGCTACCGCAACGGCGATGGCCCGGTGGTCGCCATCCTCGCCGAATATGATGCGCTGCCGGGCCTCTCTCAGGCGGCCGCGCCGGAGCGCCAGCCGCTCGGCGCCCCGGCCGGCCATGGCTGCGGGCACAATCTGTTCGGCGCCGCCTCCACCTATGCCGGCATCGCCATCAAGCAGTGGATGGAGGCCAACGGCATCAAGGGAGAACTGCGCGTCTACGGCACCCCGGCGGAAGAGGGCGGCTCGGGGAAGGCCTACATGGTGCGTGACGGGCTGTTCGACGACGTCGATGTCGCGCTGCACTGGCACCCGGGCAACGAGAATGATGCCTCGCAGGGCCGCAGCCTCGCCAATATCAGCGGCAAGTTCCAGTTCAGCGGCCGCTCCTCGCACGCTGCCGGCGCACCCTCCGCCGGCCGCTCCGCGCTCGACGGCGTGGAGGCGATGAATGCCATGGTGAACCTGATGCGCGAGCACATCCCCGATGGGACGCGCATCCACTATGCCATAACCGAAGGCGGCAAGGCGCCCAACGTGGTGCCCAGCGCGGCGGAGGTCTACTACTACGTCCGCCATGTCGACCCGCAGGTGGTGCGCGACGTTATGGCGTGGGTCGAAAGCGCGGCCGAGGGCGCGGCCATGGGCACGCAGACCAGCGTCGCTTTCGAGCAGACGGGCGGTGTCTACTCCATGATGCCCAACGCCGCGCTGATGCCGGTGATGGACACCGCGCTGCAGCGGGTGGGCGGTATCGAGTGGACTGCGGATGAGGTCGCCTTCGCCCGCACGCTGCAGCAGAGCTTCGAAGGACGCACCCCGCCTTCGCTGGAAAGCGTGGGCGAGGTCCAGCCGGCCGTGCTGGACGAGGATGGTGGGGTGGGGGGCTCCACCGACGTCTCCGATGTCAGCTGGGTCGTGCCCACCGTGGGCCTGTCGACCGCCACCTTCGTTCCGGGCTCCGCCGGCCATAGCTGGCAGAACGTCGCCGCCGCTGGCAGCTCCATCGGCCTCAAAGGCGCCCTGGTGGCAGCCAAGACGCTGGCGCTCGCCGGTGCCGAACTCTTCATCAGCCCTGAGACCATCGCGCAGGCCACCGCAGAGCTGGCGGAGCGCCGGGGGCCGGATTTCGAGTATGTTGCCATGATCGGCGATCGTGCGCCGCCGCTCGACTATCGCCTGGCCGCCGCCGGCGGGCAGTAGGAAGCCGGAACCCTCCCGCGCCGGCGCCGCACGGCCGGCGCGGGGGCCGCCTCAATAAGGCACCAGCGCCGTCCCTTCCGCATCGTCGCGCCTCGCGCGGGCGATGCCGGAAGCAAGCGGCGCCTCGATCAGCGCCGGCTCATTATCCGCCTGCACGGCGCCGCTGAAGCGCGCTTCAGCGAGACCGCGGTCGAGCACCAGTGGGCCGTTCGAGGTGCGGGTTCATGCGCCCCACCACGCTCGTCAGCGGCGCATCGTCGAAGGTCAGCAGCGCCGGATCGGCCGCGGGGTTGGCATCGGCGCGGCGGCGCGTCACCGGGGCGGAGGCGCCCCGCGCCACCAGCACCATGCCCGGCTCCAGCAGCCAACGTCGCCGGTCGCTCAGCCGCTCCACCCGCGCACGCCCTTCGCGCAGGTCCACCAATAGTCCGTCGGTGACATCGACCGTGAACTGCGTGCCCAGCGCCGTCACGCGGAAAGCTCCCGCCGCCACGGTGAACGGCCGCGCAGAGTTCGGCGCGACAGCGAAGCGCGCCTTGCCGCGCACCAGCCGCACCTGGCGGTCGCCGCTGCCAGCCTCCACCTGCAGCACGGATGCGCCATCCAGCGCCACCCCGCTGCCATCCGCCAGGCGGATGTGCCGCGCCTCGGTGGGCCCGGTGGCAAAGCCGCGTTCATCGCGCCCGCTGGCCATGCTGTCAGCCCACCAGCCGCCATAGAAGGCGAAGAGGCCACCCAGCCCGACCGTGAGCACCACGCCCGCAGCCAGCGCCATCATGCCCGCCCGCCCGCGCACCGCCCGCCGTTCGGCCGAGCGCGCGCTTGCCTCGGCGAGCGCCTGCTGCACCAGCGCCCGCCCTGCGGGATGGGCTGCGGCGCGATCCGCGATGACCGCGGCGCGTTCGATCCGCTGCCATGCCGCATGATGCGCCGGGTCAGCCGTCATCCAGCGCTCGAACCGGGCCTGCTCCTCGGCGCCGCAGTCGCCGGCCGCCAGCCGCGCATACCACCGCGCAGCCGCATCATCGGCCGACCCAGAGCTCACAAGATGCTAGTCGCCGAAGCGGGCGGACAGGTGGCGCATGGCCTTGCTGATGTGCTTCTCGACGGCACTGACGGATATATCCAAACAAGCGGCGATCGCCGCGTAGCTCATTGCCTCGAACCGGTGAAGGATGAAGGCCTGCCGGGTCCGCTCGGGCAGATCGCCCAGAGACCGCAGCACGAGCGCCAGGGTCTCCTGCCCCTCTAGGACGCGCGCGGGCGAAATATCCTCAGCCGGGTGATGATATTCTTCAAGCGATACGTGCCGGTCGCGCTGGCGCGCCGTGTCGCGGCGCCAGCGGTCGATGAGCACGTTGCGCGCAATCCGCACAGCGAAGCTCGCGCGCGATTCGATGGTGCCGGCGGTGCCATGCTGGTGGAGCCGCAGGGCGACCTCCTGCATCAAGTCCTCCCGGTCCTGTGGATGCGACCGGCGGGTCAGGAAATCGCGAACCTCCCGCGGAACCAATTCCTGCGCGATGGCTGGCATGCGGCTGCCGACCATGGAAGATGCCATGTTGCGCCCCCTTGCTCGCCCGGTGCTGTTGCACTCGGCCGGTAGATGATTGCTGTGCAGCGCTCCCCTGCCGCAACAAATTAACCATAGCTTGTCACCATATTGAAATCGGACGTCAAGCGCGGGAAAGATGGCCTCGTGCTGGGGCGACGCGCTGTGGCGCGATTGTCGCACCTGGGAGCTCCTGCGCGCCGGAGTTGCTGCACCTCGGGGCACCTGCTGTCCAATCTGGTGGCCTCCTGCGGGGCTCATGCCGCGCATGGCGGCGGTGGCGCTGGCTGCGGCGCTCGACCTCGCGCTGGCACAGCCCGCACGTGCGCGGGAGCGGACGCGATTCTTCTGCATCGCCACCGGCCCCCTGCGCCTGTGGCTGCTGGCCCTACGCGGGTGAGCGGCATGCAGATTCTCTTCGCGCCCGATCTTGCCGCCCACCGCCGGGCGCTCGCCTTGTGCGAGCGCGTATCGGCGGAGGATGCACTAGGGCAGATTCTCAATGGCAGCGGCCTTGTCGCCCGGCAGCTGCGTTCCGGAGCGGCGGTGATCGTGCGTGCGGCAACAGGCGCCATTCGCGACACCCCGCCAGAGGAGGTCGCCGCGCAGGACATCATCGTCACCGCATTCAAAATCCCCCCTGCTCGCCCGCAGCCCGGCCACTATCAGTGCCATCACCGGGCCTGAACTGCAGCACCGCACCATCTTCGACATTGCTACGCTGGCGCGCACAATCCCATCCTGCAGGTGAGCGATACGGTCAGCAGCCAACCCCGCCTCACGCTGCGCGGCGTTGCCCGGCATGGTGAGCCCACGGTCGGCCTCTATTTGAGGGCGAGGCGCTGATCCCACGCTAAACAACGCCAAGCGGGTCAGACGGCCAGAGCGTTACCGACGATGTTGAGCGGCTTGCGCATCGCCCGCTCAGCGGCGCGGTCCGAGAGGAAATCGCCCGAGAACGCAATGTGCTCCCATCCGACTGGCGAAGTGTGGGCGAACAATTCAGGTGCGATTGTCTTGCTTGAGGCAGCGAGGTGCCGGACGGCATCGGCAATGTAGGTCGAGAGTTCCGGTAGACGATCGCGGCGATGACCAGGTTCAGTCCCGACGCGCGGTACCGCAGCGCCTCGTGGGTGCGGTCGATCATCCGGCCCGGGCGAAACGTGCAGATTGCTTGCGTCAGCACGTGGCGTTGCTCGCTCTTGTTCAGCCCGGCCTGGCACCGCCGCCGCAGCTCGGGACTCTCCAGCCAGTCGAGCATGAAGAACGTCCGTTCGATCTTGCCGATCTCCGGTAGTGCGAGGTCGACCTGGTTCTGGCGTTCGTAGGCAGCGAGCTTCCGTGACATGGTCGAAGGCGCGACGTGCCCGGCCTTGAGGGAGGCGACGAGGCGGAGCACCTCGTCCCAGTGCTCGCGGATCACGTCGGCTTCAATTCGCTTAGCGAACAGCGAAGCGATGCCGGAGTAATTGCGGGGGCCACGATCGGGGCAAGGCGGCGATCAGGGAAGTCGCGCAGCCGCGGCCGGAACCGGAACCTCAGCATGGCGCACAGAGCGAACACGTAATCGGTCGCGCCGCCCGTGTCGGTATAGTGCTCGGCGATGTCGAGCGATGTGTCGTGATGCAGCAGCCGTCCAACACATAGGGGGCTTCGTGCATCGACGCCGAGAGCACCGTCACGTGGTACGGCCCGTGCTGATCGGAGACATGGGTATAGAGGCGAAACCTGGACGACACCGTAGCGGGCGTTGATGTCGCCCACACCCAGGCGCTTGCCGCCACGGAAGAACTGGCCGTCCGAGCTGGAGGTCGTGCCTTCAGCCAGGCGAGCCGCGCTCCTCCTTCCGCGCCGAACAGCGTGTCGATCTTTGCGATCTGTTCGGCCTCCAGGCTCGCCACCCGTCAGATGCGCTGCTTTCTTGCGCGCTCTCGCCCGCCCGGCGATGCCCGCCCGCTCGATGGTGGACGGCATCGGCAACATGATGTTGGCCGATCGCAGCGCTTCGATGATGGCGGTCGCGATCGGCAACCCTGCATCGGTTCGTGCGGCCGCCCGTTCGGCCGCGGCGATCATCAGGGAAACATCAACTCGGGTGGGCGGGCGCAAACCGGACGCCGCAGCCACAAGCCGGGCGTGGTCGCTCACGGTCTGGGTGCGGGTCGCATAGTCGTCGAGAGCATCGGGGTTCAGTCCAAGTTGCCGGGCGAGGAACGCGACCAGCGGCGCGGGCGCGTTGCCCTTGATTTGCAAGACCTGCGCAAGCGGCATGCCGGGATGGCGGAACAGCGCGATCTGCAACGCCACCCCGAGACTAGCCGGTTATGGTCGAGGCGATATCGCCGGATCAGGTCGAGATCGGCCGCTTCCAGCGTGTGGCGCTTGGCGAATTTGTCAAGTTCGTCGGAAATGCCGAACAGTGCGGCTCGCACGACATCGGTGAGGAGGACGTGATCGCGTGCCGACATAGAGGAGAAGATTGACACCTCGTCCGCAGCCGGCGAGCTGATCTCCCATGTGTTCGGCGCCATCGCCCATTACGAGCGCCGGCTGATCTCCGAGCGGCGGGCGCCTGCGCTACGACGTGCTGGCTGCGGATGCCGTCTGCACGGTGCCGCAGCAAGATCGCTACCGCGCCTATGTGACCTCGCGCCTGCCCGCGATCCTGCACCAGCCGATGCATGTGGCCAGCGCCAGCAGAGAGGTGCGGCCCCGCAGCGAGCCACTCGCGGGCCTGATCGTCACCACCGGCCTGTTCGCGGAACATCGGCGCGACCGGGTGAGCAGCTATATCGCGCTGGCGGACAGCGCCACCGACCTGCTGCTGCGCCCAGTCAGCGTCACCGGCCTGCGTACGATCGAGACCGGGCTGGACCAGACCGCTCTTTATGGGGAGGTCACGGGTGCGCTCGGCCCGCATGTCACCGCCACGGCCGGCCTGCGCGCGTTCCGCTACGTCCGCGAGGCCTCAGGCACGGTGGAGCAGCCCAACCTCATCACCGGCACGGCCAGCATCGCACCCGGCCGCTTCACCACCAGCGAGAACGGCGTCACCTGGAAGGCGCGCCTCCTCTGGAAGTCCGGCTCATGCCTGCTCGCCTACCTATGGTTTGCCGATGGCTTCCGCCCTGGCAGGGTCAACATCACGTTCGCGCCGACGGGGGCGGAGCGCAGCTACCACTCGGATGCGCTGGCCAGCTACAAAGCCGGGTTGCAGGCCCGCCGGCGGGGAGTGCAGCTGTAGGCCAATCTTCACCACCTGCACTGGCAGGACATGATCGACACGATCCTCAGCGGGGATAGCGCCTTCGGTTACGACGCCAATGTCGGCGATGCCGACATCGATGGCGCGGAGGTCGCCGCCGCTGTCTCCCTGTCGCCGGCGCTGACCCTGTTCTTGGTCGGCAGCTGGACCGATGCGGGGCTGGCCGAGGATCAGCGCTCGCCGGCTGCACCCGGCCAGGGCAGCGCGGGGGACCGGGTGCCCGACGTGCCACGGCTGGCGGGCAATGCCAGCCTCGCGTGGAGCGGGCGGGTGGCGGACCGCATGCGGCTCGATGCCCCGCTGGATGTGCTGGGCCGCGGCGCCCACGCCTCGCAGTTTGACCCGGCCATCGCCGGCTACGCGCGAACTCCGGCGCAGGTCCAGCTGGACGGCCACGTGGTGATGGAACACACTCGCTGGTCGCTGAGCTTGACGATGCGGAAACTGCTGAATGAACGCCGTCCGGACCAGATTCTCGTCACCGGCCTCGGAGAACGCCAGTCCTTCGGACCGTATCCCCGCGCCATCCTGTTGACGCTAGCAGGACGGATCTGACCGCGGCTTGGCTACCCTGTCCACACACATTCACCGTTTGCGACCGTGGTAGCGCGGACGGCCGCGCTAGCACCTGAACGAACACGGGGTAATCGCGGGAGCGGGCTACCTCGATCAGCGATGGTGCGGAGGGTGGCTGTTCCCCGATAGATGAAGGTGCGGGCTCACGACTGGTAGCCGGGCCCATACATCGGACGGAGAACAGCCATGGGTGAGTATATCGGGCTTGACGTATCGTTGAAAGAGACAGCCATCTCGATCAGGCGCGGCGGCAAGCGTGTGTGGCGCGGCAAGTGCCAGTCGGATCCAGCGATCATTGCAGCTCTGATCCGCAAGCATGCCCCAGCGGCCGAGCGGGTGGTGTTCGAGACGGGGCCGCTCTCTGTGTGGTTCTACCATGCGCTGACGGCGGAAGAGTTGCCGGCGATCTGCATCGACGCACGCCATGCGAAGGCCGCGCTCGACATGGCGGCCAACAAGACTGACGCCAACGACGCGGATGGCTTGGCGCACCTCGCCGAGGTTGGTTTCTTTCGCGAGGTACGGGTGAAGGGCTTCGACAGCATGCTCTCGCGCACGCTGGTTGCGGCTCGCACGAAGCTCGTCCGGGCGACGCTGGATATAGCAAACCAGATCCGCGGGCTGATGAAGACGTTCGGGCTTATCGTGCCGCGTGGCATAGGCGGCAAGTTCGAGGCAAACGTTCGCTCGCTGCTCGTCGACCATGCCGAGCTCGCCAGGATCATCCTGCCTCTGCTCGAGGCATGGCGGAGCCTGCGCATCCAGGCAACCGAGCTGGGCCGGCAGCTCCTCGCCGAGGCACGCAGAAGCGAGCAGTGTCAGCTGCTGATGTCGATCCCCGGCGTGGGCGCGATCACCGCTACCGCCTACCTGACCGCAGTGGAGGACCCGGCCAACTTCAGCCGATCCCGCTCGGTGGGCGCCTGGCTCGGCCTGACCACCCGGCGCTATCAATCAGGCGAAGTGGACTATGACGGCCACATCTCCCGACGTGGTGATACCCACGTCCGCTCCCTGCTGTACGAGGCAGCTGTCGTGATCCTGACCCGCAGCCACGCCGAGAGCGATCTGCGCAGATGGGGCATGAAGCTCCGCGAGAAGGTCGGCTTCAAGCGCGCCGCGGTCGCCGTCGCCCGCAAGCTCGCGGTCATCATGCATGCGATGCTGCGCTCTGGCGAACTGTTCACCAGGACGGCCGCTGCCGCCTGACCCAAGAGCTCGAGAGCGCCAGATGGCGTGACGAGGCGTCCCTGCCGGGACGTAGGCTGGTCCATTCCGCTTCGGCCGTTGCACCGCGAGCCCCCGCTCAGCGCGTGCGGAATGAACATTGGAAGGACCATCCGCGAAGCCCCATGATGCGGCGGCTCGTGCCGACCGCGAAGACGACCGTGCCCCGGCAGACACCGCTCCGTTGCACAATGCGCTTGCAAAGCCCGCTATTAGACGACGCCCGTGTGTGGACGCCCCTTCGGATACAAGGGGGTGTTCGAAAGATTTGATCGCGCAGGTTCAGGTGCTTCCGTGTGTCCGGCCTGTTGATGCAGCCATGATCACGGCTGCTGGCCTGTATGGAGATCGCGGATCGGGTCCAGACCGGAACTGCGCGCTCGAG
>Ga0210040_10005095_pt1 | contig 16864 bp, 7 predicted proteins | sample CryGeyCG12114_NA_FD_185462 | JGI IMG/M metagenome (GOLD analysis project Ga0210040, IMG submission 185462) | Groundwater microbial communities from aquifer - Crystal Geyser CG19_WC_8/21/14_NA (SPAdes) (version 2) | ecosystem: Environmental > Aquatic > Deep subsurface > Groundwater | place: USA... | reverse complement strand
TTATTGGTGCACGAAGGAAACCCTTTATAAACTGTATAGCCAAAAAAAGCTTTTATTTAAAGAACATTTAGGCGTTAAGCCTTTTACGTTAGAAAACAAGGGCACCTTAGAAGCTTCTATCAACACCCCGGAGTTTAAAAAGAATTACCTTATATATTACGAAACGATTAAAGATTGCGTGTTAACTTATTCTTTGGATAAACCTACGAAAGAACAAAACTAATATGAAATATATATTTACTTTATTTTTTACATTGGCGCTGGCTTGGGCTACTTACGCACAACAGGCAGATTACCAGGTGGGGCAAACGGCGGCTAATTTTACTTTAATTTCGGAAAGCGGAGCGTCGGTTTCGTTAACGGATTTTACTTCCGGGAAAGCAGTAGTGGTGGTATTTGTAAACAAAAATTGTCCTAACTCCCGGCTTTACGAAAAACGCCTAAGCGATCTGGCGGCGGCTTACGCCAATAAAGGCGTTACATTTATGTTTATAAACCCCACCATTAGCCTGGAGTTGGGCGGTACCCAAGCTAAAGCTTTAGCGGATAAAGTAATAACCGAACCCGCCAACTTGCCTTTACTGCCCGACCCGGAACAAAAAGTTAGCTTGCAATTTGGCGCTACTAAAACTCCAGAAGCTTTTTTACTGCAAAACCAAAACGGCACCTTTGTTTTAAAATACAAAGGCGCTATTGATGATAATCCGCAGTTGGAAACTTCGGTAAGACAAACTTATTTACAAAACGCTCTGGATGCTGTTCTGGCGAATAAACCACTAGCATTAACCGAAAAGCGGACCACCGGTTGTATGATTAAACGTTTCTAAATTGATTGTTTTGTTTAGATGCGCGATCACATCAAGTATATAAAAATAAGAAAGGCAGCCGAAGCTGCCTTTCTTATTTTTCTCGCAAAGTGCTTAATCCTCCTCTTCCCCGCTCTCTTCCTCTTCCCCGGAAGAAGCTGGTTTGGGTTCGTTGCTAATGGCATCTAATAATTTATTAACTTCCATAGCTTTCTCCGCTTCGTTTAATTTTTCGAAAGATAAAGCCAGGTTCCGCAACGCCCGTTTTACAATATCCACGTTGGTACACGGCTCATAAAATATATCCACCGGGTTCAGGTTCAACTGCAAAATATAATTATCAATATCGGCTTTCGACAACATTAATCCTTTGTTATACACATTAATATAAAACTGGATATCGTCTTTTTTGTAAGTAAGGATAAACAGATTAGGCAGGTTTACGCCGTAAATGGGCAGTTCCAGCTTTTGCGCAATGGTTAAGTAAATAACACATAAGGTTAGCGGATTGCCTCGTTTCGTTTCCAGGGCTAGGTGCAACATAGAATTGGCCGGCGAATGGAAATTTTTGGTATTGGCCGAAAACTTATACACCTTAAATAATACGTGATTTAAGGCTTTAATTTGATCGTACGGATGCATATCCGGCCGTACGTGTACCCAAGCTTCGTAATAAATCTGATCCAGGGTTTTATTGATAGTTTCCAGGGAAGCATCTGGGTACTGGTAGGAATTTACCAGCCACATGCCTTCAATCAGGTTTACGGCGCCGCTGTTTTCCCAGGCAATCAACCGGCCCAACAACGACTCATACTGCAATTTATGAATGAGTTCTTCAATCTTTTTCTGAACGTCGGGGTTAATGCTTGCCTCCCATTCTTCTTCCAGAAAAGGAATCATGGACTCCCCCATCGACACTATTTTTCCCTCCACGTGCGACGTAATTCCTTCGTCCTCGTCTTCTAATAAGGAAATCAATGCTTTTATTTCTCTATTTGTCACGCGTCATCTATAATTTAAAATCAAAATAAAATGCAAGGATTTAATTTACGGCCAAAGTTAACAAGTAGGTACACAGAATAAAATGCTTATAGCAGAGATTTTTATTCCTTATCAAAAATTTAAAAAAGTTTCGTATTTAGCCCCTCTCTATGCTCTTTATTCCCTTAATCTCCGCTCCTAAATCCTGCTTTTGGAATTCTGATGAGTTCCTTTCTTCCCTGATAACAGCTATTTCATGCTTATAATTGCTAATTGGCAATTTGTAAGTAGTTAACTTAATGCTTAAAATATTACTCCAAATAGATTAGAGTAGTTACATTATTAATTATCCCGCTCCCCCTAGTTTTAACCCTGCAAATAAATATTATCTAAATAAAATATAAGAACTAAAAGCAATAATTGCTTATTCTAAGATAATAGATAAATACAGCCTGAAGCTTATTATGAACCAGTAAGCAATTGCGGAAGAAAAAGCTACTTCTTTTTAAATTAACAATAAGAAAATTACAAACGCCTTAACACACTGCACTTTAACCCTATTACATTCTAGTATCCTATATTATTATACTTATAAATTTTAAAAACCGACATTTATATTTTATCCGATTTATCTTTTTTATCCGTACAGAGGTATATCAAACTAAAATTAAAACTAATGAAAAATTACAATTTACCTTTACTAAGCTTATTAAATAAATTCCCTGCTGTAGCCCGGCAAAGAAACAGGAACTGGCTGCGCACTTTTAGCTTGCTGGCTATGGTTGGCCTGTTTACTACTATGTCGTCGTGTAAAGATGATGATGAGCTCGTCAGCGGCATCACGCCTAAAGGACAAAAACCAGCCTGGGGCCCTACCATTAAACCCGAAATGCAAACGGTTATTGAAGCTTTGGATAGTTTAACTAAGAGAGTACCCCTTACTTCGCTTACGCCCCAGCAAGCCCGGAAGGCACCTACCCCTGCGGATGCAGTAATGGCAGTGATGAAGAATAATAACATTAGCATGCCGGCCATGATGGTGGATACCATGGGGTACAGCATTCCAGTACAGGGCGGCACCATTCATGCCCGTAGTTTTCGGCCAAAAAATACCACCGGGACTTTACCCGGCATTGTTTATTACCATGGTGGTGGCTGGGTTATAGCTACTATTGATACATATAGGTCATCAGCCCAAGCTTTAGCGGAACAAACCAACGCGGTAGTAGTATCTGTGGAATACAGAAAAGGACCGGAATTTAAATTCCCAACGGCTCATGATGATGCTTATGCAGCTTATTTATGGGTAAGACAAAATGCAACCATGTTAAATATTAACCCAGCAAAAATAGCCGTAGCCGGTGAAAGTGCCGGTGGCGGATTGGCTGCGGCTGTTTGTCTGATGGCGCGAGATAATAAAGTAACGATGCCAGTGCACCAGTTACTGGTTTACCCTATTGCCAACAACGATACGAACACCGAGTCTTATATTAAGTATGCCGATGCCAAACCTTTAAGTAAGTCTTTGATGGAGTGGTTCTTTACTAACTATTTACGTACACCCGCTGATGGTGAAAGTCCTTTGATCTCGCTGGTAGATCAGGCCACCTTAACAGGTTTACCCCCTGCTACCATTATTAATGCTGAAATAGACCCTTTACAGACCGAAGGGCAGCAATTAGCTAAAAAGCTACAAGCCGCAAACGTTTCGGTTACTACTAAAGTATATGAAGGCGTTACCCACGAATTCTTTGGCATGGCTACCGTAGTTCCACAAGCTAAAGAGGCCCAAAAAATGGCAGCAGATGCGCTGAAAGCCGCTTTCAAGTAAATATATGTAAGTTACTGAATGAAAGTCAAAAGCTAAATAACTTTCAATAAATGGCTTATTTCATTATTTATGGAGAATTAAGTCATTCCTATATTAAAAAGCAGTAAACAGCAGTATGATGTTGTTTACTGCTTTTTTAATTTCAATATAAGTATAGCTTAAAGGTAAGTAACAGGACAAAAATAAATATACCAAAATCAGATGTAAAATTTACCACCCCTGCCCCTCCTAAAACAGGAGGGGAATTTTTGGCATATTGCAAATGTATACTTTCATATATCCACATACTTATTAATGATCAATTTTTACTACTTCATTTTAATCACTTACTTATAATAAAATAGTAGCTCACTTTTGCCCTGATACCTACTTTGATTTATTCATATCTTTATTCTGACTACAAAGCGGTAGTTTCGGAAGTAAATAAAATTTTTCTTTCCATTTTCAGTTCTCTTAATTCTGCTAAACCCGCAAACGCTTGATAGGCGAGTAATCAGGGTTCGTTATTTTTTGCTTATGTCACAACTTAGGGACAGATTGGCATTCATTTAGAAAATACCAGAATGCGGGAAGGAGCAGTAGCGTTACTAGCTTGTTACTTTGGGGTTAAACAGGAGTCTAATCTCATCGAAACACCTACAGAACAGAATAAAATAAAACTTAATTTAATAGTTTATTAAAAAAGAAATGCAAAGATCGTTATACTAATAAGAGATAGTTAATTGATTATTGTACAGTTTCAAAATTAAAGTTTTTTGTATAAAATAATAACATTTAAATTAAGATCGCAAAGGGAATAAACTGAATTCTGTAGTTGCTTGAACGGGTGTATGGCTCGAGGTTATTCCAAAGTTTAGGCAGGTGTATTGAGTTTAGTACAATATCTCGATTATTTAAGTGGAAACCTGCAGATACCAGTTTTCTGTATTACGCTTACTCCCTTTAAATAAGATAATTTTACATGTGATCACTGACTTTAAAATCATTAAAAAGCTCCGGTTATTAACCGGAGCTTTTTAATGATTTTGATACAATATATTTATTAATGGCTTACCACTAATCGTTGGGTTAACGTTTCTTTTTCAGTAATAAGCTTAATCACGTAAATACCGTTTGCCAACGTGGCTGCATCCAACTCATAAGAGAAGAATCTATTTTCTTTGGCTTTGCCTTTCGCTACTGTTTTTACCCGGGTTCCTTTTAAGTCATACACAGACAACTCGAAATGACCGGCTTTGGCGGTGGTAAATTCAATAGCAGTATTACCCTTAGATGGATTTGGATAAATAGTTAAACCAACCGGCATTTCCTCTTTTAAGGCAGTAGCTATGCGGGCATTGGGAATACTGATAGCACAGGCTCCTAATTGATCGCCGTGCGCTAAATGAATTTGTACTTCATTCAATCCAACTTCAGTCTTTTGTCCTTTATGGCACAGTATTACTTTATTGGACTTTTTCCCAGCCCGGGCATCTATTACAATAATGGTAACGGATGCACCAGCAGTACATTCATCACTATTATTAGCGGTTACTGTAAAGGTGTAGGTGCCGGCCATTGTTGGCGTAAAGGTAGCACTTGCTGAAGCAGTATTTTTTAACCCAGGAACACTATTCCAGGCAAAGCTAACTGCATCCGGATTTTCTGCTGTAAGGGTTACACTTTGCGCACCATATCCTAAGTAAAAAGTATTAACGTTACCCCCGGTGTAAATAGTAGTGGAAGGCGTAACAGTTATAACGGGCGTTGACATTGGTTTACGAACTTTGCCATCACAATTGCGGTCGATGCCGTCACACAGATCCGTAGCGGCTGGATTGATAGAAGCATCCTGGTCGTTGCAGTCACCGGCTTGGGCCACGTAGCTGGCCGGGGCTTCACAAGCTAAGGTAGTTAGGGCGGCATTACCAAACCCGTCGCCGTCGGCATCGGCGTAGAAAGTAGTTTTTACGTCTTCGTCAATTTGCCCATCGCAGTCATTATCCAAGCCATCGCAAATTTCCGGTGCTCCCGGATAAACCGCCGCATTGTTATCATCGCAATCAGTTGCGGCCGTTACCCCATCGCCATCGGCGTCCGGATAATTTACCGTGATAGTAACCGATCCGGATGTGGCGGAAAGGCCCGCATCATCCGTAGCTTTGGCTATTAATACATAAGTTCCGGGCACTACATTCGTCCAGGTAAAAGAATAAGGAGCTGTTGTAACTTCGGATAGTTTATTATTGCCGTTAAAGAATTCTACTTTGGCAATGGTGCCGGTTTCGTCGGTGGCATCGGCTGCTAATAAAATGGTAGCCGAGGCCGTGAAGTTGGAAGTAGAAGACGGAGCGGTAATAGCTACAGTCGGCGGCGTATTTATCGGAGTATTGGCTTCGGCACCGTACACCTCCAATTCGTAAATAGAATAACCGTAAGGCAAGGCGCGCTGGGTGCCATAAATTCTGATAAACTGACCAGTAGCATTTAAGTTGATATGGTCATTTACCACGGTGGTATTACCCACAACAGCTTTTATTGTTTGCCAATAGATATTATCCGCTGAAATCTGCACTTCATAATCCTTAGCATAAGCAGGCTCCCAGGTTATTTTCACCTGATTTACCGCGAAAGTTTTACCCAGATCAACGGCTAACCATTGTGGGTCGCTGAAAAGGCTAGACCAACGGGAGTTCAGGTTGCCATCTACGGCGTTGGCTCCGGCTGTTCCCGGAGCTTCGTTAGATGAAGTTGTTACGGGTTTATTCAGGGCCAGATTGGTGCCTATGGTAGCAGGTGCGTTTACAGTAATATTTACAACTGCAGAAGTAGTGATTAAGCTGCTATTATCGGTTGCTTTAGCTGTAATAACGTAGTTGCCGGCTACTACCTGGTTCCAGGCAAAGGAATAAGGAGCCGTATTATCCGTGCCTAATAAACTAGTACCATTGTAGAATTCCACCTGGCTTACCGAACCATCAACATCAGCGGCATCGGCCGTAATGGTAATATTGGCCGGAGCCGTGAAATTGGCCGAAGCCGCCGGGGAGGTAATACTAACGGTTGGCGCCGTATCGCCAGTGGTTTCGCCGCAAGTAGTACCCACCGTATAAGTATGCGGAGTAGCCATGGTATTTCTTTCCGGTCCGTTGGCGCCTACCTGGTAAGTGAAATAAAAGCTAAGCGGGGTACCGGAGGCGATTGTTTTAGCGGAAGTAAAATCACCGGCAGCATTCTTCGTCATGGTATAACCCGAATAATCATTATTAGCACCTTCTTTGATATAGATGATAGCTAAATTACCACCAGTAATTGTACCTAAGGGGTGAAAAGTAAAATTCACGTTATCTCCGGCAGTTACGGCTTTATAGCTATAATCGCTATTAGCGGCGGTGCCGCAATAAGCCGCTATTGGTTCGCCATAAACTTCTAATTCAAAAATAGAGTATCCGTAAGGCGTAGCCCGCTGAGTACCGTAAATCCGTACGTAGCGACCAGCCGTAACTAAACCGGTATGATTGTTTACCAGTGTGGTATTGCCCGTGATAGTTTTTACGGTTGTCCAATCGGTACCATTAGCAGATGTTTGTACCTGGTAATCTTTGGCATAAGCGGGTTCCCAAGTAATTTTTACTTCGTTTATATTGTAAGCCGCGCCCAGATCAACAGTTAGCCATTGCGGGTTGCTGAAAGCACTGGCCCAGCGAGTGGTTAGAATTCCATCTACGGCATTGGTACCCGGGGTAGCAGGGTTTTCTACTGATGAAACTGTTACTGGTTTATTTAACGCCAGGTTAAGTCCGCGGCTGGCAGCCTCTTTTACCGTTACGTTTACTTCGGCCGAAATAGCGGTCAGGCCGCCATTATCATACGCTTTAGCCGTTAAGGTATAAGCCCCGGCGGCTACGTTGTTCCAATCAAAGGCGAAAGGCGCAGTAGTATCTTCTCCTATTTTGGTAGTACCGTTTAAGAATTCTACTTTGGTTATGCCACCATCGGCGTCGGTGGCCTCCGTAGTAATAGAAATGCTGGCTGGGGCAGTAAATACCGCCGCCACGGCTGGAGCAGTAATGGTAACCGCTGGGGCCGTGTTGGCCGGAGCCTGCGTGCTGAAATAAATATCATCGATGTAAAAATCAGCATTGGTAGCCGGGGCATCACCAGAAAATACAAAAGCTTGGGTAAGGTTGGTTAAATCAACCTTGGTAAAATTTACCATCGGAATAATTACCTCGTGCCATGCACCATCGCGTACCAAACCAAATTTTGGTACGCCGGCCGGGAATTCAATCCAGGCTTCGCCGCCGCTGGTGATAATACCCAATTTAAAGTGGCCGGTAAAAGCGGTTTTGAACTGGAATTTTAAGGAGCCATTGGCAAAATGGGCAATATTCTTAACATCGTTGGCAATGCCAAAGCCAAACCAGTTACCGGCTGTGGCTCTTAAGGCTAATACATCGGCGCCTTCGTAAGCAGTGGCACCTGCAATAGTCGCCAGGTTATTCCAAACGTATAAATTAGCATCCTGGCCGAAATTCAGTTTTTGAGTAATGGCAGCGTTTTCAGAATAAACGCCAAATTCATCGGCTACTATGGTATTATCTTTTACTACAACACTTACTGCTTCGGAAGTAGTGGTTAATTTACCGTTGTCGGTAGCTTTAACCGTAATGCTGTAGGTACCAGCCGCCACACCAGACCAGATATAATTATATGGGCTGGTGAAATCGGTGCCTAACAAAGTAGTACCGTTATAAAATTCTACTTTGTAAACTGAGCCATCATCGGTGGCATTGGCATTAATGGTAACTGTAGCTGGCGAAGTATAACTGGAACTGGCCGTAGAATTGGTAATGGCAACCGCCGGAGCGGTATTATTGGGGGCTGTTACAAACAGGATAACAGGTTTAGACGTAGTTACCACGCCTTCGTTATCGGTAGCTTTAACAATTAGCGTGTGTACACCGGCTGGGGCATTGTTCCAGGTAAAGCTATACGGACTGGCCTCATCCGAACCCAGCAGTACATTATTATTAAAGAAGTCGACTTTAGTTACGGAACCGTTAGCATCAGCGGCATTCGCATTAATAGTGATATTGGCCGGCGTCGTAAATACCGCATCAGTTACCGGCGTCGTAATAGCAACGGTTGGAGCCGGATTGGCGGCCACCCCTCCGCTGTAATGGATGTTGTCGATGTAAAAATCCGTGGTAGTACCGGGCGCATCGCCGGAAAACATAAACGACTGCGTAATAGAGGCCAAATCGATGTGCATGCCCTGATTCGGGTTATCGAAAGCGCTTAATGGAATGCTGACTTCATGCCATTCACCATCGCGTACCAAGCCGTACGGGGAAGCACCGGCGGCAAAATTTATCCAGCTTTCACCGTGGCCGCTGGTAACTCCCACTTTAAACTGGCCGGTATAAGTAGTTTTCATATTAAACTTCAGGAAACCGTTGGCAAAATTACTCAGGTTAATGGGTTGGTTTTGTACGCCCAAACCAAACCAGCTACCGGCGGCAGCGCGTAAAGCCAAAAGTTCGCTTCCTTCGTAAGCAGTTGCGCCGAGAATTGTAGCTAAATTGTTCCAGATATATAAGTTTGCGTCTTGTCCGTAAGTCAGTTTACCGTTTACATCGGGGTTTTCGGTGTAGATACCAAAATTGCCGGCATACGCATTATCCTTGCTCAAGTATAGTTCATCGCCTGCATTTTGGTACAATTTAATATAATCTACGTACATTTTGCCGGGCATGGGTGCCGTTACGCCAGCCGTCGTCGGAATACCAGTATAGATGCCACCCACTGCCAAGTTTAATAAAATATACTGCTGTTGGTGAAATTCTTCTAAATCAGCGCCGGCCGCCCCAGCAATATTGATATTAAAGAATTCTACGCCATCTATAAATACCTTAATGGCTTCGGCATCCCAGGTCATTTTATAAACGTGGTAATCGTCGGTTAAATCAGTAGGGCTGTTAAAATCTTTGTTGTAATCGGCCTGGGCATTGCCGCTTTCCCAATGCACCGCTGCACCGGCGCGTTTATTTATAACGCCATCCCGGATAGCGCCTGCCGAGCCCATTTCCATGATGTCGATTTCGCCACTGGCGGGCCAGACACCAGTAGTACCTAACATCCAGTAAGCCGGCCACAAGCCGTTTTCCAGGTTAGGCACTTTTATACGGGCTTCTAAGGTGCCGTATTTAAAATGTACCCGGCCATAAGTTTTTAAACGGGCAGAAGTAAAAGGCTTTCCTTGGAAATCTTCCCGGCGGGCTTCAATTAATAAATTACCATTTTCGATGCGGGCATTTTCCGGCCTACTAGTATAATATTCTAATTCGTTGTTGCCCCAGCCGCAGACGCCCCGTTCGCAGCCATCGCCAAAATCAAAGGTCCAGTTTTCGGGATTAATAGTAGTACCATCGAAGTTTTCTTCCCAAACTAAACCTTGGGCTTTTGTAAGTAGGGTGCTCGATAGAAATAGCCCTAGCAGGATTGACTTACACTGTTGTGACAGTGCTGTTTTTACACGGTAAATAATTCTCATAAGGCATTCATTAAATTAAGTGGTGGATAAATAAAAAATTTGTCTCCTGAAAAACGCAACTAGGTTTAAGATTGAGCCTATTGGTATTGAATTAAACTAGATAATCATTCAAATATGTTATAGTTAGCCCTTATTTTAAATTTATGTAGCACATTTTACCTACTACAACACTACTGGATAACTACTTCATTTTAAATCAGTTAACAAAAAATGTATTTTATTAAAAAACTAATAACTATTAGGACACATTATTTAAAATAATTCAACATAAATTTGGATAATTTTTAAGGTGATTTGTTTATTTAATTGATTTTCACTCAACTTATTGCTACTTATCAGAAATGTTAAATAGGAGTTTAAGGTTCTTCTACCGAAGCATGCCTCCATTTTATTGACAATCGTTTTGTTTTTTATTAGGATTGTCTGTAGTCAGGCTGTAATTAATGAGGTTTATAAATGGTTTTAAGCCGAAGTATAGGTTAGATATAACAGTCAATCGAATAAACCATTAAGAAATTTCATTTCCCATATAACCTATAAATTCAAAATTTTACAAAAAAAACAGATTCTTTTTCGGCGTTATTTTTAATTTTAAAATGATTTACTTATATTTTATTAAAACCTCAATCTAAATTATATCTATCTTTGATATACAGTTTTATTTTCTAGATATAACCTAAAGCATTAAATACATTTTAGTGAAAAAGTTTTTACTATTATTTATTCATTTAACCCTCATCCTACCAATTGCTCTTCTAGCCCAAATTAAAAACGAAGGCATTCCCTTCATCAGGAATTTCACGCAAAAAGATTATAAAGGCTCACCGCAAAACTGGGCCGTTGCACAAGACCAGCGGGGAGTAATGTATTTTGGTAATAACTATGGCTTTTTAGAATTCGATGGCAATACCTGGCGCTTACAAGGTATTGCTAATAAAACGATTGTAAGGTCGCTGGCCGTGGATAAAAATGGGCGTATTTATGTAGGCGGGCAAAGTGATTTTGGTTATTTAGCGCCCAACAACCAAGGCCAAATGGTTTATATTTCTTTAAAACCTAAAGTAGAAAAGCGTTACCAGAATTTTGATGATGTTTGGAAAATTTATATTACCGATAATGGCGTACTCTTTGGCACGTTGTCAGCTATTTATATCTTAAAAAATAATAGAATAACTGCTTACTCCGCGCCTGCTGAACAAGGCATCACGCCCTTTTACATAAACGAAAAGATTTTGCTCCAGATTCCGGGCAAAGGACTTTATGAATTCAGAAACGGGAAAACGTATTTGATACCTAATAGCCAAACCATCAGCAATTTTGGATTGGTAGCCATGTTGCCTTATACAGATAATAAAATTCTGCTGGTAACCGAACAGGATGGTTTATATATATACGATGGCTACAGCGATTTTACTTCTTGGATAACGCCTTCCGAAAATTTTTTAAAGGGAAATAAAATCAATGCGGCTATTGCTATATCGGAAGGTTACGCTTTGGGATCGACCAGCAAGGGGCTACTTATTCTGGATAAAAAAGGAAATCCGCGCCAGCACTTAAACCGGGAGAAAGGCCTGCAAAATAACTCGGTACAAAGCATATACGAAGACAATGCCGGTAATTTGTGGTTAGGATTAAACAACGGTATTGATTACGTAGAAGTGAATTCGGCCTTTAGTTTATTTAACGCTAAAAATGGTTTGCCGGGCACTGGTTATACCTCGTTGTTAGACCAAAATCAGTTATTTCTGGGTACCAACGAAGGTTTATACGTAAAAGCCTGGTCTAACCAGGAAAATCCGGTTTTATCGGCTTCTTTTCAGTTAATAGAAGGCTCTCAAGGGCAAGTTTATAACCTGCAGAAAATTAAAGATAAACTATTACTGTCGCATCATAACGGGGCTTTTGAGATCATTAATAATAAAGCTTACCGCTTATCGGAACACCGGGGAATCTGGAAATTTATGGCGCTTCGGCAACACCCGGATTATGTTTTGTGCGGAAGTTACAACGGCTTATTGTTATACCAGTTTAAAGACGGGAAACTGATTTTTAAAAGAAAACTAGCTGGTTTTAACGAGTCGTCGCGGGTTTTTGAAGAAGACGAAACAGGTAACATTTGGGTAGCCCACGGCTATAAAGGTGTTTACAAAATAAAACTCTCCCCGGCACTGGACAAAATTACCCAACTTGATTTTTATAACTCCCAACATGGATTTCCTTCCGATTTGTTTATTAATGTTTTTAAAATAAATAAACATTTGGTTTTTACCGGCGAAACCGGCATTTACGCTTATAGCCCCCAGCATAACCGTTTTGTAGAGCATCCGGAATTTAGCAAACTTTTCGACCGGGACAAACACATTCGCAAGCTTATTCAGGACAAAGAAGGAAATATCTGGTTTTCGGTAGGCGACGGCATGGGGGTATTGAGAAGGCGCGCCAATGGAGATTACGAAACAGAAAAGAATGCCTTTAACCGGCTGGAACGCAGACTCGTAGCCGGCTTCGAGCATATTGCTTTCTATGACCAACAAAATGTGCTTATCGGCATAGATGAAGGCTTTGTACATTATAACTCTTCCATTCAGCAAACGAATAATGTAGAGCAATCTTTTTATACCTTGATCCGGCAAGTTACCATTACTGCCGATGCCCGGGATTCTTTACTTTCCGGAGGTACCTTCATTAAAAACGGTTCTTTTACCGCGCAACAACCAGCAACCGCTTTTCCTAGTTTAGCTTATGCTTTTAATTCTTTAAAATTTGCTTATAGCGCCATCCATTACCAAGAAATGGATAAAATTCAGTACCAGTATTTTCTGGAAGGCTTTGATAGAAACTGGTCGAACTGGGCGGGTATCACCCAAAAAGAATATACGAACTTAAAAGAAGGCGATTACATTTTTCATGTCCGGGCCAAGGATATATACAATCAACCAGGTACCGAAGCCACTCATAAGTTTACCATTTCGCCGCCTTGGTACCGATCTGTTTATGCTTACATTTTTTATTTTCTGATAGCTTTGTCAGGCTTTTGGTGGCTCCGAAAGTTCATTCTGCAACGAGAAGAAAAAGCTAAAAGATGGCTGGAAAAGGAGCAGGAAAAAGCTTTCCGCCTCCAAGAAGCCCAGCATACCGAAGAAGTTCTAAAAGCCGAAAAAGAAATTATTAAATTAAATAATGAGAAACTGGAACATGAATTAAATAGCAAAAACAAGGAATTAGCAACGTCCGCCATGCACGTAATGCATAACCTCGAAACGATTCAGAAAGTACGGGGCCAGCTACAAGAAGTAATAGGAGATGCCCGGGATAAAGACACCGTATTACAGTTAAAAAAGGTTTTAAGATCGGTAGAAGAAGATATTAAATTCGAAAATAATTGGGAGCAGTTTGAACTGCATTTTAACCAGATTCACCAGGATTTTCTGAAACGCCTAGCCGATGATTTCCCGCAGCTAACGCACCGCGATATAAAATTATGCGCTTACCTGCGTTTAAACTTATCTACCAAAGAAATTGCTTCGCTGCTGAATTTATCGCTGCGGGGTATAGAAGCCAGCCGGTACCGGCTCCGCAAAAAAATGAACCTGGATACCGAAGCTAATTTAACGGATTTTATTTTAAAGTATTAAGGTTTAAACAGGAGCACTTATCTTAATACCTGTTTTCTCTTTATTTCGTATCTGAATCTAGGTTGATGGTTCTTTTCTCTTTGATTTTAAAGAATAAGCGTTAACAAAGGATCTGCTATATTTTTAGTGTTAAAACAGCTAGACTTTACTAATTGTATTCAATTGTATTAACTATGATTGATAATTACTAATATAAATAAACCTATTAATTAAACACGCCGGAACCATTGTTTCCCATATAGGCACCCCAGGTAGGCGGCTGGGAAATTTTAATATTGGTATTTACTCTTTCTATGCGCATGCCGCGGTATTGATCAACCCGCAAGTTATTACGTTGAATACAATAAATAATATCTAAAAAACCATCCTGGTCTAAATCGCCCACCCAAGGAGTAGAAGATACATTTTTTGCTTCGATGGGCGGCAAGATGGCGCGAATGGTATTTTGGTGATAATCTAATAATTGCAGAGAATGCTTGCTATCATTAATACTGGCGCCTGCATAAGCCGGTGCATTGCATAAATAATCGTTTACACTAAATATAACTTCATCAAATTTATCGGCATTCATATCGAGGGCAATTCCGGAGGCATAGCCCATACAACCTAAACTGTCGCGGTTTAAAATATTGCCGGTTTTTCCGTCGATAAGTACCTGAACGGAACCTTTATTATTGGGCCAGGCTCCCTGGTTATAAATAGAAAAGAAATCCGGAATATTATCGGCATTAAAACGGCCCGGTACCGCCGTGCCGTAAACTTCTGTGTTTGGAACCGGCCTTTCCCAAATAGTAGTGTGGGTTTTGCCATTAATAGCCAGCATTTTCCCGCCGAACCAGTTCACAATAATATCTTTGGTACCATCAGTTGTAACATCGGCCAAAGTAGGCGGTGCAATAAAACCGCGGTCAGCGCCGGAAGCTAGCTTAGTGGCCCCGGAAATATCATTCTTTAAGACGTCCGCCAACGTAGTTATAAAAAGATTTCCGCCCACAGTTTCGCCGCCGGTACCAAAAATAATACTGATAGTACCTTTTTCTTCAAAATCATAAAGCACCGGCGACATATACGTTTCTTTGCCGTCCGGCATGGTAGCTGCAGCTATTACTTGGCCGTTTTTACTACTAAATACGGCCAATACGCCGGGAAATCTTTCGTTCTCCGAAAACGGTATTGCTCTCACATTGCCCCCGTTAGAAACTAAAATATCCGGCAAACCATCTCTATCCTGATCCGGAATAATTTGCGGGTTAAAAAAATTAAAGCGCAGGCAGCAAGCCAGAATTGCATTGGTCGAAGTTTTTTGAAACCGCCAGATTGATTTTCCGGTAGCCCCGTCGATGCAAATTAATTCCGCACTCCGTCCGCCAATAAAAACGTCCGGAATAGCATCGCCGTTAATATCCAGGAAGGCCGCAGAACCAACAATCTGATCTTTGGCAAAAACACTCCACAGCACTCTCCCGGTTTTCCCATCAAGCGCCACCACCGAAGAATCACTAGGTTCAAATTCATTTTCGGAAGCTCCTACTACTATATCCAGAATATTATCCTTATTTAAATCGACACATCTCACCGAGGAACTCGAACCTAGTTTATTAAAATCCCGGGACCACAATGCTTTAAATTCCGGATTATTGGTTTTGTTACAACCAGACAAGCAAAGAAACAGGAAAAGCATAAGTACTGCTAATTGCTGCAGTTGTATGGGTTTATTTTTAGAAAAGTTAATCATTACTAATTTTTAAATTCCAGCAACCGGATTGAGTAATTTTAACTACTGTGAAATCAGCAGTAAATAAATTTCATCTTAGTAGATTTCTTCAGAAAGTGCCGGGTAAAGGAAAGACTTAATTTGCGTTAGAGAAATTTTGTGGGAGATACTTATTTTTTTGCCAAATCTATTTACTAAGTACCTGAGGTTATTTTGCTAAGAATACTTTTTTAACAAAACTTACTTTGTTCGTTTTATCGAAGCCTTTTATAAAGTAAACCCCGGCCGAAAGATTTTCTAAATTTATTACCGGACTAAATTCCAGACTTTTTACTCTTTTTCCCACGGTATTGTAAATTTCAATCTTAGCAATTTTTAAATCAGTTTTAAAATATATTTTGCCCGCGGTTGGATTAGGAAACATTGCAACCTGGTTATTGCGGGCAATTAAATCGCTGCTGGCAGTAACAACACTACTGGTAAGCTGAATAAAATTTAAATTAAAACCACTGGTATTCGCTTTTATCCGGAGGGTATGTTTGCCAGCCGCTAAATAAATGGTGTTATTAAAAGTTGTCCAGAACTGATAGCCGCCGGAATTAGAAAATGTTTGAGTTAATTGTTTCGTACCATCCAGCAATACATCGGCACTGGCCATGGCATTACTGGCAACCCGAAAATCCAATTTATAGGACTCCGAATTTTTGACCTCAATATTATATTCCAGCCAATCATCTTTATCAATATAAGCCACATTTGCGAAACCCGTGGCGTCCTGCGTTTTCTCCAGTAAGATGCCTTGCATTTGGGTATAATTTTCCGCTTCAATTATGCCGGGAACCGTAGCGTAATAAGCCGGATCATGAACCGGCATATTCACGTAGGTTTTTCCTAATGAGGTTAACTCACCGTTGCCTTTTAGTAAATCTATGAATGGATACGTATTGGGGCCGCTAGCTGTCCGGCCGATAAACCAGGCGTACCGGAAAATAGTTGGGTTAGACTCCAGCATATCTACTGCTCCCACCATAAAGTTTTCCTGGTCAGTGGCGGTGTTTATATTATTATTGCTTTCCCAGCCGGCAAATTCAGTGAGCCAGATAGGTTTATTATATTTCTTAAACAAACCCACGTACCATTCTAAAGCCGAAACCGAATTCATATAGCTGTGCATGGCAATATAATCTACCCGGCACGAAGAGCAAGCGGCAAAGAAATCATCCAGGTATTGAATGGGATCGGTATAAGTCTTGCCATTTTCGGTTACACAGACGTCACAATAATTTACCGCTGGCCCCACAATTTTGAGGTTAAATTCATCGGCAATTCTTTCTAATTTGGGCCATTGGGCCGCCGCTTGCG
>Ga0210040_10005094_pt1 | contig 16865 bp, 14 predicted proteins | sample CryGeyCG12114_NA_FD_185462 | JGI IMG/M metagenome (GOLD analysis project Ga0210040, IMG submission 185462) | Groundwater microbial communities from aquifer - Crystal Geyser CG19_WC_8/21/14_NA (SPAdes) (version 2) | ecosystem: Environmental > Aquatic > Deep subsurface > Groundwater | place: USA... | reverse complement strand
GAGCCACCCCGCCCCGGCCACCGCAAGAGCAATGGCCAACCTAGGGATGCTCGCTTCCTCGCACCTCGGCCAGCGCCGCTCAGATCAGGCCGAGCTCCGTGACCGCGTCGCGCTCCTCGACGAGCTCGGCGGCAGTGGCGTCCATCTTGCCGCGGGAGAACTCATCGATCTCCAGCCCCTGCACGATCGACCAGTCGCCGCCGCTGGTGGTGACGGGGTAGGAGTAGACGATGCCCTCGGGCACGCCGTACGACCCGTCGGAGGCGACCGCCATCGACACCCAGCTGCCCTCGGGGCTGCCGCGCAGCCAGTCGCGGGCCGCGTCGATGGTGGCAGAGGCGGCCGAGGCGGCCGAGGAGGAGCCTCGGGCCTCGATGATCGCCGCGCCGCGCTTGGCGACGGTCGGGATGAAGGTGTCCTCGATCCAGGCCTGGTCGCCGACGAGCTCGGCGGCGTTCTGACCGCCGATCTCGGCGTGGAAGATGTCGGGGTACTGCGTCGCGGAGTGGTTGCCCCAGATCGTCAGCTTGGTGATGTCCGCGACCCTGGACCCGGTCTTGGCGGCCAGCTGGGACAGTGCGCGGTTGTGGTCCAGGCGCGTCAGGGCGGAGAACCGCTCGCGGGGGATGTTCGGGGCGTTGGTCATCGCGATCAGCGCGTTGGTGTTGGCCGGGTTGCCCGTCACGCCGATGCGGATGTCGTCGGCGGCGACCTCGTTGAGCGCCTTGCCCTGCGCGGTGAAGATCGCGCCGTTGGCCTCGAGCAGGTCGCCGCGCTCCATGCCCTTGGTGCGGGGACGGGCGCCGACCAGCAGCGCGAGGTTGGCGCCGTCGAAGATCTTCTCGGCCTGGTGCCCGATCTCCACGCCCGCCAGCGTCGGGAACGCGCAGTCGTCGAGCTCCATCACGACGCCCTCGAGCGCCCCGAGGGCCGGCTCGATCTCGAGCAGCTGCAGCTGCACCGGGGTGTCCTTGCCGAGCAGGTCACCGCTGGCGATGCGGAAGAGCAGGCTGTAGCCGATCTGGCCGGCCGCGCCGGTGACGGCGACCTTGACCGGGGCGGTGACGGACGGTGTGCTCACGGGACACTCCTGCGCTAGGGAACTGGCGCCCCAGACGCTAGCAAGGGCGTGCCGGCCGCCTCGGCCGGGTACGTCGACACGCGGCCTGCGACCGATGGACACCCCGGCGTACGCCGGACGCCCACCGACGAACCACCCACGTACGACGACATGGCCGGCGCACCGCACGGGTAGGAACCGGGCACGGCGACGGGAGCATCATGGGGCTCTACGCCTCATGAGATATCTTGACGTCAAGACATCCGAGACGACGACGCGAACGGGAGCCACGGTGGCGGACGAGAACGCTGGCACGACCTCTGGCCAGAGCATCATCTACACCAAGACCGACGAGGCGCCGCTGCTGGCGACGTACTCCTTCCTGCCGGTCATCGAGGCCTTCGCCTCCACCGCGGGCGTCCACGTGGAGACCCGGGACATCTCCCTGGCGGGCCGGATCCTGGCGCAGTTCCCGGACCGGCTGACCGACGAGCAGCGCGTCGACGACGCCCTCGCCGAGCTGGGCGAGCTCGCCCAGCGGCCCGAGGCCAACATCATCAAGCTGCCCAACATCAGTGCCTCGATCCCGCAGCTCAAGGCTGCCGTCGCCGAGCTGCAGCAGCAGGGCTACGACCTGCCGGCCTACCCCGACAGCCCGAGCACCGACGAGGAGCGCGACGTCCGCGCCCGCTACGACAAGGTCAAGGGCAGCGCGGTCAACCCGGTGCTGCGCGAGGGCAACTCCGACCGCCGGGCGCCCGCGTCGGTGAAGAGCTACGCCCGCAAGCACCCGCACTCGATGGGCGCCTGGTCGCCGGACAGCAAGACCAACGTCGCGCACATGACCGCCGACGACTTCCGCTCCACCGAGAAGTCCGCGGTCCTCGAGGCCGACGACACCCTGCGCATCGAGCTGGTCGGCGACGACGGCACCACCACGGTGCTCCGCGAGTCCGTGCCGGTGCTGGCCGGCGAGATCGTCGACGCCACCGTGATGCGGGTCGGCCCGCTGCGCGAGTTCCTCGCCGAGCAGATCGCCCGCGCCCAGGCCGAGGACGTGCTGTTCTCGGTGCACCTCAAGGCCACGATGATGAAGGTCTCCGACCCGATCATCTTCGGCCACGTCGTGCGCGCGTTCTTCCCGGCGCTGTTCGCCGACCACGCCGAGGCGCTCGCCGCCGCCGGGGTCAGCCCCAACGACGGCCTCGGCGCGCTGCTCAAGGCCGTCGAGTCGCTGCCGGACGACCAGCGCTCCGCCGTCGAGGACGCCGTCAAGCAGGGCCTCGCCGAGGGGCCGAAGCTGGCGATGGTCGACTCCGACCGGGGCATCACCAACCTGCACGTCCCCAGCGACGTGATCGTGGACGCCTCGATGCCGGCGATGATCCGCACCTCGGGCCACATGTGGGGACCCGACGGCGAGGAGGCCGACACCCTGGCGGTCATCCCGGACAGCAGCTATGCCGGCATCTACCAGGTCGTCCTCGACGACTGCCGTGCCCACGGCGCCTACGACCCCGCCACCATGGGCTCGGTCCCCAACGTCGGGCTGATGGCGCAGGCCGCCGAGGAGTACGGCAGCCACGACAAGACCTTCGAGATCCCCAGCACCGGCACCGTCCGGGTCGTCACCGCGGCCGGCGACACCCTGCTCGAGCACACCGTCGGCGCGGGCGACATCTGGCGGATGTGCCAGACCAAGGACGTCCCGGTCCGCGACTGGGTGAAGCTGGCCGTCACCCGGGCCCGCGCCACCGGTGATCCGGCGGTGTTCTGGCTCGACGAGGGTCGCGCCCACGACGCGAACCTGATCGCCAAGGTCAACGAGTACCTTCCCGAGCACGACACCGAGGGACTGCAGATCGAGGTGATGACGCCCGAGGACGCCATCGCGTTCTCCCTCGAGCGGATCCGCCGCGGCGAGGACACCATCTCGGTGACCGGCAACGTGCTGCGCGACTACCTCACCGACCTGTTCCCGATCATGGAGCTCGGGACCAGCGCGAAGATGCTGTCGGTGGTCCCGCTGATCAACGGCGGCGGCCTGTTCGAGACCGGTGCCGGTGGCTCGGCGCCCAAGCACGTGCAGCAGCTGGTCCGCGAGAACCACCTGCGCTGGGACAGCCTCGGGGAGTTCCTGGCCCTGGCCGTCAGCTTCGAGCACCTGGCCCAGACCGCTGGCAACGCCCGCGCGCAGGTCCTCGCCGACACCCTGGACCGCGCCACCGGCCGGTTCCTCGACGAGAACCGCTCCCCGAGCCGCCGGGTCGGCGAGATCGACAACCGGGGCAGCCACTTCTACCTCGCGCTGTTCTGGGCCGAGGAGCTCGCCAAGCAGACCGAGGACCCCGAGCTCGCCACGGCGTACGCCGAGGTGGCGACGGCCCTGCGCGAGGCCGAGGAGACCATCAACGCCGAGCTGCTCGGCGTGCAGGGCGAGCCGGTCGACATCGGTGGCTACTACCGTCCCGACGACGAGCTCGCCGACGCGGTCATGCGGCCCTCCGCGACGCTGAACGAGGTGCTGGCCCAACTGGCGTCCCGATTGGGGTGACTTGGGGCTTTCGCCCCCGTACGTCGGTCGATCTCTCGTACCCTCGAACGAGGGGCGGGAGGTCACGACGTGGCAGTGAGGTTGACGCACGGGCAGCGGCGCACCGCGTTCCTGCTGTCCGTGGTGGGCAACGTGCTGCCGACCCTGATCCTGGCGGCGCGACACCGGCCTGACGATCTGCACCGCGGGGCGTTCCTGGTCGCGGCGGTGGTGGCGATCGCCGCCCCCATCGCGGTCCCGCTGTTCCGCGACCGCCACCGTCGCGTCTACCGGTTCATCGCGTTCAGCGGTCTGCTGGGGCTCACCGGCATGCAGGCCTGGACGGGCGGTCCGTTGTCGCCGTTCGCGATCCTGCTGGTGATGCCGATGATCTGGATGGGCCTCACCGGCTCCAGGCGCGACGTCGGACTCACCGCCGCCCTCGTGGTGGCCTGCTGCTTCGTCCCGATGGCGGTGTTCGGGCCGCCGGCGTACCCGCGTGAGGTGGGGCCGGCGGTGGCGCTGGCGGTGGTGGCCGTCTCGGTGCTGCTCAGCATCTCGACCCTCACTGGTGAGACCACGCGTCTGACCCGGCGGCTGCGGCACGACGCCACCCACGACCCGCTCACCGACCTGCTCAACCGCCGCGGCTGGGACGACCAGGCCGAGGCGGCGATGGGTGGTGCGGCGATGGGTGGTGCGGCCGCCGACGTGCCGGTCTGCGTGGTGCTGCTGGACCTCGACGGCCTGAAGGCGGTCAACGACACGATGGGCCACGACGAGGGGGACCGGGTGCTCCGCGGCACCGGCAGGCGGCTCGCGGCGGCGTTCGGTGCGCAGGCGGCCGTCGCCCGGCTCGGCGGCGACGAGTTCGCGGTGCTGTTCGTGGGCTCCACCGCCGCGCAGGTGCAGGACGAGATGGACCGGCTGCGACTGGAGACGCCCGACCGGGACGCCTTCTCCGCCGGCATCGCCGCCGCCACGCCGGGGGAGCAGCTCGGGGACGTGATGCGTCGGGCGGACCTCGCCCTCTACGAGGTGAAGCGGTCCGGCCGTGGTCGTGCGCAGGTCGCCGACGTGCCGGTGGCACTGCTGGTGATCGAGCCGACCGTCCGCTGACGCGGGTCCCGCGGAGGCCTGTGACGGCCGCCTCAGCGGCTTGGCCTTTACCGCGCAAGAGACTACCTTGGGATCGGTGACGACTCCCGCCGCCTCTGCGCGCCCCGACGGCTCCACGTCGCGTGGTCTCACCCCCCGAGCGGTCGCCCTGGCCACCGTCGCGCTGTCGGTCGGCGGGTTCACGATCGGCACCACCGAGTTCGTCACCATGGGCCTGCTTCCGCAGGTGGCGCGGGGCGTGCACGTCTCCATCCCGCAGGCCGGCCACGTCATCTCCGCCTATGCCCTGGGCGTGGTCGTCGGCGCCCCGCTGATCGCGGTGCTCGCCGCCCGGCTGCCCCGCAAGGGCCTGCTGCTGGTGCTGATGGCCGCCTACGCCGCGGCGAACGCGGCGACGGCGGTGGCCCCGTCGTACCTGTCGCTGACCGGCGCCCGGTTCGTCGCCGGGCTGCCGCACGGCGCCTACTTCGGCGTCGCCTCCCTGGTCGCGGCCAGCCTGGTGGACCCAGCCCGGCGTGGGCGCGCGGTCAGCCGCGTGATGCTGGGCCTCGCGGTCGCGAACCTGCTCGGCGTCCCGGCCGCAGCCTGGCTCGGGCAGCACCTGGGCTGGCGCGCGACCTACGGCTCGGTCACCGTGCTCGGGGCGCTCACCGTCGTGCTCGTCGCGTCGTTCGTGCCCAGGACCGCCGCCGACCGGGAGGCCACCGGCCGACGGGAGATCGCGGCCTTCTCGCGCCTGCAGGTGTGGCTCACCCTGGCGGTGGGCGCGGTCGGGTTCGGCGGCATGTTCGCCATGTACAGCTACATCGCGCCCACCGTCACCGACGTCACCGGGCTGTCGGCGTCAGCGGTGCCGCTCTACCTGCTGGCGTTCGGCATCGGCAGCATGCTGGGCACCTACCTGGGCGGCATCGGCGCCGACTGGTCGGTGCTCCGCTCGATCGTGACCGCCAACGTCGCGATGGGCCTCGCGCTGGCGCTGTTCACCGTCACCGCGTCCTCGCCGGTCGCCGCCTGGTTCACTGTGCTGCTGATCTCGGCCGTCGGGTCCTCGCTCGCGGTGACGCTGCAGCTGCGGCTGATGCAGGTCGCCGGCGACGCCCAGACCCTCGGCGCGGCCATGAACCACGCCGCGCTCAACCTCGCCAACGCCCTCGGCGCCTGGCTCGGCGGCGTGGTCATCGCCGCGGGCTACGGCTACACCGCCCCGAGCTGGGTCGGGGCCGGCCTGTCGGTCGCCGGGCTGCTGGTGCTCGCGGTGTCGCTCGGCGTGCACCGCCAGGAGGTACGCCGTGCCGCCGGCTCGGCGCCCGCGGCACAGGCGCCCCCGGCTCAGCCGGAGGTCGCGTGCTCCTCCGCGAGCACGTCGTAGGTCACGTCGTCGGCCAGGGTGCCGTCGTGCATCCGCAGCGAGCGGCGCTGCACCCCGGACCGGGTGAACCCCGCGGCCTCGATGACGTGCCGCGAGGCGGTGTTCCCCTCCGCGGCGCCGACCTCCAGCCTGACCAGCCCGAGACCGCCGCGGTCCGGGTCGGTGAACGCGTGCTCCACGACCAGGCGGCAGGCCTCGGTCATCAGCCCGCGACCACGCGACCCGGGGTGGGTCCAGAAGCCGACCTCGGCGTCGTGGCGCTCGTGCAGGTGACGCAGCGAGATGAAGCCGAGCAGGCTGCCCGTGCCCGGGTCGGCCAGCGCCCACCCGAGGCCGCTGCCGCTCGCGGCCCGCTCGCCCTGCTGCAGCAGCCAGGCCTCGCCATCCGCCGCGGTGAACGGCGACGGCACTCCGGGCAGCCAGCGCACCGCGCGCTCGTCACCGAGGCCCTCCACCACCCGGTCGAGGTCGTCGTCGCGCAGCGGTCGCAGCACCAGCCGCTCCCCGGTCAGCACCGGCGCCCGCAGCCAGGCGGTGCGCGGCTCGCGCGGGTCGTCGACGTGCAGGGTGCCGACCCAGCCGTCGAGCAGGTCGCCGCGCCGGGGAAGCCACCGCGGCAGCGTGCCGTCGCAGGAGAAGCCGAGCCGCCACGCGGCGCGCCGCGACGCCCAGTTCCCGACGTTCGCCCACCACACCACGGTCCGCAGGTGGCGGTCGGTGAACCCCCAGTCCAGCAGCAGCTCCAGCGCGCGGTGCACGAGGCCGCGGCCGCGCGCCCACGGGTGCGCCCCGTAGGCGATCTCGGCGCGGCGGTTGCCCTCGTCGCGCAGCTCCACCGTCCCGCAGAAGCGCGGGACGCCGTCGTCGTCGACCGCCTCGACGGCGAACGCCCAGCGACCCTCGGGCCAGCCCTGCGGGACGACCTCGGTGACGAACTTCCGGGCGTCGTCGCGGGTGTAGTCCAGCGGCACCGTCGTCCACCGCTGGCTCAGCGGGTCGCGGCACTGCTCGAGGACGCCGTCCACGTCGCCCTCGTGGTGCGGGCGCAGGGTCACCACGCCGTCGGTCAGCACCGGGGCGCGGCTGGGGCTTGGGTGTCCGTCGAGCACGACGGCAGCCTGCCCTCTGGGACCGGGCCGGGCAAACCGATTCCGGGACGGGGCCGGGCAGCCCCTATCGTGGAGACCATGTGCCGACGGCCCACGGGGGTGCAGGACCGGTGAGCGGGACGTTGGCGAGCATCGCCCTCGTCGTCGTCTTCGTGCTCGTCGGCAGCCTGTTCGCCGCGGCCGAGATGGCGCTGGTGTCCCTGCGGGAGAGCCAGGTCCGGGCGATGGCGACCCGCGGTCGCCGAGGCGAGGCGGTCGCCCGGCTGACCCGCGACCCGAACCGCTTCCTGGCCGCCGTCCAGGTCGGCGTCACCCTCGCCGGCTTCCTGTCCGCGTCCTTCGGTGGCGCGACCCTGTCGGGGAAGCTGTCGCCGAAGATCGAGGCGCTCGGCCTCCCGCCCGGCGCCTCCGACGCCGTCGCGCTCGTCGTGGTCACCATCCTCATCTCGATCCTGTCCCTGGTGCTGGGTGAGCTGGCCCCCAAGCGGCTCGCGCTGCAGCGGGCCGAGGGGATCGCGCTGGCGCTCGGCCCGTCGGTCGACCGGATCGCCAAGATCACCCGCCCGGTGATCTGGATGCTGTCCAAGCTCACCGACGGCGTCGTCCGGCTCGCCGGCGGCGACCCGGACGCCCAGCGCGAGCAGATGTCCGACGAGGAGCTCCGCGAGCTCGTCAACACCCACGAGACCCTCGGTGAGGAGGAGCGGCGGATCGTCGAGGACGTCTTCGAGGCCGGCGACCGGCAGATCCGCGAGGTGATGATCCCGCGCACCGAGGTCGACTTCCTCGACGCCTCCATGCCGGTCTACCGGGCGGCCAAGGAGGCCCAGCACCAGCCGCACTCGCGCTACCCGGTGATCCGCGGCTCGGCCGACGACGTGATCGGCTTCGTGCACGTGCGCGACCTGCTCGACCCGGAGACCTCGCGCAGCTCGGTCCGCGTCGGCGAGCTCGCCCGCCAGGCGCTCGTGCTGCCCTGGACCCGGCCGATCCTGGCCGCGCTGGCCGACATGCGCCGCGAGGGCTCGCACCTCGCCATCGTCGCCGACGAGTACGGCGGCACCGCGGGCATCGTCACCATGGAGGACCTCGTCGAGGAGCTCATCGGCGACATCCGCGACGAGTACGACGCGGAGGACACCGAGGCGACCGTGCACCGCGGCGGCGACGTCGAGGTCGACGGCCTGCTCAACCTCGACGACTTCGAGGAGGAGACCGGGCTCGAGCTGCCCGAGGGCCCCTACGAGACGGTCGCGGGCTTCCTGATGGCCCGCCTCGGCCGGCTGGCCCGGGTCGGGGACCACGTCGAGCACGACGACCGCCGGATCACCGTGCAGGACATGGAGGGTCGCCGCGTCGGACGGGTGCTCGTGACCGTCGTACCGGACCGGGGAGAGGAGCGGCCCGAGAGCGACGGCCCCGAGAGCGACGGCCCCGCGGGCGAGGGCCCTGAGGGCGACAGCGCCGGGACCGACAGCGCCGAGGAGCACGTCGTCGACGAGCACAAGCCGCTCGACGTCCCGCCGGGCGACCCGGCCGTCGGGGCCGGCGCCATCGACGGCTCGGCGCGCGACGACGAGACGGTGACAAGATGACCGCCATGTCCGATCCCGCACCAGCCGCACCGGCCCGCCCCCGGGTGCTCTCCGGCATCCAGCCGACCGCCGACTCCTACCACCTCGGCAACTACCTCGGCGCGCTCCGGCAGTGGGTGACGCTGCAGGAGACCCACCAGCCGTTCTTCTTCATCGCCGACATGCACGCGATCACCGTCGAGCACGACCCGAAGAAGCTGCGGGAGCGGTCTCTGCGCTGCGTCGCCCAGCTCCTGGCGGCCGGTGTGGACCCGGACCGGGCCACCGTCTTCCTGCAGTCGCACGTGCCGGCGCACGCCCAGCTCGCCTGGGTGCTGCAGTGCCTGACCGGCTTCGGCGAGGCGCGCCGGATGACCCAGTTCAAGGACAAGACGGCCAAGGAGGGCGAGGGCTCGGCCTCGGTCGGGCTGTTCACCTACCCGATGCTGATGGCCGCCGACATCCTGCTCTACCGGCCGGAGTACGTGCCCGTCGGCGAGGACCAGCGCCAGCACCTCGAGCTGTCCCGGGACCTCGCGCAGCGCTTCAACCACCGCTACAAGAGGACGTTCCGGCTGCCCGAGCCCTACATCCTCAAGGAGACGGCCAAGATCTTCGACCTGCAGGACCCGACCCGCAAGATGTCGAAGTCCAGCTCGGCGCCGGGCGGCATCCTCGACCTGCTCGACGAGCCGCGGGTGTCGGCGAAGAAGATCCGCTCCGCGGTCACCGACTCCGGGGCGGAGGTCCGGTTCGACCCCGAGGCCAAGCCCGGCATCTCCAACCTGCTCACGATCTTCTCCGCGCTCACCGACCAGCCGGTCGACGCCCTGGAGAAGCAGTACGACGGGCGTGGCTACGGTGACTTCAAGTCCGACCTCGCCGACGTCGTCGTGGACTTCGTGACGCCGTTCCGGGACCGCACCCTGGCGCTGCTCGAGGACCGTGCGCAGCTCGACGCGATCCTCCGCCAGGGAGCCGAGCGAGCGGGCGCCGTCGCGGAGCGCACGCTGGCCGACGTCTACGACCGGGTCGGCTTCGTCGCACCTGGTCGCTAGGGTCGCCTCCCGTGTCCCTCGACCCCGGCGCTCCTGTCCCGTCCCCTGAGCCGTCCCCTGAGCCGTCCCCCGTGCCCTCCGACGTGCTGTCCGCCGTGCCGTCCCCGGCGTCGTCCACGGGCCGGACCGTCGGGGTGGCCATCGCGGTGCCGGACCCGTGGGGCGGCCAGCTGCAGTCGTTCCGCGAGCGCCTCGGTGACACGACGGCCGCCGGCATCCCCACGCACGTGACACTGCTGCCGCCGCACGAGCTGTCGGCCGACGAGGTGGGCGCGGTCACCGACCACCTGACCGCGGCAGCGGCCACGGGGGCGCCGTTCCGGATGCACCTGCGCGGCACGGGCACGTTCCGGCCCGTCTCGCCGGTGGTGTTCGTGGCCGTCGCCGAGGGGATCTCGGCGTGCGAGCAGCTGGCGTCGGCCGTGCGCTCCGGCCCGCTGGCCGTCGCGCAGGAGTTCCCCTACCACCCGCACGTGACCGTGGCCCACCACCAGCCCGAGGACGTCCTGGACCGGGCGTTCGAGGAGCTGGCCGGCTTCGAGTGCGCGTTCGTGGTGGAGCGGTTCTCGCTCTACGTCCACGACCCCCAGAAGGGCTGGGTCCCGACCCGCGACTTCGAGCTGACCGGCCCGGACGCCTCGTGGCCTCACTGAAGGGCCGCGTCACCGGGGCGGTCGCCCACCGTCGCGAGCAGTGGGGCTGGTTCGACCACCTGCTGCGGATGCTGTCGCACTACGGGACCGTCGGTGGCAACGCCCAGGCCGGCTCGGTGACCTTCTTCGGGTTCTTGTCGTTCTTCCCGATCCTAGGCATCGCGTTCTTCGTCGTCGGTCTGCTGGCCCAGGTCTACCCCGACGTCCGCAGCGACCTGGTCCAGCAGATCAATACCCTGCTGCCCGGTGTGCTCGGCGATGGAACGCACGGGACGATCGAGCTGTCGACCATCGAGGACTCCGCGGGCAAGGTCGGTGTGATCGGCCTCGTCGCGGTGCTGTACTCCGGTCTCGGCTGGCTCTCGGGCCTGCGGCAGGCACTGGAGACGGTGTTCTCCGTGCCGAAGCGCGAGCAGCCGAACTTCGTCTTCGGCAAGCTGCGCGACCTCGCCTCGCTCGGCCTGATCGGGCTGACCCTGCTGCTGTCGGTGGTGCTCTCCGGCGCCGTCACCGGCTTCTCGGGCCAGATCCTGCAGCTGGTCGGGATCGACCCCGACTCGACGGTGCCGGTCCTGGTCCTCAACGTCGTCGCCCGCGCGCTCGCCGTCGCCGCCTCGGTGGTGCTCTTGATGACGATGTTCGAGCTCCTCGCCGACTCCCACCTTCCTCGGCGCTCCCTGCTCAGCGGGGCGCTCCTGGGGGCGATCGGCTTCGAGGTGCTCAAGGCCGCCGCGAACCTGCTGCTCGGCTCGACCAAGGGACAGCCCGCCTTCCAGGCGTTCGGGGTCGCGCTGATCCTGCTGGTCTGGATCAACTACTTCTCCCGGCTGGTGATGTACGCCGCGGCGTGGGCCTACACCGCCCCCGCCGCCGTGGCCCAGCGCGCCCAGGACGCAGTCATCGCGCCCGGTGCCGCGCTGGCACCCGGGGCCCGGTCGGCGGCGGCCTCCTCGGACGGTGCAGCCGGACCCGTGACCGCGCCGGCCGACCGTCCGCGGTGGGTGGCCGTGGGTGCGGCGGTCGGCGCGGCGGTGACCGCTGTCGTCGTACGGCGCAGGCGGCGGTGACGTCGGTCCGGCTTGGACGGGGGGTGAGGATGGGCGCGTGACGTTCACCCGCAAGCACGCCGTCCTGTTCCTCGGGCTCGCCGCCTGGAACGTGTTCACCTGGGTCACCTTCGCCAAGAACCTCGGCCAGGCCCACGCCGACGGCGAGCAGCGGCCCGCCGGCTACTGGATCGCCCACACCGTCCTGATCGTGGTCAACCTGGTCATCGCCGGGGTCCTCGCCCGCCTGGGCACGCAGGCGTGGAAGGCCACCAGCGCCCGCACGCGCACCGGCGTCGACGCGTGAGCCCACCCGGTGGTTGAGGTGCCGAGGCGCTCCGCCCCCGGTGGTTGAGGTGCCGAGGCGCCAGCCGAGGCCTCGAAACCTGGTGACGCCCGCGCCGAACTGACCACCGTTTCGAGGCTCGCTCCGCTCGCGCCTCAACCACCGGTAGCCCGCTCAGACGAACGGCGTGAACTTCGGCGCCGGCAGCGGTCCGGTGGTCCGGTCGCGGGCCGTCTCGTAGCCGTGTGCGATCTCGACCAGCGTCGCCTCGCTGCCGGCGGTGCCCCAGAAGCTGACCGCCACTGGCAGCCCGTGCGTGAGCCCGGTCGGCACGGTCAGCAGCGGGTAGCCGGCCATCGCGGCCGGTGACGTGCACGACCCGGTGTGCGCCTCGGGGTTGACCAGGTCGATCGGCACCGGCGGCCCGTAGGCGGGTGTCACCAGCGCGTCGAGGTCGTGCTCGCGCAGCACCGCGTCGATGCCCCGGTCGCGGGCGTGCTCGAGGCAGAGAGCGCGGGCCTCGGCGTACTCCCGGCTGCGCGTGCTCGGTCCGGCCAGCGCCATCTCGAACAGGCTCTGCCCGAAGTGCTGCAGCTCGAGGTCGGCGTGCGCGCGGTTGTACGCGACGACGTCCTCGAGCGTCCGCGGACCGTCGCCGGGTCGGGTGGCGAGGTAGTCGCCGAGCTCCTCGCGCAGCTCGGCGAGGATGACCAGCAGCTCGTGCTCGCCGGGGAAGTCCTCGAGCGCGGTCAGGTCGGTGCCGTCGACGACGGTCGCGCCCTCGGCGGCCAGCAGCGCGACCGCGTCCTCCGCGAGGGCGTCGGCGTGGCTGCTGTAGCCCCAGTACGTCGCCCGCGGCACCCCGATCCGCTTGCCCGCCATCCGGCCCTCGACCGCGTGGGAGGCGTAGTCGGCGCCGTTCGAGGCGAGCACCGTCAGCAGCGCCGCCGCCTCGCGCACGCTCGGCGCCAGCGACCCGGGGGAGTCCTGCGACGCGCTGATCGGCACCACCCCGCGCGTGGACACGGTGCCGACGGTCGGCTTGAACCCGACGCAGCCGTTGAACGCGGCCGGGCACGAGATCGAGCCGTCGGTCTCGGTGCCGACGGCGTACGTCGTGATGCCAGCCGCCACTGCCGCGCCGCTGCCCGAGCTCGACCCACCCGCAGACCGGTTCAGGGCGTGGGGGTTGCGAGTCAGCCCGCCGTAGGCGCTCCACCCCGACGCCGAGTTCTCGTCGCGGATGTTCGCCCACTCGCTGAGGTTCGCCTTGCCGAGCACCACCATCCCGGCCTCGCGCAGCCGCTCGACGAGGTCGGCGTCACGCGCCGGGTTCGGCTGCTCGGCCAGCGCCAGCGAGCCGGCCGTCGTGGGCAGGTCGGCGGTGTCCACGTTGTCCTTCACCAGCACCGGCCGCCCGTGCAGCGGGCCGCGCGACCTCCCCTCGGCCGCCTCCCGGTCCCGAGCCCGCGCCTGCTCCAGCGCCGCGTCGTTGCGCGTGCACACCGACGCGATGAGGTGGTCCACCTCGTCCGCCCGCGCGAACGCCCGCTCCACCTGTTCCTCCGCGCTCATCTCCACCTGCCGGATCCTGCCACCCCCACCCTGCGTTGGTTGAGGTGCCGAGGCGCATGCCGAGGCCTCGAAACCTGGTGCGGTACGCCGCCGGCCCGGTCACGTTGGTTGAGGTGCCGAGGCGCCAGCCGAGGCCTCGAAACCAGGCGAGGTACGCCGCAGACCGGTCACGTTGGTTGAGGTGCCGAGGCGCCAGCCGAGGCCTCGAAACCAGGCGAGGTACGCCGCCGGGCCGGGAACCTCGAGGCTTGTCGCTGACGCTCCTTGCACCTCACCCACCGACGCGCCGCTGTACCGAGCCACGTCTCGAGAGCCCGGGGAGGTCGTCCCACCGACCCTCGATCAGCGCCTGGCGCTTCGCGCGGTTCCAGCCCTGCACACGCTTCTCCATCAGGTACGCCTGCTCGATGCTCTCGTGCCAGGCGTGCCACACGAGTCGCACAGGCCTGCGGCGCCGGGTGTACGCCGCCCCGACGCCGGTCTGGTGCTCGGACAGGCGACGCTCCAGGTCCCAGGTGCTGCCGACGTAGTAGGAGCCGTCGCTGCACTCGAGCATGTAGACGTAGGGCACCTGATCAGGGTGGGCGGCGTCGGGGTCCCGCCGCAATGGGCGGATCGGGTGCTGTGGATGGGGGCTGCGGAGTACGTCGTCAGGTTTCGAGGCCTCGGCTAGCGCCTCGGCACCTCAACCACCGGGGTGGTCCGGTGGTTGAGGTGTGAGGAGCGTGAGCGACGAACCTCGAAACCTCCGGTGACGTGTGCGGCGTACGTCGTGTGGTTTCGAGGCCTCGGCTAGCGCCTCGGCACCTCAACCACCGCACCGCCTCGGCACCTCAACCACCGCACCGCCTCGGCACCTCAACCACCGCACCGCCTCGGCGCCTCCACCACCGGGAGCGGGTGGGAAGTCTCACGGTGACCGGCGCAGGCGCGCGGCCGTACATTGAGGCGCATGATCGAGGGCGAGAGCACGACCGCGGGGGCTCCGGGAGCCGGGGACACCGACCGGACCGAGTCGGGGCTGCCGTTCCAGTCGCTCTACGGGCCTGAGGCGCTCCGGGACTTCGAGCCGGAGCAGAAGCTGGGCGAGCCGGGGGAGTACCCGTTCACCCGCGGGGTCTACCCGTCGATGTACACCGGCCGCCCCTGGACGATGCGGCAGTACGCCGGGTTCGGGACCGCCAAGGAGTCCAACGAGCGCTACAAGTCGCTGGTCGCCAACGGCACCGGCGGGCTCAGCGTGGCCTTCGACCTGCCGACGCAGATGGGCTACGACTCCGACGCCTCGATCTCCTACGGCGAGGTCGGCAAGGTCGGCGTCGCGATCGACTCGATCGACGACATGCGGCTGCTGTTCGACGGCCTGCCGCTCGACGAGGTGTCGACGTCGATGACGATCAACGCGCCGGCGGCGCTGCTGCTGCTGATGTACCAGCTTGTCGCGGAGGAGAACGGCGTCCCGGGCGAGGCGATCACCGGCACCATCCAGAACGACGTGCTCAAGGAGTACATCGCCCGCGGCACCTACATCTACCCGCCGCAGCACTCCCTGCGGCTGATCACCGACATCTTCGCCTACTGCAAGGCGGAGGTGCCGAGGTGGAACACCATCTCGATCTCCGGCTACCACATGGCCGAGGCGGGGGCGACGCCCGCGCAGGAGATCGCGTTCACCCTCGCCGACGGCATCGAGTACGTCCGGGCCGCGGTCAAGGTCGGCCTCGACGTCGACGACTTCGCAGCGAGGCTGTCCTTCTTCTTCGTCTCGCGGACCACGATCCTCGAGGAGGTGGCGAAGTTCCGCGCCGCCCGCCGGATCTGGGCGCAGGTGATGCGCGAGGAGTTCGGCGCGAAGAAGCCGAAGTCGCAGATGCTGCGCTTCCACACCCAGACCGCCGGGGTCCAGCTGACCGCCCAGCAGCCCGAGGTCAATCTGGTCCGGGTCGCGATCCAGGGCTTGGCCGCGGTGCTGGGCGGCACCCAGTCGCTGCACACGAACTCCTACGACGAGGCCCTGGCGCTGCCCAGCGACAAGGCCGCGCGCCTGGCGCTGCGCACCCAGCAGGTGATCGCCTACGAGTCCGACGTCACCAAGACCGTGGACCCCTTCGCCGGCTCGTACGCCGTGGAGTCGCTGACCGACGGGGTCGAGGCGGAGGCGCGCCGGCTGATGGCGCAGGTGGAGGAGCTCGGGGGAGCGGTGGCGGCCATCGAGCACGGGTTCCAGAAGAACGAGATCGAGCGGGCGGCGTACCAGATCGCGCGCGACATCGACGAGGGCGAGCGGGTCGTCGTCGGCGTCAACCGGTTCCAGCTCGACACCGAGGACCCCTACGAGCCGCTGCGCGTCGACCCGGCGATCGGGGAGCAGCAAGCCGCCCGGCTGAAGACGCTGCGCGAGGAGCGCGACCAGGCCGCCGTCGACAAGCACCTCGCAGCGCTCACCGAGGCGGCCAAGGGCGACGCGAACGTGCTCTACCCGATGAAGGAGGCGCTGCGCGAGCGCGCCACCGTCGGCGAGGTCTGCGACGCGCTGCGCGCGGTGTGGGGCGTCTACTCGCCGCCCGACGCCTTCTAAAGCGGCCTGCCGATGCTGTGTCGTGGGCAGCGTGTTCGTGCTGTCACTGGGAACCTGCCGTGGTGACGTGGCTCCTGAGGTCCGCCGCGGTGCTGCTCGTGCTCGCGGGCTGCGGGATCGGAGCCCTCGACCTGACCTACGTCGAGGTGACCCCGACTCGCGGCTCCGCCTGCGGGCCGGCCGTCTTCGGCCGGTGGTCGTCCCTGCCGACCCCCGAGTGCGGTGACGCATTCACCCCGCTCGTGGTCCTGACCTGGCTGCTCGTCGGCATGGGGCTGTCGGTGGCCGCGGTCACGGTGCTCCTGGCGCTGCGTGCCCGACGTCGTCCCCTCGGCGCCGCGGCCCGGGGCTGACCACTCCGCACTGACCACCTCCGTCGCGAGCGACGCCTCCCCCCTCCGGTAACCTGGACCCCGATGCCGTCCGACTATCTGCGCCCCGTCGTCGACGCCGTCGACCGACTCGAGGACGAGCTGCTCACGGTCCGCCGCGACCTGCACGCCCACCCCGAGCTCGCCTGGACCGAGACCCGCACCACCACGGTCGTCGCGGACCGCTTGACGGCCGGGGGGGTCGAGGTCCAGCTGCTGCCCAAGACCGGCCTGGTCGCCGAGATCGGCCGCACGGACGGCCCGGTCATCGGCCTGCGCGCTGACCTCGACGCGCTGCCCGTCGACGACCGCACCGAGCTGCCGTGGGCCTCGGAGGTCGACGGCGTCGCGCACGCCTGCGGCCACGACGTGCACACCACCGCCCTGCTCGGCGCCGGCCTGGCGCTGGCCGAGGCGCACCGCGAGCGGCCGCTGGCCGGCCGGGTCCGGCTGCTGTTCCAGCCCGCCGAGGAGATCATGCCCGGCGGCGCCCTCGAGGTGATCTCCAGCGGCGCCCTCGACGGCGTGGAC
>Ga0210040_10005093_pt1 | contig 16867 bp, 19 predicted proteins | sample CryGeyCG12114_NA_FD_185462 | JGI IMG/M metagenome (GOLD analysis project Ga0210040, IMG submission 185462) | Groundwater microbial communities from aquifer - Crystal Geyser CG19_WC_8/21/14_NA (SPAdes) (version 2) | ecosystem: Environmental > Aquatic > Deep subsurface > Groundwater | place: USA... | reverse complement strand
AGACCGCAGCACCCGCCGCCGAGACGAGCGCGACCGCGCGCATCCAGGGCTTGTTCAGCGCGTCACCCGTCACCGCGTCGAGGGAGAACCGCCCGGGACCGCCCAGCGCCACCGCGGCGCCGACCAGACCGAACGTCGCCGGCAGCTCGTAGCCACCGCCGGTGTTGAAGAAGCCGGTGTGGGTCGAGCCGGCCACCACCATGTTGCCCGCGACGGCGGCTCCCGCCGGCCCGGTGGCCAGGCCCAGCGCGAGCAGGGCGCCACCGCCGGCCTCCGCCAGGCCCGCGAAGAGCGCGTTTCGCTCCCCGGGCACGAAGCCGACGGACTCGAACCAGCCGCCGGTGCCCTTGATGCCGTAGCCCCCGAAGGAGCCGAACAGCTTCTGCGCTCCGTGGGCGACGCAGACGGCACCCACGCCAGCCCGGACCAGCAGCAGACCGAAGTCACTTCCCTTGCTCATCTCGCACACCTTCCGATCGAGGACCCCGGGGTGCGAAGGCTACCGCTCGCTCCGTCAGCCGACCGTCGCCGGGGTCAGCACGCGCTCGGCGTGGGAGTAGACGTTCATCCGCTCCCCGCGGACGAAGCCGACCAGGGTCAGCCCCGCCTCGGTCGCCAGCTCCGCGGCCAGGGAGCTGGGCGCGGAGACGGCGATCATCATCGGCAGCCCGGCGAGGACGGCCTTCTGGGTCAGCTCGAAGGAGGCCCGTCCAGAGACCACCAGCACCAGGTCCGACAGCGGCAGCCGGCCCTGGCGGAGCGCCCAGCCGACCACCTTGTCGACCGCGTTGTGCCGGCCGACGTCCTCCCGCGCGCAGATGATGGTGCCGTCGGTCGTCATCAGGCCGGCCGCGTGCAGCCCGCCGGTCTTGTCGAAGGCCTTCTGCTGTTCCCGCAACCGGTCCGGGGCTGCGGAGATGAGCGCGGCCGGCAGCCGCAGCCCCTCCCCCAGCGGGTGGCAGGTCTGCTTGACCACCTGGTCGATGCTCGTGGTGCCGCAGACCCCGCAGGCGCTGGTGGTGGTCACCCGGCGCCGTTGCTCGGGCGCCGGCGGCAGCGCAGTGGGCGCCAGGGCGACGTCGAGGACGTTGTAGGTGTTCGCGCCGTCCGGGCCGACGCCGTCGCAGTAGCGCGCGCCCACCAGGTCGGCGGCGGAGGCGATCACGCCCTCGCTGTGCAGCAGCCCGTGGACCAGGTCGATGTCGTCCCCGGGCGTGCGCATGGTGACCTGGAAGGACTCGCCGTCCAGGCGGATCTCCAGCGGCTCCTCCACGGCGAGGGTGTCCGTGCGGCGGACAGCTGGACCGGTTCCGAGCTTGAGCACCGGGTGCAGGCGGGTGACACGTCCCATGCCATCATCCTGGCACCGGACACCTGACCGGTCACCACCGCCGGCCCGCCCGGGGTCGGCGCGGACGCCGTGCAGCGGCGGAGGAGGACGGGCCGTGGAGCTCGCGCAGTGGCTGGAGGCGGTGGCCTCGCGGCTCGACCTGCCCGGCGGACCGCTCACCGAGACCGAGGTGACGGTGCTGCTGGACCTCGCCCGGGACGCCGCGCACGAGGTCGAACGCGTGGCGGCGCCGTTGACCACGTTCCTGGCCGGGGTGGCCGTCGGCCGGGGCCTCCCGCTGGAGGACGCGGCGCGCACGCTGACCAACCTGCTGGCCGAGCCCGGCCCGCAGGCGCAGGACAGCCCCGGCTGAGCGCCGACGCGTACCCTGGCGCGGTGCGTCCTCTGTGGGTCCGCTGGACCCTGCTCGTGGTGTTCGTGGCCGTGCTGGGCACGGTGTTCGTCAACCTCGGGGAGTGGCAGCTGGACCGGCTCGACCAGCGCCAGCAGCGCAACCGCGACACCCTGGCCAACGAGGCCAACCCCGTCGTGCCCTTCGAGCAGGTGTTCACCCGGCCCATCGCGGAGTCCGACCAGTGGCAGCGGGTCGAGGCCCGGGGCACCTTCGACCCCGACCACCAGTACGTCCTCCGCTACCGCAGCAACGGCGGCGCGAACGGCTACGAGGTGGTGACCCCGCTCCGCACCCCGGCCGGGACCGTGCTGGTCGACCGCGGCTTCGTCCGGCTCGCCAAGGGCGAGCCGATCCCCGCCGCGGCCCCGCCCCCGCCCGGCGGGGAGGTGACGGTGGTGGGCCACGTCCGCCGCGACGAGCGCGGTCGCGGGGCGGCCACCCGTCCGGTGGACGGCCAGATGCGGCTGATCAGCTCGGGGGCGATCGCGAAGACCTTGCCCTACCCCGTGGTCAACGGCTACATCGGCCTGCTCACCGTCGACCCCCCGCAGACCGGGGAGTTCGAGCCCGTCCTGCTCCCGGAGATCTCCGACGGCCCGCACTTCTGGTACGCCGTCCAGTGGTTCATGTTCACCGCCATCGGCCTGGCCGGCGTCGTCGTCTTCATCCGCGGCGACCTCCGCGCCCGCCGCCAGGAGCGCGAGGCGGCAGCGGCAGACGACGAGCCCAAGATCCCCGCCGCCCCCTGAGGCAGAACCCCCAGACCTGGCCACCGCCGTTCTGCGCGCCGCCGGATGGAGGAGGAGCCCGTCGACACCCTTTTCGTCGACGGGCGACGACGACACCGGCGGATCAGAGCGCAGAGCGCGTCCGAGCGGAGCGAGGACAGACAGCACAGCCCAACTCGCCGGGCACACGGATCGAGCGCCCCTGTCGAAAGGAGGAGGGCGTCGACACGCTTTGTCGTCGACGCTCGACGACGTCGACAGGGGTGACAGCCCGATCCACGTCCGAGCGGAGCGAGGACAGACAATAGGGTTTCCGCATGGATCTCGGGCTGACCGGACGCACCTTCGTCGTGACCGCCGCGAGCAGCGGCCTGGGCCGGGCCAGTGCAGCCGCCCTGGTCGCCGAGGGCGCGCGTGTCGTCGTGGTGGCCCGGCGCGGCGAGGTGCTGGCCGAGGTGGTCGCCGACCTCGACGCCGTGGCCCCGGAGGGTCCGGCGGCGGTCGCCCTGACCGCCGACGTCGCCGACCCCGACACCGGCCCACGGGCCGCTGACCTGGCCCTGCAGGCCTTCGGGCGGCTCGACGGCGTCCTGGTCAGCGTCGGTGGACCGCCGGCCGGCAGCGTCCGCGGCACCACGCCCGAGCAGTGGCGGGACGCGTTCGGCAGCGTCTTCCTGCCCGCGCTCGCCGTCACCGAGGCGGTCCTGCAGGCCGGCACCGCCGCCGACCTCGCCGTCGGCTGGGTGCTGTCCACCTCGGTGCGGTCACCGGTCGGCGGGCTCGCCGCCTCCAACGGGCTGCGGCCGGGCCTCGGCATGCTGGTCAAGCAGCTGGCCGACGAGGTCGGCCCCGAGGGCACCCGCGTCGTCGGGCTGATGCCGGGCCGGGTGGACACCGAGCGGGTGCGGCACCTGGACGACCTGGCCGAGGACCCGTCGGCCGCCCGCCGGGCGTCGGAGGCCGCCATCCCGCTCGGCCGCTACGGCCAGCCCGAGGAGTTCGGCCGGGTTGCCGCCTTCGTCCTGTCGCCGGCAGCCTCCTACCTGACCGGCTGCGTCATCCCCGTCGAGGGCGGGGCCCTGCGCACGCTGTGAGCGTCGCCGAGGTGCTGGACCTGCTCCGCTGCCCCGTCTGCGGCCAGCCCTTCACCGCCGACGGCGGCAGCGTCCGCTGCCCGTCGGGGCACCGCTTCGACCTCGCGCGGCAGGGCTACCTCAACCTGCTGGGCACCCGGCCACCGCAGCACGCCGACACCGCGGCGATGGTCGCGGCCCGCGAGCGGTTCCTCGGGGCCGGTGCCTACGCCGCCGTCGCCGCTGCCCTCGTCGACGCGGCCCGGAGCGGGCTGCAGGACGCCCGGGGCGCCCTCCCGCTCGCGCCGACCGTGCTCGAGGCGGGCGCGGGGACCGGCCACTACACCGCGGCCCTGCTCGAGGGCCTCGGTGGCCGCGGCGTCGCCCTCGACATCTCGGCCGCCGCCGCCCGCCGGGCTGCGCGGGCGCACCCGCGGCTGGGGGCCGTCGTCGCCGACGCCTGGTCCGACCTCCCGCTGGCCGCGGACGTCGTCGACGTGCTGGCCAGCGTCTTCGCGCCGCGCAACCCGGCGGAGTTCGCCCGGGTGCTGCGCCCCGACGGGGTGCTGGTGGTGGTCACCCCGCGCTCGGAGCACCTGCAGGAGGTCCGGCAGGCCCTCGCGCTGCTCGAGGTCGAGCCCGCCAAGCAGCAGCGGTTGGCGGCCGGCCTGGCCGACCGCTTCACCAGGGCGGCCGAGGTCGACGTCACCTTCGAGGCCGCCTGGCCGCGGACCACCGTGCAGGACCTGGTGGCCATGGGCCCCAACGCCTTCCACCTCGACGCCGACGAGGTGGCCGCCCGCACCGCTGAGCTGCCCGAGCCGGTGCGCAGCACGGTGGCGGTGACGGTCTCCACCTGGGTCAGACGCCCGGCCTGACCTCGCTCACAGCGTGCCGCAGCAGCGGGACCTGGGCGGCCCGCTCGGCCACCCGCTGCTCGTCCGCCGACCGGTCGACCGCGTCCGCCAGCAGCCGCTTGGTCGCCCGCAGCACCGGAGCCGGCAGGGCCAGCAGCGCGGCGACCAGGTCGTCGACGGCGGCCTCCAGGCCCTCGTCGCCGGCGACCCGGGTGACCAGCCCCCACGCCAGCGCCTCGGCGGCGTGCACCGGTCGGGCCAGCAGGCACAGCTCGAGGGCACGGCTGTAGCCGACCAGCTCGACCAGGGCGGCGGTGCCGCCCAGGTCGGGTACCAGACCCAGCCGGGACTCCGCGACCACCAGCTGTGCGTCGGCGGCGGCGACCCGGAGGTCGGCGGCCAGCGCGAGCTGGAGGCCGGCCCCGATGGCCCTGCCCTGCAGGACGGCGACGACGACGGCCGGCAGCGACCGCCACGGGGTGAACGCCTGCTGGAAGCCGCCGATCGCCTCCGCGAGCTCGGCGTCCGACCCCGGCAGCAGGACCTCCACCGATCCCTCGGCGGTCCCGCCCGGGCGGAGCTGGCGCAGGTCGAGGCCGGCGCTGAAGTCGGGTCCGGTGGAGCGCAGCAGGACGACGCGGACCTCGGCGGGCAGCATCGCCGGCACCGCGGCCAGCGAGGCCCAGGTGGTGAAGGTCTGCGCGTTGCGCACCTCGGGCCGGTCCAGCCAGACGGCGGCCACCGGACCGTCGACGACGAGCGCCACCCCGCCCCGCAGGCGCTGAGCGGTCGTGGCGTCCGGGCGCGACCCGGTCAGCGCTTGCCCTTCTTGCCCGGCTTCTTGGCCTTGGCCTTGGCCTTCCCCTCGGCCTTGGCCTTGGCCTTCGCCCCGGTCTTGGCCGCTGGCTCGACCTTGGCCTTGATCTTGGTCCCGACCGCTGGTCCAGTCTGGGCAGACGTGCCGTTCCCGGCGGGAGCCCCGGTCGCCGTCGAGGCCGCGGCCGCACTCCGGGCGGCCGGACCACGGGTGGCACCGCCACGGCTGCGCAGCTCGACGCCGGACTCCTTGACCAGGCCGTGCACGAAGCCGAACGAGCGGCCCGTCCCCTCGGCGATCGCACGGATGCTCTCCCCCGCTGCGTAGCGCTGGCCGAGCTGGTCGGCGAGCTCCGCTCGCTGGGTCCCGGTGATCCGTGCTCCTCGTGCCAGTGCTCCGGCCACTCCGCCTCCTGTGCTGGGTCACGTCCCGCGACGTCGGCACCATGATCGTCGGCCGGTGATCATGGTGCAAGCAGTCGGACACAGGATGATCATCAGCGCCGGCAGGCGCCGCATGATCAGGCCAGGGAGACCAGCTCGGCGTACTGCGGGCTCCACAGGTCCTCGACACCGTCCGGCAGCAGCAGCACCCGGTCCGGGTCGAGGGCGTCCACCGCCCCCTCGTCGTGGGTCACCAGGACCACCGCGCCCGCGTAGCTCTTGATGGCGGCCAGCACCTCGGCCCGGGACGCCGGGTCGAGGTTGTTGGTCGGCTCGTCGAGCAGCAGGACGTTGGCGCTGGAGACGACCAGCGCGGCCAGCGCCAGCCGGGTCTTCTCCCCGCCGGACAGCACCGAAGCCGGCTTGTCCACGTCATCGCCGCTGAACAGGAACGAGCCGAGCACCTTCCGCACGTCGGTGTCGTTCATGTGCGGCGCTGCGGTCTTCATGTTCTCCAGCACCGAGCGCGAGGTGTCCAGCGTCTCGTGCTCCTGGGCGTAGTAGCCCAGCCGGAGCCCGTGGCCGGCCTTGACCGCGCCGGTGTCGGAGGACTCGACGCCGGCCAGGATCCGCAGCAGCGTCGTCTTGCCGGCGCCGTTCAGGCCCAGGATGACGACCTGGCTGCCCTTGTCGATGGCCAGGTCGACGCCGGTGAAGATCTCCAGCGAGCCGTAGGTCTTCGACAGGCCTTCCGCGGTCAGCGGGGTCTTGCCGCAGGACGCGGGCTCGGGGAAGCGGATCTTGGCCACCTTGTCCTGCGCCCGCACGGCGTCCAGGCCGGCGATCAGCTTCTCGGCGCGCTTGGCCATGTTCTGGGCCGCGACGGCCTTGGTGGCCTTCGCCCGCATCTTGTCGGCCTGGGCCATCAGGTGCCCGGCCTGCTTCTCGGCGTTCTGGCGCTCGCGGCGACGGCGCTTCTCGTCGGTCTCGCGCTGCTGCAGGTAACGCTTCCAGTTCATCGCGTAGACGTCCAGCTCGGACCGGTTGGCGTCCAGGTGGAACACCTTGTTGACGGTCTGCTCCAGCAGGCCCACGTCGTGGCTGATGACCAGCAGCCCGCCGGAGTGGTTCTGCAGGAAGCTCCGCAGCCAGACGATGGAGTCGGCGTCGAGGTGGTTGGTGGGCTCGTCGAGCAGCATGGTCTCCGCGCCGGAGAACAGGATGCGGGCCAGCTCGACCCGTCGGCGCTGGCCGCCGGAGAGGGTGTGCAGCGGCTGGTGCAGGACGCGGTCGGGCAGCCCGAGGTTGCTGGCGATCCGGGCCGCCTCGGCCTCGGCCGCGTAGCCGCCGGCGGCGGCGAGCTCGGCCTCGGCGCGGGCGTAGCTGGCCATCGCCTTGTCGCGCACCTCGTCGGAGTCGTCCCCCATGGCCAGCCCGGCCCTGTCGAGCCGAGCGAGCACGGCGTCCAGCCCGCGGGCGGCCAGGATCCGGTCCTTGGCCAGCACGTCGAGGTCGCCGGTCCGCGGGTCCTGCGGCAGGTAGCCGACCTCGCCGCCCCGGGTCACGGTGCCGGCCGCCGGGGCTGCCTCGCCGGACAGGATCTTCGTCAGCGTGGTCTTGCCGGCGCCGTTGCGGCCGACGAGGCCGATCTTGTCGCCCGCCGCGACCTGGAAGCTGACGCCCTCCAGCAGCAGGCGCGCGCCCGCGCGCACCTCGAGATCCTTGGCGACCAACATGTTCTGCTCTGACTTCCATCTGCCCGGGTGGTCCGGGCTGTTCCGTGGGACTGCGGTTCGTGCGGGAAGAGGTGGGTGGGACCGGCGCCGGACGCACGTCCGGCCGCAGCCCGGGTCGTCGGAGACCCGGGCGGCGGCCGGTCAGGCGTCTAGTGAGCGCTCAGACGTTGAAGCCGAGCGCCCGCAGCTGCTCGCGGCCGTCGTCGGTGATCTTCTCCAGGCCCCACGGCGGCATCCAGACCCAGTTGATGACGAAGCCGTTGACCAGGCCCTCGAGCGCGGACCCGACCTGGTCCTCGATCACATCCGTCAGCGGGCACGCCGCCGAGGTCAGGGTCATGTCGATGGTCAGCGAGCCGTCGTCCTCCAGCTTGAGGCCGTAGATCAGGCCCAGGTCGACGACGTTGATCCCCAGCTCGGGGTCGACGACGTCCTTGAGGGCCTCCTCCAGGTCCTCCAGGCTGGCGCGGGCGCTCCACGCCACGTCGGCGTCGGGGAGATCGTCACGGACGAGGTCCGACGGTCGCGGGGTGGTGGCGGTGCCGTTCTCGAGGGTGGTGTCGGTCCCGGTCTTCAGCTCAGTCATCGTGCAGCTCCCTGCTCGTCGGTGGTGCGGATCTGATCGGCCTGCGCGCGCAGCACGGCGTCCTTGAACGCCGACCAGCCCAGCAGCGCGCACTTCACGCGCGCCGGGAACTTCGAGACGCCGGCGAAGGCGATGCCGTCCTCCAGCCGGTCCTCATCGGGCTCGAGGGTGCCCTTGCTCTGCATCAGCTCGAGGAACTCCTGGTGCAGCTCCAGCCCGTGCTCGACCGGGTGGCCGATCACCAGGTCGCTCATCACCGAGGTGGAGGCCTGGGAGATCGAGCAGCCGACGCCGGAGTACGAGACGTCGCTGACGCTGCCCTGGTCCAGGTGGACCCGCAGCGTCACCTCGTCCCCACAACTGGGGTTGACGTGGTGCACCTCGGCCTCGTACGGGTCGCGCAGACCACTGTGGTGCTTCGCCCGGTAGTGGTCGAGGATGATCTCCTGGTACAGGTCGTCGACCTTCACCGCTCACCTCCAAAGAACCTCACGGTGTAGTTCAACCCGTCGACCAGCGCGTCTATTTCCGCGGGCGTCGTGTAGAGGTAGAACGAGGCCCGGGTCGAGGACTGGATGCCGAACCGCTCGTGCAGCGGCCGGGCGCAGTGGTGGCCGCCGCGGACGGCGATCCCGCGCGAGTCCAGCAGCTGGCTGACGTCGTGCGGGTGGATGTCACCCAGGGTGAAGGAGATCGCCCCGCCCCGGTCGACCGGCTCGGCCGGTCCGACGACCCGCAAGCCGGGCACGGTGGCCAGGCCCTGCAGCGCGTAGGCGGTGATCTGCTGCTCGTGCGCGGCGATCTGGTCCATCCCGAGGTCGGTCAGGTAGCTGGCCGCGGTAGCCAGGCCGACGGCCTGCGCGATCGGCGGCGTGCCGGCCTCGAAGCGGTGCGGCGGCGGCGCGAACGTCGAACCGCTCATCTTGACGACCTCGATCATCTCGCCGCCGCCGAGGAACGGCGGCAGCTCGGCGAGCAGGTCGTAGCGGCCCCACAGCACGCCGATGCCGGTCGGCCCGACCATCTTGTGGCCGGTGAAGACCAGCAGGTCGGCACCGAGCGCCTGCACGTCGACGGGCATCTGCGGCACCGACTGCGAGGCGTCGACGACGACGAGCGCCCCGACGGCGTGCGCCGCGGCGGCGATCTGGGCGATCGGGTTGAGGGTGCCCAGCACGTTGGAGACGTGCACGACGGAGACGATCTTGGTCCGCTCGTTGAGCAGCCCGTCGGCGACGGCCTTCTCCAGGTCCAGCCGGCCGTCCTCGGTCACGTCGTACCAGCGCAGCACGGCGCCGGTCCGCTCCGCGAGCAGCTGCCACGGGACGATGTTGGAGTGGTGCTCCATCACCGACACGACGATCTCGTCACCCGGCTGCAGCCGCGCGCCGAGCGTGTGGGCGGCCAGGTTCAGCGCCTCCGACGCGTTCTTGGTGAAGACGATCTCCTCGGAGCGCGCTGCCCCGACGAAGTTCGCCAGCGTGGCGCGGGCGCCCTCGAAGGCCTCGGTCGCCTCGCCGCCCAGCAGGTGCATGGCCCGGGCGACGTTGGCGTTGTGGTTGAGGTAGTGGTCCTCGATCGCCTCGACGACGACCCGGGGCTTCTGGGAGGTGTTGGCGCTGTCCAGGTACACCAGCGGCTGCCCGTCGGGCGTCGTGCGCTCGAGGATCGGGAAGTCGGCACGGATGGCCTCGACGTCGAAGGGGATGGTCTCCTCCGGCGCCAGCTCACCGACCGGCGCCGCGTCTAGCGGCACCGTCGGCGCGTACTCGGGCAGCCGCACGGCTGCCTCCGCCTCAGTAGTCACCGGACCTCACTCCGTTCGGGGGTCATACCTCACTCAGCTCCGGCGGTCGCCGCGGCGGCAGCCTTGACGTAGCGGTCGTAGCCCTCGACCTCGAGCCGCTCGGCCAGTTCCTGGCCGCCCTGCTCGGCGACCCGGCCGGCGACGAAGACGTGCACGAAGTCGGGCTTGATGTAGCGCAGGATCCGCGTGTAGTGCGTGATCAGCAGCACGCCGCGGTCGCCCTGGGCCGAGAAGCGGTTGACGCCCTCCGACACGATCCGCAGCGCGTCGATGTCCAGGCCGGAGTCGGTCTCGTCCAGGATCGCGAACTTCGGGTTGAGCAACTCCAGCTGGACGATCTCGTGGCGCTTCTTCTCACCGCCGGAGAAGCCCTCGTTGACGCTGCGGTTGGCGAACTCGCGGTCCATCTGGACCTTGTCCATCGCCGTGTTGACGTCCTTGACCCAGGTGCGCAGCTTCGGCGCCTCGCCGTCGATCGCGGTCTTGGCGGTGCGGAGGAAGTTCGCGACCGAGACGCCCGGGACCTCGACGGGGTACTGCATGGCCAGGAACAACCCGGCCCGCGCCCGCTCGTCGACACTCATCGAGAGCAGGTCCTCCCCGTCGAGGGTGACGCTGCCGGAGGTGATCGTGTACTTCGGGTGCCCGGCGATCGAGTAGGCGAGGGTGGACTTGCCGGAGCCGTTCGGCCCCATGATCGCGTGCGTCTCGCCGGACCGGATGGTCAGGTCGACCCCCTTGAGGATCTCCTTGGTCCCGGACTCGGTGTCGACGGTGACGTGCAGGTCGCGGATCTCGAGCGTGGCCATGTCTGTGTCTCCTGGTGGAAGTTCGTGTTCAGTTCGTGGGGCTGGTGACGTCCACCAGCAGGTCGTCGCCCTCGACCCGGACCGGGTAGACGGCGACCTTCTCGGTCGCCGGCAGCCCGGTCGGCTGGCCGGTGCGGAGGTCGAAGCGGGACCCGTGCAGGTAGCACTCGATCTCGCCGTCCTCGACGTCGCCCTCGCTCAGCGGGATGGCGGCGTGGCTGCACAGGTCGGCGATGGCGTAGTAGTCGTCACCGCTGCGGACGACGGCGACGTCCTCCCCGTCGACCTCGACGGCCAAGGCGCTGTCGGCCTTGAGCTCGGCCAGGGCGCAGGCGTAGGTGAAGGTCATGCCGCACCTGCCGTGCTGCCGGTGCCCAGCGGGATGCCGACGTTGACGGCCAGCTCGGCCTCGACGGCCTCCAGCAGCTTGGCCTCGACCTCCGGCACGCCAACCTTGCGGATGATGTCGGCGAAGAAGCCGTGCACCACCAGCCGACGGGCCTCGGCCTCGTCGATGCCGCGGCTGCGCAGGTAGAACAGCTGCTCGTCGTCGAAGCGACCGGTCGTCGACGCGTGCCCGGCTCCGGCGATCTCGCCGGTCTCGATCTCCAGGTTCGGCACGGAGTCGGCCCGGCAGCCGTCGGTGAGGACGAGGTTGCGGTTGGACTCGTAGGTCTCGATGCCCTCGCCCGCCTTGCGGATCAGCACGTCGCCGATCCAGACGGTGTGCGCACCCCGGCCCTGCAGCGCGCCGCGGTAGTCCACGTCCGAGCGGGTGCGGGGGGCGTTGTGGTCGACGAAGAGCCGGTGCTCGAGGTGCTGGTCGGCGTCGGCGAAGTAGAGGCCGAACATCTGCGACGAGCCGCCCGGACCGTCGTAGGAGACGTTGCTGTGCAGCCGAACCAGGTCGCCGCCGAAGCTGACCACCACGTGCTTGTAGGAGGCGTCGCGGCCGACGCGGGCCTCGTGCTGGCCGGTGTGCACGGCGTCGTCGGCCCAGTCCTGGATGCTGACCACCGTGAGCTGGGCACCCTCGCCGACGATGACCTCGACGTTGCCCGTGTGCACCCCGGAGCCCTGGTGCCGCAGCACCAGGATCGCCTTGCTGTACGGGCCCGCCTCCACGACGTAGTGCGCGTTGGACCGCAGGCCGGCGCCGCCGCCGGTGACCGTCACCGTCAGGGCCTCGGCCGCCTCGTACTCGGCCGGGATCTTCAGGTGCAGGGCCTCGGCCGTCCCGGCCGACGCCGCAGCCGCGGGTCCGTCGGTGGGGACCAGCACGGTGCCGCGGGGCGCCTGCCCAGGAGCCAGGGCCGGCTGCAGCACCTCGGCCGGGACACGGACGTCGAACTCGGCCGCCCCGTCGTCGGTCGGCAGGGCCTCGAGCAGCCCGTGCAGCCGCTTCAGCGGGGTGAACCGCCAGACCTCCTCGCGCCCGGTGGGGCGCGGGTGGTCCGCCGGGTCGAACGAGCCGACGGGGTGCAGGTGGCTGGCGATCTTGTCCGTCGTCTCGACGGCGCCGGCCACGGCGTCCGCCGACTGGGCGGCGGACTCGGCGGCCGTGCTCGGGTCGGTGTCAACAATCGTCACGGGAAGACGTTCTCTCTCTGTTCAGGGCGTCCTTCGACGAGCTCAGGACAGGGGTAGGCGGCGGGGCCGGCGTCAGCCGACCGCACCCTCCATCTGCAGCTCGATCAGCCGGTTGAGCTCGAGGGCGTACTCCATCGGCAGCTCGCGGGCGATCGGCTCGACGAAGCCGCGGACGATCATGGCCATCGCCTCGTCCTCGCCCAGACCGCGGCTCATCAGGTAGAAGAGCTGGTCGTCGGAGACCTTGGAGACGGTCGCCTCGTGGGCCATCGACACGTCGTCCTCGCGGACGTCGACGTAGGGGTAGGTGTCGGAGCGGCTGATCTGGTCGACCAGCAGCGCATCGCACTTGACCACCGAGGCGGAGTGCGAGGCACCCTCCTGGACCTGGACCAGACCGCGGTAGGAGGTCCGGCCACCGCCGCGGGCGACGGACTTGGAGATGATCGAGCTCGAGGTGTGCGGCGCGCAGTGCACCATCTTGGAGCCGGCGTCCTGGTGCTGGCCCTCGCCGGCGAAGGCGATGGACAGCGTCTCGCCCTTGGCGTGGGCACCCATCAGGTAGACGGCCGGGTACTTCATGGTGACCTTGGAGCCGATGTTGCCGTCGATCCACTCCATCGTCGCGCCCTCCTCGCAGGTGGCGCGCTTGGTGACGAGGTTGTAGACGTTGTTCGACCAGTTCTGGATGGTCGTGTAGCGGCAGCGGGCGCCCTTCTTGACCACGATCTCCACGACCGCGGAGTGCAGCGAGTCGGAGGAGTAGATCGGCGCGGTGCAGCCCTCGACGTAGTGCACGTAGGCGTCCTCGTCGACGATGATCAGGGTCCGCTCGAACTGGCCCATGTTCTCGGTGTTGATCCGGAAGTAGGCCTGCAGCGGGATCTCCACGTGCACGCCCTTCGGCACGTAGATGAACGAGCCACCCGACCAGACGGCGGAGTTCAGCGCGGAGAACTTGTTGTCCCCGACGGGGATCACCGTGGCGAAGTACTCGCGGAACAGGTCCGGGTACTCCTTCAGCGCGGTGTCGGTGTCGAGGAAGATGACGCCCTGCTTCTCCAGCTCCTCGTTGATCTTGTGGTAGACGACCTCGGACTCGTACTGCGCCGCGACACCGGACACCAGGCGGGCCTTCTCGGCCTCCGGGATGCCCAGCTTGTCGTAGGTCGACTTGATGTCGGCCGGCAGGTCGTCCCAGGTGGTGGCCTGCTTCTCGGTCGAGCGGACGAAGTACTTGATGTTGTCGAAGTCGATGCTGTCGAGCTCGGCACCCCAGGTCGGCATGGGCTTGCGCTCGAACAGCCGCAGGCCCTTCATCCGCAGGTCGAGCATCCACTGGGGCTCGCTCTTCAGCGCGGAGATGTTGGCGACGACCTCGGGGGTCAGACCGCGCTTGGCGGTGGAGCCGGCGACGTCGGAGTCCGACCAGCCGAAGCGGTAACGGCCGAGCGCCTCGAGGTGCTCGTCCTGGGTGTGGCCCGTGCCGACGGGTCCGGTGGTGGTCGGCTCTTGGATCTGCGTCATGGTGCGGGCCTCTCCTCAGGGGTGGTCGTATCGCTGTCGTGCGGATCAGTGCGTGCGGTGGTGGTGCTGGTGGTGCTCGCGGGGATGTGGGTCGTGCAGACCCCGTCCCCGTGCGCGAGGGTGGCGAGCCGCTGGACGTGGACGCCCAGGACCCGGGAGAACATCTCGGTCTCCACCTCGCACAGCTGGGGGAAGCGCTCGGCCACGTGCGCGACCGGGCAGTGGTGCTGGCACAGCTGCTCACCCAGCGCCGAGGGCCGGACCGAGGCGACGTAGCCGTCGGCGGTCAGGGCTCCGGCGAGGGCCAGGGCGGGCGACACCGACGGGTCGGCGTCGAGGGCCTCGCGGTAGCGCTGCTCGGCCGGGGCCGCCCGGCGCGCCGCGAAAGTCCGCACAGAGTCAGAACCTGCCTCGTCGGCCAGGAATTCCAGCGCGGCGATGGCGATGTCGTCGTAGGCCGAGGGGAAGTCGGCCCGGCCGGCGTCGGTCAGCGCGAAGACCTTGGCGGGCCGGCCGCGGCCGCGCGACCCGTAGACGCGCTGCTCGGAGGCGGTCAGCACACCCCGCTCCAGCATCCCGTCCAGGTGCCGCCGGACGGCAGCGGCGGTGAGCCCCAGCCGGTCACCCAGGGCGGCGGCCGTGGACGGCCCGTGCTCCAGGATGGACTGGGCCACCCGGTGCCGCGTCGAGGCGTCGACGTCGGTCGCCCGCAGGCCGGCCTCGGGCGTGCTGGGACCAGGAGCGCGCGTGGCGACGTCCTGGGCGTTTTTCACAACGCCAGTGTGCTCTTATTCGCCAACCCCGTTCAAGCAAGGTGCGCCTTACCCGGGGAGACGTCCCGCAGGCCCCAGGGATCACTGCCGGTGGCTGCCCGCCAAGATGTCGGCCAGGTCGTAGGTGACCGGCTCCTCGAGCTGCTCGTAGGTGCACGAGCGGGGGTCGCGGTCCGGGCGCCAGCGGTTGAACTGGGCGGTGTGCCGGAAGCGGCTGCCCTCCATGTGCTCGTAGCGGACCTCGACGACGAGGTCGGGCGAGAGCGGGGTGAAGGACAGGTCCTTCCCGTTGTTCCAGCGGCTGGTCTCGGAGTTGCGGGGGGTGCGCGTCCCCTCCTCCTGCTTCGCCCAGGCCCACGGGTGGTCGTCGAACGTGGTGACCAGGGGCTGCAGCTCGGCGAACAGCTCCTTGCGTCGCGCCGCCGGGAAGGCGCCGATCACCCCGACGTTGGCCAGCGCGCCGTCGGCGTCGTAGAGCCCGAGCAGCAGCGAGCCGATGCTGTCCGGGCCGCTCTTGTGCACCCGGTAGCCGGCGACGACGCAGTCCGCGGTCCGCTGGTGCTTGATCTTGAACATCGTCCGCTTGTCGGGGGCGTAGGTGCCGGCCAGCGGCTTGGCGACCACGCCGTCCAGGCCGGCGCCCTCGAACCGGGAGAACCAGTCCTGGGCCAGCGCGGCATCCCGGGTGGCGGGGGTCAGGTGGATGGGCGCCCCGACGTCGGCCAGGGCCTCCTCCAGCGCGGCCCGACGCACCTCGAACGGCTCCCCGGTGTAGTCGACGTCGCCGAGCGCGAGCAGGTCGAAGGCGACGAACCGGGCCGGTGTCTCCTGGGAGAGCTTGGTGATCCGGCTGACCGCGGGGTGGATGCGCTGCTGCAACACCTCGAACTCGAGCCGGTCGCCGACGGCGACGACGATCTCGCCGTCCAGCACGCAGCGCTCGGGCAGGTGCTCCTTGAGAGCGGCCACCACCTCGGGGAAGTAGCGGGTCATCGGCTTCTCGTTGCGGGAGCCGATCTCCACCTCGTCGCCGTCGCGGAACACGATGGAGCGGAAGCCGTCCCACTTCGGCTCCCACTGGACGGACTTCAGCGTCTGGATGGTGCTCTGGGGAGCGGCCTTGGCGAGCATCGGCCGCACTGGCGGCATGACGGGCAAGTCCATCAGTATCTCTTATGTCACTCGGCCGTCGTGAGGCAAGTCGCGGCGGCACGCCGTGGAAGTGCGCGTCCACGAGGTCCCGCCCGGGCGGCCGAAGAGCTGGCTGTCTCGCTCACTCGTTCCGTCGCGGAACTGGCGTGGCTGAGCTGGCGCGGCGACGACTACTGGTCGTCGAAACTCGACTCCGGCTTCCGGGTCGGCCCGCAGGAGCAGGCGGCCTGGCAGGTGGCGGTCCTCCACGCTCAGGCCTGCGAGCAGGCCCAGGACCAGGCCTGGAAGATTACCGAGGAGTTACTTCCAGCCCCGCGAGCCGACAGGCTTCGCCGCCGCGGCGTGCACCGAAGCCGCCGACGACGTCGGAGGGACGGTCGGGGATGGAGGCTCCCTGATCGTTCTGATCAGGCGGTCGGCAACACCGGGAGCCGGCGCTGTGGCTGACCGGGCCGGGGCAGCGTGCCGTGAGCCAGCACCTGTTCGTGCACCTGTTCCAACGCCGTGCGCAGCGGGGTGAGCAGCTCCGGGTCCAACCCGTCGAAGAACATCGTCCGCACGAACGCGGCGTGGGCAGGCGTGGCCTCGACCAGGGCGGCGCGCCCCGACGGGGTCAGGATCGCGTCGGTGGCCCGCCGGTCGGTCACCGATGGTGCCCGGTCCACCAGTCCTCGGACGCTCATCCGCTGGAGGTGGTGGGACAGCCGGCTGCGCTCCCAGCCGATCCGGGCGGCCAGGGTCGTCAGCTGGAGGCGTTCACCGGGTGAGTCGGCGAGGGCGTTCAGCACGTCGAAGTCGGGCAGCGACAGGTTGCTGTCGGCCTGCAGCTGACTGTTCATCTCGTAGGTCAGCCGCAGCAGCACCCGCATGTAGGCGAACCAGGTCTCCTGCTGCTCGTCGGTGAGGACGGGCTCGCCGGCTCCCGCAATGTGTGACATGTCATGTGACCTCTGCTGGACGGTCCGGCCAGTCTCCACCCGGGGCCGCAGGGCGGTCGAGCTCGCCGGCCGGGGCATCCGGGTGAACACCCTCGTCCCCGGCCTGACCGAGACGCCGGGGCTGGTGGCTCTCGCCTCGGACCCGGCCGCCGCCGAGCAGATGCTGCGGAGCATGGCGGGGGGCATCCCGTTGCAGCGGGTCGCGCACACCGCGGAGATCGCTGCCGGCGCACTGTTCCTCGCCTCGGACCAGAGCAGCTTCATGACCGGCAGCGAGCTGGTGCTCGACGGCGGCGAGGACCAGGCTTGACCCTGGGATCGACGACCTCCGTCCCGGCCGCGCCCA
>Ga0210040_10005091_pt1 | contig 16876 bp, 14 predicted proteins | sample CryGeyCG12114_NA_FD_185462 | JGI IMG/M metagenome (GOLD analysis project Ga0210040, IMG submission 185462) | Groundwater microbial communities from aquifer - Crystal Geyser CG19_WC_8/21/14_NA (SPAdes) (version 2) | ecosystem: Environmental > Aquatic > Deep subsurface > Groundwater | place: USA... | reverse complement strand
GAAAGACTGCGAGAAGCTGAACTGCAGCGCGCAAAAACCCGATCCGATCGTCACCAGGCCGGCCGCGGCGTACAGCGCCCGGCGCATCGGCCGGGGCAGCGCGTGCGGTTCGAGGAAGGCGCCGATAAAGAAACCCGCAAAACCTATCCCGAGGCACCAGGACAGCGGCGCCGCCACCGCCAGCACGGAGACAGGCAGTACGGCAAAGGCGGTGATGACGCCGCCCGAAGTCAACACATAGATGAGCATCGACACGGTCATCATGCCGTGCATCAGCACGAAGCGCTCCCGCAGGACGATGTAGAACAGCAGGTCGAACAGCAGCGGCATCACCAGCATGCCCGCGACGATGGAAAGCAACACCAGCGCCACAAGCGACACGGCCTGCTCCGGCGCGCGTTGCAGATGCGCCTCGCTCGCCACGGTCACCGAATGCGCCCGTTCGATCGCTACGAGGTAAGTGCTCGTTTGCGCGCTGGCCTCGGGCAACGGCAGCGCAAAGATCGGTCCGGCCAGGAGTGGCCGCGCATCTTCGGGGTCGTAGCCAAGCACGCGCGCGGTGCCGTCCGCATCGAGAGCGGCCACCGTCGCATGTTCGAAAACGGTCATGCGGCTGGTGAACGCATGCGGCGGGCGTTCGCGGTCCCAATGGTCGAAGCGCAGCCAGGTCACCGCGCGCCCGCTGGCCCACTCCTCGTCGGCACAGGTCCAGTCGATTTGCTGGAGCGCCTCCACCACCGGGAGCATGGCATCCGAATAGCCATGGCAGGTGGGCGCGACTCGGGTGACCTCGTGCGCGCTGGCGGTATCCGCACGGCCGGCAAGGCAAGCCATGGCCAGGATCGCCAGCCCAATTCTCGCAAATGCCGCCCCAAGGCCCCTCATGGGAGCCGGAATACGCCAGCCTCGGCTTACAACCGGTTAAACAGGCGCACAGATTCGGCGCGGGCGCACGGGCGCTGAAGTGCTAGGCGAGCGCCTGTTCCAGCGGCAGCAGGTCATAGCCCAATTCGCTCGCGACCGCCGCGTAGGTGACACGCCCGGCATGCACGTTGAGCCCTTGCGCCAGGTGCGGATCGCTGCGCATCGCGCCGCGCCAGCCCAACTGGGCGATATTGAGCGCGTGCGGCAGGGTGACGTTGTTGAGCGCATAGGTGCTGGTGCGCGCCACCGCGCCGGGCATGTTGGCGACGCAGTAATGGACGACATCGTCCACCACATAGGTCGGCTCGTCATGGGTCGTCGCGTGGCTGGTCTCGAAACAGCCCCCCTGGTCGATCGCCACGTCCACCAGCACGGCGCCCGGCTTCATCGTCTTGAGCATCGCGCGGCTCACCAGCTTGGGCGCCGCGGCGCCGGGCAGCAGCACGGCCCCGATCACCAGGTCCGCCTCGGCCACCGCCTCCTCGATGTTGGCCTCGTTGGAAAAGCGCGTGGCGGCACGGCTCTCGAAATGGATGCCCACGCGCTCCAGCACGTCGGGATTGCGGTCGAGGATGGTGACATAGCCGCCCAGCCCCACCGCCATCTGCGCGGCGTTGAAGCCCACCACGCCGCCGCCGATCACCAGCACGTTGCCCGGCTTCACCCCCGGCACGCCGCCCAGCAGGATGCCGCGCCCGCCATGCGCCTTCTCCAGCGCGGTAGCCCCGGCCTGGATGCTCATCCGCCCCGCCACCTGGCTCATCGGCTTGAGGAGCGGCAGCGAGCCGTCACGCGCGGTCACCGTCTCGTAGGCGATCGCGGTGACGCCCGACCTGACGAGGTCCTCCGTCTGCTCGGGATCGGGAGCGAGGTGGAGGTAGGTGTAGAGGATCTGACCTTCGCGCAGTTGCGCGCGCTCCTCGGCCTGCGGCTCCTTCACCTTCACCACCATCTCGCACTCGGCGAAGATGGCCTGCGGACCCTCCACGATCATCGCGCCCGCCTTGAGGTACTCCGCGTCATAAGCACCGATGCCGCTGCCTGCGCCGCTCTCGATCCACACCTCGTTGCCGGCGCGGACCAGCTCCTTGGCGCTCTCGGGCGTCAGGCCGACGCGATATTCGCGGTTCTTGATCTCGCGCGGGCAGCCAATCAGCATGCGATCTTCTCCTTTGCCGCTAGTCGCTACGGCTGAAACCGCCCGCGTGCAATCGGGCGGGGTCCTCGCCCGCTTCGCACGCGCCATTTGCGCCGGTGCGCGGAACGGCTAGGCGCAAATCCATGAGATTCGCAATGGACACGCTCACCCCGGCCGAGCGCTACAAGCTCTTGGTCAACACCATCACCCCGCGCCCGATCGCCTGGGTGCTGACACAGGACGCCGAAGGCAGGCGCAACGCAGCGCCCTACAGCTTCTTCAACGCGATGGGAGGCACGCCCCCCCTGCTGGCCATCGGCATGACGGCGGACGGCCAGCGCGAAGGCGTCGCCTCCAAGGATTCGTTCCGCCTGATCCGCGAGGCGGGGGAATTCGTGGTGGCCCTGGTCGACGAGGCTCACGCGGAGGCGATGAACATCACCGCCACCGACGCGCCGCCGGGCGTGGACGAGCTGTCGCTGGCGCAGCTCGACACGATGCCCGCCACGCAGGTTGCGGCGCCGCTGCTGGCCGACGCGCCGGTGCAGTTCGAGTGCCGCGTCTGGCAGATCGTCGAGACCGGGGCGGACCAGGGCATCGTCCTGGGCGAAGTGCTGGTCACGCACATCGAGGACCGCTTCCTGGGCGAGGAAGAGGGCAGGCTGAGGATCGACAATCCGGCGATGAAGCTGATCGGTCGTACCTATGGCGCGGGCTGGTACGTGCGCAACAGCGCGCCGCTGAACATAGAGCGCAAGCGCTGGCCGCTGGAGGAATAGCTCCAGATCGGCTGCCCGGCCGGCAAGCAGATCGCGCAAGCGCGCCCACCCGCCGGCCGGTACAGCCGCTGCCTGCTCACCCGCCCAGCGTCAGCTTGGCAAAGGCGGTGAAGCTCATCGGATCATCGCCATATGCCGCGTCCAGCGCATCGGGCTTCACGAACGTCGCCGCCGTGCCGCCGAGCGAGAGCGCCAGTGCGCTCCCCACCGGCAGCGTGTAGGCATAGCCGGCCTGCAGCTTGGTGATGCGAAAGGCCCGGTCGTGCAGCGGATCGTCGTGATCGGGGAAGAGCTCGTCATTGGCGACGTCCTCCACCCGGCCGAACAGCGTGTGCCGCTCTGCCAGGTCCCAGTTCACTTCGCCCAGCCAGGCGGTCAGCGTGTCGCCCGGGACGCGGTTCTTGGCCGAGAACGCGGCGAGCGCGGACAGGCCGCCGCCCGAATTGTACTGCACGCTGGCAGTGGTACGCGCCTCGTCCTCGCCCGGATGCAGCGCCTCGGGCTCCTCCAGCCGGCCGTAGCTCGCCTGCATCACCCAGTTCGCCGACGGGGCCAGCGTCGCGCGCACGCTCCAGCTGTCGAGCCGCGGCGTCTCGATGCCCCAGCGCTCCTCGTCGGGCTCCTCGCCGCGGAAGGCAGAGGCCTCTATCTGCCAGGCGCGGCTCGCCAGGCCGGCGGTGACCACGCCGTAGGTGATATGCGTCGAATCGAACCAGTGATGCGTGATCGGCGCCTCCGGGTTCAGACTGGCCGAGGCGCGGTGCATGAAGGCCGAGGGTCCCAGCGCCGGCTCGCCCACCGGGCCGCCATAGAGGAACGCGCTGGTGCCGGGCGCCACATCGACGTCGATGCGCCCGGCCAGCTCCATGAACAGATCGTGCGGGTGCTGGCGATCGACCAGCGGCTCGCCATTGGCGGTCTCCCCGGTGGCGAACAGGTTGGGATAGCCGCGCGCATCCATCAGCGGCTCGGCGCTGAGCATGGTGCGCAGCTGCAGGCGCGTTCCGTCCCAGCGGCGCTCCGCCATCAGCATCGCCATCGACTGGACGTAGGTCTTGGCATCGCCGCGCGGGCCGCCCTGGTCGGTATGGACCAGCCAGGCATAGCCGTGCGCCATGCCGCTCCACCCGGCGCCGATGTCGAAATGCAATCCCGGCATCATCCCCTCGGCAGCCGGAAGGCGCGCGGTGCCCGATCCCTCGGCCCGGTCGGAAGCCATGTGGCCCATCGCGGCATGATCCATGCCGCCGTGATCCATGGTGGCATGATCCATGGCGCTATGCCCGGCAGGTTGACTCGATCCGTGGTCGCCGGGATGCGGCTCCGGTCCGGCCGGCTCTGCCGCCGTCTCGGGTGCGGAATGGGCATGCGGCTGGGCCTCAGCCGGCGCGGGCCCCGGTTCACTTGCCGGAGCAGCCGTAGCGTGATCGTGCCCCTGCGCGCTCGCGGCAGCGGGTAGGGCCAGCGCCAAGGCGGCGCCGGCCAGCAAATCGTGTCTCATCTTTGAAAATCCTGAAATGGCGAACGGTACTGGTGCTGTTCGGCAGATCAGGCGGTGCGTGGCGGTGGCGGTATCGGGTTGATGGCGTAGGAGGCCAGGCCTCGCACCCTTGTAGGCCGGTAGTCCGCGACGGCGCGCGGAGCGTGTGCGGACGCAGCTTCCGTGCCGATGCAGGCACAGCCGGGGCAGACGTGGAATTGCAGCCGCTCGTCAGCGCCGTCATGGCCCGGCGCATGGCCGGCATCGGGCGACTGCATCGCGTGGCACGCTATGCCCGCGTCGCCGGCCTGCGCATCCGCCGGAGCCGTCATCGCCAGCGAGGCGAGCATCATCGAAAGGATCAGCAGCAGGCGCATCGGTGCCCCTTTAGCCCCGTTTCGCCGCGACCGGAAGCTTGGCGGCTAGTCTGGAGCGAACAGCGACAGGTCGATGCTCTCGCCCGCCGCCTTCAGCCCGGCGTCGCTTCCGTGCAGGTGATCGCCCATGTGATAGCCCTCGCGCATCGCCGCCGGATCGACGGGATCGGCGAAGGCTTGGTCGAGGCGCACCACAGCATCGAACTCGCCCGAATTGACGATCCAGTCGTTGATCTTGCGCCGCGCCGCCTCGCCTTCCTCCGACCAGTAGGAGGCGCGCTTGTAGGGCCCGATGGGCGAGCCGATCACCTTGATGCCCTTCTCGTGCGCGCGGGCGATTAGCTGGCGATAGCCCGCGATCATCTGTTCGGGCGTGATCTGCGGCTGGTCCAGGCCCGGCAGCTGCGGTCCGCCGGAGCGAAGGCCGTAACGGTTGCCGATGTCGTTCACGCCCTCGAAGATGATCAGGTGCGTGACATTGGGCAGGCTCAGCACGTCCTCGTCGAACCGGGCGAGCGCGCTTTCGCCCATGCCCGGGCTGAGCACGCGGTTGCCGCTGATCGCCGCATTGGCGACCGCGTATTCCATCCCCGCCTCCTGCAATCGGTTGGCGAGGATGTCGGGCCAGCGGCGGTTCGCGCCCGGCGTCGATCCGACGCCGTCGGTGATCGAATCGCCGAAGGTCACGATCGTGCCCGGCGACTCGGGCGAGAAGGTTTCCACGCCCGAGAGGAAGGCGCGGAACTGGGCCGTGGAGGCAGGTTCGAACGGCTCGCCGACATGGTTGCCCGGGGCGGAGATTGCGAGCGTGTCGAGGCCGGTCAGGTGGCAGGTGCACGGGCCCGTCGCGCCCGGCAGATAGAACTCGACCTTGATCCGCGACAGGTCGGGGAGATCGAGCTCCACCGCATCGCTGGCGAAAGGGCTCCCTCGCGGGATGACCGCGCCCGCCTCGCCGCCGAAGGTCAGCGGCCGGCTGGTGCCCGCGATCTCGGCCCCTTCATCATCGATCCGCACGATCCGCGCCTCGCCGATGGCGAGCGGCGCCTGGCCGTAGCGGTTGGTGAAGCGCACGCGCACCTTGTCGCCGCCCTCGGTGACGCGCACGATCTGGCTCAGCGTCACGTCCTCGAACGATGCGGCGGCGAACGGTCCCTCGCTCGCGAGCGGCGCGTGCGGTGACGCGGTCCAGCTGGCGACCCATCTGGCATGGACCGGTAGCGACAGCGCCGCCGCCGCGCCGGCGAGCACGGTGGCAAACGCGCGCATCCTGTAAACTCGCAGCGCCATGCTGATGCTATCCTCTTCCCCGCCCCATCCAGCAGCCGATATCCGCGGACTGCCGCCTGCTGTTTGAGACCGCTGGCCAGGTCTGAACACCTGCTTGCAGCCCGCAAACGCATTCGTAACCCGGCGGCAATCCTTGTCCAGCCCGGCCGCGGGGCGGCTCAGTCGCTCGGTGGGCTGCTCGCAGCGGCCGGGGCGGGCGGCAGGCCGCGGACCTGGCGGCGGGCGAACTTCCACTGACCATCCTCGCGCACGATGCGGTCGGTGTATTCGGCCATGAGCGCAGGAAGCGGGCGGCCCCCCTCGCCCGGCACGACCCAGAAGGATTTGGAGGTGGCGGTGGCAGCATCAGGGCCGTCGAAGCGCACCACTTCGTTGAAGAAGACGTGATAATTGGGCTCGCCCAGGCCCGAGGGGTTATCGGCAAAGATGCGGCGCATCGCCTCGGCCGCCTCGGCGGGGCTGGCGCCGGCCCCGCCCGCGCCGCCGCCATAGGCGCCCTCGCGCGCGAACAGCGCGGCAAAGCCCTCGAAATCACGCGCGTCGAGCGTCTCGCCGTAGGCGACGAGCAGCGCGTGGATCGCCGCGCGGTCCTCGGAGCGGTCGGTGGTGCGGTCGGTTATCGCCGGGCCATTCCCGAAGGAGGCGACGCAGCCCGCCAGCGCAACCGTCGCGACAAGCAGCAGGCCCGCACCGCGCCTCACAGCGGGTTGCCGTCGCGGTCGCGGAAGATCTCGCGCCGGCCGACATGGTTGGCCGGGCCGACCAGCCCCTCACCCTCCATCCGCTCGATATACTTGGCGGCGGTGTTGTAGCCCACGCCCATCTGCCGCTGCAGCCACGATCCGCTGGCCTTCTGGTTCTCGATCACGATCTGGCAAGCCTGCCGATACTTGCGCTCCTCCGGGTTGTCGGAGGCGGTGAACTCGTCCTCGAAGCCGAAGGGGCTGTCCTCGGGCTCCTCGGTGACCGAATCGACATATTCGGGTTCCCCCTGGCGGCGCCAGTGCTGGGCGACGCGCTCAACCTCGTCATCGGAGACGAAGGGACCGTGCACGCGGGTAAGCGCGCCCGAGCCGGGCTTGTAGAGCATGTCGCCCTTGCCCAGCAGCTGCTCTGCGCCGTGCTCGCCCAGGATCGTGCGGCTGTCGATGCGGCTGGTGACGTTGAAGCTGATGCGCGTGGGCAGGTTGGCCTTGATGACGCCGGTGATGACATCGACGCTGGGCCGCTGCGTCGCCATGATCAGGTGGATGCCCGCCGCGCGCGATTTCTGGCTGAGGCGCTGGATCAGCACCTCGATCTCCTTGCCCACCGTCACCATCAGGTCGGCCAGCTCGTCGACGATCAGCACGATCTGCGGCAGCGCCTGGAGGTCGAGCTGCTCCTCCTCGATCAGCTCCTCGCCCGTCTCGGGGTCGAAGCCGGTCTGCACGCGGCGGCCCAGCGGCTTGCCTTTGGCGGCGGCGGCGCTGACCTTGTCGTTGAACCCGGCCAGGTTGCGCACGCCGATATCGCTCATCATGCGATAGCGGCGCTCCATCTCCTCGACCGCCCATTTGAGCGCGCGCACCGATTTCGCCGGCTCGGTCACCACGGGCGAGAGCAGGTGCGGGATGTCGTCGTAGCTCTTCAGCTCCAGCACCTTGGGATCGACCAGGATCAGCCGCACCTGGGCCGGGGTGAAGCGGTAGAGCAGCGACAGCAGGATGGTGTTGAGGCCCACCGACTTGCCCGATCCGGTGGTGCCCGCCACCAGCAGATGCGGCATGGCGGCAAGGTCTGCCACGATCGGCTCGCCGGCGATGTCCTTGCCCAGGATGATCGGCAGCGATCCCCTGTGCTCGGCGAAGGCGGCGCTGGCGGCCAGTTCCTTGAAGCTGACCGTCTGGCGCACGACGTTGGGCAGCTCGATACCCATGACGGTGCGGCCCGGGATCGAGGAAACGCGCGCGCTGATCGCGCTCATGTTGCGCGCGATGTCCTCGGCCAGGCCGATCACGCGCACCGCCTTGGTGCCCGGCGCGGGCTCCAGTTCGTACATCGTCACCACGGGCCCGGTGCGCACCGCGGTGACCTCGCCCTTGACGTTGAAATCCTCCAGCACGCTTTCGAGCAGGCGGGCATTGCGCTCGAGCGCCAGCTTGTCGAGCGGGGGCGCGGTGTCGACGGGCGCATCCTCGAGCAGGTCGAGGCTGGGCAGGTCGAACCCCTCGAACAGGTCCTTCTGCTGCGGCTTGCGGGGAGTGGCCGGCATCGGCGGCGCCGACGGATCGGAGATTTCCGGCGGCTTGCGCCCCGCCTGCTCCACCTCGGCCGGCGCGGCCGAGCGGCGGGGCCGGCCGGCCGGGCGTGACGGGCTGGTGGAAGGCGTCTCGTCCGGCTCGCCGCGCTCGCCCCGCTCGCGGGTGAAGCGTAGCGACCGCGGCACGCTGAGCAATTGCGCCCAATCGAAAGCGAAGACCTGCGCCGCCAGCAGCGCGGCAGCGATCAGCGCCAGCCCCCCCAGGCCAAGGATGGTCCAGAACATGTATTGAGGCGGCACCTGCGCCGCGATCGCGGTGATCGCGTTCTCGCCCAGCAGCCCGGCGAGCCCGCCGACCGAGGCAGGCAGGTCCCATTCGCGCGGGTTGACCGCCAGTTCGAGCACCGTGCCAAACAGCGCCATCGCCCCCAGCAGCATCGCCACCGCGCGCCACCAGCGTCCGCCGCCCGGCGTCGCGCCCTCCTCCGCAACGTCGAGCCCGGCGGCGGCGTCGCGCCACAGCTTGCGCCCGAACACATACAGCAGCGGTACGAACAGCGCGGAGGCGAAGCCGAAGCCCAGCAGCGCGCGGTCGGCCACGAAGGCACCCGCGGGCCCCATCCAGTTGGCCGCCGGTCCGCCCGCTGCGGTGGACCACGAAGGATCTGTCTGCGCATAGCTGACAAGCGCCAGCGCGAGGAAGATCGTGGCCGCGAACAGCAGCACCGCGCCCGTCATCTGGCCGGCACGCACGAACGAGCGGCGCATGGCCGCACGCCATTGCGCTGGAGTTGTCCGCGGTACCGTGCGCGCTGCAGCTCGCGTCGCCAAAGCCGTTCCCCTTCCGTGCGCATCATCGCCTGCGCGGGACTCGCCGTCAAGAATGCGGACGCGTTCGACCCATGGCCAGGCCGTCGACAGCCGCCCAACGCGGCCATCGCAGGCGTGCCGCGTGGCGCCGGTTCATTCCTCCCAGGGCGATCACCGGCATGCGGGCGCGGCGCGCGAGCAGGCGGAAGCGCAGCGGGCCCAGCGTAGCCGCATCCGGGTGCGAGCGCGTGGGGAAGACAGGCGAGAGCATGACCGCATCGGCGCCGATCCGGTTGGCCTGCGCAATCTCGTGCAGATCGTGCGCGGTCGCCACGCGCAGCAGGCCGCCCCGGCGCGGCGTCAGGGCCAGCGGCGCGCCATAGATGCCGTCGGCGCCCCATTCCTTCGCGGTCAGCGCCGAATCGGCGAGGATGACGAGGTGGCGCCGCGCGCGGCAAAGGCGGCTCAGCTGTACAAAGCGCGCCAGCCGCTCCTGCGGCGCGAGGTGATAATGGCGGAACACGAAGGCGATTCGCACCGCGAAGGAGCCCAGCGCGCGTTCGAGCAGGTGGTCGTTGCGCTCATCTGATAGCAGCCAGAGATCGGGCAGGGGCTGGTCGGTTCGCATCGCGCGGCTATAACCGATGCATGGACAAGGACGCACTTACACCGCTGGAAAAGGTGCGCGGCGAGATCGCGCAGGCCTGCCGCACCGCGCGGCGCGAAGACGACGAGGTGACGCTGGTGGCGGTGAGCAAGACGCATCCGCCCGCCTCGATCGAACCGCTGATCGAGCAGGGACAGCGCATTTTCGGCGAGAATCGGGTGCAGGAGGTGCAGGGCAAGTGGCCCGCCTTGCGCGAACGCTTTCCCGCTATCGAACTGCACATGGTCGGCAGCCTGCAATCGAACAAGGCGGCGGATGCGGTGGCGCTGTTCGACTGCATCCACTCGCTCGACCGGCCAAGCCTGGTGAAGGCGCTGGCCGGCGCCATGGACAAGGCGGGCAGGCGCGTGCCCTGCTTCGTGCAGGTGGACGTGGGCGAGGAGCCGCAGAAGGGCGGCTGTCCGCTGCCCGGTCTGCCGGCGCTGCTGGAGCAGGCACGCGTGGCGGATCTGCCCGTGGCCGGCCTGATGTGCGTGCCGCCGCTGAGCACCGAGCCGACGCCGTATTTCGCCCTGCTCGACAAGCTGGCGCGCGATCACGGCCTTGACGGGCGCAGCATGGGCATGAGCGGCGACTTCGCAACCGCCATCATGCTGGGCGCCACGCATGTGCGCGTGGGCACCGCGCTGTTCGGCGGGCGTGCAGTGCCGACCGGGCCCGCCCCCAGCGCATCGACTGCATAGAAGCGGATCGGCATCGCTCGCAGGCGTTTGCCCAAACGGCGCAAGCCCGTTACCACGTGGCGTATGGAATTCGTCCGCCTCGGCAGAACCGAAGAGATGGTCAGCGCCGTGGGCCTTGGCTGCGGCGGGCATAGCCGGCTGGGCATGGCGCGTGGCGCGAGCGAGGAGCAGGCGGCCGACCTGGTGCGCCGGGCGATCGACCTTGGCATTACCTTCATCGATACCGCCATGGTCTATCGCACCGAGGAAGCCGTGGGGCGCGCGATTGCCGGGCAGGACCGCAGCAAGCTGTTCGTGTCCACCAAGTCCTGGGTCGGGCGCGGCGGGGCGGAGACCGATCCGGTGCGCTACACGGCGAGCGAATTCGCCGCCAATCTCGACGAGAGCCTGCGCAAGCTGGGCACCGACTATGTAGACCTGTGGCACATCCACGGCGTCTCGCTCGACCAGCTCGACTATGCGTGCGAGGTCCTGCTGCCAGAGATGCGCCGCCAGCAGGAGGCGGGCAAGATCCGCTTCATCGGCATTACGGAGGTGTTCCGGCACGACACCGCGCACGCCATGCTGCAATCCGCCCTGCCGCGCGGCGCGTTCGACGTGGCGATGGTCGGCTTCAACCTGCTCAACCAGAGCGCCCGCCGCACGGTCTTCCCGCTGACCATGCAGCACGATGTGGGCACGCTGATCATGTTCGCCGTGCGCCGCGCGCTCAACTCGGCGGCCAATTCGCGCGAGGCGATTGCCGAACTGATCGAGCGGCACGAGATCGACCCGGAGCAGATCGACCCCGCCGATCCGCTCGGCTTCCTGAGCCAGACGGCGGGCGTCAAGTCGCAGGTGGAGGCCGCGTACCGCTTCTGCCGGCACGAGCCGGGCGCGCATGTCGTGCTGACAGGCACCGGCAGCGCGGCGCATCTGGAGGAGAACATCGCCAGCATCCTCGCCCCGCCGCTGCCGCCCGAAACGCAGGCGAAGCTGGAGGCGATCTTCGGCCAGGGGAGCAGCGCCTCGGGCGAATAGCCTCCTGCGCCCCGGCGAACCGCTACTCCGCCGCCTCGGCGACCGGCGGCTCGCCCGATTCGATGCCTGACAAGAGCGCCTGTTCCACGCGCGCAAGCCGTTCCGGCGAGCGCAGCTTGTCGCCCAGTAGGTCGGTCACGTAGAACGTATCGACCGCGCGCTCGCCGTAATGCGTGATGTGCGCGGAGTTGATGATCAAATTCTCCTCGAACATCGCGCGCGTCAGCCGGTTGAGCAGCGCCGGGCGGTCGGTGGCGTTGACCTCGATCACGGTGAAGCGGCGCGAGGCGTCGTTGTCGAAGAACACGTGCGGCTGCACGCGGAAATATTCGGCGCGGTTGCGCGGCAGCGGGCGCTTGGCGAGCTGGGGCACCAGTTCGATCGTTCCGGCGAGCGCATCCCTGATGGCCCGCTCCAGCCGGTCGAGCTGGTCCTGCTCGCGGAACGGGCGGCCGAGCGGGTCCTGCACCAGGAAATTGTCGATCGCCTTGCCCACGCGGGTGGTGTGGATGCGCGCATCGATGATGTTGCCGCCGGCCAGGTGGATCGCCCCCGCGATGCGGAAGAACAGGCCCGGATGATCGTCCCCCACGAAGGTCACCAGCGTCGCGCCGAGCGCCGGATAATATTCGCAATGGATCGAAAGCTTGTCCTCACGCCGCCGCGCCTCGGCATAGTGCGGCAGGTTGATGGCGATGATGTCGTCGGGCTCGCCCAGCCAGTAATCGTCGTCGAACCGGTCTTCGAGCTCCTCGATCAGCTCCGCCTTGTCGCCCAGCAGGCGCGCCACGCTTTCCAGCTTGCGGCGCTTGCGCTCGGCATGGTCGGGCCCGATGTCGCCCGGACGCAGGCGTTCCTCGGTCAGGCGGAACAGCTCGCCCAGAAGCTGGCGCTTCCAGCTGTTCCAGATGCCCGGCCCCACCGCGCGGATGTCCACCACCGTCAGCACCAGCAGCTGGCGCAGCCGCTCCAGATTGCCGACCTGCTCGGCGAAATCGTCGATCGTCTTGGGGTCGGACAGGTCGCGCTTGAAGGAGGTGGCGCTCATCAGCAGGTGATGCAGCACCAGCCAGGCGACCAGCTCGGTCTCCTCCGCGCTCAGGCCCAGCCGCGGACACAGCCTGTATGCGACCTCCGCCCCCAGCTCCGAATGGTCTCCGCCGCGTCCCTTGGCGATGTCATGCAGCAGCACCGCGACATACAGCACGCGCCGGAAAGCGAGGCGCGGCAGGATATCGGTCGAAAGCGGATGATCCTCGGCCAGCCGTCCGCGCTCGATCTGCGAGACGAGGCCGATCGCGCGGATCGTATGCTCGTCCACCGTATAATGGTGGTACATGTCGAACTGCATCTGTGCGTTGACCTTGCCGAAATCGGGAATGAAGCGGCCGAACACGCCCGCCTCGTTCATCCAGCGCAGCACCGTCTCGGGATCGTTCCTGCCCGCTAGCAGGTCCAGGAACAGCTTGTTGGCGCGCGGGTCCTTCCTCGTACGGCCCTTGATTAGCCCGGCATCGCGCCGCGCCATGCGGATCGTGTGCGGGTGGATCTCCAGCTTCTCCCGCTCGGCGATGGCGAAGATCTCGACCAGGCGCACCGGGTCGGCCTGGAACCAGTCGTCGGACGGGGCGGACAGCTTTTCGCCCTCGATCAGGTAGTCGCCGATCTTGCGCGTCTTGAGCCGCCCGATCAGCGCGCTGCGGCTGATCCCGGCGCGACGCAGGCCAGCGATGATGCGGCTGGTGGTCTGGCGCGCCTGCTGGTGCTCGATATGCGAGAGGAACACGCCCGAAAGGTGGCCCACATGCTTGGCCTGCAGGAAGTAGAACTGCATGAAGCGCTCCACCGCGCTCTTGCCGGGCCGGTCGGCATATTGCATCCGCCGCGCAACCTCGCGCTGCAGGTCGAAGGTCAGGCGGTCCTCGGTCCGGCCGGTGATCGTGTGCAGATGCGCGCGGACCGCCAGCATGAAGCCCTCGGCGCGGCGGAAGCTACGATATTCCTCCTGCGTGAACAGGCCTTTCTCGACCAGTTCCGAAGCGTTGCGCACGCGGTGGAGGTACTTGCCGATCCAGTACAGCGTCTGCAGGTCGCGCAAGCCGCCCTTGCCGTCCTTCACATTGGGCTCGACCACGTAGCGGCTGTCGCCCATGCGCTTGTGGCGCGCGTCGCGCTCGGCCAGCTTCTGGGTCACGAACTGGCTTTCGGAGCCTGGCACCACGTCGCTCCAGAAGCGGCGGCTGGCCTCCTCGTACAGCTCCTGGTCGCCCCACAGATAGCGCCCTTCCAACAGCGCGGTGCGGATCGTCAGGTCCTGCCCCGCCATGCGCACCATGTCGTCCAGCGAGCGGGTGGAATGGCCCACCGTCAGGCGCAGGTCCCACATGCAATAAAGCATCGCCTCGATCACCTGCTCGCACCAGGCGGCAGGCTTGCCCGGCGTGATGAAGGCGATGTCCACGTCCGAATGCGGCGCCATCTCGCCGCGCCCGTACCCGCCCACCGCGATCAGCGCGATGCGCTCGGCGGTGCAGGCATTGGCCGTGGGGTAAAGGTGCGTGGTGACATGGTCGTAGATCACGCGGATCAGCTGGTCGGCGAGGAAAGCGTGCCCGTGCGACACCTCGTATCCGCCCGAGGGCTTGTCGGCCAGCCGGCGCCGCAATTCCGCGCGCCCGTCCTCCAGCGCCTCGCGCAGCAGCGCCAGCACCCGGGGGCGCGACTTCTCCGCCCCCTCCTCCTCCACAGCCACGGCGATCGCGGCGGCAAGGCGGCGGCGCTCGATCACCGCGCGCTGGTGGGAGATGCGGATGGCGCTCACGAGAACCGAGATAGGGCCTTGCGCCGGCCAATGAAAGCTGGCGCTCGCGCCCGGCAGGCTCCGGCGGGGCTTTCGCGCATGGGCGGCCTGTGCCAAAGCGCGGCCACACTGGGCGCCGCCCGACGACAAGCAGACGATACCCAACCATGCTCGACATGCTCGCCACTTCGGCCGGAGAGGTGCTCCATTGGTCCGATCTCGGCCTCACGCCGGGGATCGACCTGGGCTTCTTCACCCTGCGCTGGTATTCGCTGGCCTATCTCGCCGGCATCGTGCTGGGCTACTGGCACCTGTCGAAAATGGTCAAGGCGCCCGGCAGCCCGATGGCGCAGCGCCATGCCGACGATCTGTTCTTCTACTGCACGATCGGCATCATCCTGGGCGGCAGGCTTGGCTATGCCACCTTCTACCAGCCAGAATTGTGGGGCAGCACGGCCATCTTCCGCCTGTGGGAAGGGGGCATGAGCTTCCATGGCGGCGTCACCGGCGTGCTGGTGGCGATCGCCTTCGTCGCGTGGCGCAACCAGCTCTCCTTCATCCGCATCTGCGACTACATCGCGGTCAATGTGGGCTTCGGCATGATGTTCGGCCGGCTGGCCAATTTCGTGAACGGCGAATTGTGGGGCCGGCCGAGCGACGTGCCGTGGGCGATGATCTTCCCCATGGACCGGCTCGGCCTGCCGCGCCATCCCAGCCAGCTTTACGAGGCGGCGCTCGAGGGGGCGCTGGTGATCGCGGTGATGCTGCCGCTGTTCTGGTACACGCGGGCGCGCTGGCGGCCGGGCCTGCTGGTAGGCGTGTTCACCGCGCTGGTCGCCAGCGCGCGCTTCATCGTGGAGTTCTTCCGCGAGCCTGACGCGCAATTGGCCGATTTCGCCATGCGCACGGGGCTCAATATGGGCCAGTGGCTGAGCATTCCGCTGATCATCGCGGCGCTGCTGGTGATCGGCTGGGCGCTGTCGAGAAAGCCGGTCACCGGCGGAGCGGCGGCCGCCGGCGCCTGAGCGACGCGCGATGACGGCGCAAAGGGGCGAGGGTGAACGGGGCTACGCCGCCAGCCTGCGCCGGCTGATCGCCACGAGCGGGCCGATCAGCCTGGCGCAGTACATGGCCGAATCGAACGCGCATTATTACGCCACGCGCGATCCGCTGGGCGCGGCGGGCGATTTCGTCACCGCGCCCGAGATCAGCCAGATGTTCGGCGAGATGGTCGGCCTGTGGCTGGCCGACGCGTGGCACCGCGCGGGTGCGCCGCGGCCGGTGCATTACGTGGAGCTGGGCCCCGGACGCGGCACGCTGGCGCGCGACGCCTTGCGCGCGATGCGCTCGGCGGGCCTCGACCCGGCCGTGCATCTGGTGGAGGCGAGCCCGGCGTTGCGCGCCCGCCAGGCTGAGCTGGTGCCAGCGGTGATCTTCCACCACGATCTCGCGAGCCTGCCCGAGGATGCGCCGCTGCTGCTCGTCGCCAACGAGTTCTTCGACGCGCTGCCGGTGCGCCAGCTCGTGCGCACACCCGCCGGCTGGCGAGAGGTGATGGTGGGGCTGGAGGGAGACGCCCTCGTTCCGCTCGCCGGAGCGCGGCCGATGGATGCGGCGATCCCCGCTTTGTGGCGCGACGCGGCGGAAGGCACCTTTGTCGAGACCTCACCCGCCGCCGCCGCGCTGATGCAGGAGCTGGCCGGCCGTCTCGCGCGCCAGGGCGGCGCCGCGCTCGTCATCGATTACGGCCACGCCGCGCCGCGCGCCGGCTCCACGCTGCAAGCCGTCCGCGCGCACGAGAAGGTCGATGCGTTCGCGCATCCGGGCGAGGCGGATCTCACCGCGCATGTCGATTTCGCGAGCCTCGCCGAAATCGCTCGGGCCAGCGGTGCGATCATCGCCGGCACCGCGGCGCAGGGCGAATGGCTCCGCGCGCTGGGCATCGACCACCGCGCCGCCGCCCTCACCCGCGCCGCGCCCGCCCGCGCGGCGGAGATCGAGGCGGCACGCCACCGCTTGGTCGCTCCCGACCAGATGGGCGTCCTGTTCAAGGTCCTGGGCCTCGCCGCCCCCGCCTGGCCGCAGGGCGCTGGCTTCTGAAGGCGCGGTCGCGCCCGAGTTACAGGCGCGTCCCGCCAAGGGGCGAACGCTAGCCGCGTTTGGCACCGCGCGGTCGCTCGCTCAGCTCCGTCGTCGTGAGCGCAAGCTCCGCTGCAAGCCTCTCCATGAAGCGCAAGGCGGCGTCGAACTCGTCGTCGCCATAATCATCGAGCAGGGCCGCGGTCCGGGCTGCATGGGTGGTATACACCGCGTCGACCCGCGTGATCGCGTCGGAATGCGCCCGCAGCAGCCAGCGGCGGCGATCGGTTCGATCCTGCTCGCGGTTTACGAACCCTCCCGCAACAAGCTTGTCCACAACGACGCTGAGCGAGGCTTGGGTGAGACCCGTTTCCTGCGCCAGATCCGATGCCGTCAGCGGCCCCTCATGCCGCACCAATTGGAAGCATTCGAGCTGCGTCGCCGTGAGGTCGAGATGGCGCGCAGCCGCTTCCTGGAAGAGCACGGTTCGCGCGCCAAACCGCTGCGCGACGAGGGCGTAACGCTCGAAGCGCTCGCTTGACATTCATGCTCCTGTACTTAGATCAGCTAACGGTTAGGTACCCTAA
>Ga0210040_10005090_pt1 | contig 16877 bp, 13 predicted proteins | sample CryGeyCG12114_NA_FD_185462 | JGI IMG/M metagenome (GOLD analysis project Ga0210040, IMG submission 185462) | Groundwater microbial communities from aquifer - Crystal Geyser CG19_WC_8/21/14_NA (SPAdes) (version 2) | ecosystem: Environmental > Aquatic > Deep subsurface > Groundwater | place: USA... | reverse complement strand
GCAATCACAATAGCAGATTTTTTTCCAACAAACCGGATGGAACGTTCAATCTTTATCATTGTAGGCAAAGGATTATAGTTGGTGACCTTTTAAAAGTGACACGTATGGAGTGAGTGAAGGCGAGTCTATATATACTCACACTAGTCTTAAGGAAGGAAAAGCAGCTTTCCCTAAAACTGTTTGTTTATTGATCCATGTAAAGCTTTTTGAAGAATGACGTTTTAGTATTGCAAACTATTTTGCTGATTCTAATTGAGGTTACTAACTAACAATAGTTAAAAGTAAGCTTTGCAATTTTGAATCCAGCATTTTTTTGGATGGCCATGAGGCATGATACAAACTTTTTGCACCTGCATAACTTACCTGGTATGGCATTTATGATGTAACGATGAATATGCAATGCACCCAGAGCACAGCATGTATGTAAAATGCGTGCCTTTTTTCTTCTTCGTTACGGTACATTTTAGAAAAACTTCCTGAGCAACTTGGCTGAGCCCACCCAGGGGTTATGAACGCCGAACGCGTCAACAAATTAAATAAGATGACGGACAGATTTCAGTATTTGGGGAGATGTTCAAATCGCCACCGCCACTGTTACCTCATAACCGTAAAAAATTAAAAGAATTCCATCCTTAATACAGACAGAGTCAGTAAAACCAAAGAATAAGCTCAACACCACTCTGTGCTGTGTAACTACAGGTTTCGTATTCATTGGTAAAACGGATCGTGGGGGGACGCTGAAGAGACTTTTGTTTCACACAACCCCTCGTTTGAAGGAACCTGGAAAGGCCCGCCGGAAATCGCCTTCGGCGATTACCGAACCTAAGGCCTTCCCAGCTTTCTTCTGCACTCGGGCCTGTGCTCGAAAAGCGTTTTCCACTCCCCCCACACCCCCCTCGGCCAGATTAGAAATTATCCTCCTGTCCTACATATAGAACGAAGCCTTTTTGCGTCGCAGTTCTCGGTTTAAATGAAGTCACAGGTCTTACCGTCTCGCATGCTGCTCTTTTGCGGACGGAATTCTTTATAATTTTTTAATGATATGGAGGTGGCAGTGACGGTGGCGATTCGAACATCTCCCCAAATACTGAAATCCCTCCGAAATAACACACTACAAAATGTCAGTTTACATAATCTCATACAAAAGCACTCTCTTAGTTAATTTAGAATTTTTAATGGTCTCCTTAGCCTTTTTATGTCTATCAAAAGTTCTGAAATCTTGCATACGTATTTACAATTGTTAGAAGAAAGCTTAAGTGTATTTTGAAGTGAATCAAGACTTAAAACCTTGATCCGTAGCCATAACTACGGGTTTATTGAATGCCATACGCTCAGCTCTGATCTGAGCAAGACCAAAAACAATAGGAATCATTAAGTAACACCAAAATCACATTCAAGCAAAATTTCATGAAAATCGGTATAACAGTTTGACTTAGAGGACAGTTTTGTAGTCATGACTACGGGTTTATTGAATGCCATACGCTCAGCTCTGCTCTGATCAACACCAAAAAGTCTGGGAATCATCTCATACTGCGAACACACACTCATGCAACATTTCATGAAAATCGGTCGAACCGTTCGACCTGTAGCGTGGTAACAAGCTCAACTATAAAAAATAGAGTGGTTTTATAAGCCCTGGTTGGGCTAAAAAACAGATTTCAGCTGACGTCACCAAGCGCATTGTACTCACAACAATTAGAGCATAATTTTTCGTTCTATTCATTGTTGCTCTGCGTTTCCTAGTTTTTACAGAATAGGATTTTCAAAAACGCATAGATTATGTATAGTATAAATACGCAAAATCCTCAAATGGCATTGATTTAAATCCTATACTTCAAAATGTTCAATTTCTGTCTCCCATAGATAGAACAACAAGAATATTTCAACCCTTATTAAAACCCTCAATGAGCAAACCAAGGTCCCTATAGAAACAAATAACACCCTCTTTTTACAAGGTTCGGAAATACTTAAATCTGAGAATTCAATGCTAGAGAAAATTCAAAAGGGGGCTCAAATTCTGTATTGTTCACCATAGTGATATTAGTGATGGCATGATCAGCCCCATTTTGATTTTTCTCCAGCATTGAATTCTCAGATTTAAGTATTTCCGAACCTTGTAAAAAGAGGGTGTTATTTGTTTCTATAGGGACCTTGGAGCAAACGTTAGAATTGCTTCCCGTGAAAAAACTTTAAAAAATACTCCAATTGTAGGGATTACATTGCACTTAATGACTTTAATCTATAAGTCTGTTATCTTTTGAGATATTGTAACGAAACGAAGAAGACAAAAAATGCATACATACTGAACATTATGCAGTAAAAGTAGATATTATGAAAAAGATGAACTAAAAGTCCACAGTTCCATCTGCTGCATGTAAGTGAAAGCACAGCAATCTAATTCTATGACATAAGCACTATCTAGAGTGTTATCTAGGCTTCTAGGCAAGATATGGAATATATAGAATAGAATGGAACTCTATAATGGCGAAAGGCGGTTTTCACCAGTTTTCACTTTTAGTAGCCATTTGGCTTGATTACTTTTAACGCCTTTTGTATTGATGGATAGATGATTTTAGACTAATGATTTGAATTGTGCAATTTGGCTTTGCAATTTTAGTTACTTACTTTGACAAAAGAAAAGAATAGCAATTATTTCCATCTTGCAAATTTTCTGTACAACTGAATGCCTTGTTTTGTTGGTGAAGCGTTTAACTAACAAATTTTTCTGAGTTTTGATTTGGCTTTTCACTTAAGATTGATATGAATTTGAGCAAATAATGATGGCAAATAGTTGAATTCTTCGTTAAAAACAGTAAAGATTGTGACAATGCTTGAAAAAATAAAAAATATTAGCTCCCTATCTGCCTGTTTAAGCGTTTTACAGAAACACGATTTTCGTTGAAATGACAAATGACATGGAAAAATCTAAATATGTGGTCTATATAACTATTAGCGTTGCATACGCAGGTTAGCTAGAAAGCTGAAACAAACAGGGTGGCATTTTGACGATTAAAACTTTACCTCCATTGCAATTACAGTTCATCTATTAAACAGGTAGATTAGATAGGAGTGTTCAACACCCGAAGTTTTCAATTCAAAACTTTAAACTAAACAGAATCGGAAAATCCAATGTTGTAGCACCATTTGCAGTTCTGTATGCTCAGAGGCCCAGACCCTACACTCTAGATTGCAAATATAGTGGACAAGCTGAGCAAAACTATGTTCTTGTCAAAATGCTTACCCGTTGACTGAGAAACTGAGTTGACGTGGGGACTTTGGTCATCCTGGCTGGGACGCACCATTGCCCTGGATGAGTTTGGCTGGGCGCGATTGAAAATTTATTATTCGGGTCGGTCCAAGATCGCTCCTCTTTTCTCCAAGGCACTACCTTGGCTAATGATGAGATAATTGACACTAGAATTTTTTATCTTTCCCTAACCAACAGAAAGGTGAATTTAAATGTGCACCTAAATAGGAACCCTGCTGGCTTGTGTATAGAGAATACCTATATTCCTGGAGGAGCAACAATATGTAGCGAAAAGTCCATGCTTTCGCCAATCTTGCGTCAAAGCCTCCACAATCAATACTTGTGCGCAGAGTTTCATTCATTCACAATATTATATTTTTGCACTCTCTCTCTACATACGCACTCCACCATACTCAACTTTGGTTGTCCTAGTCTCACTGCTGATTTCTATATAGGCTTTCACTTTACGTTGCATTCCTGATTCTAACTTGTGACTAATTGAAATTGCCATTCTGTTCCTTACCAATATGGGTTGAGTGCAAGTAAGTATAGCCATAGTAAGGTAACAAACTACATTATATGGAGTGACTAACTAACTAACTATCAGTCAGCACTTTTCCACACTTGTGTATATCAGATTTAATTAATTAGTGAGCTAGGAAGTAAGATGGTGACATGGCAAATCTTTTCCGGAGGATTAAGGCATTAGTAACAGTTTGTGGCCTACAGGGAGATTTTTTTATAGATTAGTCATACGACTTGACTTGTTGTTACATGTTGTAACTTTTCATGTGGGCGTTATGCCATATGGGATGAAAATGGTAATGCGGAGATTTGGTTGCCTATGAATGATATAGTTTATTTTGGGTGCCCCGGTAATTTTGTTGGTTAGGATATGGGACTTCAAAAGAAGGCAAAAATAAAATGGTAGCGTTAGTTTTATACATAAGCATGATGACTGCAAAGAATCTTTATTAGACAAAGACAAAAACACTTATATCGTACAAATAATTATTTATCATATGCTGTAATTAGTAAATCTCTCACTTGGTTGCTTTTTTTAGTTATAGTTAGTTAGTCACAACAAATGGACTATTTACTAATTAACTAAACCGTTTAAAGCATATTTAAGATGTAGTTAGTTAGTTAACTAAAACAGTCCGACCATAGTTACAGCAGTGCTGCGTTCAAATCAATGGAACAAGGCACTATACAAGAGAAAAAAGCTGGTTTAGGGGAAAATGTCACGTAGTTAGTTAGTTTATGCCATTGCGTTTTGGCTTTTACATTCATACTGTTATCTCCTATTGCAGCATTGCCAAGTTACAGTAGCTTTTCCCAGTAACGTTTTAAGCTAGTTACTATGTAAATTGCACTGAATAAAAATACTAACTAGGTTTAAAATAAGCTACGATATTCCTCCATACGTTATTTTTAGCAAAAAGATGCAGGAATTTTTCATATCATGTGAGCAGTATAGCACAGACTGACTAACTATTAGAAACCGTACAAAATGGTACGATTGGTAGCTCCATCTTATTATAGTTTCCCTATCACTGGAGGAAAAGGTAGAATTTTTTGCCAAGCGAGTGAAAGTGCGTACTTACATACTTGTGGGAAATAAATACAAATGCACAAGACGGGATGAAATCAACTTTTTTTGGTCAACAGGCAATATTTAGTATTTTGATCTGTTACAATTTCCTATGCTATTATGTAAACTTAACTTGCAATCGTATTGAGTTACAGAATGAGTTTAATATTTTCAACGCGTACGTGACATACATATGTATTATTATTCTGTACACTGACCAAATGATCATAAAAAACGTCGCGTAATGCATTCTAAGCCAAAAATGATATATAGTATACACTACATTGCTGTGTGTATCGAAACTAAACTGCATCAACAGCCTTGTTCAAATCACTGCGTGTATATTTATATAGTAATGTTTTCCAATGGACTAAAACTTTAACTAACTAAACATGAAAATCGTGCCGTACGTAATTAATTATTAAGTTAGTTAGTGAACAACTAATTTAACTCACAACAGTGGTCAATCATAAAAATTAAGGTAAATTCAAGTAGACCTGGTAGTCATACGGTAAAGAATAAACTAATGGAACACAAGGAATTCGCTAATAAATTAATACACACGCTGTATGCAAGTACAGTCCATGAATACAATAGTTAGTTATAGTTACAGTTAATTAGTTAGTACGTATTTAAGCTGGGGGATATAATAGGCTTGTCATCCAATTTTCAAGCTCAATACAAAAGAATTCGGAATCTTAAATGATGAAATGGATAAATTAAAACTGATTTCAGAGAGCAAAACGGATACCAATCGCTAACTAACTAGCTAGCCAATAGGAATATCCTAATTGTCACACTCTTATTGTTAGTTAAGTTAGAAACTGAAACAAACCACTCATTATCAAATTTTTTTTTCATTCCCAGGGCAGTGTTGTTACATTTTGAGCCAATTATGTCATCTATGTACTTAGAACAGTAAGTTTTAGCCGTAAGTGTGAACAGAATGCCAATTTTCTGGGATCATCTAGAATAATTTAAGTTGGCCATATTGTGGGAAGACAGTAGAAGAGGATGTGACATAAAATATGTGGTGACGACGAGACACAGGCTTTTTAGTTAAAAATAGTGAGACACACTTTTAATGAAGAAATTCCATCATGATCAACGAATCCATTTAGAGTACAAGTAGAAATGACACGCGGTTAAATACACGGAAAGGGATAATTTTTTTTTCTTCTTCTTTAATATTGATCAAAAGATAAAAGTTGGCATTGACAGCAGTGTCTTCATTCATGATAGGCAGATTTAACAAGTAATTACGCACTTCCCTTCATTACATTACAATGGATGGACTCCCAAAACTAAAAGCCAGCCAATTCCGCAAACGTTTGATCCATTTCATCCGTGACAGATTTAAATTTGTCTTTTTCATTAACCAGCTCATCTGCAATGGGAGTGTAAAAACACAAAATCTCCAATTAACAACTCAACAGTATATTTCCACATGATCCAAAACAAAAAGCACGCCAAAAAGAACCCATTAGTAATAAAACCAACCAACAATTACATACTAACTATTTAGTAAAAATCTAAAGCAAGCCAAGCCATCTTTGCAACTAACTAACTATAGCCGTCTCTAAATGCAAATTGTAATACAATTCACACAGGTTAGTGTCAAACATTTCGTCAACTTCAACCTCGTCACAGCACACAAATCAGTCAATCCGTTAGTTATGTCAACATCTCCATTAACTTTTCTATACTTTTTTCAAAAACCATGCAGTTAAAAACAACACTGCACATCTATAACTCCCAGAAGGGATTTTTCTTGTACAAACCTAAAGATGCAGAAAGTTGGAGCGATGAGGAGACGTAAAAAGTTGTAGAGAGACTTGAGAGTTAAACAGCAGTGAGAGAGGCGAGAGAGTATATAGTGCAGTGTATTTTCCTTCTTCTTGTACAATAATTATATACATACATAAAGAGAGATATACAATATTGTGTAGGAGTATAGTCAGTGTAATAATTAAGATGGGTCATGGATGTCCAATGTCTAAAACTGTCTAATAGCCAGTAAGCTCGGAAAAGGTGACATCGAGCTCGTCGGAAATGGACTTGTATTTTTCCTTCTCGTTCACCAATTCGTCTGAAAAGAGCAAATTCAAAACATTCCAATCGTTTTCCCAACCAAATAAAAACACAGGGTTAATCAACTCACGGAAAAAAAGTCTTTTGTTACCAACTAATTTGAAAACCATCTCTATAATATTATGAGCTACACTCATGTGAGACTTGAAACTGGAATCCACACATTTTTGCATATAGCATTCGTATTACTATTTGGCACTAATTAAAATTGTGTTGTTCATCAGATTGCTATGTTAGATTCTACACCGTAGCTAGGTGAATTTTTGTCATGCACCGTTTACCAGTGTCAAGTTTTCACTACGGACAGTGTACACTGTGTATAAAATCCATGTTCATTTACATGTTCAATACTAAACTAACTATAGTGTTTTTGTCTGGAAATTTAAATTTCATTCCCAGTCTACAAAGCGAAACTCAACTCACAAAGTCTGGATCACCTGCCAGCCACATGAATGCGGGACAGGTGAGCTTGAGACTATAGACAAGAACTATTGTAATAGTTCCACTAGTTTGCCACCATTCATAGGTCTACAGCTAAATAAGCCTATACACTTCAAAAGAGATAGAATAAAAAATAGGAACCTATAATTGTGATTTTTTTAAATATTTCTTTTTGAGCTGGAGGGTTTATAAGTTGTAAGTACGAAGATTTTTAGAAAGATTTCTAGTAGGCCGACAGTTCGGAGAATGTTCCGTCCAAATCGTCACAAATAGCTTTGTATTTCTCTTTCTCGCAAACCAACTCATCTGTTTTGGGTAAAGTGCAAATGTCAACAACATGATACAATATTTTTATACCACTACATAAAGCTGTCCATTATTTTTATGTAGTTCTCACTCACATACACCATTCCTTATTTTGTCCGCGCATAGTATAATGCAAGAATAATAAGCTTTTCGCTATCATTCATAGCTAAGCTTACTTACTAGCTAGCTACCAAGGAAATATATAATGCAGCAATAGTACCAAAACTATTTAGCTATACAAAAGAAAGAAACATAAAAAGCCCCCAGATAGCTGGTTGAAAAAAAAATCATAAAAATCATAAAATACATGTTTTGGATATCCTGTAACGTAGCCTCCATTTCTTCCTGGAGCAATCTGCTCTTCTCTTTTTCTCCAATCAAACCATCTACACATTGTATTTATACAAGTTGTTAGCGACAGGAGTCATAAGATAGAATCTCGTGTTCTCATTCGTACATTCAGTCTATCTAACTAATATACGCGCTTCGGCTCAATTCAACAAAAATGAAAATATATGTAATTTTAGCTAACTAACTAGCTAACCAACTAAAGCCCAAATTAACATTGCACAGAAGATGAAAAAAATGAGTTCCTACTGCATAATGGAACAACAAAAATGGAAAAAATCCTTATAGTTGGACACATAAGGGCTTCAATTAGAGTCAATGCATTTTTTATACCTTCCAGCCTGTCCACCTCCTTCTGTAATTTCTGCACAGATCGTTCAGCGAATTCAGCCCGAGCTTCAGCCTATGACACAATATATTTTCTTAGTCTTTGCACAAAAAACCTATATTCTATTCTTGTTCATTTCAAATACCTCCTTGAGTCGGGTGGTAAGCATCTTGATCTGTCCCTTATATTCCTCCTCTCGTTGATTAGCCTACAAAATGGTCCAATATGTACACATTTGTATCCATCAACAATATTGGCAAAATCATATGAGAATTTTAAATCATACCTTCTCTTCAGATACTTCCAGTGATTTTAAGTTGTTGCCTACTACTCTCAACTCCTCTTCCAGCTCAACGATTTTCCTACACAAAATATAGGCAGTTAGTAATGTTTCCCATTTTTAATCTCCCTGTAATTTTAAAGCATCTATTTTCAAAACGAAACTCGGTAAAAAAAACTGTTCATTTTTTAAGCACAACACACATAAGTAATATCTACACAAACTAACTAACTAACTACATTTGTTAATTGGTGGTAGGTTAACATACGATTCCCCGTGTTCAGCCCGTTCTTCGGCTCTTTCCAGGTCTTGTTCCATCATAACCAATTTCCGGGCAACCTAAATTCCACACGTTAAGGGCACACGGCAAACCACACAGGTTAGAAAAAAAACATTACGAGTTAGTTATTTTGAATCCCACACACACAGTACTATTTAACTAACCAAAACATTGTTATGCAACGATGAACTCGTGATGGAAAATATTAAACCAGACCAAAATCAATAGCAGTTTACCAGGGTGTATAACAAACTCCATGTATAATACTTTTTGCACAAGTTTTTACGACCGTAGTATATAGCAATGCAAACTAACGGTGCAGAAAAATTTACACTTTTCTCAATCAGTTAGTATTAAATCTGCATTCGTTCAGATAATCTGATTCGTCTAGCAGTATGCAATATTTATGATTTCACGTTTCAGTATTCACCAAGGCGTTTATCGCGATCTTTTTACTGGATTCCATAAAAAAATTGCATCCCATTTCCAATGCGTTTGAAAACCAGCATGAATCCTATGGAGAATCTAGTCTACCAAAATTCATAAATAAATGGTAAAAAAAGATCAAAACGGAGTTAGATTTCTGCGTATTTATATTTGAGCACGAAAATATCACAATCTCTTACATGTCTACAAAAATCATCATTGGTCTGGGATACTAATAGCATATAGAATATTAGAAATGCACAGCAAAACTTTGGCACTTTACATTATCAAGTAAATGTCACAGACTAATAAAATTACACACACCAAATCGTATGTTAGCTGCCTAAATTAGTTGTTAGGAGTAGGTGAACACAAATCAATTAGCAATTATTATTTTAAGTATTCAACTAACTAACAATAAATTAACCGCACAGAAAACAAACTATTGCGTCAAAAAAATACAATAAGATAGTCTATATTTACTCACGATTCACCGGTTTCGGCACGCTCTTCAGCACGCTCCAAATCAGCCTCAACCATGGCTAACTTACGGGCCACCTTTATTCATTCCATAAGAGACGGACACCTCAAGCTTATGCTTGTACAAAACTTTTTATCAAATATTACAGGGAAACTCACACAAACAAAGCTAGTTAGTTAGTTAGTTCATTTTTAAAGGGCCATTGTATACTGCACACACAAATCAAATCTTCTTCTTTTCACTCTTTCTAAAACTAACGCTATATCTATTCTTATGAATACACGGATTCATTAATCCTCATTGTACAAATAAAGTTTTATTTATAACATTTAACAACATAAACAGTCTGTAGTTTAGTCAGTTAAATAGTTAGTTAAAACTAATTTACACAATCGATTATCATCAAATTACACACACAAACTGATTATGTGTTAGCACGGCATCATGTTCACTAACCAACCAACCAACTATAAACTAAAACTCATGTTAAATAGGGATCTGAGATTAACATTTGGGACTTGAAAATACAAAAAAATACAAGATAACTTGTTGGCAAATTACGTTGTTAAAGTTAACTTTTTCTCATGTAATCATTTACGTTTAGATATAAGTTAGTTAACAAACTTTTGATTGCTCAAGTCATCAAAGAAACAAATATTTTAATCAGTTAGTTAGTTCGTTAGTTATTATTATGATGGGTTGAAAAGATGTGCATAAGATTTGGTGGACACCTCATCGTATTTCCGGTCAGCCTCCTCAGCCAAGAACCTAGCCTCCTTCAACTGGGATTCTAGAGAGTCCATGCGCTCTTCATCTGTGATGGCTCGGTTCTCCAATACTTTTCGCATACTGTGATAATCATCATGACCAGTTTAAGCTACAAATGTCACACTTTATTCTTCATCCCCATTTAATCAATCATCACATATTCAACTCATTGATTACCAACTAACTATAACTAACCATCTTAAATACCCGAAGATATATATATTTCTGGTGAAGAATGCAGATTTATTGATGACAGAGCTATCGTAATTATAATGCAAAAAGTTTTTTTTTTATTCCTGCATGTATGAATCTAGTGATTTTGGTCTGTATTGATTTAATTTTCCCAACATGCGCTCAGTCAGCATGGCATGATTTTACCTCCTCATATTTTTTGTCAGCCTCCTCAGCAATTAATTTCGCTTGGGCTAACTGAGCCTCTAACATTGACACTCTGTCGTCTTCCATGTTGGTACGGTTTTCTAATGCTTTCCTGATTCTGTTCCAATGCAAAATTCAAAGACATTTGAAAAGACCGTGAACAAGATCCAGACAAAAAGAAAGCAGATGAAATGATGGTCAAGTCTAATCATTTGTAGTATCCGTATGCTGGTATGCTCAATATAGAAGTAAGACCAACTAGTAATAACTATAAATACTAAACATGATATTTATGCGGAGGTCAAGATGCAGACCAAACCATATTATTATTACCGTTCAGATTCATCAGCGGCATGAGAAGCTTCTGCCAATTTGGTGGTAGCAGTTAACAACCTCTCTTCTGATCTTTCCAAATCTTCCTCAAGAAGTTGGATACGACGATTGTGAGCAGCAACTTCAGCTTCAGCCTATAGAATATCAAATTCAAGCCTTAGAGTCCCCGCTTACAGAGTACACTAAGCAAACGTGAAGCCAAAAGACCATTTCATTGCCAGTTCACAAAACTGACTGAGTTTGCCAGTCAAATTACCCATAAATTATGTGTTATCACTGTGCTATCGTATTTATTTACATCAGATGATCCAACGATGTGTAATTTGATACGAAAATGGTGAGTAAAGTATGCATGGGTTGAAAAACAAGGATTATTATTATTGCATATGCTGACATTACGGATATTGCACGGGAATGAAGTCACCAGTAATTGTGATTTCGATAAAGAATAGACATGACACATGAGATGTGAACATAACACAACATAGGCAGCTTTTGAATTGTAATCGGCCAACTATTATTATTATCTATGCATCTACTCATTGCATATGAAACTGCCTGTGACTTGTGGGAAGCTGTGCACGCCTTTTCATCAATTCCATATTTATACAAATAATGCTGCAGTTAATTTAGTTAGTCAAATAAATGATTGTATATGAACCCAAGCATTTAGAATAAGGCATGTACACGTTGTGTCATTCTAACTAGCCATGACGTCTCGTACAACATACGCACATTTTGAACTTCAGGGAGTAACAATGTGATGCAATGAATGGGGCTATGTTTGCACAGACAAACGAATTACTTGGTCTACTGAAAAAACGGACCAAACCAAGGTAAAATTCATTAAATAGTGGACAATGAATGCAAGCACGCCCTGTTCGCTAATAATCATACTTCCGTATGTTCCTGCTGATGATGGAATCTAAATTTACTACATCATGAACATGGAAGCTATAACTAACAAACACAAATACGATCATATCCAATTATACAAATGTTGAAACTAGCTAACAACAACTTAAACGACTGACTATACATTCAAATGCATCCTGTCATTAGCCTACCTAATCAACTAAAAGTAGTAGCAAGAATGCGTGTGCACGCATTAAATACGCATACAAAACATGTGCCTACCTACCACTGCAAATACGTAAGGTTTTGAATAATCAAAATGTGCTAACATGAAAATTGAATGTGAGTTCACTGAAGTGGAATTCCATGCACAGCTTGCAGGCTTGCAAGCAATATACAATATTATGACTACGTAAGTGAAGTAATAGCACCCAAAAATTGCATTAGGTTCAAGTTGACAAAAGTTTCATTTAAATCACAAATGGGAAAGATAAAATCTGAAATCGCTGCTATAAATGGTCCTACTATATAACTATTTACCTTTACTTAATCAATCCAAAGATGAAAAATCAAGGAAACCCCAAAATAGCAAACCAAATGTCCTTAAGTGAGTTGGTATTTCTATATGGTATTGTAAAAGCCTCTCACTAAAAGGATTTTCTGAATACTTACTAACTAAATAGAAAGTCAAGGTGCATTATTATGCAACTGAAAACAATAAGTATATGGCAGCTGCCAAATAAGGGATTCCTTACAAAGTGGTCCGAGGTTAAGCAATGCGCACTGAAAATTTATACAGAATGATCTCTTAACATATTACAATCACTGTCATGTTCATATTTCTTCCATACAATAGTATTTCCAAGGTGCAAATATCTGTCAATCAATATCTAAATTGGCAATTGGCATACACTTTGGTTTTCAGCTTGGTATTAGCACAATGTATTGTGAAATTAACACACAGGATTTTGTAATCAATGTTAGAAACTTGATTGTTAAGTATTTTGAAGTATACTTACTGACCGTAGGTTTACCGATCAATTGTACTAACTTTCCATGAATAAATTGATAGAGAGTAAAATGTTCGATGAATGATTGAAATGCCCACTAGAAAACTGGTGATATTTTAAAAAAGCGACATGAAAGCGATAGTTGGAGTTGGACGACAAAATTGAATTTCACAAACTTACTTCTTCCCGTCGCATTACTTCCATATGAAGTTTCTTTTGTAACTCCTCACACTCATCTTTACTCCGTTCCATTTCATCTTTAGTCTGTCTCATTTTCTTTTTTAAAACGTCTAAAAGTGATCCTTGAGACATATTTAACCCTGCCATTTTCAAGTCAAACTTGTCACTTTTGAAACTGACTGATGGAACCCAACTAATTTTCGTAACCAACACACTAACAGGTCAGTTTGAAATCTATTTACTAAACTTCACGTGCGAACCTAACTGAACACAAATAATGGCCAGATTATGACTAACTAACTAACTATTGTCAATTATTGTCACCGGCTTTCAAAACTCAAGTTGCAATCAATTATTTACAATTCCACAAATGCAATCACACAATATACGAAAATTCCAGTCCCAACAAAGGGTTATTGACGTCGACGTTACGATTTTACTAATGCACTTTCCCTAATTGCCGAATACAAACGATGTAACAATGAGAAAACTCCCGGAGAATGGAATGTCGACTTTGCAAGTTAAAGTTAACCCGTTTAACACAACTTTTGGATTCAAACTATATGACTTTTTCCGCCTGGAACTGAAAAGGGTTACTGACTGATCAATTAACAAAAGTGTTTCAAATCCAGTGGAACTGACAATGATAAAGTTGCCACAAAACCGATGATGCCGACAATGAGTATTTGGGATTGGGAGTGGACGAGCCTAGTTGCTACACAGACAGCATATATCCGCTACTAAAAGTAAACCCTGGCTCATATAGTAAGTAAGTAAGTTACAAACACAAAGCTCGTACCTCCATTGTAAGCATTTTTCTCTCCCACTGACTATGTATAGCAATAGGTTAGTTAGTTTGTGCCAGTCACTAACTAACTAACTAACTAACTATAATAGCTAGTAACATGTGCATGTATCGGTTCAGCTAGCTGTACCTCTTTTGCAAAAGCATATTATTGTATAATTATATTCAACCAACCTGCACCATGATATTAGGATGAAGACAAATGCATAGTGTTAAAAAGTGTACATACATGGTAAGTAACTACATGCATGGATCATCAGTAGTTAAGTGAACTACACGTCATTGCTTTTCCTTTTTTAATCTAATCTGAATAAGTGATACAGGCAGGATACTCGCATCATCACAATCACATGGGTTGAGTACCTGTTTCAGTTTTTTTTTTGCCACTTGAACCATCCAGAATGAATTTTGTGCTATTGTTATAGTTAATTAGTTAGTCAATAAGATAAGGAGGCAAAGAGGGAAAACTCGCTCGCTATACTTTTCAGAATAAAAATAGTTGCCTTATGTTATTCGACTACCCTCGATAAATGGTCGATTTATGCAAGTAAATCACTAAATCTGTAAAATATTGTGGTATCAATGCTCATTTTATCAATTTAAAATTAACTGAAAAAGTCAATGTTAAGTAACATAGTAAAAAAGCTAATGGGGTTCAAGTTTTGTTTACATTCTGGGCAGGGTCAGTATATAGTAAAAGGAAAATAAAAGGTGTGAGAAATTTCCTACCAAATGAGATATAGCATGAAAAATTAACATATGAAATCGGTTGCTAGCACTCTGGCAAGTTCTACATTCCATAACACGGATGCCTGAACTACTATGTCCAAAAGGTAGAAAATAATGCTCTATAGGTAGATATTTTCCAGAATGTATTGTTGAAGAATGCCCCGAATTTAATTTTGACTCTTACCACCCATCGAATCATCGTTAAAAATGCCCTTTGTAAAGTTTCTTTCTCCCAACTAACTAACTAACCCGTTTAAGTTGTCCTTTGATGACATTGTGGAGCTCATTACCAATGATACTAAACTTCATCATGGTATCCGACCCGAAAACAGATCCCAGTCCAACGGCTAAACCCGGGTAGTTGGCACATCGTTTTCTCCTCCGTTGCTCCCGTTCGGAAATAAGTTCGGTTCGTTCACTGGGACATCTTAGTCTTGCTAATTGACTATCCTCTTCAGTCTCACCACAATTACTAATTTCAGTCGGATTGGCATTTCGAGCCCCACGTTTGGTCCTGGATGGGGATTGCTGGGATGTGGGGGAATTCCTACCTCTTCTATTCCTATTAGTATTTGGTCTAGCAGTTGCTCCAGTAGTGCCAGTCGACGGAGACTCGTCAAAATCAAAGTATGCGGAATGTTTGGAAGAGCTATCACTTGAGGTCGCTTTGTGCTTCTCTAACATTTGGTACACTTTTTCTACCGTCTCCCGAGTAGTAGTAGTAGTAATACTTCGGTTTATATTTTCTCTGGCGGGTATTTTCTTACCCAGTGGGTCCATTTGTGTTTCTTCCTCCTTGGCTCTTGGCTCCCGGTCGAGACTACAAAGGCCGGCTTCCATATCTTCGTCTTTTTGGGACATTTTGATTTGATTGTGACGGCACAAGATTTCAACTTTGGACTAACTAGCTAACTTATTCAAAATGACTTGAGTATTTTCATACACAGCTGCTCTATGATAAGATTGCAGTTGCAGTGGATAGATTGTCATTAATATCACGTTGTATAGTTAGTTAGTATGTACACACAGTGAGCCAATAGAACTGACAACTAACTGCGGTCTCAGGGATATAGGCCAAAGAAGAATAACGTGATGAGGATAATAGTTTATCTTGTGTATGGGCGTGAGTGAAGATCTAATGCCGCCATAGTCAGGCACAACTAGTTAGTTACTATAGTTCGTTTCAGTTTCGCGTAGTTAGCTAGATTAAGCTTTTTTTGCGAACTGTCAATTGGACACAACACAAACTTTATGATGGCTTGTATGGAATGGAACTTGATTTGAAATGAGGCACTTACTTAACTGAACAAGCACTAGTGTCTAGATTTGGATTTCACAATATGGAATCTGATTTGCATGAAATAGAGAATTCTCTGTAATAATAGTTACTAACTAACTCTGCGTGTAAATAAAATGTATTGAACGGATCTGAATGAGAGTGGCTCGAGATGTTATATAGCGAACGAGGAGGCTGAGGATAACTAAATTGTAGAAAATTAAAAACCCCGTATATTCCTTGGTACACGAAATAGAAACTACTGGAAAGGGGAAAAGATGGTTTGGCAACCGCTCCGAATAAATTCAAAGTATTCTCTACTTTATAGTGTAAAGTATGGGCTAAATGCAGCCTTAACTAACTAGCCATCGTGTAATGCTTTCCTAAAGGCAGGGAGTGTATGCAATTTCACAAATGCTATGGCTGGGAAACTATATTGTTGTAACGAACGAAACTGGATCTTTTTAGGGATACCCATTTCAAGAAATTATACTTCATGTAGTACTCTGTGTCAGTAAAGGAGAATCCTATTTTTAAATCAGTTATACCACACATATGCATGCCTGGTAAGTTAAATGGGAGCAAATAATGTGATGTGACTAACTAAAAGGGGTGGTATAGAATGAATGCGGGTGTTTTTCGTTCACTATTCGGATAGTGCGGGGTAAAAAATCCGGCAGTGCACTTTCATGTATGTAATCTTCTTGAGGTTGTACATTCC
>Ga0210040_10005089_pt1 | contig 16879 bp, 6 predicted proteins | sample CryGeyCG12114_NA_FD_185462 | JGI IMG/M metagenome (GOLD analysis project Ga0210040, IMG submission 185462) | Groundwater microbial communities from aquifer - Crystal Geyser CG19_WC_8/21/14_NA (SPAdes) (version 2) | ecosystem: Environmental > Aquatic > Deep subsurface > Groundwater | place: USA... | reverse complement strand
TATTCTAGGTTTACATCTCCACACCAGGGTTGTAATTTGACAGCCTCAGCCCTACCGCATCTGCATGTCCTTCTTGGGCAGGTGCTCTATTGATCCTACAGTACGTGCCAATCCTGCTGCTCAAGATCACGCCACCATTGCATACGGTACTGCCCCAGAAGCTGAGTTTCGCTCGTGTTAAGCTGCAAGCTACTCGCACGGTAGCCAATAAGCGTTGCAGATGTGATGTGCTGTGGACCCGGCAGCAACGATTTTGGTATAGTGCGGATATGCTGACGCTTTTAGCAGGCATACATGCATGCAAGACATGGAAATGCAAGTTAACAGAACTCGGTTCTTGGGCGTTATAGGGAGGCGGACAGGGCTGAAGGCACATTCTACAAGTCATCTGTACGGTCCTCTATGGGCGGAGTCTTAGTACTGTCGCTACCAGATTCAGGCAAGGATTGCTGGGTTTTGGCTTTCATGCACTTGCGTAAGATGTGACTTGCATGATCTGAAATTAGCAAGTGTATGTACTTTGGCTTGCCAGGGAGCTAGCCATGGCTGGGATAGATGAGATGCAAGCATGCTAAAAGTAATTCATCGTTCAAGTTGAAGCTCGCTATGATATTCATTCCTTGGCCTTTGTCCTTGCCGTGTTGAAGGCTAGGCGTTCTAAGGGACGAGTAGCTCTCTGCAAAGGCATTGAACGGCTTGCGCTTGTGCGCACACCTTTGTGATAGACCCATCTGCATCTGCACTCCCTCCTCGCATGGCCGAGCTTTGCCCGAGTGCTGCCACTGGTAGGTATTCTGTACACTCGATCGCCTTTTTCGCACTCTCTGGAAATGTAGCAGCCATCATCCCACATCGCCGCCAATTGCTCTAGAGATCTGGTTGAGAGATATTGAGCATTTGAAAAGACCTATTCGATAGCCTTCAGCTCGTTACCCATCTCGCCGTTTATCAGCTCCTCCAGCTTGGCTCCCTCCTCTTCGATCCGTTCAAGCCTTCGACGTACACAATCTCGGGTCCATTCTCGTGCCTTTTCTAGCACTTGCTCTTTCAGTTTCTGAGATGCTGGAACGTCGTATTCCTGGGCCTTTTTAAACATCTTCAACCAAAGACTTTGATGCTCTATGTCGAAGGGCTTCGTTTCGAAATGGTCAAGCTTGTCAAGGACATCCCTATATAACTGACGTGTCATACCGTACGTGTCCACTAATGGCTCTTGACTTGTGGTAATGCGAACAACATCATCGACATTCGCTTCTGTAGGCAACTCGAAACGTAGAGACTGGCAACGAAGCACTCGACAGGGTAAGAGGTATGCTAATACCTCAGACGCATCTGTCGTCCACTTTGGTCCTATAGTCATGACAACGTCTTTGTTGAGAAACGCAATGCGAAGCCTTCGACAAACCCTGATGAAGGTATGGCATCGCCAGTTGAATTCGAGCCGAAAAACGACGTGGAACTTCTGGAAGCGAGCCAATATTTCGTAAGCGTCGATCCACGAGTCTAGAGACTTTTTTTCCTTGTAGGTTCCTCGCACATTCGTAGATCCGATGCCTTCCTTTCGCTCGACCAGGTCCTGCAGCAATGGCAGCACCAACACCCCCCCGGCATATTCCAAGGTTGATTGTTCCAACACCGCAACGCCGAGGAACCTGAGGTGGAGATTGTGGTCATTGCGGAAACCATCGGCCACCAGGACGGCTAAGGTGTTTTCGTGGTAAAGGATCACAGAGCCCTCCTCATACAAAACCTGGCAGGTCTGCAGAATCTGAGATGAAAGTTTGGTTGCAGTATTGAACTCTGCCTCGCCAACCTCATCCTGGCTTCTAATTAAGTCGCCGCTTCGTAGAAGGCATCGCAGGATCTTGATTCGTATCTCAGCTGGTAGTCCAGTCGCATTGCCATTCATTGGTCGTCCCATCAAGGGTGACAGGGGCTGGCTGGATCGTGGGTTCTGGAATGTCATCGTCGCAGTAGTACTCTGCTGTGTGAAGCTGGCCGCCATGGCTATGTCCTAATAACGAGACGGTCTATGTCTTTGTCTTATCAGCGGCTATCCTTCAAAAACGGTTCGCGTGTACATACGTTTCTTTGAACTCGATGGACCGAACTGGGGGGGTCTTCAGCGCGATTTTATGTCGGGCGAGGTCGAGGGAGGCTGTGATTGCGATAGAGAGTGACAAGTGTGATCCGGAATAGTGCAAGTTTGTGGGGCATAGGTGGAGTCATCGCCCGTTAGTGAACTCAAGTGAAGATCGAGTGAAAATACCAGAACATTGGAATAAGCCTCGACCTGTCCGACCAAGACAATCACAATATGGGTAGACGAGGCAGGCCTGCAGTTAGCTATCTCCAGGCAGTACACTGCATACATAGAGTCGATACCACTTACGCATAAGCTGCCCACCCACAGTACAGTACAGCCAAATTTCTCTCATCAGTCGCTTGCCGAATCAACTCGTTGACAGTGGCCTCAACACTCAGGCTTGCACTCAATTTCTTCGCGACCACCGCTAAGGCCCGATCTGCCTCGCCAGGCTCGTTGATGTTACCAGCTACTTTGGCACCGCCGGCACCTCTTACGGTCGCCTCAGCACCAACTTCATCCGGTGCTGGCGTCGCTTTGTCACCCTTGGTAGCAGCTGCGGCGGCAGCAGCTTCCCGTTCCTGCTGTTCTTGCATTCGCTGCACGCGAAGCGGCGATACCGACCAACTGTGCAGAGGATCATATCTGAGCACATCGAGGATCGTCATGATAGCATCCTGGTGTTTGCGCAACGCCTCGAGCGTGAAGTTACAGCATCTTCTGAATGGTCCCTCCACCCCAGAAAGACCCATGCCGTCGACGAGGTCCCGGGTAAGCCGGAACGGAACAACTTCTGGTATCGGAAGGACCCGGCCAGCCTCGAACGCTACTCCAAGGTCGATATGTACGGCTTCACCACTGTGTTGATCGAGAAGGATGTTGTGTCCATGCCGGTCTCCAAGTCCGAGCACATGACCAAGCATGCTCACTGCCGCAGTCGATCGTGAATAGTTAAGCCGCTTCTTGAACCACTCGTCAGGGTCAAGGAAGTGCTCCATGAAGAAGAATCGCATGATCGGGTGAAAGTTCTGCGTGACGCTACGATACGTCCGAATCCGCTCCTCGGTCTTCTTCGCCTGTGCGTCTTGAACCGCTCGGCGGCATGAGTTCGGTTTATAATCTTTCGGATAGTATCTGGCGTGTGCGGGTAGAAGATAGTCGTTGAGTGGAATTGTGTTTTGGACGAATTCCAGGATGCCAGAGTTATGAGTCAACGGGATGACTTTGTATGTGCGAATTCCCAGATTACGTTGCCGTGTCGGGCGATGGTCCTGCAGGAGTCCAGAAACTTGCTCAAAGACCTGCTCCATAATCGCGTCCTGCCGAAGGTCGTCGTTACCGCCTTTGAGGAGCATTTTATGGCGCGAGCCGTCAGTTGCCACAATGGTCCCGATCTTGGGTGCTGATACACCCCCTGCGATCGACACTTGTGGTTCGAGAGCACCGATGGTTGGCAGAGTGGAGTAGTCCTTGTCTGACCGCAAAGCTATTGTCATGGTGGGAGGTGGTATCTTTTGACTCAACCCCTGTAGAGTTTGCTCCAGCTGCTTGCCGTACTTAAAATTGCGAACCGGGATCTTCGCATTAGTCTTTACCTCCTTCTCTTGTTTCTCTTGAGCGAATTTGACCAGCGAGAGACAGCTGTTGTGTACCGACATCCAGATAGCGGAAACTTGCCCCTTGCCTCTATGGATCGTCTCTGTCAGCTTTGAAGCGGCTCGATGCCGCGAATCGGCAACAGGGTCATTCCGGGCACCCCTTGTCTTAGTGACAGCAAATAGTTGGTACAGGCTATGATAAGGATGATCGTTGGCTATTCTGTACACAAGGTCGTATAGCACTTGATGAAATTGGTCTGTATCGTCTGTCAGTCGTGATGAGAGCTGGTTGACGAACGGAGCTAGCTTGATTGTTGGCACAGAGTTGAGGTGATTCGCGACCGAAGCATTCGCTGTTGACACATTCGAATTGCTCAACCACAGCGACAGCAGACGGAGAACGTCTTTGCCGTAGTCATCGCATGCCTGCATGGATAAGAGGTAGTTCTCGAGGCACTGCTGCAGCAATTGCTCGCGATTGGTTTTCATTCTCCGGTACTCTTCATCGTCTAAGTTGAACCATGTTTTAGCCTTAGCGTAGTGTGTTTTCAGGGTTTTCTGCTCTTCCTTGGAAGTGTTCCTGTACATGTTCCCGAGTTCGGTAACCTCTTGTAGTTTTCGGTGTCTAAGCTTGGAGATCCGGTCGAAATCGTCCTTGCCGGCCGAATCTTGTAGTTGTTCATCGCAGAAAGCAGCAAAGTTGTGATACACGCGACCAGCCATGGGGCCCGTTGTCACCTTCCCTAGAGCCTGGATTGCTGGCTGTAAGTACTGAGTGGTCACCTCATCAGGGCGATCAAGTCGTGCCTGGCTCAGTTTCTTCCCAAGTTCTGTCAGAAGCTCGGCTTTGCTGATTGAGAGTGCTCCTGTATCAAGAGTCTTGGATGATTGGATAGACCTTAACATCTCGATTGGCGCATTGATTTCTCCCAGCGACCATAGAGTACCTGCGACATCGAACGTGATTGCGTCGTGCACTGAAAGGTTGAATTCTTTGGCTTCATCTTGCAGTTGGGACAAGTACATTGCACGGTTGAGACAGAATTGCGCTGCATCGTGCTTGCTTGCCACTGCGAGGGATGCTCGCACAGATCTGAGCTCGTGGAGCAAGAGGGTCGGGCTTTTGGCGTGGAAGAGCTCAGAGGCCTTATCATTGCCTCTCATGGCAGCAGCCACAGCCTCTCTAGCCGTCAAGATTGTCGAAATAGATTCGAAGCTGGGACACGTTAGGGAATGCTTGATGTCAGAAGATGAGTTTACTTACCTCGCTCTGCCGACCCAGGCCATCGGCTCGAGCAATATTGTCCATGCCTCATCTAGGTTTTCGATTGAGGTCGTCATTGCTAGCATTTGAACCTCCGAGAGCGCGGCCAAGTCGATCAGACTCATTGTGTTGCTCAAAGCGCCAGAACGATGTCCGAGCAGCTGCCTAGTGGCACTGTGTAATCCAGCGTCTATCGTCATTTGCATATCAGAGTAAGACTGACTTGTCGCTAGCTTTTGGAGCACAGTCGCAAGGGTAGCAGTATGGTGCGTCTTGTCTGCTGGAGAAACATCCCACTGGTGAACGTTCAGAAGAGCTTGCCCGAAGGGCCTTCCTTCATCGCCAGCTAGATCTGCGCCAACATACTGCTGGGTGGCATAAGCAAGACCATTAAGATTCGCCGAAGAGAGCGCGGATACAACCCCCTGACCATCTCGCTGATAGGCAGCTTCTGCGCCGTGAGCTTTCATCGATGAGTCGAAGAGAGCGCTTTGCATGGCTAGCACTCTAGATCCTTCGCCTTCGTGCTGTAACTTCGCTAGTACGGAGTTTACATCTGCTTCCTCGTGACAGCCGTAGAAAAAATCTGCGTCCTGAACCGAACGGAATATTCTGGAGAGCAACTCCATGTTGACGTTGGTCTCAGGCAACAGTGTTTTCACCGACGATCTGCGCGAGCGACTGACCTGTAAGGCTTGCTCGGATTGTTCAATTTCAAGCATAAGCAGTGCGGTGTGTGGCATGCCACAGTCGAGAGCTGCAGCCGCTGCCTTTTCGTAATTGATGTCTATCCACCCATTGCGCTTTGCATAGGTCGTCTCACCTGGATAGATGCACCTTCGGAGATAGGATACGATGCTCAGCACCACACGAGCAGGGTTCCGCGTGGTATGTCCATTGAGGACAGCGTTGAACAGCTTGCTTAAGAAACCATGAACAACCTGTTGATGCTCGACTTGACCATCGAGTACCAAATGAGCAATCATGGGCAGTATCTTGTGTGCAACAGTTTGGTGCGAGTCCAGTAGTGGGAGCAGCCCACTCAAGAAGGCGTCGCCGGCATCTTCCATAATGATTGATGCAGCCAGCAGTGCAGCCCACTGGCTATTGCTTGGGAACGATCCGAAATTAGACACATCTTCAACACTGCGTCTGCTTGTGTGACCGTACGAAGGTTCTGGGCAAAACGACGATTCGAAAATGAGGTCTTGCAGGTCACCCCCCTCAGTCACACTCGACAGCATTTCTTGCCGCTCCTTCCTTGGGAGTGAGCTCAATACGAAGGACAATGTTCGCTCCGCCATGCTTGCGGCTGCTGCATCCTCGCCCCACACCAGGTCAACCAAGACAAGCAGAATCTTGCGACGCGAATGGTTTGGGGCTAAAGACGATTCATCTTCGGCTGTCACATTTTCATGCTTGTGATTAAGCGCGAGTTCGAGCGATGGGCCAGCGAATGCGTAAGCTCTTCCGAGAACACTGCCAATCCAGGTTGTGAAAGACTCGGAGACTTCAACCTGCTCGAGCACTTCCCTCAAGACCGGGGCTACGGCCACCGTAGTTTCCTCACTTTCTAAAATGTCGTCGGTGAAGTTCGCTGTCTTGAGGAAGTTTTGACTTAAACCTCGAATGACAGTGTTGAAGAACTTTTGTGGCACCAAGGGCTCTTCAGAACTTTGGTCAAGCAGAATATGGTACAGAAGGATGCCTTCAGATTCATGCCGGCTGTTTGTACCGGAACTGTTCATTTCTTTCGCGTGGTGTATGATCGTCCTCAGCCTGTTGTCTCGTCCGGGGCTCAGCTGTGAGGTATCAAAACCTTGTAGGTACTTGTCCAGCCATATTCGAAATTCTCTGGCTCTTGCCATCGTCGCGATAAATTGGCTCTCTTGCGTGGTACCTTCTTGCGAAGATGTGGCGAATACAGATAGTGCTGTGAAAATCGCAGCACCAAGGCCAGCAATGAAGGACAACCTGGCCTGCAAGTACTTTTTACCCTGTTCAAGAAGGTACCAATAAATGCCGATCGTATCTTCGGCACAATGGAAATATGTCACATACGGTCTAAGACTGTGGAGAAGCATCTCTAAAGGATATCCTCGAAGGGCAGTGGATCCAGCCATTGTGACTGCGACGCGAATCTTTCGGATGGTGGAAGCAACGTGGAGCGGACCAAGCGCTGCGTTGGCGTCGTCCAGGATCTCGCGGTAGACGTAGGTCAGGATGGACGACGTCCAGAAAGAATCTGGATTTGTCTCCGAATTCATGCAGACCTTCGCCAGTATCGGCATGAGATACTTGACTCGGAAGGAGGGCTGCTGTCGTGCTGGGTGGACGACGCTCGAGGCTCCGTGGCTGCGAATAGCCTCGTAGGTATGAAGCATCGACTTGTAACGACTGCTGCTTCCCAACAACTTGTCAAAGCCACGGTCTTCACTCAATGATAGGATGATATGAGCGACAGCTTCAGGAAAATGCTTCTTAGATAGATCTGAGTATGCACTTTCACCGATTAGCTTGCGTATGGCGGTCTCCAGTAGACCGGGCCCCTCCACCACCTTGTCCTCCACAACGTCGGTAGCGATAGCGTAGACTTGTGCTCTTGCAAAAGCGGTTTGCAGCATGTCAGTCCACGACAGGCCAAGCATCGATTCCAGCAATTCCTGGTGTCTCTTGTCGTGCCTCAAAACTGCTTGAGCTACTAGCTCTTCTATCTCTGCCTCCACTAGATCTTTCAACGTGCTGTAGCCGAACGCAGAAAATGGCATTGTGTTGATTGAACCATCTTCCAGCCACGTGTAGAAGATTTGCGGTGCGAACAGATGCAATACGTGACCAGGACCTCGTTCGAGACCCACATCCTTCGCGACCATCTTGAGGCACTCGTGGGCGAATGAGCACGCCAATGGGACATTTGCTGCTGTCTCGAAAATGTGGTAAGCGGCCTGTCGCAGGCAAGTCTTCCATGTGCTACCAAGCCTCGCCAAGGCATACAACCGCACAGCGATTCCTTCTGGATCATTGGCCTCCGTGGGCAGACGGTCAACAATGTCGTCGAATATGGCACCATGCTCCGCCAATACGTAACCTTCAAAGAGCGTTGACACTGTTGGCAAAATGCGGTACCTCAGGCCTGAAGTCCCGTCCTTCAATATGTGCAACAGACTTGTCCTTGGGGACGATAGCACCTCCGTGCCATATCGAGGTTTGTGGCGCAAGAGAGAACCAATAAGGACGGAGATATTATACAATACCCTGGTAGAGGCGATGCCTTTACCAAGTGCTACCTCAATAAAGTAACTGTAAATGTCCATAGCTACCTCCGCAAGGTCTTCGTCCGGTGTATCTACCCAAAGGTGGACTGTGCTTTGCATGAGCTTCAAGCAGAAGCACAAAGCGGCTTCGTTGCGCTCATTTTCGTCATCCTGGAGGCAGACCTCAGCAACTCGACGAAGAATACGAGCAGCGTCGGACGTCGTGAGGGATGAGTCATTCTCTAGAAAGTTGATCAGGACAGCCCTTGCTGACAAGAGTTCTTGTGCTGGGAGACCGAGCGAGAAGTCGACCATGGCAGACGATAATGAGGCTCTCTCAGAAATGTCTGCGCTTAGGCATTCCTCGAGTAGCATAGCTTCAACTTGAATGAACTGACTGTGGCAATTGGTGGAGAATGGTGCTTCCCTGCGCGAATTTTCCTGGTTGAGCCTTTGAGATTTAGCTTGACTAGGTTGGGAGGCGCCCGTTGAGGTGGAAAACTCTAGGTCTAGGTCTTTGGTGCCGACTAGACCGTCACCGCGCTTCGCGAAGGTCTCCCGAAGTGACTTCGCCAGCTCTGCCTTGCTCCGTTGAGCCTCAGATGACTGTTGCTCACTGTTTGCACGGATCGCTAGGAGCTTCTGGGTTACCCGAATAGCTGACGTCTCAAAAGCAGTTTCTTCGTGACGATGTAGCCACATATAGTCCAAAACACATTGCCAGCTTTGCTTGATGGATGTATGCAGGTATAGATTTGAGGCCTTGTCAGTGAGAAGGGCGGAGACTGTGCAAGCAGTGCAAAGTATCTCCGCCATCTCAACCGTAAGGTTTGCGCGACGAATATGTTCCGTTCTATCATGGGAGTTCTCCTTGTAACCGACAAGCTCGATGTCTCTGTAAGCAATCGCCAGATCATCAAGCTTCTTCTGTAAGAAGCGGCAGACGACATCACGAGATTGTTTGCCGCTCGGAGGACCGATCTTGTCGGCTGTGCGGTGCTTGGTCAGGGACGCTGAGGGGTATGTCGGAGGATCCGTTGGAGTCGCCCCATTCAGATATTCAATGAAATGATAATCTTCTAACTGCTGTTGATAGGCGTGGTACAGCGTGCTTGGAGATGAGATACGTGAACGTTGACTGTTCGAGTTTGTTGTTCTAGTCAGCGCGTTGAATAAGTCGTAGAGAAGGTCGGGACGACCCATACGGGCAACGTCCACATTTCGCGCATGATCTTTGGTTGCTGGTAGCGACCATACTGTATCCAGCCAAGAGAGGACCTTGTTGCTGAAATCTTGAGACTGCCTTTCCGTGCGCAGTAGACCTGATCGCAGACAGGAGGAGAAGAGAAGCAAGGCTGAGTCTGTCAAAGTAGGAGGACCCCTTGTCCCACTGAGGAAGCAGAAGTTGGTAAGGTTTGAGCTCGATAAGAATGTGTCCACAATACCAGTCTCGATCAAAGCCGTCATGGTGAAGCAGGCTGCACGCGAGTTCATATCGCTGGTAACTAGTTGAGAGGCTGCATTCCAAGCTTGCCACCAGTATTTCAGCAGCCCTTCCTGTTGGGCGATAGCGGTTCTACTTAGTCTGCTCAGAACCAATAGGATCCAGGACGACCGTCCGGCGCGATCGTCGACAATCTCAGGCAGCATCTTGACTAGAAATTCCTGTGCCTCCTTGGCATCAATGGCAACCTCGTCAATCATCAGCAGCTTGAGCAGGTCAGGAAGGGCCACGGACTTTCGTTGACGCTTTCTCGGGCCTTCATCGAGATCACCTTCAGTACCCTGTGAGACTGCATCCCGGGGCGAAGCAGCTCTCAGCATCGCTATCATGGCTACAGTGCACCATGACAAAGTAGCGGAAGCCGATTCTATGTCAGGAGCCACTCCCCTTCGTGAGAATAAGTCGTCAGTATCGGAAATCGAGAACATGAGATCGGAGATCTGCAAGGAGTCTTGGTCACTGCGACTATCGTATGTGTCTAGTAGATGCGAGCCCACGGATGCAACAACCTGGGTATCAATGTCGTCCAGAGCTGGCTGGGGAGGTTTGAGGCGCTGCCGTAAAAGCAGCAATGTTATTAGCATCTGCTCCCGGAAGCTGGTCGATTTATGATCAACCTTATCTGACCAGAGTCTTCTGATCAGTGGTAACACTTGAGTTCCAATGTGAGAGACAAGCGCAGTACTTTCGGTAAGAGCAACCATGATAACATTGTTGAGGCATTCAAAGGCAGCATCTTTGTTCTGTATTGGCGTGGCAAGGGCTGCTAGGATTGTTTGTGCAATGTCTGGTAGCTTCACTTGCAAAGGACAGTTGGTGATCCCCGTTAGGCTCACTAAAGCTATAATCAGCCTATCGGTTCCGTGAGGTAGTTTGACACGGGATCCTCTGCTGCTGCTAGCCTGACTAGGACGAAGGGCGATAGTGCCACTCGTAGAAGCGTTGGTGCTCATGGTCCCTGAAGCCAATACTGCATCGTCATAGCCGTCCTCCTGGTCTCCAGCAGAAGAGAGACCATCGTTGATGGCGTCAAGGACGAAGTCCACGTATCGACCCCAATCCTTCGGGCGAAGGTGCTCTGCGTGAGCTTGATCTGAAACAATGATACGAAAGACACGGAAGTATTCAGATTGAATTGGGCGGCGAAAATCCTCATCCCTGGACTGAGTGCTGCTGAGGATGCTGCAGACATGATCAAGCACAGCGAATGCTGTCTTATGTCGGATCAGGCAGTTGCAGAAGCTCACAACCACCCTTAATGCGGAAGCGACGGTCTCGAGGCGGTTGACTGCTCTTTTCTTGGCCGTAGCTGATCCACCTAGCACATCGCTCTTGTCGCTCTTGACCAAAGCAAACAAGAGGTCCAGGATTTTATGCCATCCATGGTCTTCCAGGCTGTGGAGCTTGGATGAAGATGGTGCACGGGTGAGAATACGTTTCAGGTCGTCGAGGCCCTCGGACCGTTTCGCGATGGTTCCAGCTTCGAGTTTCTCGACAGCCTCCAGTATACTAGCCCCAGCCATCTCGCCTGGCAGCGAAAGTGGTGGCACTCCTGAGCACTAGTGACATGCTCACCGGCGAGAGCACGATTGACTTGTTGTTTGCGACTTCAGCTCTTGACATATTGACCTTTTGATGGTTGAGGAAGTGCATTCGACGAAGCCTTTCACTAAGCTGGTATGAAAGTCTTGGCGGGAAGGCGCGTCCGGAAAGTTTGCACCACGTGAGAGGAACGCGTCGAGCAGAACTTTGGGAAGCAATTACCCAGCTTTGCTCCTCCTACTCAATGTGACGCGGCGCAAAGATGGAGAGCTTGGAAAGGTTGCAGGGCTTGCACGCCGACCTCGTCGCCCACACACAGAAGTCGTTGTCCAACATTGACCGACTATGGCACGAGCTAGAAGATTCAATTCAGGAATTCAAGACGTTGCTTGATCAGTCCAGATCGACTGATGCAGAAGCTAGAGCCTTCCGAGAGGGGAAGGTCGAGGTCGAAGGACAGGAGTACAGCATCAATGAGGAGTTTCGCCAACTCAGCGTTGCAATCGGCACTGCCCTCGACATCTCAGAAGAGCATGCCGGCCGTCTAATTATCGAGACACAAGCGTCAGCCAGCGACAATGAGCAAGCCACCATCGCCGATGTCGTCCAGAAATACCACGATCGACGGGACTACCTCCTACAAGACCTCCGACTCGTCCTCCAGCAATCACAGGACCTGGACCTTGAGGAAGACGTCAGGGATAACTACAAAGAGGTGGTCGAGACGATCCTGGACACGAAGAACGGGGTTATAGCAAACGGTTCTGCCTTTGCCAGGAAGTGTATGCAAAGTATGAGCGATATCGAGTCCAGGCAGAACACGTTGAATGAGCAGATTCAAAGCAAAGCAATTCTCAGCCATGCTAGGGGCGAGGCATTCTACCGCACCCTCGACTTTCAGCGAAGCAGCCTGTTCAAGCAGCATGAGGCGCTTGGCGCAATCCTGGCCTTGCTGTTCCGCGGAAACCATACTATCTCAGAAGACCTCAGGAAGCTGCATGAAAGATCTCAGAGATGGCAGCGCCTAGACTTCAGCTGCATACACTACCTTCCTGCCTTTGCCGCAGCTTTCCAGCGATATGGCTCCCCTGAAGGGAATGGTCAATCGCAGGAAGCAATAAACCTGAACAAGCTTTTGGTTGCTCGGACGAACGATGATCCCAATGGACCTTACCGGCCTCTGGCTGCGACGTTGGAGATGTGGTGGACCGCCGAGTACAGTGGCTTTTGGCGGGACAATGCTGCGCCAGATAATGATGCAGCTAACCGAACAGCTATCATGAAGCGGGCACTCGACGACGGGAGTTTAGAGTTCATGCTGTCAATATGCACAAATACGAAGAACGATCCGTGGCAGCACTCGGCTCGCCAGGAGTTGGTCGAAATGCTCCTCGACGGTAGCAACGTCTCCTTTGACGGCATTGAACCCACATCTTCCTACTTTCTCACCATGATAATGGAAGCCTACGAAGCCTTTGCCGATGCTTGGATCACAAACATGCCTGACAGCATCAGGAAGCTCAAATCGGACGAAGATGACCAGAGACTCAAGCAAATCACAGCCTCCGTAGACGGTGTGCTGCAGCACCCTCCGCGTGAACAAGGCGTACGCCTTCACTTAGAGGCTTTTTTGGTCGTCATTGCTTTCGCATTCGAGAACCGGCCTGAAGCCGGAGAACAATGGTGGGAAGACCCCGACAGCAACCTATATGGGTTTTTACACTGGGCTTCTCGTCGACAGACCGTACCTCGCGTTAGCGCATTCTGTGAGATGCTCTGTGCCATCTCTGAGCTCTCAGAGAATGCACAGGCTGCTCACAAATTTCTGCTCGACGATGCACTACCTGTGCCTAGCATTCGGGGCAAGAAATTACCATCACTGAACTATCAGCAGATCTTCGCCGAACTCGACTTCTACTCGAGGAAAGTGCACGAGAAGGCGCAGCAGTCGCAGGCAGCGAAAAGCAGACTACATCCCGAGCCAGAATTGAATGAGGCAGAAAGTCCTGTCATGTTGTCGTGTTACCTACGACTGCTCGCTCATCTCTTCCGACAGACCGGACCAGCCAGGGACTTTGTCCTGAACCTTCAACAATTTGATCTGCCGAAGAGTCTACTCCATCTCAGCTCAGGTCCAATTCCGTCCTTCCTACGAGCTGGTATTTTTTCCTTTTTCGAAGCCTTATTGACGGACAAGGACTGGAGCACGTCGCAGCGAATGTGGTTCACAATTGATGAATGGGCCTCGACAAACCATGACAGGGCAGCTAGCACGTCCGGGGACAAGCAGCCGCCTCCAACCACAGCTGCTCTTCAAAACACATTAGCAGCTATCTCGGCTTCACACAATCACTATGATGCTTTTCTCAAATTGCTTGTCGCGCTGGTCGGTCCCCTTCCGGAGATGAGTGGGCAACCCATACCATTCCCTCCTGATCTCGGAAGCATCTATCGCTTTCCTGGTATCGCCCCGTACGTTGATCTTGTCTGCGGGCATATCACCACGAAGAACCTCCAAAGCTGGCTCGAGGACGGCAATAGCCATGGGTACATCAGGACTATAGCATGCGTCGACTTCATGTTGGCTTGCCTAAAGGGTTTCAACGAAACTTATGTCACGCCGTTGGGTAAGCCATCGGGAACAACCAACGATGAAAGCTATTACAATATGTACGCACAACGTCATCCGTTTTCGCGGGTAATGGAGTGGCTCTTTAGCAGCAGCCTCATCAAGTGCCTCACGGAGTTGCTCCATCAGCCAGGAGAAGTGATCGATACTACCTCCCAGGATGATCCCAAAGTCATCAGTCTTCAACGTCTCGTGGAACTTTTGAACTGCATCATCAGCCTTCAGCCAACTTACTTCGATATAGTCAAGCCGAAGAAGGTCAATGAGAGTCACAAAAACATCCAATTCTCTGGCATCACCGCGATTGAGGATAGCATCATCGGTCGACCCGAGCTGCTCTTGGATATTTGCCGGTATGCCGCATCAGATCATGTACCGTTATCACTTCAATCACTCGAACTCCTGCAAAAGCTGTCGGGATCTGCACGTTTCCAAAATCACCTGTTCGACGAATCAAGACAAGACCGAACGGGTCGTCACATGATTGAGATGATCGGTCCTACGGGTGAGGCACAGCTCAAACACATCTCTTCAGCTCTAGCTGCACATTTCGTGGTGGATCCTCGCGAGTTGGAAGTTGGGAGCCAAGCCGATGGTTATTTGCTTAAGGATGGCATCCTATCGTTCTTCAATGCATGTCTCGCAACCCAGTCAGAGTCGCCAAACATTGCCCATCTTCTACTCGGCTTTGAACGCATCGGTAATCATCTTGGGTTCACTTCGGAGTTCGAGCAAGGGAGTTCCATGTTTGATGCGTTGGCAAGTATTTCGAGCAACTACCCAGATGGACTTGAAGGAAGTCTTCTGTCGTGGCTTTTACATACCAAAGCAGAAACAATCTGTGTGCTGAAGCACCTGTGGTCATTCCCAGTATCTTCTGATCTCGCCATGATCCAGTTAAGACGTGCGAGCTTCCTGACGCAACAGCTAACAAGCCAATTGCCGGTCACTCAGAACACATTGTGGGATGGCGTGAGTATAATGCAATCCGACTTCTACTTCCGCACGTCCGCTGAAGCTTTCACTGACTTCCTGTCCTTTCGGCGACATCTCTATGATTACGTGAAAAGAGAAATTGAGCACGTAGGCAACGCCAACATTAAAGCTCTGCAAGAGAAATATCTTGGAACATTTCAAGGAAAGTCGGTCGACGCCGATGGTGTGCCACTCAACCACCCAACGGTATTCGACCTCTTCGACTTCGCCGAGCTCGACACGAGGCATCCGGAAGCACTGGCATTTCCGATGCTCACATTCTTCGATGACATCGACTTTGACGCCTATGAGAAAGATCAGCTTTACCAAGTCGATAAAGTACAAGTCGTGCTGAATCGAAGGTGCGCACAGATCGCGGGGCAATACCGCGATGCCAATAAACAGCTTGACGACGAGACCCTCCACAATGAAGCAGACTATATGGTCGGCCTCCTCGAAGCACGAAACCGTCACACCCTTGCAACGGTTGAACGCATCACGTGCCTGCGAAGCTATGTGGACATGATTATCAGCATAGTCGACTGCTGCCCCATGGAACCCGCCACGAAAACACAATTTATCCTGCACATGCTTCAGCTCATCCTGCCAAAATTAGATACATACCTCTCAGACGGTGCACCTGAAGCAGGTGAGCTGACACGCATGGCGGAAACCCTCCTATTCGCGCTCTCGAGCATCGAAATGGCGTCCTCCACGAAAGCGCAAACACGTATCGACATTGCTGTGGCCGAGAAACTCTTTCAGCTTTTCCGCATATGCGCCGAAGGCGTACCCTTGTCAATCACAAACCCCAACCTACGAGCTGTACTGTACAGTATCTGCGCTCAATACCTCACACGCATCCTCTCGTCGCCAGCGAGCAATACCGATCCCTCGAACAAAGCGCGCAACAATGCAATGGATACAGTCCGTAGTGCGGGCAGCCAGCTCATTACTATCCTCTCCGACGACGCAGACGACGGCCTAGATACGTGTCGCCTTAATGCTTTGAATCTCCTAGCACAACTCGTTTGCCTGGCGCGAAGTCAAACCTCAAACCTCATCGTCGAGTCATTTGTCAAATCCAACATCCTCGAGGTTCTGCTCGATCCACTCAAAAACATCGCTGAGGAGTTCTCGGCTACCGAGCCAGCCAGTAAGCTATTCCCCAATCCTCTACTAGGTCTAATTAATGCTAACAAGGCACAGATCGAGTCTATCTCCTCACCCTCTTCGAAGCCCGCACCCACCTCCTCCTCCAAGTCTCGCGCACTCGCCCCGGCGCATCCGCCCTCCTTGATTCAAACCTCATCCAAACCCTCCGCGACAGTGCCCTCTTCAGCGCAGACCCAGACCTAGGCTTCGACCTAACCATCACCGATCCCACTGCGCTAGTCCGTTCGACCTACCCATCCAACCCAGCCAACAGCACAGGCACCAGCCAAAAAACCGCCCTAGTCACCTACTTCTCCCTCCTCGCCTCCTGCCTCCGCCTGCTCCTCAGCACATTCCTTAGTTTCGGCCCCGACAACGAGAAAATGATCTACCTCGTCCGCACCTTTCTAGCCGACTACAGAGGCAACATGGTCGGCGTATTCAAACGCGCAGCAGGCCTCAATCTCGCCAGCCAGACGAGTGCGGCGGCCAGTCTGGGCGTGTTTGGACCAAGTATGACGTTGTCCGCCGGTGACAGGGAGTTGAGGAAGGTGGTTGACGAGTGTTTGAAGGCATATACGGGGCTTGCTGTTGGAGCTGAATTTCTGGAGTTTGAGGATGAGAGGGGACTTGGTGGGAATGGGATCGCGGCGGCTGGGTTTGGGAGGAGTGCGTATGGGAATGGGAACGGGTTTACATGAGAGGATAACATAGGATGGACAGTGTAAACAGGACGAAAGTGTAGCATAGCAGGCGAGACTTGTCTAGACGAAATTCAATATATGCTTTTCGGTCTATGCTATCTCGCTTTTTCTCGTTGTTCTCATCTGGAACTGGACATAGTATCGCCATTTGCGCAGTAGTGTCAGACG
>Ga0210040_10005088_pt1 | contig 16879 bp, 1 predicted proteins | sample CryGeyCG12114_NA_FD_185462 | JGI IMG/M metagenome (GOLD analysis project Ga0210040, IMG submission 185462) | Groundwater microbial communities from aquifer - Crystal Geyser CG19_WC_8/21/14_NA (SPAdes) (version 2) | ecosystem: Environmental > Aquatic > Deep subsurface > Groundwater | place: USA... | reverse complement strand
AGGAGGGGGAGGAGAGTGGGTTTGAGGGATTTGAGTAGGGTGGTGGGAGGGATAGCGAATACAGTTGAATATAGAGATCTATGTTGTTTAATCGTGTGAACAACGAAAGTCTGCTGATTAGTATGCGCTATCTAGTGTTTGCATAAATAGCGTATGCAGCTTCTGTTCGCGTGGCGCGATAGATTGAAGTGGAGGAAGGTTGAAATGAACGAAATCTGTGCAAGTTCAACCGTGTGATTCAATTCTACAGTAGTTCGTTAAACTGCGGTGAAAGAATGCTCCGGTCGAGTTGAGTTGAGTTAAGTTAGGCACTTAAGTATTTAGCTTAAAAGTCGAATTACATGCATAGCGTCGAGTAACACGGAATAAATGGCATATTTAAGTTGACTGTTTTGGCGTGCGTTTGAGTTACATCGAGTCCATTAGAGTAACATAGCGTAGACGAGTTTAGTTAGAGAGATAGATTAAGGAGCGACTTATTGAGATTAGGCGGTTGTATCACGAATTGCGTAGGTAAGGGATGTTAGGGACGCTTTAGATTAGATAGTTAATTATTAAAGATATATTACTAGAAACTTATTATAAAGAGAGAGCCTTACTAAAAGCTCTTAAACTTAAAATTTAAAGTATACTAAAGTACTAAGCTTATTAGCACTAAGTACTAGCTACTAGTATAGCGCTAGTAGAAATATTAAAATAAATATCTATAATACTACTTTCTCTTAAAATACTATAAAGCTCTTATAAAAGTATTAAAACTTATACTTACTAAAGTTATTATCTATATATATATTATAAAGTAAAAGTAAAGTATTAAAGAAGAAATAATAAGAAAAAAGTACTTACCTTCTATAGTAGAGTATAGAATAAATATTAGCTTAGATACTTAGCTTTATTATACTAAGTTAGATATTATAAAATAGCTTTTCTAGTACTACTACTAGCTATATAACTATTATACTTTATAAAAGTTATAAAGAAACTAGTAAATATATTATAGTTTTATAGAAGCTAAGTTATATCTAGTATTAGAATATAGAGCACTAGTCTATCTATAAGAAAGTAAGATACTCTTTATAGTAGTAAGCTAATAGTAGTATTAAGTATAAGTTAATATCTTTATAGCGTTTATAGAATAGTTATAGTAAGTTATTATAGCTAGTAATATTATAATATAGTATCTATTCTAGTTTATTATAGCTAGTCTACTTAAGTAAGTAATATAGAAAGCTCTTTTTACTAGTATATAAGTCTTTTATATAATAGTTATATTTAGTATTAAAGATATTCTTTACTTTATAATTACTTATACTATTATTATAGATAGTAACTAGGCTTTATAGTTTAACGCGTTAGCTAGGAAATAGATAGCTATTTACTAGATATAAGAGCTAAAAGTAAAATACTAAGTAGATCTTACTAAAGTCTTTATATTTAAATAAATTAAGCTTATATACTTTATTACTATAGTCTTTAATAATTTTAAAAAGTCTTAGCTACTTAAAGGCTAGTCTCTAGCTTTTTTTATTAGTATAGATATTATATATATCTAGTATTACCTAGTTCTCTTTATAGAAGTTTAGAGTAAGTATATAGTAAGTATTAGTAAATTACTTTATTTTAGAGTAAAACTAATTAAGGTTCTACTTAAAGAAAGACTTAATATATTTAATATAAGTAATAAGCTTATCTATAGCCTTATTATTATAAGAAGCTATTTATATTATATTTATAAGTAGTAGTTTTAGTAGCTCTATACTACTTCTTAGTATATAGCTCTTAGTAGCTTTAAATAGTAATATATTTATTACTACTAGTTTATTAAAGTTAGCGTAAAACTTAGTAAATAGTAAGAATTTAGTCTAGTTATACTAATTATAGTAAATAAATGCTTATAGATAAGCCTTAAAGGTAGTATTAGTAGTCTCTATCTATCTATCTATCTTAGAATATACTATTATTAATATCTTTAAATAAGTACCTATATAGGTATAGAGCTATTACTAGAAGTAAAAAGTAAACTATAACTTTTAGTTACTAATAATATCTTCTAAGTAGCTCTTCTTATACTATATATACTTAATAAATACTTAAATAATAGTCTTAACGTTAAGTAACTAAAGAAGAATAAACTTCTTTTTCTTAAAAAGGTAGTTAATAATAATAAGTATATACTAGTAAGTATAGCTAAAGTATATTAATAGAAAGAGTAGTAATATAAAGTTTATTAAGATACTACTTTAGTAAGCTTTAAGTATAGAGAGTAAATTAAATAAGCTATACTTACTTTTATAATTAGGTTTAGATTAAGTATAAGTAATATAATTACGTATATAGTAAGTAACTAAATTAGTAGTATAAAGCTAGAAGAAATAGTATATAACTCTTATATATATTAAGTATTTACTACTATAATTTATAGGTAGGCTATTATAGTAGAGCTAAATAATATATAATTTAAGTATATTATTATATAGGATAAAGATCTTATTATATATATAGAGTAATCTATCTTTATACTTATAGTCTTTTAATTTAATCTTAATACTTTATTTATAATATAGGTTATAAGAGGTATATTAGTACTTAAAATATAATACTTCTATAATCTACTATAGGACTTTATTATTTATAGTAGCTATCTTAATATTAGCTATAATCTAGTCTATATTAAATAAGCTACTCTCTTCTTCCTAAAATAGAAACTTAATAAACTTTTCTATTATAGATAAAGAGTCCTCTATTATAGATAGGCCTATTATAGATAAGTTATTAATCTTTATATTAGTTATAGTAGCTAACTCTTTACTTAAGAAGTAGATTATAGCTACTATATTTAAAATAAGTATAGTAAAAGTATTAGTAAAGATACTAGTAACGTAGATAGTATAATAGCTACTACTATTAGTACTTAAGTAAAGCTTAATATTATTAGAGTAAAGTATTATTTATATCTAGTATTAAATATAGTTATTATTAACTTTTATAGAGATATCGCCTAGACGTTATATAAAGCTATTAAGTTTTATACTTTACTTACTAAGCTAATACTAGATAATAAAGTTAAATTTAGTAAGAAATTTAGCTTAATATACTTAGTATTAGTTAAGCTACTTTATAGATATAAAGTATTTAAAAGCTTTATAATTAGAAAAGATCTTAATAAAATTAGTAGTACTTATAAGCTTTAGCTTCTATATCTTAAAAGCGTAGATAATAGTAAAGAGCTCTTTATTATATATAAAGTAGTTATACTTTACTAAGTTTATCTTTATAGAAAAGAAAGCTATAGGCTTAAGTATATTATTATAAAGCTATAAAAGGATACTAAAGATAACTTAGTTAGAGGTATTATACTTAATAACTACTTTAATATCTAGGTTAAAGTATACTAGAATAGGTACTAATAAGAATATAGATTTAAGATCTTTAAAAGCCTTATAGCTAGCTTCTATAAAAGATATATAAAGGTATGTAATTCTAAGAGAGATAAGATAAAAGTAGTTAAATACTAATAAAGTAAAATACTACGTTAGGGCTTAGCTAAGCTCTATATAGGGTCTAAGTACTAGCTAGTACTAGTATAAGGCTAGTAGCTTAGTAAGGAATATAAGATAGAGAGTTAATCTATTATACTACCTCCCCTTTTAAAAAAAGTAGTTCTATTACTTTTAAATATATATAAAGTTATAAAGTTTATAAAAAAGTAAACTCTTAGTACCTTATACTATTACTCTAGACTACTATTAGGTTCTTCTCCTAGAGCCTTATCTACTAAGATCTATCTATACTATTAGTATACTCGCTAGTAGCTAATTATTCCTCCTCTACTAGTATTACTAAGACTTAATTACTACTATTATTAGTTATAAGATTATATACTCTTAGTAGAAGCTTACTTATAAAGAGTTCTTAATAGGTATATTAGCTTATTAGAGCGTAGTAACGTCTATCGCAGTTATATTACTTAGCTACTAAGTAATATAAGCTTATAGCTAGTCGCTTACTAGATATATACTAGCTAATAACTTACTATACTACTTAAGTCCTTAGCTACTTTATTTAGCTTCTTTAATATTAGTTACTATAAGAGTAGTAATATATATTATAGTAAGAGGTCTAGTATTAGGTAATAGGCTACTATAATAGTTAGTAGTAGTACTTTACTTAATTAGCGTAAGTAATAAGTTACTATTAAAGTATAACGTAAGTACTTACTATATAATATCTTACTTAATATATATATTAACTAGATTCTCTTATAAGTTTTATTATTAGTAGCTCTTACTTACTAGTTAAGGTACTAAACTTCTTATAAAGTCTAAGTTATATAAGGTATATATAGTAGTAGTTATAAATAAAGTCTATAGCGTTAATAATATTTATATATAATTCTTAGCTTAGATTATTAAGTCCTTTAGAGTAGTTAGCCTACTTAATAAAGTACTATAGTAGGCCCTTTTACTACTTATCTATAAGGTCTTACTTAGTTATATTAATCTATAAGTCTAGGATTATCTCTATAAAATAGGCTATATTATTATTAATATCTAGATCTATAGCTTTAATATAACCTTTAAGGTTATAAGTTTATCTTAGTAGAAGTAAGTTATTAACTTTATATAGTAGCTAAGAGTAGAATATGTTATAGATATAGTAGAGGCCTTATAGTAGTTTTAGCTTATAGGCTATATTATTAATAACCTAGATAATCTTATAAAGGCTATAGTTTTTAAAGTTAAGTAATACGTTTAAGTAAGTTATTTTAATATTATAAGTATTAAGTATAATAAGGTTACCTTTCTTAAATTTAGAGGCTAGGAGCTAAGTATTATTAGTATACTTAGCTTACTTAGTACGCGCCTATTAAAAGCTATTATAAAGGTATCCTCTTAGCTTATTAATCTTATTAGTAAGTATATTAGCGTTAAAGTAGTTATATTAAGCTAGTACTAAGAGTATCTTATTAATAAGTCTTACTAGTTCTAGCTCTAATCGTAGTAAGTAGCTTTTAGTTACTTTAAATAGTAATATACCTATACTTATACTTATAGATAAGTTTACCTTAAATTCTACTATTAGTAAGAAGAGTACTTAGTTATCTTACTTATAGTTAACGTAGGCTTAAAGATACTATTTAAAGTATATATTAGTATTCTTTATTTAGCTATCTAATTTAGAGTAGAAGGTAGTTAATAGCTTTAGCTAGGTACTAATATATTAGTAGAGTTAGGTCTAGAAATAGAAGACGAACTAAGCTCCTTAGTTACTAATAATAGTCTCTAGATATCTTTCTTTATACTAAATAAACTTAATAAAGGCCTTTACTAGAGTGTTAACTTTAAGATTAATAATAAGTATAAACTTCTTTTTCTTAGAGAGTCTATTAACTATTACTAATATATCTATATAAGTTTATCTATTATTAGTATATATAAGTAAGTAAGTAATATAATTTATAGAGATATTAGTCTAGTAGTAATTAGGTATTAAGAGTAGGTATAATAGACTATACTTACTTTTATAACTTAGCTTAATATAGTAGTATATAAAGTAAGCTCTAACGTATTACGTAATATCTATTATTATCTATAGCTAGTAGTACTATTATATAATTTTAGTATAGCTCTTATACTTACTACTATATCCTCTATAGAGTAATTAGTAAGTAAGCTCTATTACCTAGGTCCTAAAGTTATTATAGTTAGAGATATAGACCTTTTTATAGATATATAGGATGTTATTATATAAGGTATAGTTACCTAGTTTAAGCTTTAGCTAGTACTTACTATATATAAGCTTACTTAGGATATAGTAAGCTCTATCCTTCTTAGCCTTAATAATAGTCTTTAGAACCTTATTATAGAAGCTAGCGTCTTTAATCTTATTTATAAGCTCTTTCTAAGATAGTAGTATAGGTATAGAAGTTTTAGCTTAAGGCTTAGTTATTAGAAAAGTATATAGTATAAGGGTAGAGATAGCTAATTACTTAGAGATATTATTTTTTTTACTAAGTTAGTATATTATAAGAGCTACGTTAAGGACTATATACTATACTTTATAATTATAGTAATGCGTAAAGTAGATAGCATACTAAGCGTTACTTTAGAGATTAAATTATAGTATAGCTATATAAGCTATAGGCTCTACTTAATTAGGCTTTAGTATTATTTATACCTAATACTATTATTATTTATTACTAATATTAGATAGGAGATCTTAGAACTATCTTATAAGAGTATTAGGCTTTATACTTTACTTCCTAGGGTAGTATTTTACCTTAAAGTTAAACTTAGCTAGAAATTCTACTTATTAAGCTTATCGCCTATTTAGTCTCTTAGATATTATAAATATTTAGAGAGCCTAGTAATTAGATAAGACTTAGATTAAGTTATTAGTACTAGCTAGTTTAAAGCGCTATTCCTTAAAGGCTCTAATAATAGCTAATAGCTCCTTATTATAGATCTTATAATTATACTCTACTAAGTTTATCTTATATAATAAAAAGGCTATAGGTTAAAGCTCCCTATTAACTATCTATAATAGTATAGTAGCTATTATAAAGTTAAAAGCATCTATTTCTAGCTAGGTTTTAAGATTAAGATTAAAGTATATAAGTATACTTATAGTTATAAATAAGGCCTTAAGTTATTTAAATACTTTAATAGCGGCACTACCTAGTAATAATAAGAACGATTTCTAAGCTCTATCCTTAGTAAGCTCTATAAGAGGTCTAGCTAGTATACTAAACCCTTTAATAAAGTATCTATAAAAGTTAGTAAACCTAAGAAAAGCTTATATATCTTTAACGTAGCTAAGTATAGCCTACTTAACTATAGTCTTAACCTTAGCTAGGTCTATCTTAATACTCTCTATTATTAGTATAAGCCTAAGATACTTAACTTATTTTATCTTAAAATAGTACTTTATAAGGTCTAGGTATAGGCTAGCTACTTAAAGCTTACGTAAGACCTTAAGAATATATTCTTTATACTTATTTTTATCTTTACTATAGATAAATACGTTATTAAAGTACGCTATATAGAAATTATTAAGATAGTCTCTTAAAGTTTTATTAATAAATATCTAAAAGGTGCTTAGAGCGTTATATAAGCTAAAAAGTATAATAAGATACTTATAGAGGCTATATCTTATTAAGAAGGCTATCTTTTCTTTATCTTCTTCCTTAATCCTAATAGTATTAAAGGTAGCTATAATATCTACTAGACTTATAATCTTAACCTTAGCTATATATATAAGAGTCTCTTTAATAGTAAGAAATACGTTTTAGTTCTTTTATATAACTAAATTTAGTCTTTAATAGTTAATATAGATATAGAGTCCCTCTCTAGGTTTCTTAATAACTAGTACTAGTATAGTATATAGTAATATACTAGGTTATATAAATCCTCTTCTTATTATATTATTAATAAAGGCCTTAACTACTTATATTTTATTATAGAATAGACTGTAGATCTTAGGGTAAGGGACGCTGTTTAACTTATCTATTAGTAAAGCGTAGTTAATACCTAGTTACCTAGGTAGAAGCTTACTAGTAAGTTATAAATTAAATATATCTAGAATATAATAAATAAACTCTAGTACTATAGCCTTAATCTCCTTAAAGTTTAGGTAAGAGCGTTCTAGTTTATCTATATACTTATTAAAATCTACTTATATTATAGTAGTAAGTTAAGCTATCTTTATAAAAGAGTCTAAATTATAGTTACTATTCTCCTCTAGTTCTTCTAGACGTCCCTAGTTATAATAGTTAAGCTAAATTACGCTACTTAGATTATAGGCTACTATTTATAATACTATATAAGGGCTAATAACGCTAATATTACCTAAGGGTATCTTAGACTTACTATTAGTAGATTTATTATTATATATAGTATTAGGTATACTATAAAGTAGGTAGTTAAGACAGTATTTAGTAGATCTAAAGTATATAGATCGTACGTTACTAAATTTAAGTTCTAGTTAATAATAGTCTATCTAGTTTATACCTAGAATAACGTTATATCTTCTAAAGTTAGTAATATAATATATTATAGTTACTATATATAAGCTATACTTAATTAGAAAGTTAATAGCTTTATTTAGTATATCTACTAGGCTACTATCTATAAGGGTAAGCTTAATAGGCTAAGTCTTAATTATTTTAAGGTAATATTACTTTACCTAGTACTAACTTATAAAATAAGCGCTTACGCTAGTATCTACTAGTATAGTTATTTTAACTTATCCTTAATATAGTACTATTATAAAGCCTAGGAACTTAAGTTATTTAGCTATACTAAGTTCTACTTATCTAATTACTACTATAGAGATATAATAGTAACGTAGTATTATAGTAGGTTAAGTGCCTAGTATAGCGTATAGCTTAGTAGTAGCTTCTTTAAGTTATCTATAGTACTCTATAACTTATTAAGTATACTTATAAGCTTTACGCTATTTAAGCTCTTAAGTATAATTTTCTCTAAGAGTATCTAAAAATATAAGTTAATAGAGTAACTATCTTTATTAATAAGTACCTTATTAGGGCCTAGCTTAGGTCCTTCTTTCTCTAATACCTTATTATCCTTATTATCTACTAGTTAGTCTTTATTATAGTCTAAGTTTATAGTATTTAGAAATAGTATATAGTTAGATAGCGTCTATACGTTATCTTTATAGAGTGCGTTAGTATTACTTAAATAGTATCTTACTTTACTATACTTAAAGCACTAATTAGCTATATAGAGCTTATTGCGTTAAGCTAGTATATAACTTTAAGCTACTTTACGCTTATTATATTATATAGTTATTTAAGTAGTAAGAGCTACGCATATAGTAGAAGTAGCTAGTATCTAAGTTATAGAAGTCTTTACTTTATCGCATATTTATCCTAGACTAATTTTAGTATTAAAGTAATCTTATACTTACGCTTACTTTAAGAAGCTTATAAAGTTCTTACCTAGTATAGTACTTTATAAAGTAGTAGCTACTAGGCTAGAGCATATAAAGTAACACGCGTATATAAGTATAAGTAAGTCTAGGTATAATATTTCTAGATTACTAATAAGGATATTATATATAGATATAAAGTAAGCTTTCTATAATAAAAAAGCTTTACTATATTTTTACTAGAAAGAGTTATTAGTTAAGTTATCTTACGCCTTTAATAGCTTCTTATAAGAAGTATCTATATAGTATAAGTTAAAGGCCTTAAGTAAGTCTAAGTATAAAGTTACTTTAGTATTCTTAACTAATATCTATACCTTACCTATTATAAAGTTTTTAAGATAAGTAATATAGAACGTATTATTATAAGTCTTACACTTTATAACTACTAGTTAATACTACTTATTATAGTCTTTATTAGCTTTCTTACCTAAGAACTTAAGTATATTAGGTATCTTTAAGACTCTACTACTACTACTACTACTACTATAAGTTAAAGGCGCTAGAGTACCTTAAGCTAGCTACTATTATACTATAGAGAACTCCTATTAATATATAGATATAGGGTATTATTTAACGCGTAAAGAGAAGAACTAAGAGCTCTATTATAGTAAGGTATACTATAGTAGTTATAGTTATAGTTACTTCTTATAGTTATAGAGCAACTAATATATAGGCTTTTACTAGAACTAGTATAAAGTTTATCTAGTAATACTATTATCTTATTATTACTAAAGAAGTATATAGTATATATTATTACGTATATTATATATTTTATAAGCGCGTCTTATTAAATAGTTATAAGTATAATATAATAGACTATTACGTATTTATAATTATAATAAAGAGCTATTTATATAGAGGTTTTAGCCTAATAGGCGTCCTTATAGCTTAGGTACTATAGAGTATTACTATCTATATTTATCCTCCTTATTAGAGATATAAGCTTAGTACTATTAATATTATAGTAGATCTTATTCTGCTTCGCGTTTACGCTTACGCTTAGTATTCTTAAGAATAGTATATAGCTAGCTACTAGGTTAATTTTACTATTAAGTCTACTTATAGAGCTCCTAGAGTTCCTAATATACCTCTATTATATTATTCTATATATTATCTAGCTTCTTACTTAGGTTATTATACTATTACTTAGCCTCCTTAAGTTATAAGACGTAAGTCTAATAGGCTACTTTATTTTCTATAGCCTATTACTTTATCTTATCTAGCTCTTATTTTATATTATTTAGGTTCTCTTACACTTTATTAGCTTCGTATACTAGGTATTCTAACTTACGCTAGTAGTAGTTAGTATTAGATTTCTTTTTCTAAAAGGCTTCTTAAAATTATTTATACTCTTTTTATAAGGTGCTACCTTTACTAGTAAGCTATTTAATAGTAAGCTTAAAGCTATCTTATTCCTCCTTTATAGTTAAGAGCTTTAAGGTAATCTATTAGTAGTCTAAGTAGTATAGAATAGAAGCTTTTAATAAGGTTAATACTAATAAGAAGTTTATAAGTCTATCGCGATCTTAGTCTTATATAATAGTTTCTTTTATCTTATTAAACTTAAGCTATATTTAGTTAAAGCGTTATATATATAACTAATATTTAGTATTAGGTACTATTAACTTAGTAACGTTAGCTACTAAAAGTACGTAATCTTAAATAGTTATTATAAAGATAGTAAATATATTATACTAGTAATCTAGTTAGTTATATACTTATTTATTAAATTTAGCTATATCTTAAATACTAGGATAGGGCTAGTTTTAAGTAAAAAGTTAATTATCTTCTTCTACTATACGTATATCTCTAGATAGTAGTTAGTACTAAGTCTTACTATTATAGTTACCTTCTATCTCTATAAGTTATATATATATATCTAAGATATTACTGCGTATAATAGTAATATAATAACTATAGATCTTACTATTATTAAGGACCTTAATGCGTTATCTATTAATTTTAATATTAATATACTAGTTATTCTTCTTAAGTACCTAAACGTTAGGGCTAGTATAGTTATCTTTAAGTTATTTAAAGTTGTAGGTAGCTTAGAAAGCGCTTTACTAGTGTATTAAGTAGTATATATAGAGGTGTAGATTAGCTATCTAGTTAGAGCTCTATAGGCGCTCCTCTTCTTTAGTACTAATATTATTACTAACCTAAGTAGGCTCTTAAGTTAGGTAGCTAATAGTAATAGAGTTTTATTATTAGTTACTAAGTTTAGTAAAGCCTCTACTATATATATTACTATTACGTAGCTAGCTTTTAAGGCCTATACTTATTATAGTTAATTATTACTTATATTACTATAGGGTTAAGTAATAGAGATAAATATTAGTTATAAGAGAAAGTAAGGGCTACTTCTTAAGTAGCCTTTTATAGTATACTATATAGGTAAGTTCTTTACGCTAAGCTAAGTTACTAAACTTTTTATACCTACTTACTTTAATTTAAGAGTAAGCTACTCTCTCTACTAGTACTACGCCTACTTCTTTATCTACTAGGTAAGTAGTCTTTTAATATACTCTCTAGCTACTAAGCTAAGTAGGCCTAGTATATATACTTAAGTATCTAGCTAGTATAGCCTTATATTATTATTAGTACTATATTATAGCGCTCTTATACGCCTTACGTATAGAGCTTTACTACTTATTACGTCTAGCTACTATAGCGTACTCTAAGTATATAGATTACTTAAACGTAGTATAGTATAAAGGTATATAATCCTAAGAGAGATAAGATAAAAGTAGTTAAATACTAATAAAGTAAGATACTATGTTAGAGCTTAGCTAAGCCTTATATAGAGTCTAAGTACTAGCTAGCACTAGTATAAAGCTAGTAGCTTAGTAAGGAATATAAGATAGAGAGTTAATCTATTATAAGATATATATTATCTTTTAAGTATACTCTTAATAATCTTAATAAGTAGTTATATAATAAGTAAGAACTTATATATAAACTATTAATAGAAATTAGTAAAACTAATAAAAGCTTATATATCTTTAACTATCTAAGGTTTAGCCTAAGATAAGATAGTAGAGACTTTATTAAGATCTATTTCTAACTTATTATAAGATAGTATTATACTTAAGTATTTAATACGCTTAACGTTAAACTTATACTTATTAATATCTAAGTAAAGCTTAGTATCTTTAAGCTACTAGAGAACTTTAAAGTAGTACTTAGTATAATTTTCTTCTTATTTACTATATACTAAGATATTATTAAGATAAGTAAAGTAAAAGTTATTTAAGTAGTTATATAAAATACTATTAATAAGTAACTAGAAAGAACTTAAGGTATTATAGAAGCTAAAAGGTATTATAATATACTTAAATAGGCTAAAGTAAGTAATAAAAGTAGTCTTCTCTTTATAGCTCTTTTTAATCTAGATATAATTAAAGGCTATAATAATATTAAATTTAGAGAAGACCTAGACTTTATTTAACTAGGCTAGTATTTTACTAATCTTTAGTAGTATATTATAGTCTTTTATTATAATAGCATTAAGCTATTAATAATTAATATAGATATAGAGGCTACTACTTAGTTTTTTAATAACTAAGATAAGTACTATATAAAGTAAGTTACTAAGCTATATAAAACTCTTACGTAGCTCTTTATTAAAGTAAGCTTTTAAAGTAATTATATTTTCTTACTTAAGGCTATAGGCTTATTTATATAAAGAGTTAATACTTAGTATTATAAAGATCTTATAATTAATACTAAGTTATAATAATAGTAAAGTATATACTTCTTATAAGTTCTATATATTAATAACTTTATATAGTTACTTAAGTATAAGCTTCTTAAGCTCTTTAATAGTAGTATAGCTTCTATTAAGCTTCTTATAGAACTTTTTAAAGTTATTTATTATAATAGAGGTATAATTAGTAGTAAAGATATTAGTAAATAATACCTCTTTATCTTTCTTCTCTAGATCTATCTACTATTCTAAGAATACTTAAGTAATAGCTTATTTATTATGCTTACTTATAGTAATTATAGCTTTAGTAAAGATAAAATAGATATACTTACTTATTTTAAGTTTATAGGTATAAGCTTTACTATAACTATTCTTATTATAAAAGAGCTTAATAAGTAGCTTATAAAGTAAGTAATTAGCTATATAGTAAGTAGAGTTAAATAAAAATATATAATTAGACTATTAGGTAACTAGATTATAAAGCTCTAGCTATAGCTATTTATAGATAAAGTTATAGCTAGTAATATTAGTAATTTATATCTAATCTTTAGTAATATAGTTACTTATCTAGCTTTTAACCTTAGCTATATAATCTATTATACTAATAACTTTACTATTAGTAAGTTATAGATAGATAAGCTTCTTAACTAATACTATTTCTAATTAGTACTACTAAATAAATTTAGTACTTACTACTTATCCTATATAACTACTATTAAGTAAAACTTTAGTTTTAATATTTATATCCTTACTTATAACGTAGTACTAGAATCTTATCTATAGTAAATAAAGTAAACGCTCTAAAAGTCTAAGGCTACTAAAGTTAAAAACTTTAGTAGTAGATAAGTTAAAGATATCTTATTAGTATTAAACTTAATAATCTTCTTTTAGTATAGCTACTAAGATATATATAGAGAGGTATAATATAATAGTAGCTTAAGCTTTAAGCTTAGTAATATAAGCTTTAACTTTATATATAAAAAAAAGTCTTTAACTATAACTTAAATTAGAAACTTCTAGTTTTCTATATTATTAGAAGCTATCTTAGTCTTTTTAGTAAGTATAGTAAAGTCCTTAGTATAGAAAAGTACTATTAGTTTACTTTTTAGTAGGTATTTAGCTTTATCTACTCTATTAACCTTATTAAGTATATATCTAGTCTATAAGTATTAGTAGTAGTAGTACTTCTTCTTAATAAGCTTAAACTACTTAGATAAGTAGTAGTATAAATTAATTTTACTAATACTACTCTTTATAGTATTATAGCTACCTTTACTACCTATAGTAGTTATTATAGTCTATACTCTACTACTACTACTACTACTATAATATATATCTTTAGGCTTATTACTTTATATAGTAGATTAGTTAGCTTTAATTTACTATAAATACTTAATAAAGATAGACTAGTTTTCTATACTATTACTACTATTATTAGTAGTAGTAGCTTTATACTTATTATTAAAGTTATATATAGTATAAAAGTATTACTAAATAGCTAATAGCTTAGCGTCTAGAGTAGCTATATTAAACTAAGTAATCTACTATTTTAGAAGTATATCTTTCTACTTATAAGCTCTAGCTATAATATAGTTTATAGTATATACTTTTTTATTACTAACTCTAAAGTTAGTATAAAAGTTATTAAAAAAAGCCTCTAGCGTCTTATATAGATTATTATAGTTAGTAAAGCTATAATAGTAAATAGCTTTATACGTAGATTCTAAAGTATAGTTATATATATATTTAATCTTTAACTACTTATTAAGAAATATAGCCTATAAGTAATATAACTTTATCTATACTATAATAATCTATTACTCTAAATCTTCTTTAGTAGTACTTTTATACTCTTTTATATCTAAGTAGTAGCTATTAGAAAAGGTATCTATATAATTAGTATATATAGAATAATTAGTTATAATAGATATCTACCTCTAGCTACGTAGTTTTAGTATAAGTAAATACTTATAGTAGTCTTTATCTTTATTCTTACTTTTATCTTTATACTTATCTCTTTTATTATTATTATCTTTATTATTATTATTATCTAAAAGATTAAACTTATTATATATCTTAAGTACTTCTCTCTATATCTACTATAGAGTATAGAAGTTCTATTTAGCTTTTATAGCTTAAGTAAGTATATTATTATATTTTTAGTAAAGGCGCTTTATAGCTTTACTAGCTTTACTAATATAAGTATTTTTACTCTAATATTTAGTCTCTACTTACTTCTTATAAGAGTTAAAGGCTTTAAGAGTATTCTTAAGTATTTAGTTTAGCTTAAAGTTCTTAGTATTAGCTTATTTAATCTCTTCTATAATCTTATTAAACTTCTTATTATAGTTAATAATTTTTTCTTTAGTTATAGCCTTAGCTTATATAGCCTTATTAGTAGTAACTTTAGCTTACTTAGTATAGTCTTATATAAATATAAAATTATTATATATAGTACTCTTAAAGTTAATATATTTATAGAAGATAGTAAACTAACTACTAAAGTACTACTTAACTAAAGTAGTAAACTTATTTTTATTACTAACTTAAGCTAATATATTATTAGAATTAGTATTACTATCTTTATAATTATTATAATAAAAAACTATATACTTAATAAGTTTACTATCTTTATACTTAAAGTAATAAAGAATAGTAAAATCTTAGATAATAAAAAAGTAACGCATTAATAAAAAGTAGTAAAGTATAGTAAATTTAGAGCTAGGCTTCCTATACGTCTATTTTTTATACTCTAGTTCTTTCTCTATATTCTTATTTTTACTATTATCTTTATTAGTAAGCTCTTTACTTTTTATAGAAATCTAGAACTTAATATTTTTTTAACTAATAGCTTAGGAGCTAGCCTAAATATCTTAAGTTTATATTTATTATTAAAGATATTAAACTTATTAGGCTCTTATACTTAAATATACTTAGAAAAGAGCTATTTAATAGAGGAGCCTTATATATATATAGAGTAATAAGAATAGAAACTATAGTATACTACGTCTTAAAAGGCGTATACTATACTTATAGAAAATTAAAGTTATAACTTACTAGTATTATTATTAGTAGCTACTTTAGGTAATTATTAGAAACTACTAAGTATACTATTACTTACTCTAGTTATCTACTAGGCTAGCGTATTTAGGTAAGCTATATAACTACTACTTTCTATACTACTTATAAAGTCCTAGTAGCTTTAGTTATAATAAGAAAGTAAGTAGTATACTATTTTAATAAGTATTACTTATATAAAGTGCGTATAATAAGCTTATACTAAGGCTTAGTTTAAGAAGTAATAGTAAGTTTATATTAGAAATACTTTAGATTAAATAGTTAATTATTAAAAATATATTACTAGAAACTTACTATAAAGAGAAAGCTTTACTAAAAGCTCTTAAACTTAAAGTTTAAAGTATATTAAGGTGCTAAGCTTACTAGCGCTAAGCACTAGCTACTAGTGCAGCGCTAGTAGGAATATTAAAATGAGTATCTATAATAAGGGATTAGGTAAGTTTAAGCGCAGGAGTTTTAGTTAGATAAGTAAGTTAAATTAAGAGTAAGTAAGTAGGGCTGACGTAAGGATAGGTAAGTTAAGTAACTCGTAAAGAACAGGGCTAGTATATAGCGGTTATAGTAATTGTGTTAATAGTAAGGAATTAGCGGAGTTAAGCGAGTGAGGTAAGCTTAAATTAGGTAATTGGGATTGAGGGGCTAGGTTAAGTAAGTAAGTAAATGGGTCGAATATAGTGAGTAGGTTAAGTTAAAAAGGACGAGTAAGGTGAGTTGCGCGGGTTAGTTGAGGCTAAGCAAGTCAGTGAAGGTTAAGTAACTAAACTAAAGTTGAGCGAGTAAGTAGGAGTAAGTTGAGTTTGAGTTACTAAATTAGCGTTAAGTAGTAGAGTTAAAGTTTAGTAGTCGAGTTGAAGTCGCATTAAGGGTTAATAATGAGTCGAGTCAAGTTGAGTTATACAAGGTACTCACTGTAGTTGAACACATCCGCGTCTTAGCCACAAACCTCATTCGACCTCGACGCGACTTTCCCACTTCGTTATCTTGTGCCACCGTACCTCAAATCACCTATAGAATGGTCATCTCCGCGGCGTCAGTGGAAGATTCCGAAAAGCAGCTCAGTGGCGTGGCTATGTCGTGCATGTGTAACCCCATCAACCACGTTGCTGGTGCGGGTTGCAATGTGGAGCAGAACGCCGAACGCAT